>Ga0123337_10002611_pt1 | contig 20409 bp, 17 predicted proteins | sample frozenSSSSmetaG_FD_89792 | JGI IMG/M metagenome (GOLD analysis project Ga0123337, IMG submission 89792) | Glacier valley bacterial and archeal communities from Borup Fiord, Nunavut, Canada, to study Microbial Dark Matter (Phase II) -... | ecosystem: Environmental > Aquatic > Freshwater > Ice >... | reverse complement strand
ATTGGGCATTGGAGAGTTGGAGAGTAGAAACCAAAGGTTCATTAATGGAGTTCAAAGGTTCATTAACGGAGTTCCAAGGCTCATTAATGGAGTTCAAAGGTTCATTAATGGAGTTCAAAGACTCATTAATGGAGTTCAAAGGCTCATTAATGGAGTTCAAAGGCTCATTAACGGAGTTCAAAGACTCATTAACGGAGTTCCAAGACTCATTAACGGAGTTCAAAGACTCATTAACGGAGTTCAAAGGCTCATCCTCTATTCTCAATGTCTAATGCCCAATGCCCAATTCCTAAAGAAATTAATTCTTTACCGTCTGTAACGTCTGCGTAACCGATCAATCGTTACTGCCAAAATAATTACTAATCCTTTGACGACTAGTTGCCAGAAGTAAGATAGGTTCAACAAGGTTAAACCGTTGTTGAGAATAGCAATAATCAATGCACCTAGAAGGGTGCCGCCAATGGTACCGATACCGCCTGTAAAGCTGGTTCCACCAAGAATAACAGCTGCGATCGCATCTAATTCGTAACCCTGACCTAATACGCCACTAGCACTATAAAGACGGCTAGCACTCATGATTCCGGCTAAACCTGCCAGTAATCCACTAATACCATAGACGAATAGCAACACACGATTAACTTTAATCCCAGTTAATCTGGCTGCCCGTTGGTTACCACCGACAGCATATATCTGCACTCCTAAAACAGTTTGCCGCAACACAAACCAACTAGCGATTATAGCCAGTAACGCAATTATCACTAGCCACGGCAGGGGACCGAGATAATTATTACCCACCCAAGCAAAATTGATGTCCGGGTTAATCAGGGTTGTCCCCTTGGCAACCAAGAAGGCCACACCCCGCAAGGCAGTAAGTGAACCCAAGGTGACAATAAAAGGTGGCACATCCAAAAAGGTGATGAGAGCGCCGTTGACTAAGCCTAAAAGCAATCCTGCCAGCAATGCAGCAGGTACAGCCGCCCAACTTAAAGCCGGAAGCAGCGATACGAGCAACGCCACTACCGCAGAAACAGCTAAGATTGACCCAACTGAAAGGTCAATACCTCCGGTGAGAATCACAAAGGTCATTCCTGTCGCCAGCACAATATTGATTGATGACTGACGCAAGATATTAACGATGTTACCGACTGTGAGGAAGTTGGGAGAAAGGAATGTAAATAAGATGCAGATAATTATTAGGATTGGCAGAATACCCGCAACTTCCAATAGAGTGCTAATTGATTTGCGGTTGCCAGATGTGCGATTGTTGGCTAATTTATTGGCAGGTGGTCTGACTGTTTGACTCATGATACTAATACCTCCGATGCTCCAGTTGCATAATGCATAATCTTTTCTTGGGTGATTTCTTTATCAACACTGCCATCCAGTTCGCCTACCAGCTGTCCTTCTCGCATCACTAAGACGCGATCGCTCATGCCGACAATCTCCGCTAGTTCGCTGGAAACCATTAAAATAGCTACACCTTGCGCTGCCAATTCGCTCATAATTTGGTAAATTTCGCTTTTGGCACCGATATCTATGCCGCGTGTTGGCTCATCTAACATCAAAACTCTCGGTTTAATCGCTAACCACCGCGCTAACAGTAGCTTCTGCTGATTACCACCAGAAAGATCCACCGCCCTAATTTCCAAATTGGCCAGGCGGATATTAAAGTTTTCCACCGCCTCTGTTGACAGCCGATTAACTGAACTCCAGTTAACAATTCCAACTTTTGCATCCTGCTTGAGTGTATTGATAGCAATATTCTTGCGGGCGCTCATCTCCAGAAATAAACCTTGGTCTTTGCGGTCTTCTGGGACGTAGCCAATTCCCGCCGCAATCGCATCACTGGGCGTATTAATTTCCAGTTTTTTGCCATTCAAGAATACTTCACCACTGGCTTTGCGGTCTGCACCAAAAATCAGCCGACATAGTTCTGTGCGTCCAGCACCAACCAGCCCCGCTAAACCAACAATTTCTCCAGCATGAACTTTAAAACTAGCCGGCTCAATCTTCTGACGCGCGTCGCTCATATTTCTGACTTCCAGCACGACTGGGCCAGGATTCGTTTGCCGTTGATGTTCGTAAAAGTCTTGCATGGAGCGACCAACCATCATCTGCACCAATCGCTGGGGAGAAATTTCACTGCGTGTGAGACTGCCAATATATTGACCATCACGCAACACACTAATTCGGTCAGCTAGGGCATAGATTTCTTCCATCCGATGGCTGATGTAAATAATCGCAATGCCGTCACGCCGCAGTTTGCGAATTACCTCAAATAAATGCTCACTCTCGCGGTCAGATAGGGCTGCTGTTGGTTCATCCATCACTAAAACGCGGCTTTTATCCTTCAGCGCTCGTGCAATTTCTACTTGCTGCTGTTCTGCGATCGCTAATGTACCAACTACAGTCTGCGCTGTAAAATTGGCTCCAAGGCTTTCCAGTACTTCCTCTGCTTCCAGTTGCATACCTTTGCGGTCTAAAAACTGACCTCGCCGCAACTCGCTACCCATAAACATATTTTCGGCAACGGTTAAATTAGGTGCAACATTCAGTTCTTGATAAATGAGATTAATACCCGCCTTGCGTGCTGTCGCCGGATCGGTAATTTTTAGTGGTTGACCATTGATCAGAATTTCTCCTTCATCGGCAATGTAAGCCCCTGCGAGGATTTTCATCAATGTGCTTTTACCTGCTCCGTTTTCACCCATGAGGGCGTGAACTTCTCCCGGATAAATTGTCATTTACATTTTGGAGCGCAGATACACCATGAAATCGTTTTGTAATCCCTTGCATTTCTAATACAGGGGTGGTGGTTGGTACATCAGGAAATGAATTTTCAATAGTTGTTGTCATCAGCAGAACCTATAAAAACAATTTAAAAATCGCCAGTACTAATTAGAAAGTAGTCAACTTTATATCTGATGTGAAATTCAAGTTATCATAAAATCATGTTTTAGAAATTGACTATTATCTTGGGGACTTTTGAACGTCGCCTTTCGAGATTTAGAACTTTCCCAAGATGCACATATATACATCATGGGTATCAGCAAAAATTCTGTCAATGCACCAAAAGACTCAACTGAGATTAGAGATAATTTTTAATTATAAATTCACAATTTTTATTATTTACCAACCTTTTTCTGTGCTGACATTATCTTTTGTGATCAGCTTAACTGGAATCAAAATGGTAGGTGACTTAGGTTTTTTCCCATTTAAGATATCGTTGCCAACCTGAACTGCTTTTTGAGCCATCCCTCGCGGATTTTGAGTAGCAGTCGCCGCATATAAACCATCTTTAGCTGCGATCGCAGTGATTGCTTCTGGTGCACCATCAACCCCTACAATAAAGAAATCTTTACGTTGTGCTTGCTTTGCTGCTAGTTCTGCGCCAAGTCCACTCGGATCATTGATAGCAAAAACAGCATCAATTTTCGGAAAGGTTGTGAGCAAATCAGTCATAACTCTCAGTCCTCCATCCCGACTACCGTCTGCACTAGTATTGGTGGCGGTGTTGTCATTTTGAGCGCCATTTGTACAACCAAAAACCGCGAAACCTAATATGCCAACTATGAGTCCAATTCTGTTCATATTGATCTATTTCTAACAACATATTTAAATTTTAAAAAGGTCATTAGAATATAAAATTGCTAAGTTATTACAATATCAGCTAAGTCTGAAAACTTCAGATACTAGCAGTACTGCTGATTTTGGCAATTCCAATTCCTCTCAAATGTCTTATAATTTGACGTGATTTGAGTTAGTGCTATTAATTGTTCTAAATTAGATGTTTTGTTTTTTCAAGCAATAGTAAGAACACTGCACTACATCAAAAATTCACATTTTTTGGTGATAATACATTTGCAAGTGTGTGGGTTAAAAACAGCTTTTAACTAAAATTAGTAGAATCTGATATTATCAATGTGAATTTGTATTCTGTTTTACATTAATTTTAGTTTAACGTGCATTATTCCAAATATGATCCCGGTTTATCGAACTTTCCAAAGTCAAGGAAACTATTCCATCTCGATGTAGTTTAAACTCTTCCTCCTGGAGTCTTTGCGAAAGTTAAATAGTTTTCAGCTTAGGTAGAGTTTAAAAAACTTAATATATTTCACTCAAGTTTAATTCATAAAAGTTAATACCGTAGGAGGGAAATGTTTGCTTTTAAATCTATCTTTTAGGGGTAGAAAGTTATAGCCCATTACCATCTATCAAAATCCTTTTGCTTTATTTTCAGAGTTGACTATAATATGCTTTTCAACTGCGCTTATTTGTGATCATCAGTAAGGCTTTAATTTTTGCCAATCTGGAGGATTAGGGTTCTTTGAATACAAATCGTAGGGATTGAATAACTTCACCGATTTAAACTTGTGGTTGTAACCAATAAGCTAAATTCCCAAAACTGTTCTAATGTTTTGGACTATTACCTGGGGTAGCTGTGCAACATCCATAGATATGGTATTTAATGGCTCTTCAAGAGTATAAAACTGGCTGTTGAGGAGTTTTTCGCTCATGTAATGATTCTGACGCTCTTGCAACCGCATTTGAATCAACTCATAAGACCCTTTAAGGTAAACTAGCTTGATGCGAACGCTATCTAATACCAGAAATTGCCGATAGCTATCTTTGAGAGCCGAACACGCCAGCACTACATTTTTATTTTCTTGCAGCCAGTGTTTTATGGCTGTTTGCAAAACTTGTAACCAAGGCATCCTGTCAGCTTCACTCAGAGGGATACTGCGCCGCATTTTCTCAACATTCTCTGGCGAATGGAAAGCATCCGCGTCGCTAAACTCCCAGTCTAAGGAGTCTGCTAGCAGTTTTCCAATGGTGGTTTTGCCAGAACCCGATACACCCATTACGAGAATAATCATTGGTAGTCGTTTCAGCGATTTTTAATTAGATTTTGAGTAGCATTTGAGTAGCATAAATCAAAAGTCTGGGCATTAAGCCGAAACTGTTTCTAGGTGGGAGTAATACCTTAGATCTCTTGCATAAGTCGAATAGACCCCCCCCCCTTTATCCCCCCGATATATTGGGGGGAAACTTGAAATCTTGCCCCCTCCCCTTGTGAAGGGGAGGGTTGATTCAAGGATTTTTGCAAGAGGTCTCTTAAGACTGTAGGCACGTCATTGCCGATCCACAACGCGACTTTATCGGGTGTGACTCCAGAGGCGATCGCTGTTTGTAACCTGTGGTTATGGTTGGTTTGTCCTAGCTATCATTTCACCCTGAGCAGTATCTTCGGCGATCGCCCTGAAGGGGTTATGAAGAATTTTTCATCGAATGGTGATTTTGGCGCTGCTTGTGGAAGCCATAGAGAAGAGAGTAAAATTCCTAAGCCTCTACACTAATACCCTCTCGCTCTGCCAATGCCTCTGCTGCCGCCTTCACAGATGGGTAAAGAGTAGGATCTCCAGGAAGTCTTGTAGGTTTACCGGGAGAGCCGCCAATTTCCCCACCTTTGGTAACGTTGTAGCCATTGGGAGCTAAAGTATTTAACTTCTTGATCCATTCGCGTTCTAGTGATCGTGTTTAGCTTGGGCTTCTTGGATGAATTCGTCTTGAGTTTTACGTTTTGGCATTAGACCTCTTGCATAAATCAAAAATAAGAACCCCACCCCGCAAGCTCTTAGGGGCTGGGGGTGGGGTGTTAGGGACTTTTGCAAGAGGTCTATTGTTTGCGTACACACACACCTATAGCTGATAAGAAGCAGTCAATGCTACCGCCAAAGCATCCGCAGCATCATCAGGCTTGGGAATTTCATCTAAATCCAACTCCCGCGCCACCGCTTCTTGCACTTCTGACTTATCAGCATTGCCATAGCCTGTTAAAGCTTGCTTAATTTGAGCCGGAGTAAACTCTACGTAGGGAAGACGACGCTGGCTTAACACCAAAATGAGTACACCCCGCGCCTGTGCAACGACGATTGTACTTGACATCCGATAGAAGAATAGTTTCTCGATCGCCACCAAATCCGGTTGCAACTCCTCCATCAGGGTGTGTAAATCATCAAACAAGGTACATAGGCGCTGTCCCATTTCGACACCTGCTGATGTTCTGATTACCCCAAAATCCAGCATATTTACTGTCGTCTCTTGCACCTTGTGGGAAATTTGTGTATAGGTAATTGCGCCAAATCCTAAAATTGCCAGTCCTGGATCTAATCCTAAAATTCGTTTTTCCATTAAATTCACTTTTACCAAGCCAAGCTATTGTTTAACTAGGAATACTGGCAATCTTCACGACTTGTTCTTAGTCTAATGCGATTGACAAATATAATAGTTTCACGCCTGGTGTTTTAAACCAAGTGATCTAAATTTTCTGTTAATTATTGTTTGTAGCACTGCTCCAAATCAGGTATGTCAAATGGTTTTCTTAGACAAGCCCTCAACGCCCTGCAAAAGCAGTCGCGCTCTCGTACTTCACATCGGGTTAACCAGTGGTTCAAATGGTTATCCCCTGGACTATCGGTAAAACGTTGGTTGTTGATCAGTCTTGGGGGTGTAGTGCTGGCGAGTTTGGGGTTAGCTATTTGGATTAAGCTGACTCCAATTTTTTGGATGATCGAGTTGGTTAGGAATTTCCTGGGAGTAATCACCAACCTCTTACCCAACTATATCAGTGGCCCTTTGGTGCTGCTTGGGGGTTTGCTGTTAGTGCTTTGGGGGCAAACTCGCACTGTCGGCTCAATTACTAAGGTACTCAGAGCCGAAGGCGGAGAGGAACTCATTGATGTCTTACTAGCCCATCATCGATTGTACCGAGGCCCGAAAATAGTTGTAATTGGTGGTGGTACGGGACTTTCTACGTTGTTGAGGGGACTGAAAACCTACAGCGCTAATATTACTGCGATTGTCACTGTCGCCGATGATGGTGGATCTTCTGGGCGGTTGCGTGAAGAATTTGGAGTGCTACCACCAGGGGATATTCGCAATTGTTTGGCTGCACTAGCAGATGAAGAAAAGCTATTAACAGAATTGTTTCAATACCGTTTTCGGGCTGGAGATGGATTAACGGGTCACAGTTTTGGCAATTTGTTTTTAACGGCAATGAGTGATATTACTGGAGATTTAGAACAAGCAGTTGCAGCCAGTTCCAAAGTGCTAGCGGTACGGGGACAAGTACTACCAGCAACTCTCAGTGATGTTCGCCTCTGGGCAGAATTAGCCGATGGCCGCCGCATTAATGGGGAGTCTAGTATTCCCAAAGCTGGCGGTAAAATTGTCAAAATTGGCTGCATTCCAGCTAATCCTCCGGCGGTGCCAGCAGCTATTAAGGCACTTAAAGAAGCTGATTACATCATTATTGGCCCAGGTAGCCTTTATACTAGCCTGATTCCTAACTTATTAGTACCAGAAATTACCGATGCGATCGCTCAAACAAATGCTCCCCGGATTTATATCTGCAATATCATGACTCAACCAGGAGAAACTGAAGACTACACTGTTGCCGATCACATCAGAGCAATTGATGCTGCTTGTGGGCAAAGACGGCTATTTGATGCTGTGCTAATACACAACAAATCCCCCTCTGAGCAATCACTCATCCGCTACGCCCAACAAAACTCCCATCCCGTTTTCCTGGATAGAGAAGCCGTAACTCAGCTAGGGCGAAAGATTGTTCCAGCTAATATTTTGTATGAAGATGAAACGGGTTTTGTACGTCACAATCCGCAGAAACTAGCACGAGTGTTGTTGCGGTGGTACGGTAGAGCTCATCACGGAAGATGAAAATTTGTCATTTGTCATTTGTCTTTTGTTTAGACGAATGACGAATGACGAATGACCAATGACTAATTATGAAAATTTTTCTTGCAGATGCAGAGGCGACGCTACACTTAGGTATTACTCTCGGTGAATCCCTGACCCCTGGTAGTGTAATTTTACTAGAAGGTGATTTAGGTACTGGTAAAACTACCCTAGTTCAAGGTATTGGCAAGGGTTTGGGAATCGCTGAACCCATTGTCAGTCCCACTTTCACCCTGATTAATGAGTACATAGAAGGATACCTCCCCCTTTACCACCTAGATTTATATCGCTTAGAACCACAAGAAGTTGCAGCCCTGAATTTAGAAAGTTACTGGGAAGGTGTTGAGGTGATACCAGGAATTGTGGCAATTGAATGGGCGGAACGATTGCCTTACAAGCCAGATAGTTATCTGAGTGTGAGTTTGACTTATGGGCATGGGGGTACTCGTCAAGTCGAACTCATACCATTCAATTGTGCCATTGGCGAAGTCATTACCGCGATTTAATTTCTTGAACACTATACGAGAAAATTTCTGCAAACAGTCGAGGGAGAACTCCACACTCGTTCTATCTGCCACTACCACGCTCACCACTGTAAATCACTAACATTGTTATCTCAATCCAAAATAAATGAAAAAATTTTGTGACAGCAGCTTTATTGCTGCAATAATCAGTTAAAAAACTGATTTAGATGGTGTATTAATTAAGAAAATGTAAACTGTTGTTGAGTTAAATGAGAATTTTCACAAAACTTAGTCAGCTTGGTTTAACCCGATTGCTTCTCTACTGTCATTAAGAGAACTAATCTGGATTATTTAGCAGCCAAAGCTAGTAGAGAAAACTTAAACAACATCAAGTTCTGTAGAAGCTGTCTAACTTTTCCTTATACTCAATATACTCAAGTTAACGTCATAATGTATACATAAAAATACTGAATTATGAAATGTTGAAAAATTATTAATTTAAGTAATTTTAAATAGCAATAAATTATTTTATTCACATCTGTAATTAACACTGATATTAATAAAGCTTTAAATAAAACATCTCGTATTTCTACGATATCTATGTAGAAATACGAGATGTTTTATCTTATAGGAATCAGATTTTATTACTGTACTTACTTGCGTAGGTAGGGAACTCTTAACGGGGAAGAAGGGAATAGATGTGTACTGAGTTTTTTCAAAATAGGACTTACGCAAAATATCTCTCAAACTCTGATTTTCACCGTTGGCGCAGCGTTTCCCCTTCTCCCAAAGGGAGAGGCTAGCGCCAAGGGAGAAGTTCAGATGCCTGCGGCGGGCTGCGCTAACGGCGGAAGCCGCCGCTCCGACTTCTCTCCGTGTCCTCTGCGCCTCTGCGGTTCGTTAATTCCGTAACTCATGCGTAAGTCCTACAAAAATCAAATATGAGTCCTGTATATTAGTTGACATAAATATATCTACGTGGATGTACTAGTTATCTCTAATGAAAGAGGCGATCGCATTTTTTGTCTGAGGACCGGAGTCGTCTCTGGTGTAGTATGTAAGACCTTGATCAATGAATGCAGAGGTAGTATCTATCAACTGCTGAACAACCTCCGAACTAGTGTTATCTATTTCTTCACTGACTTTTTCGCCTGTAAATCGGTTTTTTCGGTCTTCTGGAGCTAATATAATCCGAGGATCTTTATAAGTCTCTTTTAGCTTGGGTTCAAATGTCTCATTTAAGTCAAACTGAAGACGTAAGTAACGTTTAGAATCGTATCCACCCATAAGTTGTCGGCAAATTGCACTACCAATCTCAGATGTAGGTTCCATAAAGATATTAGTAAGATTTTTTGCCCAGTCGAAGCCTCTCCATTTGCTTATTTGCTTATATTGATATGGTTCACCAGTTTGACCTGTGCCAATAGAAAGGATAGAAATATCTTCCAATCGTAGATTCTCCAGTTTATATTTTTGCTTGATTGCTGGAGAGACTGAAGACTGACTGATCCTCATAACTAGACTCAAAGCTGCAAGAGAGGGGTTATTAGCAGAAACTCCTCCATCAATGTGTGGGAATTCCCAATCACCAAATTTTTCTTTATCTACAGGTTCTAATTTATATGGTGGGAAAAAAGTGGGAGCTGAGGCAGAAGCGGTACATATCTCCCATAAATAACAGTCATCATACCATCTGTCTCCTAGATCGGGATGACAATTTGTAAAAAAGGTTGTATTCCGATATAGCGTATCGTAAGCAAGAATCAAAATAATCGGTTTGTCAATATCCTTTATTCTTGTAGATTTATACGCATCTTTGAGGACGCTAATAATTCCATCATGAGAATATTTAGGTGGTGAAAGTACATTTAAAATCGATTTTATGATGGGCGATAAGTTTTTATAGCGGTCTTTTCTCTGCTGTGGAAATATATCTTTCCCCCGTTCTTTATACAATTTAATTAGTTGATCACTCTCCTTTCCAACAGCAATACCTCCTGCTAATATTGAACCCGTAGAAGTACCAGCAATCAGGTCAAAGTATTCATGTAAAAAGTTTCCTTTACCCTGATTTCTAATTTCTTGTTCTACTTGTTGAAGTATTCGGGCTGCAATGATTCCACGAATACCGCCACCGTCTAAAGCCAAAATTTTGAAGGACATTTGGTTAAAAAGGTAAAGGAGGAACGACAAGAATTTTCGCGTTTTACCTTTAACAAAACCGCATTGATCTAGTCTTGGCTCTGGTAGATGAAAATCTTGCCAGTTCAAGTATGACTTTGATGTAGAATTTTTTCTCTAATACATAAGCTTAAATAAATATTTACTACAAGAAAGTTAAAGCTTGACCCCGCACTTGCGTATTTACCTGGCCTTTGTCATAAACTATTTCACCGCCGACAATGGTGGTTGTAGCCCAGCCGGTGAGGTTCCAACCTTCAAAGGGACTCCAACGGCATTTGGTTAAAAGTTCCTCGCGCCGGACTGGGCGGTATGTGTTTAAATCTACAAGCACTAAATCGGCATCGTAACCAGGTGCGATCGCTCCTTTATTGGGAATACCATAAGCTACAGCTACAGCTTTCGACATCCAGTTAACAACTTGAGCCACAGTACACTGTCCCTGCATCGCCGCAGTTAACATCAAAGCTAGGGAAGTTTCCACCCCAGGCATTCCCGAAGGACTATTGGGATATTCTTGAGCTTTTTCTTCTAAGGTGTGTGGCGCATGATCTGTAGCGATGAAATCAATCACGCCATCGCGCAAAGCTTGCCAGAGAACTTCGTTATCGTGAGGCGATCGCAACGGTGGATTCATCTGTGCTAAAGTACCAATTGTTTCATAAGCACTAGTATTCAACAACAAATGCTGTGGTGTCACCTCTGCTGTCACCCAACTAGGTTTATTCTGACGCAGTAAATCTGCTTCTTCAGCCGTTGACATATGTAGAATATGCAGACGCCGTTGATATTTTTGAGAAAGTTTTAATGCCAATTGGGTTGCAAGCAAAGCCGCTTGATTATCTTGAATTTGCGAGTGAACGGCTGGATCGTGAATGTTGGCAAATTCTTGGCGGCGTTGGTTAATTCTACCTTGGTCTTCGGCATGAACGGCAATCAAGCGATCGCCTTTGGCAAATATCGCAGAGAGTGCTGTTTCCCCATCAACCAGCAATTGACCATGCATCGACCCCATAAAAATCTTAATTCCCGGTGTTGGCTTTGCCAAAAGCAAATCTGGTAAATTCTCTGCTGTTGCCCCAATAAAAAAGCCATAATTAACCAAGCACTTCTGGGAGGCACGTTCTAGCTTGTCGTCTAAAGCCTGCTGTGTCGTTGTCAGAGGGCGCGTATTGGGCATTTCTAAAAAGGAAGTAACTCCGCCTTTAGCACAGGCACAACTGGCGGTAAATAAATCTTCCTTGTGTTCTAGTCCCGGTTCCCGGAAATGTACCTGCGGATCAATGACTCCTGGCAACAAAGTTAACCCTTCTGCGTCAACTTCAGTGGCTAGTGCTGTTTGGGAGATTTCTGGCGCAACTTCGACTATTTGGCGATCGCGTGTCAACACATCCCCAATCATCAGTTCACCATTGGGTAAGATTATGCGAGCGCGGCGAATCAGGAGAATTTGTGGAGATGACATAGGGATAATTAAAGTTCAGGCAAAGAGCTATGTATTACAGAGAACTATGCTTTGAGGTTAAACTGAGTTGCGATCGGAGTAACCATTAAAGTTTTCCCGTTAAGATTAACAGATAAAGTCTCACTAGGCGAGTTAATTACCTACATCTTTCCTTCAGTTAAGTAATTTCATGCATAATCAAGTGTCTGATAACAATTCTAGTCAACAACCTGATAATTCTTGGATCGCAGAGCTAGGTAGAACAATTGTATTGAGCATTGTTCTAGCTCTGGGAATTCGTACCTTTGTTGCTGAAGCACGCTGGATTCCTTCTGGATCGATGGAACCGACTCTGCATGGTACGCCAAACCAGTGGGAGGCAGACAAAATCATTGTCGATAAGTTGAAATATAAATTTGCTAACCCGGGGCGGGGAGATATTGTAGTATTTTCACCTACGCAAGAACTACAAAAAGAACAATACCAGGATGCTTTTATTAAACGTGTAATTGGCTTACCTGGAGAAAAAGTACAACTTAAGGATGGCAAAGTCTATATCAACAACAAACCCCTTCCAGAAGCCAATTACCTTAGTTCTGGGCAAAGCACAGTCATTGATGTTTGCCAATCAGGGCCACAACCACCTTTTTTGGCGAAACTCCAGACTATACCAGCCGATTCATATTTAGTACTAGGTGACAATCGTAACAACAGTTATGATGGCCGCTGCTGGGGTCTTGTCCCCCGCCAGAATATTATTGGACGTGCTGTAGTTCGCTTCTGGCCTCTAAATCATATTGGCGGAATAGATAAATCACCAATATATCCATAATTAACAATATTAGTAAGGTGGATAAGTAACAAAAGAATTTTAGATTTAAGATTGGGGACTGCGAAATCACCAATCTTTAATCCAAAATCCAAAATCCAAAATTGCGATGATGCCTTACCTAGCAAAGATTTTATTGTATCCAGTTAAGTCACTGGATGGTGTTGAAGTTGAGAACGCTAGAGTTCTTGCCAGTGGCGCACTACAGCATGACCGCGAGTTTGCCATTATTGACGAACGGGGTAGATTTGTCAATGGCAAGCGTTATGCTAAAATTCATTTACTAAGGGCGCAATTTGCACTTTTAAATAGAACTATCTGGTTGCAAATCCCAGGCTGCGACTTACAAAAAATTTTTCATTTGGATGAGGAACGACAAGGATTAGAAGCAACTTTGAGTGATTATTTTGAGTTTGCTGTCACATTGGGACAAAACTCTCTGATGGGTTTTCCTGACGATACATTTTCACTTGGCCCAACGGTAATTAGTACGGCAACGTTGGCAGAAGTAGCTTCTTGGTTTCCGGGTTTAAGTGTAGATGAAATGCGCCGTCGAATGCGTGCTAACATCGAGATTGGTGGTGTCCCAGCATTTTGGGAAGATCAATTATTTAGTGAACAAGGTGATTTAGTCTCCTTTCGAGTGGGAGATGTTCATTTGTTTGGGGTTAACCCATGTCAGCGTTGTATAGTGCCAACACGCGATTCTTACTTAGGGAAAGCTTACCCAAACTTTCAAAAAATATTTGCAACCCAGCGACAAGCAACTCTGCCAAATTGGGTTGCTTCATCGCCTTTTAATCACTTTTACAGATTGAGTGTCAATACTCAATTAGCCCCCTCATCAGCCGGGAAAATTTTACAACTCGGCGATGAGGTTGACATACTTCCACATTAACAATTCAAAATTAAAAATAAGTATTTTGGTGAAATTGATCAACAAATTTCGGGGTGATTTCAAAGAAGCATTTACTATCCTCAATAATTATACGCCTAGCTTTTGATCATAATGGATTTTAATCAACCTAACCATCATAAAAGAAATATTTTGGTGGTCGATGATACCCCAGATAATTTGTGGCTTTTATCGGCGATGTTGACTGCACAAGGTTTTGAAGTTCGCAAAGCCTTAAATGGTAAAATGGCACTGACTGCGTGTCAAATGGTTTTGCCCGATGTGATTTTGCTGGATATCAATATGCCAGATATGGATGGCTATCAAGTTTGTCAACAACTAAAAGCTGATGAGAAAACTTCTGAAGTCCCAGTAATTTTTATTAGCGCCCTGGATGATATTGTCGATAAGGTAAAAGCCTTTGATGTTGGTGGTGTAGATTATATTGCCAAACCTTTTCATGGGGCAGAGGTTGTGTTGCGAATTGAAAATCAGATTAATTTACGTTTGCTGCAAGTTAAACTGCAAGAAAAAAACTTTTTACTCCAACAGGCTCTTGACAATTTGAAAGCCGCCCAAGTTCAACAGATTCAAAATGAAAAAATGGTGGCGCTGGGGCAGTTAGTGGCTGGAATTGCTCATGAAATTAATAACCCGATCAGTTTTATTTATGGGAATCTCCGATATGCTGGTGAATATGTGCAAGACCTAGTTAATCTGATTGAGGTCTATCAACAGGAATATCCCAAATCTACACCAAAAATTCAGCAACTAGCCAAAGATATAGACCTGAATTTTATAATTAAGGATCTGCAAAACCTGATAGGTGCAATGTATAGAGGATCTGATCGCATTCGGGAAATTGTACTGGCGTTACAACACTTTTCTCGGCATGATGAAGCAGAGATGAAGCGGGTAAATATCCATGAAGACATCGAAAATACTTTGGTAATGTTACAACATCGACTCAGGGAAGTAGCCGACCGTCCCGCAATTGTTGTAGTGAAAGATTATGGTAACTTGCCTCTAATCACTTGTTATCCGAGTGAACTAAACCAAGTATTTATGCATCTGTTGAATAATGCTATTGATGCAATAGAAGAGGGAGTGGGGAATCAATCTTCTACTCCCCAAATTCGGATTCACACAGAGGTAACAGATTTGAATATGGTCAAAATTGCGATCGCTGATAATGGTACTGGTATAGAAGAGTCGTTGCGATCGCGTTTATTTGACCCATTTTTTACCACAAAACCTGTAGGCAAAGGTAGTGGGCTAGGATTATCCATTAGCCATCAGATTATCGTGCAAAAACACCGAGGAAATATTACCTGCACCTCATCTGTTGGGCAAGGAGCAGAGTTTGCGATCAAAATTCCCATAGAGCAACCTGAGCCTTAAGTGAGAACATCTCGTTTTCATAAATAGGTAAGTGGGAATATTCATAACTAAACCACGTCTATCTTGAAACCTGTAGTTCTTCGGTGATGAAAAAGATTTGCCCTCATCCCCAACCCCTTCTCTCAGACATGGGAGAGGGATTTAGGGTGAGGACGAAAACTACGGTTCTCAACTTAGATGAAGTTTATATTAAGAAATTTGACACTCCCGCAGCTATTGCCGAGGGGATTCTACATTCATAGACTCGCCGTTAGACGACAGGCTTGCGCCAACCGCCCAAGAGGGCAAATCTCCTGTAGCGTAAATTCCGGTATGCCCTACCGTACTCAGTCCTAATTTTAAAATGTTGATACTAGCGTTCAAGTCTCTATCAGCCACATAGCCACAATGAGGGCAAACATGGGTTCTCGTAGATAGAGATTTTTTCACTTTCTCGCCACAGTTAGAACAGTTTTGGCTTGTATTATAGGGAGGCACGGCAACAGTTACTTTCCCATATTTATGCCCAAAATATTCTAACCACAGTCGAAAAGTGTACCAGCCAGCATCACTGATAGATTTAGCTAGATGTCGGTTCCGCACTAGCCCTTTCACGTTTAAATCTTCATAGGCTACCAAATCATTAGATTGGATGACGGAGTATGCTAATCTCTTGCAATACTCTTTTCGTTGCCTACTTACTCTTAAATGTTTACGGGCATACCTGCTTCTAGCTTTGTGGTAATTGTTAGATTGTCGAACCTTGGCTTTTTTCTTTATGGTGCTGAACTTTTTGGACTTTTTACGATTAGCGCGGTTTAAAGCTTTTTCAGATTTGCGGTAAAACTTAGGCGCAGGTTCTACATTACCTTTGCTATCGGCAATGAAATACTTCAAACCTAAGTCAATGCCAACTACTTGAAGAGTCGGCTGTGTCTCAACTAAAGCATGAATATCAATTGCAAACTGAGCGTAATATCCATCAGCACGACGTACTAATCGGACACGCTTAATTTGCTTGATATCGTAGTAATTAAGGTCGTAGGTTCCCTTTAGCTTCAAAGTTCCAATGCCTTTCTTGTCAGAGAAAGTAATCGCTTTCCGTAAGTTAGAAAGTTTGAACCCAGTAGTCTTATATTCAACTGAGCGACAATGTTTTTTAAACTTAGGGAACCCCTTTTTACCTTTAACTTTCTTTTTACAGTTATCGTAAAAGCGTGATATTGCCGACCATGCACGTTCAGCAGCAGACTGTCTAGCCATTGAATTAAGTTCATCGGCAAAGGGAAATTCAGCAGCAAGTACGGCGCAATATTTATTAAGATCGTACTTAGTGACATTTTTATTGTCCATCCAATATCTCAAAGATTTGTTTTGGATGAACTGACTAGTGCGAATAGCGTCATCTATTGCACGATATTGCCTATCTTTCCCTTTGACTTTGAACTCGTAAATTATCATCGGTTCGACCTAACCAACTACATATTTATGCTATTATGTTTGGCATAAACTAACAATCAAGGCAAAACAAAACTTCACTGAGTCCTTTAGGACTCAGCTAGCCTTCTCCCAAAGGGAGACGCAAGCGCGAACATCCCTTGCCAGAAGTACGGAATACGGCGCTATGCGCCTGTTCCTCAAGGGTTTTTGGCATATTCCTTATAACTAACAGAACTCTCTTTGAGCAATACGAGCGATCGCTTGTGTTAATTCTTCTTGAGTTTCAGGTAAAATTGTCTCCCAGTATGCTTACAAAAATCGGTTATTTTTTACTTGGAAGTCCCTTAATTAAGAAATCCTGATTTTTTCTTGATTACACACTACTATTTTTAGTCGCATAAACGCATAATAGAAATGTGACTGATTTGTTCGCCCCTTTACAATCTCTCAAACAAGGTGACTGGTTCAAGCTGATCTGCGGAGCCAGCTTCCAGCATTTGCCGGCAGTCAGAAGTTTAACGTTAGCCTATACTTTGGCGGGCGCTGACTGCATAGATGTCGCAGCTGATCCAGCAGTGATTGCATCGGCGCAAGCAGCGCTGAAAGTAGCCATGACTCTTGCTAAGGATGCCCAAAAGCGAGGCTTTGACTACAAAGGCAACTCACCCTTTTTGATGGTCAGCCTGAACGATGGAGAAGATCCTCATTTTCGGAAAGCAGAATTTAATCCTACTGAGTGTCCTACAGACTGCCCTAGACCATGTGAACGGATTTGTCCGGCACAAGCAATCGTGTTTAACAGTATAAAAGAAGAATTTTCGGGAGTATTATCACAAAAGTGCTACGGCTGCGGTCGTTGTATACCAGTTTGTCCATATGGTATAATTTATACAAATTCATATATGTCAACGCTGGGAGCGATCGCGCCATTGGTAATGTCAACGGGAGTTGATGCCGTGGAAATCCATACAAAAGTTGGGCGGTTGGCAGAATTTGAGCAATTATGGCAAGCAATTTCACCGTGGGCTGATCAACTAAAGTTACTAGCGATCAGCTGTCCCGATGGCGAGGGAATGATTGACTACCTCAGAGCAGTATATGACCTGATTGCCCCACTCAAGAGTGCTTTAATTTGGCAAACCGACGGTCGTCCCATGAGTGGGGATATCGGCGATGGTACCACAATAGCTGCGGTGAAATTAGGGCAAAAAGTTTTGGCAGCTAAGTTACCGGGATATGTGCAGTTAGCAGGCGGCACTAATAGCTATACCGTTGCTAAGTTAAAGGCGATGGGACTGCTCAACAGAGCAGGGGGAGATGAGGGAGCAAAATCTTCCTCATCCCCCTCATCCTCCCCATCTATTGCCGGGGTCGCCTACGGTAGCTACGCCCGTGTACTGCTGTCACCGATTCTCGAACAGTTAGAGAATAAGGAGGGAAGTAACACCAATATTAAAGCGACTGGTAGCCTAGAAGAAGATGATACATTACTTTGGCAAGCTGTAAAACTTGCCCATTCTCTCGTTTCCCAGATCAAATCACAGCAGGAGCGTTAATCGCTCGTTCTTTGAAAATTACCCAGGGCGGGTTCTCCTCTCCTGCACGCAAATGTCCTCGCTATCTCTAAATACGTCACCATAGAAAGCATGACGATTACAGACGATCTCCAAAAGTTATTAGACATTTTGCCCGAAGACCTGCAACAAGCATTAGAGAGTCATCCGAAACGAGATAGTTTAGTAGAAGTGGTTTTGGATTTAGGTCGTCGTCCAGAGGCTCGCTTTCCCAATCAAGCTGAGTATTTGAGCGAAGTACCTGTTACTCAAGAACAGATAGATGATTGCATTCAACGAGTCGGAATCTTTGGCGGAGATAATCGGGCAGGAATTGAGCAAACTTTGCATCGGATTAGCGCCATCCGCAACCGCACGGGTAAGATTATTGGCTTGACCTGTCGTGTTGGTCGGGCGGTATTCGGAACCATTGGGATGATCCGCGATTTGGTAGAAACTGGTAAATCGATTCTCATGCTGGGGCGTCCAGGTGTGGGCAAAACTACTGCCTTACGGGAAATTGCCCGTGTTTTGGCGGATGATCTGCATAAGCGAGTGGTGATTATTGACACCTCCAACGAAATCGCTGGGGATGGTGATGTTGCCCACCCCGCCATTGGTCGCGCTCGGCGGATGCAAGTGGCTCATCCAGAACAACAGCATCAGGTGATGATTGAGGCAGTGGAAAACCATATGCCAGAAGTGATCATTATTGATGAAATTGGCACGGAACTGGAAGCTTTAGCGGCTCGTACCATTGCGGAACGGGGTGTACAGTTGGTAGGTACTGCCCACGGGAATCAGATCGAAAATCTGATTAAAAACCCCACCCTGGCTGATTTAGTTGGGGGTATCCAAGCTGTGACACTGGGAGACGATGAAGCTAGACGGCGAGGCTCTCAAAAGACTGTTTTGGAGCGTAAAGCCCCTCCTACCTTTGAAATTGCTGTGGAAATGTTGGAACGGCAGCGTTGGACAGTACACGAAAGTGTTGCTGACACAGTAGATAATCTGTTGCGGGGGCGTCAGCCTACTCCACAAACAAGAAGCGTTGATGACCACGGCAAAGTTGCGGTTTCAAGGCAGTTAGCTGTTGTCAACGGTCGCGGTGGACAGCTAGCGACAGTGGAGGAATCTTTTCCACCGGCACGACAGTCTAATGGATCTAATGGCTGGCGTTCACCTGGACAAATGGTAGCACTGCCGCAATTGCCTGTAGAGCGGGTAACAGGACGCAGTGAGTTTGACCGTTTGCTGGATGAATCCTTCAATTATTCTGAGAGCATTGATTTGGGTGCTGCTACCAGACAGCCAGGTCCGAATGGTGAAGATTTGCCACTGCACGTTTACCCTTATGGGGTTAGCCGCCACCAACTCGAACAGGTAATTAGCGTGCTAACTTTACCCGTGGTATTGACAAAAGACATAGATAGTGCTGATGCCATTTTAGCACTGCGATCGCACGTCAAAAACCACGCCAAATTACGCCAAATGGCTAAAGCCCGTCATGTACCTATTCACATGATTAAGTCCAGCACCATTCCCCAAATTACCCGTGGTTTGCGGCGGTTGCTGAACATCGACGATCCAGAGATGGCCGATGACTTAGAACTGCAACTGTTTTTGCACAATGGTAGCGATGATGAGATGGATGCCTTGGAAGAAGCCAGACTTGCAGTTGAGCAAATTGTGATTCCGAAAGGACAGCCAGTCGAGTTATTGCCACGTTCTCCCCAAGTCCGCAAAATGCAACATGAGTTGGTAGAACATTATCGCCTCAAGTCGCATAGTTTTGGCGAAGAACCAAATAGAAGATTGCGGATTTATCCAGCGTAACCTCACCCCAGCCCCTCTCCGCACTGCGGAGAGGGGAGTTCTAATCAGCCTTAATTGCAGGGGCTGATTTCAATACCTTAGCCAAAAAAAGAAGTAGTCTAGCTTTTGCCGAAATAGCCCAACACAAGACCATGCTTGATTATTAGGCAAAACATAAAACCCCAGTCCAGACGTATACGACTTTCATTATTACTTCCACACAAACCATACAGGATTTTGTTGGCTCAGTTTTTTGCCATCCCGCAAAAACAAGCGTGTAATAATCTTAGGTTTTTTCTATATCAAGGCTTGTAAATTAGCGAAGGTATTGTTATGTAGGACTCCTATTTGATTTTTCAAAAAACTCAGTAAAAATTGAAGAGCCTTCTTTTCTATTGCAACAGTGTTTATTGCCTGCCTATACGAAGTAACTTCAGTAATCAAATCGGATTGCCATAATACCGATTAAGTGTGAGGTTGCATAGAACAAGAGGCTTCAGCACCTTGTCTCACCAAGCCTGATTTTGTGAAGTTTTATAGCAGTTATCGGTTGAGTGAGGTACAAGAACCCCACCCCCAACCCCCTCCCCGCAAGCTAGGAGGGGGCTATGATGTACCTCATGTGATTAGTAAACGCTATATAAAGAATTGGT
>Ga0123337_10002609_pt1 | contig 20419 bp, 17 predicted proteins | sample frozenSSSSmetaG_FD_89792 | JGI IMG/M metagenome (GOLD analysis project Ga0123337, IMG submission 89792) | Glacier valley bacterial and archeal communities from Borup Fiord, Nunavut, Canada, to study Microbial Dark Matter (Phase II) -... | ecosystem: Environmental > Aquatic > Freshwater > Ice >... | reverse complement strand
CCCAATCGCTACCAACGGCAGGGTATTGCCAGCCAGCTACTCAACCTCGACGACCTCTCGCTCGGCAGCCAGCCACGCAGCCGCCAGGCAGATGTGGTAGCCCTGGTCGCAGCCCTCGCCTACTATGGGCGCGACGATGCGGCTAGCGCAGCCAGCGAACTGGCGAAGCTGACTGACAAGCCGCTAGCCGCTGCTGCGATCCACTTCTACCACGCCAACGCCCTCGCCATGCTGGGCAACTACCGGGCGGCGGTGGCAGAGTATCAGCAAGCGGGTGGGTTGGACGACGCGGCTACTCTCAACAACCGCGGGGTGGCACTGCTGGATAGCGGCAACCCGACCGCTGCCCTCGCCGACTTCAACAACGCGATCAACCGCCTGGGTGGCACCACCAATGCCCCGGCTCGTGGCCTCTACCCGCTTCGCAACCGTGCGTTGGCGAAGGAGCAGCTTGGCGACCGCCAGGGTGCGCTGGAGGACATCAACCTCGCGCTCAAGCTCAACCTCAACTTTGCGCCCGCCCTCTATGACCGCGCCCGGCTCGGCTACGACCTCGAAGCGCGTAAGGGCGACGCAAAGCAAGCTAGCCAGGACTATCTGGCCGCGATCAGCCGTGACCCGGAGTACGCCGACGCTTACGTGGGCGAAGGTGCGCTCTGGTTGGCGCGGCTGAACGACGTGGGCCAGGCGCAGAATTACCTCGGCAAGGGGCGCGGGCTGCTGGAAGGCTGGTTGAACGAACTGAACACCGCCCAGGCAGTGAAGAAGAACAAGAACGAGCCGACGGAGCAGATCGCCGACCGCATCCTCACCCTCAACCGCAGTCTCGGCAATGCGCAATACTGGCAGGGCCGCCTCAATATCGTGCAAGGGCAGGCTGCGGCAGGCGACAACTTCTTCCAGGGTGTCCTCAACCGGGTGCAGGGCAAGGTCAACGGCTTTGAGCAGGCGGTGGCGGACCTGACCGCCGCCCTCGCCAGCCGCCCCCGCTGGTATGAGCCGCAGTACCAGCTAGCCCGCGCCCGTTGGGGGCAGGGCCAACCCGCTCAGGCGTTGGCGGAACTAGATAAGGCGAAGCAGATCGACCCCCGCCGCCGCGAAGCCTACGTCCTCGCTGCTGCGATCTATCAGCAACAGGGCCAGACCGATGCGGCTCTCGCTCAGTACAGCAGGCTGCTGCAACTCAACCCCGAAGATAGCAGCGTTTATCTCGCCCTTGCCAGCTACTACAAGTCGTTGGGGCGGCCCGCCGACGCAGAGGCGACTTACCGCCGCGCCATTGTTACCAACGCCAGCACTGCTGATGACTTCTACAACCAGGGTCTTGCCTACGACGAACTGAAGGATACGCAGGGGGCCGCTACTGCCTACCAGCAGGCGGCGAAGCTGAATGCTGGCTCGGCGGACGCGCACCTGCACCTAGCCATTGCCGCCGAGCGGCTGAACCAGTACGATCTGGCGATTGGCGAGTACCAGCGGGCGGCACAACTGGGCAGCCCAGCCGACAGCGCAAACTACCGTAGTGGCAGGGTCGCCTTGCTGAAGGGAGATCGGGAGGCTGCCCTGGCTTACTGGCTAGCGGCGGTCAAGGTGAACCCCGGCTATCTGCCCGCGCAATATTCCCTTGCTCAGTATTATCGGCAGGCGGGCGACAACGGGCGGGCGGCGCAGGCATACATTGCCACTCTCAATGCCGTTCCCGCTACCGCTGCTGGCGAAGGGCTGGATGCCAGCGTGATCGCCGCCGATAGTCACCTGCAACTAGGCAACCTTTATCAGATTGCTGGGCGCACCAGTGATGCCGCCCGTGAGTACGATGCAGTGCTGACTGCCCGCCAGGACATAGAGACTGCCATCCTGGTCTGCAAGTTCTACGCCCGCCAGGGCAACGTGGGGGCGGTCAGTGGGCTGCTGCCAGGTATTGAGCAGTTGCAGGCAGGCTCGCCCGCCTCACCCTACTGTCTAGGCCTCGCCCAACTAAATAGCGGCGACGACAACCAGGACGCAAACGCAGTCAAGAACCTGGAGACTGCCAGGGAGCGCGCCCCCAACGACCCCGATGTGCAGAACGCCCTCGGCCAGGCCTACCTCAAGGTGGGTGATAAAGACAAGGCGGCGCAGAGCTTCAATGCTGTGCTGCTGGCAGATGGGCGCAACAGCAACGCCATGCTCGGCCTGGGCGACGTAGAGGAGCGCAAGGGCAATGCCCCTGCCGCCCTCGACCGCTACAAGCAGGCGGTCAACCTGGACGGCAACAACGCGGCGGCCCTGACTGCCTATGGCAAGGCTCTGGCGAAAGACAACCGCGATGAGGCCGAACGCTATTACCGCAAGGCGATTGAGAAGGACGCTTTGCTAGCCCGCCCGCATCTTGAACTCGGCCTGGTGCTAACCTCAAAGAACAACGAAGCAGGCGCACTGGCCCAGTACCAGCAGGCCGCCAGCCTGCGCCCCACCTGGGGGTTGGCTCATTACTACGTGGGTAGATCGCTGTTGAAGAAGGGCGACATGAATGGTTCGCTGGGTGAACTGAAGCTGGCGACCCAACTCAGCCCCCGCCAACCGGAGCCGTTTGCTGCCCTGGGAGATGCCTATCGCGCCGCTGGGCGCAGCAACTACGACGCGGCTAGCGCAGCCTACCAGCAGGCGGTAGACCTCAAGCCCGACTATGCCGAAGCCTGGTTGTCGCTCGGTCAGACCCAACAGGAGAAGGGCGACGTGGTGGCCGCCAGCCGCTCCTACGCCCAGGCGAAGGCGGCAGCAGGCAGCGACCCCGACCTACAACGGCGCGCCCAAGAAGCCCTCGACCGCCTCAACCGGTGAACGCAGCAGCAGGCGGCTGGGTGCAATGCTACACCGCTCCAATCTGTTGCAATGCTGGGCAGCAGGCCAGCACATTGCTTGATTTTTCACGAACTTTAGGTTATACTACCCCCGAAACAGGGACGAAGTTGGTTAGGAGAAGGGGATCGCGGATGCTGGATCGCTCTACTATGCGCGCCCTGGCGATCATGTCGCAACTCGGTTTGAGTATTGCGCTTCCCATGCTTGCTGGGGTCTTGCTGGGGACGTGGCTTGACGCTCAATTGCGAACCAGCCCGCTGTTCACCCTATCGGGGATTGCGCTTGGTCTGGTACTTGCAGTGCTGATCCTTGCTCGCCTGTTCAAGTTCCAACGTAGCAAAGAGGACATTGCGGCGGAGGCAGCTAAGCGCGCCGCTCGTGTGAAGGAGAAGGCAGAGATTGCCGCCTCACACACTGCCGCAGACGCGGCCTTGCAACGTGCCTTGCTGGATGAGCCGGGCGAAGCTGAACAACTCGATCACGACCGGCCCAACTAGCCGGTTTTTGGCAAATTATAGACAGAAGTGGAGGACCTATGTTCCACGCACTGCCTTTCCTGGCTGAGGGTGCAGAGAAAGTCACGGACACCACCAGTTTCGTGGTAGACAGTCATCTACCCAACACGGCCCCGCACATCTCGATCAGCGCAGAGACGCTGTTCAACCTCGGCCCGCTACCAGTGACTAACTCGATGTTGAACAGCACGGTTGCCGCGCTGCTGCTGCTTGGCCTCGGTCTGCTGGTCGCCAGGGCGGCCAAGTTGGTACCAGGACGGGGGCAGAGCGTCTTTGAGAGCATCGTTGAGTTTCTGCTCAACCTGGTGGAGGGGGCGGCGGGCAAGAGGGTTGGCCGCCAGATTTTCCCCTTCATCGTCACCGCCTTCTGCTACATCCTGCTTGCCAACTGGCTTGGCATCCTCCCCTTCTTCGGCGAGTCGTTGCGGGTGCGGAGTGCCGTCACTGGTGAGCTTGTTCCCCTCTTTCGGGCTGCCAATGCCGACCTGAACAGCACCCTCGCCCTGGCTATCGTCTCGGTGGTCGCGGTGCAAATCTGGGGCATTCGGGCGCACGGTGTGGGCGGCCACTTCAAGCACTTCTTTAATCCCATGCACGCAATTGATGAGGTCAGCCACCTGATCTCGCTCTCTGCCCGACTATTCGGCAATGTGTTCGGCGGCGAAGTGCTGGTCTCGATCATGTACTTCCTGCTCGGCAGCCTATTTGTCGGCTTTGGCACCGTAATCTTCCTCGGTCTGGAGTTGTTCTTCGGCCTGATCCAGGCACTGGTGTTCAGCTTCCTCACCTTGCTCTACATCAGCCTTGCTAGCCAGAGCGAACACCCAGAGGAGCATGAGGGCGCACATGGCCCTAGCCGCGACCTGCCTGCCAGTAAGGTCGAACCTTACACCCAACAGTCCGTTCCGGGCAACTAACGCCAACTACGCTGACCAGGGCTGGTCAGCACCCATCGGGGTTTGCAGTACCCCCAACCGGCCCGCGCGCTCCACGAGCCGCATCAACACAACATCATGTGCTTTACGCAACAAGGAGGAGAGACAAGTGGATTTCATGCACGCAGCTACAGTTCTAGCCCAGGCCACTACCACCACTGATGTGGGACCCAATGCGATCAAGCAGGCTGCCCGCCTCGCTGCTGGCCTCGCCATTGGTATCGGTGGAATCGGCCCCGGTATTGGTATTGGGATCGCTACCTTCGGCGCAATGCAGGCCATTGGCCGCAACCCAGAGGCTGAAGGCCCCGTTCGTACCACCCTGGTTCTCGGTGCAGGTCTGGCCGAGGCTGTCGCCATCTACGCCTTCGTGGTCGCCCTTGCCCTGATCTTCGCCGTCTAGTTTCGCCAGCAGAGCCAACCCCGAAGCCCTGTACCATCCGGTGTGTCGCGTCTGGTTCGCCTGGCGCGGCACACCGGCAGCAAGCACAGCCCAACTTGCCGCCAAGCACAATAGAATGAGGTAAGACAAGATGGCCCAGTTTAGTACCCTGCTCACCAGCATTCTCGCCGCCGAGGGTGATAATGCCGCTACTACGGCGGCAAGTGGTGGCATCAACATCAATCTTTGGATCATCGCTTACCAGGTGATCGCCTTCCTGCTCCTGATCCTTGCAATGCGTGCCTGGGTAATCGGCCCAGTCCTCAAGGTGATCGACGAGCGGCGCGCCCGCATCGAGGAGAGCATGGTAAACGCCGAGCAGATCAAGCGCGACCTGACGGCAGCGCAAGACAACAGCCAGCGCATCCTGAACGAGGCCCGCACCCAGGCCCAGCAGAACATTGCCAATGCGCAAAAGCAAGGCGAGACCTTGCTCGCGCAAAGCCGCAGCGAGGCTCAACAGCAGGGTTCGCAGTTGATCAGCCGCGCCCAGCAGGAGATCGAGGCTCAGAAGGAGCAGGCGAAGGCGGAGTTGCGGCAGGAGGTTGCCAGCCTGGCGATCATGGCCGCAGGCCGCGTAGTGCGCCAGAACCTCAACAGCGACACCAACCGTCGCCTGGTTGACGAGGCGTTGGTCGAGGCTGAGCAAAGCAGTTCGCGGAGGGCTGGCTGATGGCTAGCGCAGCACTGGCCCGCCGCTACGCCCAGGCCGCCTTCGAGATCGCTCAGGAGAAGGGCCAGCTTGATCAGTGGAAGGCCGAGCTTGACCGCATCGGCATTACCTTTCAGAGTCCGCGCATGGCTGCTGTCTTTGACGATCCCAAATACACGCGGGAGGAGCGCGAACAGGCACTCGCCCAACTGCTACAAGGCAAGGTCAACCCGCTGGTCTACAACCTGGTCAGGCTGCTGGTCGAGCGGGGGCGGGTGGGCCGCATTCCGCAGATCGTGCGTGAGTTCACCAAGATGTACAACCAGGCCCGCAATATTGCGATTGCCGACGTAACTACCGCCACCGAATTGGATGAGGGCGGTAGACAGCGGGTGATTGCCACCTTGGGTCGGATCACTGGTAAGCAAGTGCAGCTACGCACCCATGTTGACCCCGCGATCCTTGGTGGCCTGGTAGCCCGCGTGGGTGACGAACTGATTGATGCCAGCGTTGCCACCCGCCTGCAAGAACTGGGGCGTAGGTTGACCGCCCGCTGACAGGTTTATTGGTTGGGGTGCCAAAGCACTACACCACATCTGCTAAGAGGTTGCGGGGGCTGTGACCCCCTTCACAAGAGGAGGAGCCGAAGATGGCGATTGCAGAAGAAATTAGCTCTATTATCAAGCAGCAGATCGAGCAGACTGATGCGGGGGTGCGTACCACCAACGTTGGCACTGTGGTAGAGATCGGCGACGGGATCGCCACTGTCTACGGCCTCAGCAACGTGATGGCTCAGGAACTCGTCCTGTTCAAGCGCACTGGCGTAACTGGCCTGGCCTTCAACCTGGAGGAGGAGAGCGTCGGCGTGATCATCCTCGGCCCCTACACCCACATCCAGGAGGGTGATGAGGTGGAGGCAACTGGCACGATCTCCTCGCTGCCAGTTGGCGATGCTCTACTTGGTCGCGTAGTCAACACTCTCGGTGTGCCACTGGACGGTAAGGGGGCAATCGCCAGCACCGAACGCCGCCCGCTCGAACTGATCGCCCCTGGCGTGGTCTACCGCAAAGGGGTAAACACCCCGCTGCAAACTGGGATCAAGCCGATTGACGCGATGATCCCGATTGGTCGCGGCCAACGCGAGCTGATCATTGGCGACCGCCAGACGGGGAAGACTGCGGTTGCCATTGACACGATCATCAACCAGAAGGGTCAGAATGTAATCTGCATCTATGTGGCTATTGGGCAGAAGACAGCCCAGATCGCCCAGGTGCAGGCTACCCTCGAACGCTACGGCGCAATGGAGCATACGATCATCGTTGCCGCCTCTGCTGCTGACCCCGCCCCTTTGCAGTACCTCGCCCCTTACGCCGGGGCTGCTATCGGCGAATACTTTATGCACAAGGGTATGGATGCGCTGGTGGTCTTTGACGACTTGAGCAAGCACGCGGCGGCTTACCGCCAGGTTAGCCTGCTGATCCGCCGCCCCCCTGGACGCGAAGCCTACCCCGGCGACGTATTCTACCTGCACAGCCGCTTGCTAGAGCGTGCTGCTCGTCTGGACGAAGCGTACGGCGGCGGTAGCCTGACTGCCTTGCCGATCATTGAGACGCAGGCCAACGACGTGTCTGCTTACATCCCCACCAACGTGATCTCGATCACTGACGGCCAAATCTTCTTGGAAGCCGACCTGTTCAACGCTGGCATCCGCCCCGCAATGAACGTCGGCATCTCGGTCAGCCGTGTGGGTAGCTCGGCACAGACGAAGGCGATGAAGCAGGTGGCCGGTAAGCTGAAGCTCGACATGGCCCAGTTCCGCGAATTGGCCGCCTTTGCCAGCTTCGGTAGCGACCTGGATAAGGGGACGCAGAACCAGATCAATCGCGGCCTCCGTACCCAGGAGATACTCAAGCAGCCACAGTACCAGCCGCTTAGTCTGGCCCAGCAGGTGACCATCCTATTCGCGGTCTCCAACGGCTTCCTGGACAATGTACCAGTGGAGCAGGTTCGCAATTACGAGCAGAACTTCCACCAGTTTATGGCTGGCAGCTACGGGCCGTTGGTGGAGGAGATCATGCGCGACAAGAAGCTGAGTGACCCAGCAATTGAGACGCTGAAGGCTGCTATTGGCGAGTTCAACCAGGCCAATGGCTACAGCCAGGCCCCCGCAGCGGCCAAGTAGGTACGGCGGTCGGCAGTGACGACTTTGTAGGGGAGAACGAATAGTGCCTAGTACAAGAGAACTGCGCCGCCGAATCAGCAGCGTCAAGAACATCGCCAAGACAACGAAGGCGATGGAGACGGTTGCCTCCAGTCGGATGCGCCGCGCCCAGCAGACGGTGATCGCTACCCGCCCCTACGCCAGCAAGATGCTTGAGATCATCCGCAACCTCTCGCAGCGGGTGGATGTGAGCGACGGCGCACATCCGCTCTTGCAGCAGCGTACGATCAAGAATGTCGGTGTGGTGATGATCACAGGCGACAAGGGGCTGGTCGGTAGCCTGAACAGCAATGTGATCCGCCGCACCACTCGCTTCATCCTCAATGAGGCGGGCGCGCCAGTCAACCTGGTCACGGTCGGCAAGAAGGGCCGCGACTTCATGATCCGCTATGGCCGCAATGTGGTGGCCGAGTTTACTGGCATGGGGGCCAAGCCACAGTTGCAGGACATCAGCGGCGTGGGCCGCCTCGTCACCGACGCTTACATCAGCGGCCAGGTGGATGCGGTCTACCTGATCTACACCGACTTCATCAACACCCTGATCCAGCGGCCCGTGATGCTCAAGCTGCTGCCGATCGACCCGAATGCCCCACAGCAAGTGCAGATCGGGGTGAACCTGCCAGAGGTGGACACCACGCATAAGGCGGTGGACTACATCTACGAGCCAGGACCACAACAGTTGCTTAACGCACTGCTGCCCCGCTTCGTCGAAGTGCTGATCTACCAGGCGTTGCTGGAGTCGGTAGCTAGCGAACAGAGCGCACAGATGGTGGCGATGAAGAACGCAACGCAGAACGCCAACGACCTCGTATCCGACCTTACCCTGACCTACAACAAGGTGCGCCAGGCCAACATCACGAAGGAGATTTCTGAAATCTCTGCCGGGGCCGATGCACTGAAGGGCTAGTACCTAGAGGAGATAAACTATGACTACGGCTACACGTGTGCAGGGCAAGGTCTTGCAGATCATGGGGCCGGTGGTGGACGTAGAGTTCCCCGCCGAGCAACTACCCGAAATCTACAACGCGGTAGAGATTCCGCTAGACCGCCAGACGCTTGATGCGTTGGGCGAGGCTAATATGGGTGGCCGCCTGGAAATCAAGGATGTATCGAAGGCTGACAGCAAGATGGTGCAAGGTGGCATCAGCAGCACCAGTCGGATCATCGTTGAAGTACAGCAGCACCTGGGCAACAACGCTGTGCGCTGCGTTGCCATGTCCAGCACCGATGGCCTGCGGCGCGGCATGGCCGCCAACGACCTCGGCGGCCCGATCAGCGTGCCGGTGGGGACTGGCACTCTTGGTCGCATCTTCAATGTGTTGGGTGATGCGATTGATGAGCGCGGCCCGGTAGTTTCTGAGAAGCGGTACAGCATCCACCGGGCTGCGCCCAACTTCGAAGACATTACCACTGAAGCACGGATGTTTGAGACTGGCATCAAGGTGATCGACCTGGTTGCCCCCTTCACCGAGGGTGGCAAGATCGGTATCTTCGGCGGCGCAGGGGTTGGCAAGACGGTGACAATCACCGAACTGATCCACAACGTAGCCCAGGAGCGCAGCGGCTACTCCGTCTTCTGCGGGGTGGGTGAGCGCAGCCGCGAAGGCAATGATATGTGGCACGACCTGGAAGACAGCGGCGTGATCGACAAGACCGCGATGGTCTTCGGCCAGATGAACGAGCCGCCTGGTGCGCGCCTGCGCGTGGCCCTAACTGGCATGGCAATGGCCGAGTACTTCCGTGATGAGGAGAAGCGCGACGTGCTGATCTTCATTGACAACATCTTCCGCTATGTACAGGCTGGCTCCGAAGTGTCTGCGCTACTGGGGCGAATGCCCTCTGCTGTGGGCTACCAGCCGACGTTGGCAAGCGAGATGGGCCAGTTGCAGGAGCGCATCGCCTCTACCCGCAACGGCTCGATCACCTCGGTGCAGGCCGTCTACGTTCCCGCCGACGACTACACCGACCCAGCCCCCGCCGCAGTGTTCGCTTTCCTCGACGCTACCCTGTCGCTGGATCGTGGCCTGTTCGCCAGTGGCTTCTTCCCAGCAGTTGACCCACTAGCCTCGACCAGCCGTATCCTCGACCCGCAGGTTGTGGGCCAGGAACACTATGACATAGCCCAGCAGGTTAAGCGGGTGCTGCAACAGTACAAGGACTTGCAGGACATTATTGCCATCCTTGGCACCGAGGAGTTGAGCGAAGACCAGAAGCTGACGGTGGGCCGCGCCCGCCGCCTGCAACGCTTCCTCACCCAGCCCTTCTTCACCGCCGAGCAGTTTACCGGCACCCCCGGCCAGTACGTCTCGATCAAGGAGACTGTACGCGGCTGCCGCGAAATCCTCGAAGGCAAGCACGACAACCTGCCAGAGCAGGCTTTCTACCTGATCAGCACCATAGACGCGGTGCTTGAGAAGGCTAAGACGATGCAGGGCTAATCCTGCGGCATCTGCCTGCGGATTGCTACATAGCACAAGCACAGAGGGGTGGGCGGCCTGCCCGCCCTTTCGTGCTGATCAGCTACACGCAGCCTCAAGTAGCTGGGCGCAGACATTCGGCCCACGATGTGATATAATAGCCCCGAAGTGAGGAGTAAAGCATGGCATTGCACCTTGAAATCGTTACCGCCGAGCGGGTGGTGTTCAGCGATGACGTAGACGAAATCGTGGCTCCTGGTATTGAGGGCGAACTGGGCATCCTGACCAACCACGCGCCGCTCTTTACCATCCTGGCGACCGGCCCTGCGCGCATCAAGAAGGGAAGCGAGGAGACCGACCTACTGATCTCTGGCGGCTTCCTGGAAGTAAGCAACAACCGCGTCACCATCCTGGCCGACGTTGCCAAGCGGGCCGAGGATATCGACTTGGCCGCCGCTGAGTCCGCTCGCCAACGGGCCGAGGTGACGACCCGCGAGGGGGTGCGCGGCACGGCAGAACTCGACGCTTCCGCCCTGCGCCGCAGCCTGGCCGAAATCCGGGTCGTCCGCCGCTACCGCGCCCGGCGGGGTAGCAGTGCTGGCAGCGACAACAACAACCTCTAACCAGCTTGCTAGTAAAGCGGTACTATGTAGCTACCAACCTCTAGCTGCGCTCTGCTGTACTGACCAGGTAGGGACGTAACTGGAGCGCGTCCTTGCTGCATGATGATCGCAATTAAACTTTGGGCCGCCTGGCAAGTGGGCTGCGGACCATATGGAGAGTTGAGCAGATGGCTTTTGCACAGCAGATTGGTATCGACCTGGGTACGGCTAACGTGCTGGTCTACGTCAAAGGTAAGGGGATCGTCCTCAACGAGCCGAGTGCGGTTGCGCTCTCGACTAAGGATGGGCGGGTGAAGGCGGTCGGACGGTCGGCCTACGATATGCTAGGCCGCACGCCAGAGACGATTGAGGTGATCAAGCCAATGTCCAACGGCGTGATCGCTGACTACCAGGTGACCGAAGCGATGATGCGCCACTTCATTGGCAAGGCACGAGGTCGTTACTTTAATATCACGCGCCCAGAAGTGATGATCAGCATCCCGGCTGGGGTGACAAGCGTGGAGCGTAGGGCAGTGCGTCGCGCGGCATTGGAGGCGAAGGCTCGCGTGGTTCACCTGATCCGCGAACCGCTGGCCGCCGCTCTCGGTGCCAACCTGCCGATTGCGGATAGCAGCGGCAACATGGTGATCGACATTGGTGGCGGCACTACTGAGGTGGCAATCATCTCGCTCTACGGCATCGTGGTTGCCAGCTCGATCCGCGTGGGCGGCAACAAGCTGGACGAGGCGATCACTGCCTACATCAAGCGCAAGTACAACCTGATGATCGGTGAGCGCACCGCTGAAGACATCAAGATGCAAATCGGCTCGGCCTTGCCGCTAGAGCGCGAACTGACGATGGAGGTGCGAGGCCGCGACCAGGTGGCGGGCTTGCCGCGCACGATCCAGGTTCGCAGCAACGAAATCACCGAGGCGATCAGCGAGCCGCTCGACTCGATCATCGGGGCCGTTCGCAGCGTGCTAGAGCAGACCCCGCCAGAGTTGGCCGCCGACATTGTGGATCGTGGCATGATCATGACTGGCGGCGGCGCGCAAATCCGCCACATCAACGAACTGCTGACCCAGGTGACGGGTGTACCCTGCTATGTGGCCGACAAGCCGCTGCACTGTGTTGCCCTCGGCACCGGTATTGCCCTGGAGAACATAGACCACCTACGCGACAGCCTCTCGGACGACTAGCTCCCGCCCCCTCCCTGCGTGGAAGGGGACGTGGAGCGCGGGCGCAACCTACTCTTTGGCGTAGGCTAGCCGATCCTGAATCTCCTCGTACTTCATGCCTTTGTTATGCCAGAAGCGGGCGGCGTTGATGCGGTCGTTGGAGCAGATCACGAAGCGGCAGTAGGTGTCGCCCATGCTCAGGCACTTGGTTTCGATGCTGCCCAGGCGGGTACGCCAGAAGCCGCTAAAGTAGCCCGCCCAGTAGCCCGCGTAGATGTGGCAGGCGGGTACGCCGAGGATGCCGACCAGCCCGGCGTAGGCCGAGTCGCCCAGTTCGATTGTAAACACCTGCTTCTCTTCCAAATCCTTGACCAACTCGAAGTTGCCCCAACCGCTGAAGGCCATCGTCTCACTGGCTAGCTTCATCACAAAGGGGAACTTGAAGTCGCGCAGGGTCTTGCCCTTGAACATGGCACTAGACACCTGGTTCGACCAGGCCCACTGCTTGTAGCCGAAGATTTCGCCGAAGCGGTAGAGGATGATCGCTGCTGCCTCACCCGTCACCGACTCCAGGCTCTGCTGGATCGCTACGATGAAGTCCTCTGGGTAGATGATCTGCCTCCAGCCGTTGACGCTGCGGACTTCGCCCTTCTCTGGGTTGAGGCGGATGAACTTGTCGGGGTCATAACGCACGCGCTTGCGGATGCCCGCCTCCATCACGTCAATGTCGCGGGTGGGCGACACACCCATGTCGCCAGGGGTGTCCTGCTGTATCCGCTCCCAGGCTCGTTGACGCTCAGCAGACTGCTCGGCGTAAATCTCCTGCATCTCCAGGGTCTGCTGATCTAGCGGGGTTGCTTCTAGCTTCATGCCTTCGATACCCATGAGAACCTCCCTGTACTTGTAACAGCGGGCTGCCCGAAGCCAGCCGCCGCAGCCTAAGTTGACCAATTTTTGTTCAATGCTGCTAATGTCAGCCCCTTTTTTGAGCAGGAAGCGCGCAGTATTGATCCGCTGCTCTGGGCCGATGATAAAGAGACACTGCTCGTCGCCCTTCGAGGTGCAGCGGGTTTCCAGTGCGCTGTAACGATATTGGCGGTAGGCGGAGAGGTAGCCTGCCCAGTAGCCAGCGTAGAGGTAGCAGGCAGGCTGGCCTTTGACCCCGACCACGCTGGCGTAGCCAGAGTTAAACAGGCTCATCACGAAGGTTTCCTTACCCAGCACCTCACCCAGCAGCTGGAAGACACCCCAGCCAAAGAGAGTGGTTAGCTCAATGCCAGCCTGCATCACGAAAGCGAGGGCGCGCCCGCTGAGGGGCTGCGGCGCATCGCCCCCAATAGTGGGGTTGGTGCGGGCCACCTTGTCCAGGTCGTGGAATTGCTTGCGACCAAAGTTGTCGCCCAGGCGGTAGAGGACGATGTTCGCCCCCGAACCAGTCATCATTTCCAGGCTACGTTGCAGCGAGTCGACCTGATCCTCGCTGAACAGCACCATGCGCCAGCCATAGGGGGAGCGCATTACCCCACGTACCGGGTCGATTTTGACGAAGCCTTCAGGCTGGTGGTAGAGGGGTGGGATTGCCTCGCTCATAGCTCGAGCAACTCCTCGATCACTTCGTTGAGGCTGACTACCAGCCGCCGCATCGCCAGCCGCACCATGCCGAGGTTGGTGTCGGCTTTGGTCAGCACCATCAGCACGAATTCGTTGCCTTGCTCTAGCAGCAGTTTACCGTCCTCGAACTCGATCACCGTCTTGCTCATGGCACCCTGCCGCAGTTCCTGACTGGCTTTGGCCGAGGAGGCACCCACCAGACCAGAGATCGCGCACAGCACCTCCACATCCACGTCGGCGGGGAGATTGCTGCGAAGGGCGAAGCCATCGCTTGTAACCAGAGCCGCCCCCATGATCCCATCGCTAAGAGTAACAATGCTCCGTAGTTTCTCACTGAGTGTATCATCACCAGCCACCTTGTGTCCTCCTACATCCTATGCGTCCTGTCCACTTGGGCTAGCCAGCCGAAGCTGCTTGCCGTCCATTGCCGGGCAGCACGGCTACAATATAGTGCCTGCTACTGTATTATAGCACATTTGTGGTTGCTCTGTTCGCAGGGCTGCTGCTTCGGCTATGCCTGCTCAATTATGGCATAGAGCGGGGGCAGCAGTTCGCGCTCCAGTGTGCTGCGAACGAACTCCACCGCTGGTGCGTCGTAGTGGTCGTCCAGGCCGGGGAGCAGCGGTGCCAGTTGGACGGCAGTGGCTACCTTCAGCCTACTACTGGGCGTATCAGGTGCGGCAGCCAGGCCGTTAATCGCCGCCCGAATGCTACCACTCATCTCGCCAAGATTGCGAGTGGCTACCCGCTTCGGCTTGCCGCGTGGCCGGTAGACTTCCTCCTCGTCATTAGCACTTGGAACGAGAGCTAGACTGCTGGATAGCACACTGACTGCCAGGGGCGTAATGCTCTCTGCTGGGGTGGCCGCATCTGTTGGCAGCAGACTACCACGGCGGGCAGCAGCGGCGGCAACCAGGCGGTTGAGGAAGGCGGAACTACGTTCGTCCGCTGCAATGCCCAGTTCGGCGGCAACGCGCAGGCGGACCTTCTCTAGTGGCTCTACCTGCGGCTCACTCGCTGCTAGCTGGCTGGCAATGGGGTCTGGTGGCAGGGCTGAGCTAGCCGCCAGTTCGCTGCTAGGAGGCAGTAGTGAACGGTTGGCAGACCAGAAGCCAAGCCAACGGGTGTCCTTTGGGCAGGCAAATAGGCGCAGGTAGTAGATATATTGTGCGCTAGTAGCGATCACTGTCTGGCAATGCTCTTGCATGGTGGCAGAGAGTTGGTTCATCGCTCGCTGCCACTCGCCCCAGCCCTCTAGCCTACGCCCGCTGAGGGCAATAGGGGTCTGCCCGTTGAAGCCGAGCAAGCCACCATCAAGCCAGGGGTGTTGGCGGGCGAAGCGGCTAACCACCTCTTGCAGGCTCATGCGCACCTCCACTGCCAGGTTGACAGCCGCCAGGCGGAAGGGGTTGATCTCCGCCAACAGGGTCGCTCGCTCCTCTGGGTCGGCGGTGCTGTGCAGCAGGCGAGCCAGGTATGCTGGCTGTTCCAGGGTGGTGATCAGTCGTCGGGCGCGGTCGGTGGCAGCCCGCTCGTCGGCCCACTCCTCGGAGATCAGGGCGACGCTTAGTTGCTCACTGACCGCAAAGGTGAGCAGCCAGTGACCGATTTTTTCACTGTGAGCGGTGTGACCGAAGTAGCTACTTTCGATCATGCGACGACCCGCCAGGTAGGAAGCAAAGCGGCGTGGGCTGGTCATCAATCCCTGCGGTTGCCAGTGTGCAGCCCGCTGGTGCAGCAGCAATCGCCCGTCCTGACCAACGACAAAGAGTTCCAGTAGGTCGCGCATCGTCTTCTTCCCCTATTCCCGCCCGGTAATTATGATGTTGCCACATTCAATTATAGCACAGTAATGGGCCTGTTCAATAGCCCATTGTGGCTAGTAGGCTGGCAGATAGGCAATACATTAGTCATGAGTAATATGATCTGGTTACGTGCCACCGCTGTCAGGCGTGATGTTGATGGAAAGGAGAGAGGCTAGCTGGTCGATGGCACAGCCAGCAGGTGGTGGAGGGCAGGCAGCATCTGCTCGCCGATGGCCCGCCGCACCTCGCCAATGCGCTCTATGGTTTGAGTTGCGGTCAAGGGCTGGCGGTCTGCTTTGGTTGGTGTGGGCGCACCGCTTTCCTTTAGCCGCTTGCGGCGGGCCGAACGCACCACCACGCTGAGAAACTCGTTGTTGGCTGCATCAGCATAGGAGGGGCTGACTACCTCCGGCTCCACAGCGGCAGGGCTAGTGCCGTCGAACCGCAAGTACCAGAGGGTAGTACCCTCGTAGTGGCCGCCCGCTTCACCATTGAAGGGGATAGCCAGGTAGACGCTACGCCAACCTTGCATGATCGCTACTTCGCTCTGCTCATCCAGCACTGTGCTGATGTGTGAAGCCAACTGCCACCACTCGATCAACGTCTCGGTTTGTTCACCTTTGCTGGCAAGGTGGCGGTAGGTGAGCGAACCTGGTGGGCAGTAAAGGATCGCCCCACCGCGGATGGCTGGCTGCGCCGCGCAGAAACTGACCAATAGTCCCTCGCTCAACTCGGACTCGCTGAGAGGTGCCGTAGAGGTAGTCAGCTTCTCTACGTCTAGCAGGCGTAGCTGGTCGATGGGGCCACCAGTGCCGCTGATCTGGAGGTAGGTAGCTAGTAGCTGGGTGGTTAGCTTGCTGGCTCTAGCCCAGCGGATGTTGGGCAGGAAGCGTACTGCTGCAAACAGGTCGTTGCTACGGCTGTAGACGATCAGGCTGTCTGCTGTCCGTTCGCTCTCCACCATCCTGCCGCTATACTCCTCGCTGGTAGTTTGTAGGGCGGCAATGCGGGCGGCAAAGAGGGCTGGATCGAGTTCGGGGTGCCAAATACTGGCACAGTCGTAGAGCAGTAGCTCGCCATTGATTGTAAGGATAAACAGTTCCAGGTAGGAGTCCCGCAAGAGTACAACCTTCCCTATAGACTAGTTAAACATCTGGTGACTGGTTGGTTAGCGGCGGGTACGCAGGCCAAGCATGGCGATCCGCCCCAGGCTGTTAAGGAAGGCATCCACCCCATCGCCTGTGCGACAGGAGGTTTCGCCGTAGGGGAGGGCGTGCATGAGAGCGAAAGCTACCGCTTCCTCGTGGGAGACAGCCCGCCCCGTCTCGCCCGCCAGGTCGCGCTTGTTGCCAACCAATACGATTGGCACTTGTGGCAGGTTAGCCCCCACTTCCTTTAGCCAGAGCGGTAGGTTGTCGAAGCTAGCCCGGTTGGTCAGATCGTAGACTAGGCCAACCGCCCGTCCTCCACGATAGAAGCCAGGGCGCATCGAGGCAAAGCGATCCTGTCCGCCCATATCCCACAGAACCAGCTTGATGTCACGCTCAAGCACCCGCAGCCGCTTAACCTGGAAGTCCACGCCAATAGTCATCCGCCGCAGGGCAGCGAACTCACCGTCGCAGATGCGGCGTACCAGCGTACTCTTGCCCACCCCACCGTCGCCCGCCAGGATCACCTTGTGGCTGGGCTGCTCATCCATCCGCCGCAACGGTTGGCTGTCTTCGATAGGGGGTAGCATCCCGGTCTGTTCTCGCCTGTTACCTACGGTCTCCATATGCCTTCTCCCTGGTAACCAACTTCAGACTCTTACCTGGGTATCGTTAAGGCCGGGCAGCCCAACTGACTGCGTTGCCTTCTGTCATCGTGCCACAATTATACAGGTACATACAGGCTTTGTCAATAGGTGTCCTACTAAACATAGTATAAACATCCCAGTAGCTATGCTTTGGTAAGCTGGCGGTAAGGCTGGCTGAACCAGTTGCCGACGGCTACCCCACTACGTAGTACCCTTGTGTCAAACCCCTAGAGCAACTACCATGCCGCAGATTATGGGACTGGACTGGTAATCAACAGGCCTCGACCAGCCCGACGAGCAGACCACCCTCAGATATCACAAGATGCAATATCCGCCGCCAGCAATTCTGTGCGGCTCACTGGCGTGCTTGCCACTAGCGTGCTGCTGTGCTAAGATGCAGCCATGAACCGCTTCTTCGTCCCTCCGACCTTGCTGCTGCCCGGCCAACGCGTCAACCTGCCCGCCACCGTCGCTCACCAGTTGGTTAGTGTGTTGCGAGTGCGCGTCGGCGACGGAATCGCGCTGCTGGATGGGCTGGGTAGCGAGTACCCTGCCGTGGTGGAGGCAGTCAGCCGCCGCGAGGTTGCAGTGCTGGTCGGGCAAGGTCACGTGTTGGACACCGAGCCGACCCTGCGCCTTAGCCTCTACCCCAGCCTGCTCAAGGGCGAGCGGTTCGATTTCGTCTTGCAGAAGGGTACCGAAGTGGGGGTCAGTCGCTTCGTGCCGACAGTCAGCGAACGGAGTGTGGCCCGACCCGCCGAGGGCAAGGGCGAACGCTGGCAGCGGATCGTACAGGAGGCCGCCGAGCAGTCGCATCGGGCGCGAGTCCCCGCTGTCGCCGAGCCGCTCCCCTTCGCTGCCGCCTGCGCAGATGCGTCGACTGCCGACCTCACGCTGATCCTCTGGGAGGAGGAACGCGCCGCCAGCCTGCGCGACGTGCTGGGCCATCATCGGCAAACCTACTACGATCTAGCCAAACACGTCAGCCCGCCCTCGGTTGCGCTGCTGATCGGGCCAGAGGGTGGTTACAGTGCTGAAGAAGTGCAAATTGCGGGTACGTTTGGTATAATACCTGTTAGCCTCGGTAGGCGGATTCTGCGCGCAGAGACGGCAGCAGTCGTAGCCGCTACCCTCGTTCTCGCTGTCTTCGCTGAGATTGGTTGAGCAGTTTGCTATCTGTCTGCTATCTATAGGATAATGCTACAAAAGAGGAAGCACGTCTTGGAAATTGAACTGAAGGAAACAGAGAACCTACGCAAGAGCCAGCGCAAGGCCGGTGGCTTCATCAGCCTGGTAGCAATCGACAGCCCAGCGGCGCGCATCGGCATTGCGCCAGGCGACCGCCTGCTGGCAATTGACGGGCGACCCGTCAAGGACATAGTAGGGGTGCGCTACTACCAAACTGAGAACGCCCTGACCCTCAAGGTGCTGAAGCAAGGCGAGACGATTGCCCGCGAGTTTGCTATCCAGAAGGATTACGCCGAGGATATTGGTATCGACTTCGATGACCCTACCTTCGACGGCATCAAACGCTGCAACAATCATTGCCTGTTCTGCTTTGTAGACCAGATGGCTCCCCGCTTCCGTCACTCACTCTACATCAAGGATGATGACTACCGCTACAGCTTCCTCTACGGCAACTTCGTGACGATGACCAACCTCAAGGAGGAGGACTGGCAGCGGATCGACGAGGAGCGGCTGACCCCCCTCTACTTCAGCGTCCACGCCACCGAGATGGAGTGCCGCCGCTACATCATGGGCAACCCCCGTGTGCCAGACCCGATTGAGCAGCTACGCAAGATGGAGTCGCTGGACATCCAGGCTCACACCCAGATCGTCCTCTGCCCCGACGTAAACGATGGTACGCAGCTTGAGCGCAGTGTGCGCGACTTGGCTGCCATGTACCCGACGGTGCAGAGCATCGGCATTGTCCCCGTGGGGCTGACCAAATACCGCACCCGCTACAACGAGGTGATGCGGAGCTACACTCCAGAGGAAGCCCGTGCTGTGATTGCCCAGGTCGCCCCCATGCAGAAGCGGCTAAAGAAGGAGATCGGCAAGACCCTGGTTCACCTCTCCGACGAGTGGTACCTGCTGACTGGCAGTGACTTGCCGAAGGCCGCCAGCTACGACGGCTTTGTACAGCTAGAGAACGGGGTGGGCATGGTGCGCCAACTGGTAGACGACCACGCCCGCACTCTCCGCCGCCTACACAAGAAGCTAGCCGCCAACCCTCCTGCTCCTATCCCCCTTGCGGGCGCGGGTTGGGCTGGTAGGGGTAACAAGCGCATCCGCCTTGTCACTGCGACGATGATCGGACCGCTGCTGCAAAAGCTGACCGCCGAACTAAACAGCCTGCCAGGGATAGAAGCTGACGTGCTGGTGCTGGAGAACGAACTGTTCGGGCCACAGGTGACCGTCGCAGGGCTACTCACTGGCGGCCAAGTGGTGCGCGCCGTTCAGGAGGCGGGTACGGCAGGCCTAGACGCGCTGTTCATCCCTGATACTATGTTCAGCATCACCGAACCGCACCGTACGCTGGACGAGTTGACGCTGGAGCAGATTAACGAGCAGTTGGCCGTCCCTGTGTACCCGGCTCAGAGCTTCAGCGAGGTTGTAGACTTCCTGGGGGTTCTGTGATATAATGATCGTAAGAGGGCTGCACAAAGAACAAGGGAATGCAGTCGACGGCGGGAGGAGGGTTGCCAGGAATGTCATTCGAGCGCAATGAACCAGAGCGCATCAAGGCTGAGGGTGGCGCAGTTGGGCCAGGAGGGATCATTACCCCCTCTGCTGGGATCAGCAACAGCCACTATGTTAATCCCCACCAGGGGGACACCAATCTGTTCTATCCGAACAATATGGGTCGCTTCTTCTTCGTCGCTATGGAGGAATTGTTGGGCAAGAACGGCCTCAACGCCGTGCTGAACCTCGCCGGTCTCAGCCGCTTCATCAACAACTACCCACCAAACAACCTGGAGAAGAAGTTCAGCTTCGCCAACTATGCAGCGATCAACCAGGCGATTGAGGATTTCTATGGCGTGCGTGGCTCAAAGGGGCTGCTGCTGCGAGCGGGCAAGGTCTGCCTCGAACGCGCTTTGACTGAGTACACGGCCATTGCTGGGGTCGGCAACCTTGGTATGCGCCTGATGCCGCAGAACATCAAGGTCAAGATCGCCCTCGGCGTAGTCGCCAAGACCTTCAGCACGATCAGCGACCAGTCCAGTAAGGTGAGCGAGACGAGCGAAGGCTTTATCTACGAGAACGAGACCTGCTCGATGTGTTGGCACCGCCAGACGACCAGCCCGTGCTGCCACGTCGCCAACGGTGTGCTGATCGCCACCCTGCACTGGGCAACAACCAAGAACTACCGCGTGAACGAGGTGCAATGTATGGCGATGG
>Ga0123337_10002608_pt1 | contig 20429 bp, 18 predicted proteins | sample frozenSSSSmetaG_FD_89792 | JGI IMG/M metagenome (GOLD analysis project Ga0123337, IMG submission 89792) | Glacier valley bacterial and archeal communities from Borup Fiord, Nunavut, Canada, to study Microbial Dark Matter (Phase II) -... | ecosystem: Environmental > Aquatic > Freshwater > Ice >... | reverse complement strand
TTAAAAGCAACATTGCAGTTGGTAATCATCTATTACCATTAAAATTTTTCTGCAGGTAAAATATCTATACAAAAAAAGCAATCCTGACCGGATTGCTTTTATAAACATTTTAGATGATTGAAGCTTATATGTTCTTGTCTTCTTCAGCATCGTGGTCGTCGCCATCATTTGCGGACAAGTCATCATCATCACCGGTTTCCCCATCAGGCAATAAGGAAGTGTCATCATCATCAACGACGTCATCGTCATCGCTCTCCTCTAATTCATCATCGGCCATCACTTCGTCATCTTCAAAATCATTGTCTTCTAAATCAATATCGGTGTTGTCGTCGCTGTTGCTCATCATTGGAGTGTTGGTCAAAGCATCACCTGCATTATTTACAGACAGTTCTTTCCTTGAAATGTCATTACCAGGTTCCATACCTCCCTGTCCGGGGCCTTCGCTGCCGGTAGTTATATTTGTTTCAGGCATAACATAAAATTTAATTTTATAAATACTATTTTACTTAACAGTAAAAATATTATGCCAACCCCTCACATGTCAACCGCTGCTTTAGTCAATTCAATTTCACACTCTAATTTAACTTCTTCACTTACCAATACACCACCAGCTTCTAATACCGTGTTCCAGTGCAGATTCCAGTCTTTACGGTTTATTTTCCCTAATATGGCAAACCCTGCTTTTTCAATACCCCAGGGATCCTTGACAATGCCGTTGTATTCCACTTCAAGCTTTATTCGTTTTGTTATTCCTTTGATTGTAAGATCTCCCCAGATGGTATAGTTATCACCTTCGCCGGCTTTTTCTATAGTATTGGTTTTGAAAGTTATCTCTTTGAAATTTTCTACATCAAAGAAATCAGCGCTGGTAAGGTGACCATCCCTTTTTGCATCTCCCGTATCGATCGACGCGGGGTTCATCCAGAAATCAATCTCAGCAGTTAAAAAATCACTGCCTGTAGTATAGATACTTGCATCGTAGTCCTTAAATACTCCTTTTACATTCGAAATCATAAGGTGCTTTATCTTAAAAGCAATAGTACTGTGCGCAGCATCAATAACCCATTTGGTATCTGTTGACATGTTATTGGATTTTAAAATTTATTAATTTATTTTTAAGGAATGATTATCGAAACCATCGTAAAGGTAAGGACAGATTAAACAGGAAATCAAATAAAGCATACCGGTTAAGCGCTTATACAAATTGATCATCATTCAAAATCCATCCTCATATTCATTTGTATTATTACTGTAGATATAAATATTTGTGATGAGGTGATTTATTCATCAGAGCCGGCTAGTAGGTCCTTGTATTCCACAGCCTTCGCCATGATTGCATTGGCGAACGGGCATATCGGCAATACTTTCATACCATGTTGCCGCGCAAAATCAATAGCAGTTATGACTAATTGTTTTCCGATGCCTTTGCCTTCATGCTTTTCAATAACTTCCGTATGATCGATAATCATTTTTTTTTCAATAACCTGTAGCGTAATTCGGTCAGCGATTTGTAACGTTCGGATATGTAAAACCTGCCACCATTTTCATTTTGTATATGCTGTATATTTATTTCCATTGCTCAATTTTTATAAGTACGGCGAATATAACCAGTCTTATGTCAGATCGCATTAACCAGGATGAAGAAAATTATTCCGGCAATTGATCTTTAGTGCTAACATTGTTTAATTTCGTGCGACTATTAAACGCTTCATTTGTAACTATTAAAATAAAATCCTTTAGCTGATTTTTAATTTCTTGTTATTTATTAATAATTTACAATAACCTTTATATATTATTTTTTCTACCAATAATTAATCAAAATGAAACAAAACTTTTTACTTATTTTTTTTACGTACTTTGGAATTGCATCACTTACCTCATGTGGAAGTCAAACTGATTCACATGCGCAGGACGATAAAAATACTTCTGCAAAAATGAAAGAACAAACTGTAAACTATAATGTAGACACAGTTAAAATGGAAGGTTTTGTTGTGTATGATGAAGGCAATGGAAAAAAACGGCCTGCGGTATTAGTCGTTCCCGAATGGTGGGGATTGAATGAATACGCGAAAGGCAGAGCCAGGCAGCTTGCGAACCTTGGCTATGTCGCTATGGCGGTAGATTTGTATGGAAACGGAGCGATAGCTGATGATCCTGAGACAGCTAAAAAATTATCAGGTCCATTTTACCAGGATGCTCAAATGGCGAAGAGTCGTTTTGATGCGGCACTTGCAAAATTAAAAAGCTTTTCTCAGGTTGATACCAATAACATCGCAGCCATAGGATATTGTTTTGGTGGCAGCCAGGTTTTAAACGCGGCAAAACTTGGAGATAATTTAAAGGGTGTGGTAAGTTTTCATGGTAACCTTGCGGGAGTACCTGCGGATAAAAGTTTATTGAAAGCAAAAATTTTAGTTTGTCATGGTGAAGCCGACCAGTTTGTAAAGCCCGAAGAAGTTGCAAACTTTAAAAAACAAATGGATTCCATCGGCGCTGAGTACACTTTTAAATCTTATCCTGGCGCAACACATGCTTTTACAAATCCTAATGCTACTGCAACAGGAAAGAAATTCACAATGCCGATAGAATACAATGCAGCCGCAGACAGTGCGTCCTGGAAGGAGATGAAACAATTTTTTAGTGTAATATTTAAATAATTAATTCCCAGGTTTATTTTGCCTGCTGGATGAGAAAGTTATAACACTTTATAATATCTCCGCGCCCCTCCGTGTTACTTCTTTCTTAACTCGGTGGTTAAAAAAAGCTGCAATCGCTTTTTTAATCAACACTGGTATAATGCGTAATAATAAATCGAAATTATTTTTCTTCTTTTCCTTGATTATCAATTTTGCATCCGGATAAAATAAAACAGACAGCCTTATAAAAGCTATTGTTTTAAACACCCACAATGATCTATTGCAAAAGGTATTGAGCGATCCTATCACCTACAGGTATTAAATTATCTATACCCAGATAAACCGAGACAATCATAACCTCCCTACATTTAAAAATTATTATTATAACGTGTACCCTGCTCAATATTTCAATCCTGCTTCAACAGTTAAGTTATCATTAGCATTGCTTTCAATGGAAAAATTTCACCGGATAAATAAAACAATCGTTGTTTAATATTCAGCTATTCAATTTGCCAGCAGTAATACGGGCCAGGTCAAAGCCTATAAAGACAGTACTTCAGCAAACGGATTGCCTTCGATAGCTCAATATATAAAGAAGGCTCTTTTGATTAGTGATAATGATGCTTATAACAGGTTTTATCAATTCATAGGGCAGGCAGAAATAAATAATATCCTGCACAAAAAGGGTTACGAAGATATTAGGATCACCAGGCAATTTATGAGTTTTAATGAAGAGGAAAACCGGCATACTAACCAGATAAGGTTTATAAATGAAAAAGGTAATCTGCTATACCTTCAGGCGCCGGCATACAATACTGATTCATTTGATTACAGTCAAATAGTAAAAATGGGTAAGGAGGTATATGAATAGAAATGACAGCCTGGTAAATGAAACTTTTGATTTTACAAAACATAATAACATCTCCCTGGAAGACTTACAGCAAATATTACAATCAGCGCTGTTTCCTAAATCGGTGCCGCTTAAACAAAGGTTTAAACTGGATAAAGATGACCAGGAATTTTTATACCATTATCTGTCTCAATTTCCATCGGAAACAAGTTATCTCAAATTTAATACGGTCAAGTATTATGACAGCTATGTAAAATTCATGATGCGGGATAGTTCGCACCATTTGCCTGAAGGTGTCAGGGTTTTTAATAAAGTAGGCTGGGCTTATGGATTTTTAACGGATGTATCTTACATAACCGATTTCAAGCATAACATCGAATTTATGCTGGCTGCTACTGTTTACGTAAACAGTGATGGTATACTGAATGATAACAAGTATGATTACGATAGTATCGGTTATCCGTTTTTATACAACCTGGGTCAGGTATTTTTTCAGTATGAACAAAAAAGAAAGCGACTGTACAAACCGAATCTTTCAAGGTTTAGAATTTTATACGACCATCGTGATCCAAAAGATAATCGGGCATGTATAGGGGATGCTGATAACTAGTTTCTGTAAATCATCAAATGTCTTAAAAATCTGCCATCAGCCTTTATAAGAGCCGTCAGCGGAACCCTACAGAGAAGGTGCAAGGGTGCGACTTAAGGTTCTTTTATCACTAAGGCAATAAGGAACACAAGTTTTTATAAAATTTTCTTCATGGCCCTGAGTGCCTTAGAGTCTTTGTGGCAAAGCTATCTGTTTTAACGGCCGGTAGCAAAAGCTTTAATCTTAAGTTGTCATTATACAAAAAAGAGGTCGGCATAACGCCGACCTCTTGTGTATTCTGTTTTGTTTCCAGGGATATTTTAGTAGTTATAATTTTATCATTTTACGGCTGTCTGTCCATTTGCCAATCTGAACTTTCACCATGTAAGTCCCGGTAGGTAATTCTCCCACCGAAAGATTTACCTGCGATACTGTTGTTCCTTTAGATAATTTGTATTGCTTGATAATAACTCCTGCAAGGTTCACCACCTGAACATTCATCGTGCCTGTATAATTATTCCTAAGCTCCATTGTAAATACCTTGTTAACCGGATTTGGATAAACCGTGAACAATTGTTCTTTAAGTGGAATGTTATCACTGCTTATGGATAGCCCGGAGGACAGTCGGCTTGCCTGTGCAGCGACATTATTATTTGAGGAATTACTATTTAAAAATTCCATCCAGTTAATATTCCACCATCCATTTTGCGTGGAGACAATCTTTAACGTTTGGTTTCCTGCAACCAATGACATGGGGACACTTATTGTTTTCCAGGATTGAAACCCACCTGTAAGCGGTACATTCACGGTTGCCAATACGCTACCGGAATTATTTTTGATCTGCATTTGCTGCCCTGGAAATGGCGAGGCAACTCTAAAGTTAACAGTATAATTTCCGGAAGTTGTTACGTAAACATTGTATTCAAACCAACTATTGTTTTGTATCCAGCCAACGTCATACCCACCACCATCATCAGAAGTAGGCTCAGTCATTACACCTAAACGTGCAGTAAAAGATTCGGATTCAATTTTTCCCGGGATCATGCTATATCCAGGTAAAGGAGCCTCTGCCGAAGTACCAGCAGATACAAATTCTAACCAGTTGATATTCCACCAGCCACTCGAAGAGGAGAAAATTCGCAATACCTGGTTGCCGGCTTTTAAGGCAACAGTAACACTCACTGTTTTCCAGCTTTGAAAACCTCCTGTCTGTGGAATGTTAACGGTTGAAATTACAGCGCCGTCAGCAGATTTTAGCTGTAGCTGCTGATTAGCATTTGGTGAAGCAACCCTGAAATTAACGGTATAATTACCGGCGGTAGCTACATTAACCTTGTAATCTAACCAATCTCCTCCATCTATCCAGCCGACATCCTGCCCACCGCCAGCGTCACTTGTGGGTTCTGTGATCACGCCATACATTGAGGAATAATTTTCGGCTTCAATTTTACCTGGAATGGGTACATATCCTGAACCAATATTTGTAGGTACTGAAGCAAATTCCATGTAGTTAATATTCCACCAGCCGTTTTGAATGGAAGTAATTCTCAAGGTCTGCGTTCCGGCTTTCAAAGTTACCAAGGCGCTGACTGTTGACCAGATTTGAAAACCACCGGTCTTAGGCACGTTTACCACGGCCAGAACACTGCCATCGGAAGTTTTTAGTTGCAATTGCTGACCTGCGTATGTGGAAGCTAATCTGAAATTGACATTGTAATCTCCTGCGGAAACAACATTGACATTGTATTCCATCCAGTCACCATTTTCTATCCAGCCAACATTCTGTCCACCACCTGCGTCAGAGGTGTTTTCGTTCATAACCCCATACATGTTGCTGTAATTCTCCGCTTCAATTTTACCTGGGATATTGGCGGTTGTATTAGCAGGAGGCGGATTGCCTACTACTGCTGGGTTCACCACAATATCAAGATCACTTGAAGCGGTAGCGCCACTGTTATCTGTAACAGTAAGCCGGAAGGTATAAGTACCCTGCGTCAGGTTACTTATAGTTGGGTTATTTATATTGCCAGCATTAATATTATATTGTGAGGGACCCGAAATTTTTGACCAGTTATAAGCAGCAATACTGCCATCCGGATCTGAACCGCTACCAGAAAGAGTGACACTGTTTACAGGTAGAGTTACAGACTGGTTGCCACCCGCATTAGCACTTGGGGCCTGGTTTTTTTGTGGGGGTGATGGTGCAGCATCTCCACGTTGAAATTGAAGCATCCACTCATAAATATTCATGTTATTTTCCCTGAAGTTGGGATCATAGGTAGTTGACCAGGCGTCGTGACCATTGACAGGAAAAATAGTTTTTTTAGCGATCGGATTGAGTATGTATTGAGGAAACAAAACAGCATTCAGCGCACCTATCTTATCAAGGTATCCAATAGTATTAGATACAGGCACCGCGTCATCACCTAAATTGTGAGTGGCCCATATAGGAAGGTGTGAGTTTACCAGTACAGAAATCCGCTCATCAACCGGTCCGGATACTCCGCAAACGGGTACGATCGCCGCAAGTTTATTAGCATTTTCAATACTTAATCCTGAATAATCCCATACCGGACCGCCACCCATACTTAAACCTGTTAAGTAGATCCTGCTTGTATTAACACGGTAGTGTTTCAAAGCATAATCCATAACATCCTGTATATCCGCAGGTTTGGGCCAGCTTATAAATTGAGGCGAGAGTATGATAAATTTAAAAGTTTCTCCGTTGACTTTAAAGGAGGTAGGAAATTTACCTGCATTGATAAGTTTGGGAGTACCATTTCTCAAAACCAATGGTAAGGAACCCGCGTCACCATACCCTAGTTCACCAATCCCATGTACGAAAATAATTAATGGATAATTCTGGTTATCATCATCATACCCTTTAGGAAGGTATTCATACCAGCCATTAACATTGTTAGTCATGTACGTGCTTACATGTGCTGTCTGTACCTGTGAGTGAGCTTTGGAAAAATTAAATAAGAGAGATAGTGTAATTGCAAATAGATAATAATTCTTAATTTTTAGAATTGAATTCATAATAGTAGTACTAATTAAAATAATAGATACAAATATCAGTTAGTGGATAGATAGTAAGGAAAGGTTCAGCTAGATGTGCTTATTAGACCAGACTAAGTCAAAATAATACATGCGAAAGTTCGTCGAAAACCATGCCAAAAGAATTTTTATCATTATATAAATGAATCAGGGTTAAAAAAATGATTAAATAACGGCATTATGTAATTTTAAAAGAAATATTTTCTTATTTAATAATTAAAATGGAATAAAAATTTCACATTACTTATTAATTATATGCTATAATATTTGAAATATATCTTGCTTGAATTAAATAATTGATTTAAATAATTACAAGTCGGAGGCTCTTCATTCGTAGATTGAGGTGCTGCATTGCAAAGATTTGTCTTTAATATAAAAACTGTTACTATTGAATTATATTTGAATACAGCTTATAATTGTTACAAGGATACCGGCAGGTATGATCAGAAAATATTGTATCCAGCAAAGTTGCTATGGGACTATCATCGTATGGGTCACCAACTTATAAAACCTGATTGCATTTTAGTTTGAGACAGTCATGATTAAGGGTTGCGACCGTGGAGAGCAATTAAATACGGATGGGGCACCATACCTTGTTTTTCCCGATGGTCTTGGTAACCTGAAAAGGGGTATATGGATACAAAGCGAAGCCGAGAGAGGTTTCAAAACATTTAATAAAATAAAAAGAAAGCGTATAATTGCTTACAAACTAATATTTAAAAGTTTACGTAGATGTTAATGCGGCTTTAATTTTTTTGTAGCATTGTACTTAGTTAATGAAATTTCCTTCAGCATATTACCTGGTGCTAATTTATATCACCATTATATTTAAGCCTCTTATCCCGGTTATAAGTGACGTGTATTCGCATACTTTCGGAGAGGCTATCCATCTTTCCACTGTGCATGCCAGATACGGAAGTAATCACTTGGATAAAGCATTGGCTAAAGCTGGCGATAATACAAAGGAACAAAGAAACAGTAGTCTGGCAGAAGCTGCAATGGTTCACATAAATGCTTCAGCGTACATTTACATCTTTCATGCAGATAAGATACTACCCCGCTATTTTTTAACTACATTTGAAAAGCTTTATACTATTTTTCTTTCTACATTCTCTCCTCCTCCTAAAAAGTAATCTATCACATTTCGGGCGTTAATATTTTAGCAGACGGATCTGATTATCATTCCTAAAATTGGATATGATGATCATTATTCCGTGGGTTGTTATAAGTGAATGATTTACTTACTATTCAATTTAAAATAACATGTTTAGGCTTTTCTATATTATAATGATACTGATGGGTATATCATTGCCATCAGTATCACAGGTTTCTATCAGCGGAAATATCATTGATAACAAAACAAATTTTCCCGTAGCAGGTGCAACTGTTACATTAAATTCTTCGAAACTTTTTACCATCACTGATGACAATGGTCATTTTGTTTTCAAATCTGCACATAACAACAATGAGCTGCTAATCATTAGTACTATTGGCTACGAGCAGTGTGAGGTGAATGCCAGCGAGGTTTTAAAAAGTAATACTATCCGTCTGGTTCAAAAGCAAATAGCGTTAAAGGATGTTGTGGTGTTAGCTAATGGAGGCGATCAGTTTAAACCTATCAGCAAAACGGATATAGCGATGCGTGGTGTAAATAATTCGCAGGAAGTGCTGCGCATTATCCCGGGTATTGTAATCGGGCAACACCAGGGTGGAGGAAAGGCGGAGCAGATTTTTTTAAGAGGATTTGACGCCGACCATGGCACCGATTTCAGAATGGATGTTGATGGCATGCCCATAAATATGGTATCACACGGTCATGGACAGGGTTTCGCGGACAGTCATTTTATAATACCGGAAACTATTGAAAGTGTTGATTTCAAAAAAGGTCCTTTCACTGCAAGTAAAGGTGATTTTGCTACTACTGGTTTTGTTGACTTCAATACCAAAGATGCCCTAAACGATAATGTTGTAAAACTGGAAGGAGGAATGTTTAATACTTACCGGGCATTAGGTATGTTTGATCTTCTAAATAAAAAAAAGAAAGAGCAACAACAATCATGGTATGTTGCTTCCGAATACAGGTATGCCGATTCGTATTTTGATAACCCCCAACATTTCAAACGATTTAATTTATTTACAAAGTATAACGGCCGGTTATCACCACATACCTTTCTTACAGCATCGGTAACCACTTTCTGGAGTAAATGGAATGCTTCAGGACAGATTCCAGATCGTGCGGTAAATAAAGGACTGATAGGATTTTATGGAGCCATAGATGCTTATGAAGGTGGGTTGACATACCGCACAAACGCAAATATAAAATTGACTACTTCTTATGATAATGGTGACGTGCTTAAAAATCAGTTGTACTACTCTAATTATCATTTTGACCTTCATACTAATTTTACCTTCTTTCTGAAGGATACAACTAATGGTGATGAAATCAGGCAACAGGAAGCGAGAAATTTATTTGGGTACAATGGAAGCTATCACCATGTTGGCTATATCAGCAATTTAAAGTTCAATACCGAAGCGGGATTAAATATTCGTGTTGATAAGACAATCAATTCTGCACTAACGCACACGATGGATCGCTACATTACACTCGATCGAATAAAACTGGGTGACATTTCTCAATTGGATATTGCGCCCTATCTAAGCGAAACGTTAACCCTGAGTAACCACCTGACTATTAATGCCGGCATTCGTTTCGATCAGTTCTATCATATATATAACAATAAGCTGGCTGGTGACACTACACTTCCCGGAGTTGGCTTATATAAAGCCAATGCACACACGTTGAGTCCTAAGTTGAATTTCTATTATCATATAGATGATAAATTACAGTTTTATCTTACTACAGGAAAGGGCTTTCATTCAAATGATACCCGTGCAGTTGTACTGGAAAATGGCATGAAAATTCTCCCGGCTGCTTATGCCGCTGATTTTGGTACCGTATTTAAGCCCGCTAAAAATTTACTTATTAATGCCGCTGTCTGGTATATAGGGCTGCAACAGGAATTTGTGTACAGCGGTGATGGGGGCGATGTATCCTTTAATGGAAAAACACGCCGCGTTGGTTTTGATTTTTCCGGAAGATACCAGCCAGTAAGGTCACTGTATTTTGATGCTGATGTTAATTATGCACATGGACGGGCTGTTGAAGCTGCAAAAGGAGAAAATTATATTCCCCTGGCGCCGGTGTGGACTAGTACAGGAGGCGTTACCTATACAAATAAAAGTGGTATAAACGGAAGTCTCCGTTATCGATATACCGGTGACAGACCAGGCAATGAAGATTATAGTCTTACCGCAGCAGGTTATTTTATAACTGATGCGGTTATTAATTACAGAAAGTCCAAATATGAAATAGGATTGGTAATAAATAATATTTTTAATACCAGGTGGAAAGAAACGCAGTTTGATACTAACACACGTTTGCGAAATGAACCATTACCTGTCAATGAAATCTGTTTCACTCCGGGTACTCCGTTTGCTGCAAAATTGAGCCTTAGCATATATTTTTAACAACATTAGCATTTGTTTACAGCTTTGTTACTATAATGCTCTTATATAACCGGATATTTATAAAAGCTCTTTTGTACAACCACAAACTTGTCACTTGCTTATAATTTTGTGCAGTATCCAAAGTTATTTTATTCGAAACATAACCCCTGGTTCTCAAAGATCATTATCGCTGGAGTTATCCAGGTTAGCAAGTTCACCTTCATCTAAATCATCTGACGCCGGATCATTGCTGAAATCCGGATCTTCAGCGATTCCCTCTTCAGCTTCGTGTTTAGCTTCTTCTGCCAAATTATGTGAACTTTCATCTTCTAAAGCAGTTTTTTTTCTTTTTGGTTCCATAAAATTATATTTTATTGTGAGGCTTCCTGGAATAGTTTGAAGGTACATCCGGAAAATTGATAATCTAATCCATTGGCTACTTTTTTTCTGGAAAGTTATGCCGGACGCTGCAGCATTTATTTTGAAAAACATTTCTGCAGAACAAACGGCTGATAGCATTATAAAGTAACGCATACTATTGAAAGGTACAAATACAGGTAAGCATTATGAGCAGTGACTGGTCGGGATGCAAAAAGATTTTATGTATTCGTCCTGATAATATGGGCGACTTAATAATGTCTTCTCCGGCGCTCAGGGCATTAAAAAAAACATTTGGTTGTAGTATCACTGTGCTCACTTCCTCGATGGCAGGTGGAATCGCTACATATCTTGATGAAGTAGATGAAGTAATTACGGTTGATCTTCCCTGGGTAAAAAATAATACAGATTTTAACGTGGCTTCATTCTCTGAAATAACAGAAGAAATTCGAATGATGCGTTTTGATGCGGCTGTTATTTTTACCGTTTACAGTCAGAATTCTTTGCCTTCAGCAATGATCGCTTTTATGGCAGGAATTCCACTTCGCCTGGCATATTGCCGCGAGAATCCTTATGCATTGTTAACTAACTGGTTTCCTGATAAGGAACCCTATACTATTATCAGGCACCAGGTGCAGCGTGACCTTGAACTTGTGGCCATGGTTGGCGCTGTAACGGACGATAACAAATTAAAACTAAAAGTCGATGAAAGTAAGTGGGTAACATTACAGCATAAAATACAATGCTTGGGCGTAGATACTTCCAAGCCATGGATGATATTACATCCCGGAGTAAGTGAAATTAAAAGAGAGTTCCCTGCATCGCAATGGATAGAAATAGCTAAGAAGATAGTCAAAGATTTGGGGTGCCAGGTTTTATTCACAGGAGGTTCGAACGAAATTATCCTTGTTACCGGGTTAGTTACACAAAGCGGGTCAGGAGCATATAGTCTTGCCGGAATATTATCACTGGAAGAATTTATCTTATTAATAAAGAGGAGTCCGTTGGTTCTCTCTGTAAATACAGCAACTATCCATATTGCAGCTGCAACAAGTACCCCGGTGATCGTGCTGTATGCTTTAACAAATCCTCAGCACGCACCATGGAAGGCTACCGGTAAAGTGTTTCCTTATAAAGTAAAAACAAATTTACAGAGCAGCAATGAAGTGATTAGTTATGTAAATAAAACTATGGAGGAATATAAGATCGAAGACATCAATTTGAAAGAAATATTATCCGCAGTTGGTGAACTCCTTTCAGCTTCTTACAATGCCGATGGTTTTGTGATCCCAGAATTAATCCAACTCCCCGTATATGGCTAGGAGATTATTCAATTCCCTTATTACTTCTTCAAATTCGTTGTTGGTTGTCCAGTCGATGGTCCGGTGCAACTGATGGTTCAATGGTGCCCATCTTTCGGGTTCGCCATCCATGCTTATAACAATGGAAGGTGTTTTCGTTGCTGCCGCTATATGTGATACACCTGTACAATTAGCTATTAAAAGACATGCGTTTTGTATAAGCTCACCCATTGCTCCAAGCGAAGTTTTACCAGCTATCACAATAGCATCATGTTTCATTAATGCAGCAACCTTCTGCATGATAATTTCTTCATCGTGTGTGCCTGTAATAATTATTTTAAAACCTTTTATTGCACAATTGTCGGCAAGTGCGGCGAAATGTTCGGGAGGCCATTGCCGCCAGGAACCTCTTGAACCGGGATGTACGCAAACATATTCCTTATAAATAACAGGTAAGTTCAACCCATACAGTTCGTCTATATCCTGCTGGTATAATGGAAATTCCATTTCCGTATCCAGACTTTCTAATCCAAGGTGTTCCATCAATTTCAGGTGCCGCTCTATCTCATGGCAATTTTCAGGATACTCAATGAATAATCCGTTGTGAGGATAGTAAACATCTTTATAAAAATACCCACAGGTATGTTGTCCGCCGAATAACCCGACCATTGGATTTACAAGCGTCCCGTTACCTTGCATTTGCAGCACAAGATCATACTTTTCGTGTTGTACTGTAGGTAAGAATAGAAGAAATGTATGCGGATCAAATGGCTGTTCAGGAAGACCCGGATAACCCGGAAAGTGAATAAAATTATCAAAGTAATGAGGAAACCTTTTTATTAACGCAGCCGCCCATGGCAGGCCCAGCAAAGTTATAGCTGCGGATGGATAAGCTTTACGCAGTGATCTCACCGCAGGTATCGAACAAAGCATGTCGCCTAATTGCAGCGCCCTGAACAGTGCGATCTTTTTTATTGAAGCGGCTGGTAATTTCATACAGTAACTTTAAAAAAAAATAACCCGGTACCTGATAGCGCCATATAATTGCCAGTAAACAGATAAGAAAGGTATCGCAAAAGAAGTTATGATCATTTCAGTTATATGACTGAAGGAATGAGACGTTCCACTAAGTCGTTTTTTTATAAATTGTAGCATCAACAGTAACCATAACAGAAATGAGGGCACTATAATTTTATTTTCATTTATAATCAGACTTATTATTAAAACAGTTACACTTAGTATGATAACGTAATAACGCCATGCCGGTGAAGGCTGTATTTTTGAACGATAAAGAGCCGGAAATTTTTTATATAGCAACGCGTTGAAAATACCTTTTTGCTGTTCCCTGATGCTTACTGCCCATTCGGCATCTCTTACAGGGTGCACTACCAGTGCAGCTTCCACGCGTTTTATTATTACGTTTTGTAAAAGCAACTTAAATTCAAGGTCGCTGTCTTCGCGCCATGCCATTAAAAATCTTTCGTCAAAACCACCGGTTATTAACAATGCCTGTTTAGTAACACAACAATTTGCAGTTACAAATTCCGCCTTTTCCAGGTTAGCAGTATTGCGCGCAAAATCTGTAGGCTTGGTCGGAACCGGAACATAAATTGATCCGGTGAAAGCAGCCATCGTTTCTTCTCCATAAGCATCGAGAAAGGAAGCCAGCCAGTATTCACCCGGTAAACAATCATCATCAGTAAATGCTATTAGTTTGGCAACTGCATTTTGCCAGCCATAATTGCGGGCGGCGGCAGGTCCTTTCTTCTGGGGCAGTGTTAAAATTTTATAATTGTATCTCCCTTCTAATACCTGTTCTACAACATCAGCAGTTGTTTCATCAGGACCATCACTTACTATTATAATTTCATATAAATAACTATCCAGTGATTGCCGGCTAATTGCTGATAGGCACCTGGCTAGTAGCAATGGACGTTTGTACGTTGGTATTACTATCGAAATTAAAATTGGTTTCATATTCTTTTTCAATTAAAAACGAACCCATGATCAGTGAATCAAATGGGGAAGACCAGAAACATTCCAGCGCATGGCGCGGTGTGCATACAATTGGTTTTCCAAGTGTATTGAAAGACGTATTTACTAAAACGGGCACGCCGGTTAATTCTTTAAACGCCTTTAGCAAATCATATTACCTGGGGTGCTGATCCCGGTTGATTGTCTGAATACGTGCCGTTCCATCCACATGTCTCACCGCCGGTATTTTAGCTGCCTTATCGGCTTTCACATTGTGAACGAATAACATGTAAGGAGAATAATCGGCGTTCTCAAACCAATCAGCCGCATCTTCTTCCAATACAACGGGAGCAACAGGCCTGAAGTCTTCCCTGTCCTTAACTTCATTAAGCTTCGACTGCATTGATGGGTCGATTGGGGAAGCAAGAATAGAACGGCTTCCCAAAGCACGTGGACCAAACTCCATCCGTCCCTGGAACCAGCCAATGATTTTATTATCCGCTAGTATCTCCGCCGTTTCCCTGGCAACATTATTCATCTTCCTGTAAGGCACTTTCGGCCATTTCAAAAATTTTTCAATCTCCTGGTCTGAATACTCGGGCCCCCAGTAAGCATGAGACATGATGAATTGCTTATCACCGATCTTTCGTTCCTGCAAATCTGTCCAGATAGCTGCCCCCAAAGCTGTACCCGCATCACCGGCGGCGGGCTGAACCCATACATTCTTAAAAGGGCTTCTATCTTTTATGCGCGCATTGAGCACACAGTTCAAGGCAATTCCTCCTGCAAGACACAGGTTTTCCTCACCTGTTTTTTCATACAGCCAACTCGCCAGTTCCAATACCGTTTCTTCCAGGACATATTGCAGCGAATGTGCAATGTTAAAATGATGTTCCGTAAATGGGTCGTTCTTTAAGCGGGATGGACCAAAACGTTCTTCCAGGTTTTCATCTGATATTGTGTACATGCCATCGGAACCAAGTTGTATCATGTCACGGAAGTGGTTAATGAAAACAGGCTTGCCGTAAGAGGCCAGTGCCATAACCTTGTATTCATCCGATGAATGTAAAAATCCAAGATAGGTGGTGAGTCTTTCATACAGCAATCCTAAAGAATGCGGCATGTTCACCTGTCCGATTCTGGTAAGCTCATTGCCATTGCCAACATTGTAAGTGGTGGTAGCTATTTCACCTCTTCCATCTAAGGTCATAACTGCGGCGTGTTTATATGGAGATGGGAAGAAAGCGCTGGCGGCATGTGTTATATGATGTTCTGTAAAATGCCATGTAGCTTTACCCTTTGTTGTACCGATAAATCTTGGTTGAAGATGATGAGGATAGCCGTCAATCAATTGCCCGGGGGAGTTTACAATCGCCGACAAAAATAACGGGTCCCAGGGCGAGGCCCATTCAGGATGATTAAATATTTTAGAAGGATCAAGCGGGATGGCGATCTCACTGTTACCGTTATAGTTACCTAATAGTAACGACGGATCAAACGAATAAGCAATGTGATCAACCTGGTTAAGGTGTATGTCAGCCGTTTTGAGGCAATAGTCAATGGCATGAAACGGAAGTTCGTAAGTGGAAAAAGGTATCGGGCTTTTGCTATGTTTAACCTGGATAAAGCGTTCTTCTTCCGCGGCGGCGATTAACTTTCCGTCTTTTAGCAAACAGGCTGCAGCATCATGAAACACGGCATTGAGTCCTAAAACGTACATATAAAATTTTAAATAGTTGATTAAAAAATCATTCCAAAGAACTGGTGTGTATTGTTATCTAACCATAAATTCTGCAGCATATCAAACCTGCATCATCTGCTGACCGGCAAGCAAGGCATTAGCATAAGGCTGGTAAAGCAACCGCTTCGGAGGCCCGTCCGCATCAGGTTGCAGGTCCCATAATCGTGATCGGTGCCAGTGATTAAGATCATCCCAATCGGGCCAGTCTATTACAGGATAAAGACAAATACCCCATAATAGGAATTCCGTCATTGATAACGCTGAGACATTCTTTTGTTATAAAGTCTATCCATCCCGGACGGTCTTCCTGCGGGTGACTTGTTTCCGTAATAACGATAGGATGTTTATACCTTTCATAAGCCTGTTTTAAAAGCTGTCTTAAGGGTAACCACCTGGCGTCGGGGATCTTGTTGAACCAGGGCAGAAATTCCTGGAAACCTGTCACCCACTGGTTATTATAATAAAAATTAAATCCTAATATATCAAGCAGCAAGGGTGAGCCACCTAATTCAGGGCATAAGCGGTCACACAGCATATCCACAGCCTGAAACTGATTGATGTTAAAGGCACCTGCTTCCAAAACCTGTGCTGGGGTAGGTTGAAGAGGTGGCACTATATTTACAAGCGGTTCGGTAGTGAGAATGCGGATGCGGCTATCTTCTTTCAGCATCACTTTAATGCCTTCGATATAAGCCTTCATCAGGCAATATTTTATTTCCCATCCTTTACCTGTGAGATAAGGCGTCGTCTTTGCTTCTTCACCACCTAACCAGGAGAGAAAACTAACTTCATTTATGGGGGTAATTATTAAAGTTTGATCCGGTTCGATGCTTCTGTAAAAGCGAACAAAGGCCTTACACACGGAAGTAAATCTTTTAGTGAATGAAGGATCTAAAGGACTAAGATCATCCGGGAAACCGAAATGACAGATGTCCCAGACTTGTTGTATAAAGTTACTTTTAGCGTTTTCCATCATAAGCTGTACTGCAGACCAGTCATACTTATAGGGCGATTGTTCAACCATGCTCCATCTAATTCCCTCCCGTACTGTTTTGATATTAAATAACGAAAGGTCTTTATAATCTTCGTTAATAAGTTCAAGGTGTCCGGTGATATTTAAAAAGTCTACGCGTTTACCCGATGCATTTAGCTGGTCCGAACATTCGTATCCGGCCATCCAGAAAGAATGAAAGGGATTAAGCCGGCTACCTGCTTTATTGGAAGAAATTATAGTTGACAATGACGCTTTTAAATCTTGATGTTTAAAAACTTGTGCCAGGAAGAAAGATTGAATGATGAATTATGATGGTGTGCTAATCGAATACTTAAATGGGGACAAAGAAGTTATATAACAGGTATGAAGCAGTTGGGCCACGGAGGCAAGGTGGCACAGAGAAACGCGGTTTCCGATTTCTAAAGTGACCTTGCATTCCTTCCTGTCCCTGCCTCCGTGGCTATACATAACTTCATACTTGCGTCTGGCATAATTATTTAACTGGTTCCTGAAAATTTATGGAATCAACAGTTTCGGGGTCAATTAAAAACTTGACGCCACAGGATCTTGTTCCTGTAACAGTTCCGGCTATGAATCATCCAACGGAGAAACAGGATGGTCCGCCACCAACACCTGTCGCGCCGGCTAAACGAATCGGTTATGCAATAGTAGGATTAGGGAAACTTACCATTGAGGAGATACTACCAGCATTAAGCACCTGCAAATTTTCAAAACTTGTTGCGCTTGTTAGCGGTGATGCAGATAAAGCCGGCAACCTCGCGCGCCAGTATGGTTTAGATCCGGCTTCGATATATAACTATCAAAATTTTGATAACATTAAAGACAACATTGAAGTAGAGGTGGTTTATATAGCGCTGCCTAATAGTATGCATAAAGAGTTTACCTTAAGAACCGCTAAAGCGGGTAAGCATGTACTTTGTGAAAAACCAATGAGTACCAATTCGAAGGATGCGCAAATTATGATAGACGCCTGCAAGGCTGCAGGAAAAAAATTGATGATAGCCTACCGTATTCAGTATGAACCAAATAACAGGTTTGTTCAATCATGGGTTCGTAACAATAAATATGGTAAGGTGAGATTAATAGAATCTACTAATGTACAGAACTCGGGGGATAGTAATCAGTGGCGGTTAAAGAAAGCGTTGGCTGGCGGTGGCTCTTTGCCTGACATTGGATTGTATTGCATTAACACAGCAAGGTTTTTACTGGGTGAGGAACCTGAGTGGGTATCGGCTACAACGTACAGTACGCCGGGTGATGAAAGATTTAAAGAAGTAGAAGAAACGGTATTGTTCCAGATGCGGTTTCCCGGTGGTACATTGTTAAACTCTTCCTGTTCTTATGGGGTGCATGATTCAAAACGTTACCGGGTTTTCGCGGATAAAGGAGGATGGTATGGAATGGATCCAGCTTATAATTATACAGGGTTGAAGATAGAAGTTTCTCATGCAGAAGGGAAAGTTGAATATAAAGAAAATCCTTCTCTGGGGGATAAGGATCATTTTGCACTAGAGATAGATCACATGTCAAGATGTGTGCTGGAGAACAAGATGCCGTACACCCCGGGGGAGGAAGGCTTGCAGGACCAGGTAATCATGGAAGCTATTTATGAATCTGCGAGAACAGGTAAGCCTGTTAATTTAAAAAAGATCGATGGCCTGGATGTCTTTCGGGGACCAGCGCCTGACGAAGATTAACAGGTTGATTTTCGATTGAAGTGTATTTAATAGTTGAAATCAATGCCTGCAATTTGATACCGGATTTTTGCAGGAAGTAACGGTATTAATAATCATCAAAATGTATTCAATGAAACGTACTATTGATTCTTATAATGATTTTAATTTACGAGGTAAAGTAGTTGTTATTACAGGCGCTTCCAGCGGCGTCGGTCGTGCCGCTGCGGTTGAATTTGCAGGTCATCGTGCAATGTTAGTATTAGCTGCCCGCCGGATAGATGCACTGAATGATCTGGTTACGGAATGCGAACAATCAGGCGCTAAAGCTATTGCTATCCAGACGGATGTTACTGATGCTCATGCCGTGATACAACTCGCTGCCGCGGCCAATGATTTTGGTGGCCGCATTGATGTATGGATCAACAACGCAGGTGTAATGGCGGCAGGTGGATTTACTGATACACCTGTCGAAGTCCACGACCAGGTGATCAAAATAAACCTGATGGGTTATATACATGGCGCGCATGCGGTAATGCCTTACTTTAAGAAACAACGATCGGGGATCCTGATCAACAATATTTCCATCGGTGGTTTCTTCCCAACTCCTTATGCCGTAGGATACGCTGCAAGTAAATTTGGACTTCGTGGTTTTTCGGAAGCACTTAAAGGTGAGTTGCATGCGTGGCCGGATATTTATGTTTGTGATCTGTACCCTGCATTTTTAGATACACCCGGCATTCAGCATGCTGCAAATTATACCGGTAAAATATTGAAGCCTGCGCCGCCGGTGTATGATCCGAAAAAGGTTGGTCGTGCTATGGTGAGGATAGCCCTTCACCCGCGTAAATCTTTAACCGTTGGCGGTGTAGCATATCTGCTGCGCCTGGGATATTTTCTTGTGCCGGGGTTAATGCGGTTTGTTACTGCAAAAGTTATGGAGACATATTTCAGTCAGGCTGAACCAACGCCTGCTACGAGTGGCAATGTTTTCGCACCACTGGACTTTGGTACAAATGTGCATGGCGGCTGGAGCATGACACCGCAGGTAAAAAAGAAAAGTATCAACACGGGTTTATTGCTCGGTGGGTTAGCAGCTTCCTTTTTATTAATCAGGCAGTGGAGAAAAACAAGATGAACTAATTATATCAAAACAGGTTCTTGAGAACTTCTGTGGTATTAAAAAGTTATGATCAGCCAAAGCCGTATGCTTTTAAATTATAGATTGGATTTCTGACGGCTGATAGCATCAAAAATTCCTTCAAACTTAATTATCTATTCTCTAATTACCACCATCTTAGAACTTATACTGAACCCACTAAAACAGCCGGTGGCATTGTTTCCGGTGATGTTTGTGATAAGACTCACCGGTGTGGCAAAAGGTCCATTATTATCTCTTGCTTTGTTAAAACTATCCCAGAAATTATACACGTCGCGTGTTACACTCGCCATGTAAAAAGTAATTGTATCACCGATAACAAAACCCCGTGTAAAAGTTACGTCCATGTATTGCCCGTTGGTAAGATCATCGGTACCACCCGTTCTTCCTTTTGATAGTCCGCCCCAACCGAAGTTGTTCCGCGTATCATAAGAACGGTAGTAATACAGCAAAGTGTTGTTAAGTGTATCCGGATCTTTATAATGATTAGTCACTCTGTATTTAATCTTGTTACTATCTGACGCATCAACATAACGGTAACCTGTCGTC
>Ga0123337_10002607_pt1 | contig 20441 bp, 18 predicted proteins | sample frozenSSSSmetaG_FD_89792 | JGI IMG/M metagenome (GOLD analysis project Ga0123337, IMG submission 89792) | Glacier valley bacterial and archeal communities from Borup Fiord, Nunavut, Canada, to study Microbial Dark Matter (Phase II) -... | ecosystem: Environmental > Aquatic > Freshwater > Ice >... | reverse complement strand
GTGCCTTCTTCTTAAGAGTTAAATTAGATTCAAAAAAATAGAGGCCGAATTTCTAAATTCGGCCTCTATTGAATAAAAAAGGCTGTCTTCAATTTTGAAAATCAATATGAGACAGCCTCTTTTTCGGTTGTGGTGGTTAAAATAGTTGGTTGTTATTATCTTAAAGCATCGCAAAGAACATATCCAAATCAGGAATCAAAACGATTCTAGTTCTTCTGTTGATAGCCATGTTTTCAGGAGAGTCATTATCCACAAGTGGCATGTAACTAGCTCTACCTGCAGCGATCATTTTCTCTGGTGCCACGTTATATTGCTCTTGAAGTTTTCTGATAATACTTGTTGCTCTCTTCACAGAAAGATCCCAGTTATCCTGAATTACTCCTGTTGAGATCGTTCTTGGATCTGTATGTCCTTCGACCATTACTTGTAGGCTTGGTTCAGCATTGATTAGCTCAGCAAGTTTTTGTAGCAAAGGATCTGCTTTTGAGTTGATTCTATAACTACCTGTATTAAAAAGTAGCGCATCAGAAACAGAGATCATTACGACTGTTTGGTCTATACTGATATCGATCTCATCTTCTTGCCCTGCTTCAGTAGTAGAAGTGATGTTTTTCTTAAGATTGTATTCAACTGCGAGATTTACTGAATCTTCCAACGTCTGCGCTTGAGCCAATAAAGCTGGATCCACATTCGCTAAGGTTTGCTTCATTTTCTCCTTAGAGTTTTTGGACATTACCGTAGCTCCTTCTATGCTAAGCATTCCATCATTTTGGACGGTCAAGGCATCATTAGTATCTCTAAGGGAATTGATTCTAGAATTATACTCAGCAACTCTATTCTCAATAATTTGCATTTTTTCTTCCAACTCAGCTTTTTCTTGCTCAGTGGTAGCAAGTTCAGTTTGAGTTCTATAAAGATTGCCTTCTAGTTCGGTGTATTTTTTCTTTGAAACACATGACACCATCACAGTGGCGCTCAAAAGTCCTGTTATAATTAGTGATTTTTTCATAGTTGATTTCTTTGTCTTTCTATCTACTATTTCAAAGCTATTGCCACAACTGAAAACCGATAATATTTTGGGTCAAATGATCACATAACATGCGTTTTAAGTCAATAGAAGCGTATTTTCCAAAAAGAAGAAGTCCCAAAATCTATTTGGGACTTCTTCGAAAAACTGTGGAATACCTACACAGGTTGATTAACTAATTGCTCAGAAACATATATTCATCAATCCATTAAGCGATTGATGACTTTAAATTCATTCATAACTCTATAGGCAGCCCTAGTAACGTCAGATTGAAAGTTTGGAGAATCTGAATCAAAATTGGCAGCAGTATAGCCTTGCCAAATTGTATTTCCTCTTTTACTATCGATCACGTAGATCACGAGCATTCCTTGGTTTTGAGTATATCGTACTTGATTGTAAGTCTCGTCTTTTTCCTGATCCTTGTCTAGCTCACCTTCTTCCGTTTCAGGCACTGTTCCTACGCGCTTCAGCCAATAGTCAAACTCCGGTTGTACGTATCCACGATAACGAATAGAATCCATGAAGATTTTATAACTCACCAATAAATCAGGTTTTGAATCTTGTTCTCTGAAACCTTGAGAACCCAATCTAGCGCCGATTGTAGCGCTTAATACCGGAGATATCATGCTGGTGTCTTTTTCAGTAGGAACTACAAAGGCGAATGTTTTATACTTTTTGAAAGAAGCTTGATAATTGTAGTCATAGTCAGTGACATAATCTTTGGAAGAAAAGCATCCCACACAAATAAAAATAAGGAGGGTGAAAAGTAAGTAAGTATTTTTCATGGCATTTGCTTGTGAGTGGTTTAAAGATATTTTACTAAGTACGAACTAGAGTGGTTAGATGGATTTAACTAAAATTAACACCAACATGTTTAAATTAATGAGTTGTAGTTCAGGTGAATAGCTTATTAATTTACCATTATTTCAGGATAAAAATGGTTCTGCTTTTTATTTCCTTCTTTTTTCTCATTCAAAATGAGTAGTAAAATCAATAAAATGTCAGCTGATGGATAGTTTGAGAAATTAGTAGCTGAAGTGAAAGCTTGTCGACTTTGCGACGCATTCCTGCCTCTCGGGCCTCGACCTGTCTTTTCTATTCATCCAAAAAGTAAGATTTTGGTGATAGGTCAAGCTCCTGGTGCTAAGGTTCACAAAACGGGTATTTTTTATGGCTTTTCTATTTTCTATTTTGGACAAAAAAAATCGAATTCTCATATGACAAGAGACCAACAGTTACAATTTTGCAAAAAATGTATTCATAGAGAAATGGATATGAAAACTGGCTTATTGTGTGGGCTGACTGGGGAGAAAGCAAATTTTATAAGTAACTGTCCTACTTATGTAATAGATGAAAAAGCTGCTCTAGAATTAGAAAATAACGAGCTATTTGAACCTGCATTTCAGATAGAAAACATATCAGCATCTAAGTTAAGGGAGCTACAGATGGATCAAAATTTCCCATTGGCCCTTACGGGAGGTATTTTGATAGGACTATTAGGATCAGTGCTCTGGGGATTGATTACAGTAGTAACCAATTTTCAAATTGGATATATGGCCATTGCAATTGGAGCTGGAGTTGGATTCACTATCCGATATTTAGGAAAAGGAGTAGACCAATCTTTTGGAATTTCGGGAGGTGCAATTGCACTAGTTAGCTGTATTTTAGGAAACTTTTTGAGTATTTTGGGATATGTGGCGAACCAAGAGGAGCTAGGTTATCTTGAGACGCTTTTTCTTTTTGATTACTCTTATACTTTTATAGTTATGAAGGAAGCATTTGCTCCAATTGATTTATTGTTTTACGGTATTGCCGCTTATGAAGGTTATAAGTTTTCTTTCAGAGTCCTTTCGCAAAAAGAGGTTCTATAATATTGTAGAATATTATACTTTGAGACAAACTCTCAACCCCTCTTTCATCAATGTTGGTTTGAGACCATAGGCTTTTTCAATCTTGGAGGAGTCAAAGCAATAGTCTGAATCTGACTGATAGCGAAGCTCAACAATTTCTTTCATTACAGGCATGAAAATCCCCAAAGTAGAGACAAGCCAGGCTGGCATCACTTGGATATTGAGCTGGGTGCCTAGTTGATGATTGACCATTTCCACGATTTCTTTTCCCGTAGGGTAAGAAGAATCAGTAGGGAGATTCCAGGTTTGATTCCATGCATCATCTTGTAGCGCAAGAAAGGCTGTAGCTTTCCCGGCATCAGGGATGTATATGAATGAATGTTTTTTATCTGCTGAATACAGCCATTGTGCACCTTTACCTGCTATCATTCGCTTGATTACTATTTCGTTTAGAAAGGAATTGCTGGCATTAGGTCCATAAAAATCAGGAGCACGAGCTACTAAAGCAGTGAGTTTTTTAGCTTTTACCTCTGTCCAAATCATGTCCAAAATCTGCTTTCTCACTTTGCCTTTTCTGCTTACCGGTTTCAAAGGAGTTTCTTCTGTGAGATGTCCAATATGCGCAGGATCGCAGGCGTACATGTTGTCGAAGAAAACCAATTTTGCTCCATGGGTTATGCAGGCATCCAGCGTATTTCTCATGATTTTTGGCCAGTCTCTTTCCCAAATAGCAGTTTTGTACTGGATTCCCGCTAATAGGAAAACGACTTCAGCTCCTTGTACCGCCTCAGATACAGCAGCTGCATCCAATAAATCTCCTGAGAAGAGTTCATCTTTATCATTCACTTTTTGAGGCTTCCGGCTAAATTGGCGTACATGTATTCCTGACTTGTTGAGTTCAGCAGATACAACTTTGGCAATGTTGCCGTTGGCACCGAGTATAGTATGGATAGGCATAAGATGAATTAGTAGTCTTGGAGAAAATGGTTTATTTTGAAAATTCAATTTCAACTTCCCAAGATAAGTTATTCACTATGAAATTTTTATCCAGCCTTTTTATCCTATTGTTATCCTTTTCCTGCCAACCTAAAAGTACTTCTGACTATGACGCCGACCTGATTATTTACGGAGGTACGTCAGCAGCTATCACAGCGGCGGTGCAGGCTAAGAAGATGGGCAAGTCTGTCATTATAGTTTCTCCGGATAAACACTTGGGAGGTTTGTCTTCCGGTGGATTGGGATATACGGATACGGGAAACAAATCTGTAATTGGTGGTTTGGCGCGTGAGTTTTACCATCGCGTTTATATACATTACCAAACCGATTCGGCTTGGAAGTGGCAGAAAAAAGAAGAGTACGGAAACAAAGGGCAAGGAACGCCTGCGATGGACGGAGAGAATCGAACCATGTGGATTTTTGAACCTCATGTGGCGGAGCAAATTTTCGAGGATTTTACAAAAGAGAATGAGCTGGAAATACACCGAAATGAATGGTTGGATAGGGAAACTGGCGTGACAAAAGAGAATGGGGAGATCACTCAGATCAAGACGCTATCAGGCAAAACCTATAGTGGAAAAGTATTTATCGATGCGACATACGAAGGAGATCTGATGGCCGCTGCTGGTGTGAGCTTTCACGTGGGACGGGAATCTAATTCGACTTACGGTGAAAAGTGGAATGGGGTGCAAGTGGGCGTGTATCAGCACAAGCACTATTTCAAGGAGAATATTAGCCCTTATCTGATTGCAGATGATCCTTCAAGCGGATTTCTGCCTGAAATTTCATCTAATCCTCCAGGTGTAAATGGTGAAGGAGACAAGAGAATTCAAGCATATAATTATAGAATGGCGCTTAGTCGTCATCCTGACAATAGAGTGCCCTTTGCGAAACCAGATAACTACGATCCAGCTCGCTATGAACTCCTGGCTCGGGTCTATGCAGCTGGACGGGATGATACTTTTGAGAAGTATGATCCAATTCCAAATCTGAAAACGGATACCAATAACCACGGACCTTTTTCGACTGATTATATAGGGAAGAATTACACTTATCCTGAAGCTAGCTATGAAGAGAGAAAGCAAATTCTTCAAGAGCATATTGACTACCAGAAAGGTTTGATTTACTACTTGGCAAATGATCCCAACGTGCCGGCTGTAGTTCGTGAAGAAATGACGCAATGGGGATTGGCGAAGGATGAGTTTACAGACAATGGAAACTGGCCACATCAGATCTATGTACGTGAAGCGAGACGAATGATAGGTGCTTATGTAATGACTGAACACGATGTACTTGGTGCTAAATCTGTTCCTGAGCCAGTAGGAATGGGTTCATATTCCTTGGATTCACATAATGCGCAGCGATTTGTGACCTCAGACGGTTTTGTGCAAAATGAGGGTGATATAGGAGTTCATGCTGAGAAACCCTATTCTATTTCTCTGGGAACACTTTTACCCAAAAAAGAAGAATGCACCAATCTGCTTGTTCCTGTGTGCGTCTCGAGTTCACACACGGCTTTCGGTTCGATCCGAATGGAGCCTGTTTTTATGATCTTGGGACAGTCAGCCGCTGCCGCAGCTTCCTTGGCAATTGATCAAGGGATTCCAGTTCAGGAGCTGAGTTATGCCGATTTAAAGGTCGTTTTGGATCAGGAAAATCAAATTCTTACGCAGAATAATTAACTGCTAATCTTGGAATAGTTCGGTCTGGATATCTTTATTCTAATATCATTTACAAATATAAAAGTAATGTATTACATTTACTTTTGTAAATATAATAAAAGACGTTTATGAAAGGCTATCATTTGGGTGAATTGGAAGAGTTGATTCTTCTGACTGTCGGGATCTTGGATCAAGAGGCATACGGGGTCGCTGTATTGGAAGAGATCAAAAATCAAACGGGCAGAAAAGTCAATATCTCAGCAATTCATACGGTTTTGAACAGACTGGAAGAAAAGGGTTTTTTGAAGTCATATATGGGAGGAGCAACTGAAGAAAGAGGAGGGAGAAGAAAGCGCCTATTCACACTTTCGGCAACAGGCAGGTCGGCTATCGAAGAAGTCAAAAATCTTAGAAATAAACTTTTTGAGCAAATTCCTCCATTGGCTTTAGACTTTTCCCATGGATACTAAGCTAAAGCATCACCCACCCAAATGGCCAGATCGTTTTCTGGAATTCTACTGCAATCCCAGTCGATTGGAGCAAATACAGGGAGATGCCTATGAGCTTTTTTATATGAATTTGGAGGAGCGGGGAGTAGGCTATGCCAGATTCCGATTTTTCATTCACGTGCTCAGCTTTTTCAGGTGGGGCAATATCAGACGAACAAGACCTTCTTATCAGACTTATAACCACGGAGCAATGTTTAAGAACTACATGAAAATAGGCTGGAGAAATCTTCTCAAGCAAAAAGGAACCACCTTTATCTCGATTTTTGGGCTAGCCGCTGCGGTGGGTTGTTGTTTGGTTGCCTATCTGTTTATTGAGCAAGTTTGGTTCAAGGGCATGCATCAGGAGAATAAAGATGAGATTTACCAGATTACTTATACGGCCGAAGGTGAAAATGGAAAAACCACTTTTGGGACTATCGCTGAACCTATATCGGAAATGATCAGCGAAGCATTGCCAAATGTCAAAGAGCAAACACGCATTCAGATAGATTTACCAATTCTTATTCACAAAAACGAAAGTTACTTTCAGCGTGCCCAATACGTGGATCCAGGATACATGGAGATGTTTACTTATTCCATGTTGTATGGCTATCCAGGTGCTTTGAACGAACCTGAGCAAGTTATCCTGACTGAAGAGCTTTCCGAAAAACTCTTTGGCGACACTCATCCCATAGGTCAGGAAATCGCATTGGTTTCTAATGGAAAGGAAAAGCTCTTTAAAGTAGGAGGGGTGTTCAAGGAATTCAATGACATGGAGATGTTCAATTTTGACCTGTTGGTGAATATTTCCAATCGCTCAAATGCCGATTTGAGTATGCCTATTAAAGATGCTTGGAAGTCAGAATTGTGGATATTTATTCAGGTGGAAAATGGGACGGATCTTGGGGATCTAAATGCAGGTTTTGCTGAAATGGTGAAGACCCAGAATAAAATAGATCCTGAAAATCCTTACCTGAGCATTCAGCTAGAATCTTTCAATGATTTGGTCAAAAATTCAGAGAACATAGAAAGAGGTGTGGTTAGCTTCTTGGCCGTTGCTCCGCAGCTACTGCTAGCGGCAATCGGTACTTTCATATTGATTTTGGCGGTGTTCAATTACATCAATATTTCCATACTGATGGCTTCCAGACGACTCAAGGAAATAGGTGTTCGTAAGGTGATTGGTAGCAATAAGGGGCAATTGATCGCTCAGTTTCTCAGTGAAAATCTCATGGTCTGCTTTATGGCTATAGTGCTGGGTTGCTTGTTGGCAGCCTTTATTTTCGTGCCTGGATTTAATGATATAGCTTCTAAAAATCTTAAAATAGACCTCTTTAATGATGCATACATTTGGCTGTTTTTGGGAGCAATGTTGTTATTCATCACCTTGGTTTCCGGATTGTATCCTGCTATTTATATCACCTCCTTTAAACCTATCAATATCCTTAAAGGCAATCAGCAAATTGGAAGTAAAAGTCTTCTGACAAGTGTCTTGCTGACTTTCCAGTTTACGCTCGCGATCATAAGTATAGTAGCAGGAGTTGCTTTTGTGCAGACGAATTACATCAATTCAAATCGAGACTGGGGATATACTAGTGCGGACAAGATCATTGTAAATGTGCCTAGTTCTCAAGACTATATTCCTCTTAAAAACAAGCTCTCTGCACTCGCTTCTGTTACGGAAATCAGTGGTAGTCAAGATTTCGTAGGGAATTGGATAAGGGAGGAGGAAATAGTTTTTCAGGATGAAAAGTATGAAATCAGCCTTCTGAATGCAGAGGCTACTTATCCGGAATTGCTTGATATAAAATTGAAAGAAGGACGAATGTTCAATCCGGAACTGATCTCTGATACACAGGAATCTATTTTGGTGAATGAAGCTTTTCTTGATCGGCTAGGCCTTAGCTTTCCTTTGGATGAAAAAATCACCATTGATAGTGCAAGCTATGCAGTGGTAGGAGTAGTGGAGGATTTTCACACAGTTTTCTTCCAGATGTCTATTGAGCCTATGGCGATCAGAGCATCTCCGGACACTACATTTAATTACCTCACGCTGAAAATGACTCTGGGAACGGCGGCATCTTCCATGCAGGCAGTGAAAAAAACCTGGCATGAAACGATCCCACGCGGTCTTTTTACGGGAAAATTGCAAACTGAGGTATTTGACCATGAGTTCAATGATGTAAAGGGAGTAAGCAACATTCTCTTGTTCTCCGCGATACTTGCTGTGGTTTTGGCAGCACTGGGACTCTTTGGATTGGTGTCTTTGAATATGAATTCCCGCATCAAAGATTTCTGTGTGAGAAAAGTGTTTGGTGCCGATTTGGGTGACTTGTCCATGAAGCTAGCCAAGCGATATTTGATTATTTGGGGAATTGCCTCGCTGTTGGGTGGAGGATTGTCGATTGTTCTTGTTTCTACTTTTCTCAATAGCTTCTTCGCTTTCAATTCCGGCGTAGGGGTGATTCCCTTAGGTCTTGGGCTTTTGGTTTTATTTCTCGTGATCGCCGGGACAGTCAGTTCTCAGATTTGGAAAATAGTGAGAGCTAATCCCGCTACCATCTTGAAAGCAGAATGATAAGATAGAAGTCCGAAGTGCCGGCACCTAAACACTTTGTGTTTAGCGCGGTTTAAAGGAATGATGGAGGTTAATTATTCTCAGAAAAAAGGATTGATAAGCTACGTGATCAATGGAAAAATCACAGCCGATGATATGCGTCAGTTGCAGGAGGCAAGAGATCAACTGGCTGAAAATAGTGCCTTAAAAGTATTGGCGATTGTAATTTCTTTCAAAGGCTATAAGAGCTTTGAAGGGATGAAAAATGCTTTATTAGGCGATTGGAGAATGCTTCCTAAGCTTTCCAAATACGCCATGCTCACAGATAGTACTTGGCTGCGGGCTTTGATTTTTATTTTAAACCCCTTGGTGCTAAAAAGTGAGCTGAAAGCATTTCCCTTGCGAGATCGCAAGTTAGCCGATAGGTGGTTGGAGTAGCTTTCAGCGCTTTTTAGTTACTTGGGTTACAATTATTACATAGATCGTCTCTTAGGTCAGGCTAGCTTCTACAGGCTTACTTAACTGTTCGATTTCGCATTTAATTTTTGAAAATTGATCTGCCATTTTTTCAAGTATAGCACTAGAATCTATCTCTACTTTATCGATCAACTCTTGATAATATTCTACTCCTTGGATCAGGTTATTTCTGAATTTTTCTAAATAGGCCTCTTTCTTGGCCACTTTCTCAGTGACTTTTGTTTCAAATTCCTTTTTCAAATAGGTGACATACAGCTGCAATTCCTTCACAAAAACGTGAGGTCTTTCGATATCCACTTTCAGAGATAACTTGCCATAGATATGATCAGCCATTTCTTTGAGTGAAAAAGTGCCTTTAAAGTAAGCCAGATTCGGTCCAGGACAAATGGTCACTGCATTGAGATTTCGTCTTGGCGTTTCTCCTGCTGCCAAAATCGCGGGGGCACTCAGTCCTTCGCATAGACAGTCTTTTGCTTCCACCTTTTCCATTTCTTCACCTTCTATTTCTCCAGCCTCGAATTGCTTGGCTTTGAGGTCTTGATATTGTCTGGACGCGGTGCAAATTGGCTTGTCTGTGAACTCAGTGTTATTCATCAAAAACTTCTTATAGCATGGGCTTCCGGCTCTGTTCTTCTCAATTCTAGCCTGACGCTGTTCTTCACCTGAGGAAGTTCGCAGGTTGTTGAAGGGCACACCTAAGGGCGAAGCGTGGCTGAGGTAGTAGTCGGATTTCTTGGCATGGAACAAACGTTCCAGTGTATCGTCATCTACTGAGGTAGCTTCTGGTACGAGGAGAAATGGGCTTCCCCAGCCAGTTCCGTCCAGTTCGTAGTATTCACGCAAGAAGTTGTCTTCACTCGCCGTTCCTATACCTCCTTGGTAGGTAATCTTGAAAGTTGGGGCGCTTGAAAGCTTAGTTAATTCTTTGTTTTCCAGTGCGCCTTGACAAGTTTCAAAAAGTGTTTGAAACAGCTCATTTCTGTTGTTTTTGAACTCTTCCAAAATCGGTCCGATCAGAAAACCATCAGTTGCAAATGCATGACCTCCGCAGTTCAGACCAGATTCTATTCTGAATTCGGAGACCCAAAGACCCTTCTTTGCTAAGAATTTCCCTTGGATCAAAGCAGATCTATAGTCACTCACTTTTAGGATAATTCCCTTCGAAATCTCTCCGAATTGATTTGGGTAAAATTCCGAAAAATGCTCTGCATACCCATATAAAGCCGGATTCATGCCTGCGGAGAATACCACCGATCCATTTGCTTTGCTCTTTGCGAAACCTCTCAAGGCAGACAGGGCATCCGAGTATTCTCGTGGTAATTCATTGCCTGCTTTATCGATGTTGATCTTGTCCACTTTCGTCATGATGTTCACGTCGACAGCGCCTATACTCAGTTTGGATTTCAATTCTTCTTTGAGTTGAAATTTCTCAGAATCCGAAGCCGTTTCCAGCTTTGCAAACAAGTCCAGCAGCACAGTGTTTTGAGGCAAAAGATCCAGGTACTTACTGAATTCGGTATTTGTTTCCCAGTTCTCATTGATCAATTTATTGAATTGCTCTTCTACGAGAGACTGAGTCAAATCCAGGTAGGCAGTAATTCGCTTTGCCCGATAATCCTCATCAGTATCCGGGATAGGAATGAATTCACGCACAAATTTCTTCGAGTAGATTTTTCGCATGTCTTCGAGCAGATGATCATCCATGATGGAGATCACGCTGGAAATGCCATATTTGGCCACTTTTATTGGCGTGTCTACGGTATATCCAAGTCCCATAACTGGGATGTGGAAAGTGTGTGTCAGAGATTGAGAATTCATATATAACTAGGATGAAATTTGCACTTATTTGAAAAAGTAAAATTAGGCTCAATCATAGCCCCTTTGCCTGCTTGGCATCAGTGCTAGGCCTGACTTTTATCAGTTTCTTACCACAGAGGTCACGGTGTCCCGAGCTTTCGGGATGCACAGAGAACGCAGCTAGTATTGGCCTTTATTCTTTGATTTCATTATGTCAAGTTGAAATTGACAATTGAATTTGAACATTGATCATTAACACTTAAAAGCAAGCAACTAACAACCGACAACTTTTTACATTCGATTCACCATTTTAAATTCCTCCCTCAAAAATATTCTCCTCCTACTGTAGCGTCTTGAGCAAGAACCCCGTCAGGGTAATAAAGAAAGATGAACACACTTCTAAGGATCTATTTGGTTTTGATATTTGCGAGCAGCGCACTAAATGCGGGCCCAGAGAATGACTTGATCAACAAGGAATTCCCGATGGAAGCATCTAATTTTGCTACAAACCGTCGCTATCCTCAGAATCTCGAGGGAATTACTGATTGCATGAGTTCCTCAATTCAAATGGAGGAAAGTGCAATAGTTAAGGCAATTACTGAGAAAAGCTCAATAGAAAACTCCTCTGAGGAGCTGAGCAAATGAATAGCTAAGAAGTGAAGATCCCGACTCCAACATGGATGTCGTAAATTATAGATTAATAGGTTTGAATTGAATTGGACTGATCAGGAGCTGATCGATGGTTGCAAACGACGATCGGCTAAGTACGAAGAGGTATTCTATAAAAAATACTATGGCTATGTCATGGGGATCAGTCTGTCCTATTCCAAAGATAAAGCCCTAGCCGATGAGATCACCAACGACTCATTTATGAAGTTTTTTGGATCGATCAAGAAATTTGAGGACTTCCAGTCTGTAAAGGCTTGGCTTCGCCGAATCACCGTAAATACCGCGATAGACTATTTCCGCAAGCAGAAGAAGTTTCAAAATCAAACCGACGTGTCCGAGGAACCTGGCATTTTCCATGAAGTGAATGCGCTTCAGGATTTGGCCTTTCAGGATATTATAAACCTAATCAATCAATTACAGGACGATCACAAAATGGTGTTCAATCTCTATGAGATCGAGGGCTACAGTCATAAGGAAGTGGGCGAAAAGCTGGGCCTGACGGAAAGCTCCTCCAGAGTTTATCTGGCTCGGGCAAAGTCTCAGCTACGCAAATTAGTATCATTACACTTGAAAGAATATGAAGGAAGATAAGCTAGATGAGGAAATCGCTGCTTCCCTTAAAAAGAAGTTAGTCGAAGCCTCCGTGCCCTATGAACTGGGTGCTTGGGAAGGTTTTCAGAAAAAGCGCGCACAGCGCAAACGTAGAACTATTGCCTATTGGGCATCTGGAATTGCTGCGTCTCTACTGCTCATCGCAGTGGGGCTGAATACGGTGGATACTCCCGAAAATAGTACGCCTAGCTCTACGGAAATTCAGCTGGCAGAAAGTGCTGAGAAATCTCCGGAGAATAGAGTTGAGGAAATAACTACAAGGGAATCTGAAGCAGTTGCTGAAAATTCAGACGAGTTAGTCCCAAACACAAATGCATCGGGCTCTAAAACAACGGAGGAAGCTCCTAAAGTCCAAAAGTCCGAGACAACTCCTGCTGATACGAAAGCTTTGGCTTCTGTTCCTCAGCCGGCTGAAAAGTCTGTGAAAACGGGAAAAGATAAAATTGTGCCTCAGGATACTGTAATTCCCCAAGAAAAGACTCTAGCGAGAATACCGGAAAAGGAAAGCTCACCACAGCAGACACTTATAACCAAAGTGGGCGAAGTGGAAAATCCAGTAGATTTGGAGATACCTAAGGAGACGCTGGCTTTGGCAAAAGCTGAAGAGTCTGCGAAACTTACGGAAAAGGAGAAGTTTGTAGCAGAAAATGAATTCCCTATTATCGCAAAAGACAAAGCATCGGTAGGATTAGGCATGGGACTGTCTCCAGGTTTTGGAGCGATACAAAGCGATAATCAGGTAGCGACTGCTCAGACGATTGGACTGGGAATGCTGGTGGATATAGATCTGCCGGGCAAGCTTACCCTTGGTTCTGGTCTTGGCTTGAACTACCTCAACCAAAATAATGAGCAGGAAAGTACGGTGATGTCTTTAGGGAATACTTATCCGCAGGTAGAGAAGTTGGAAGTTCGTCAGATGCAGGTAGAAGTGCCTGTTTTCGTGAAGTATCCTGTGACCAGAAACAACTCAGTATCTATACAAGCTGGATTTTCGAACTATTACGCGCTGAACCAAACAGCCAGTCAAGAGAATACTACGGAGCGCCAATCGGCTTTTTATGCAAATGATGCTTTGGGTAACTCTTCAGTTTCACTTCGTCAAGAGTCGGTGGTAGAAAATAACTCTCTAGAATCAAAAAGTGGCAAGTTCTACCCATTTGCTACGTTGAATTTTGGAGTTAACCTTCGGGTCTTGGAGACTAAAGGTGCCAACTATGTGGTTATGCCTTTTTACAATTATCAGTTGAAGCAAGTTTCTGGTTACGGTGATACCTATGGACTATTTGGAGCAAGCTTCAAGATGAATTTTGGAGGAGGAGAGAAGTAGAGGAAAGTCCCCATATTTTGAGAGCAGAATAGAGAAATAGAATTATATGAGTATCCGCCAGGATGCTAATTGTCTTATTTTCGAGGATCAGCTAATCTCAGGATGAGGTGAAACTCATTACTCAAAGCTAGTGTATTACCCCGTCGCATTATATTTTTCATTCGCTACTGGTAGGAAAGAAGACATTTCTATACAATTTTAATAATATGAGGTTACTATATTTTTTGACAGCTAAATAAATCAATGCTAGAGCTTTTTGAAATGATTGCGCAAAAGTTTAGATGTGGGTTAAAATGATTATATTTCTTAGGAAGTATTATTAGAATAATACAAGTTTTACTTTCACCCAATCTTAACCCACTTTGCTATGATAAAGGCCCTAAATCTCATTGGGAATCTACTGTTTGCTTGTCTCTTTATCTACTTGACATCCTGCGCGAGTTACCGTTATAAGGCTAATGTAGAAAATAGTAAAACTCCTACCCTTTCTGATGGCTGGAGCCAACTTGATGATTCGAACTATCTGGTGGTGCATAGTGGAGATCAGATGATGGAATTATATGAAGTTTCATTTAATGAGAATGAAAAAATTGTTTCGGGAAAACTTAAGCCATTTGTGGGTCTTCCCTTAGAATACTATAATAAAATCCCAGATAAGTCGAGGAATAAAAAGCAGCCAAGAAAACCGGGCAAAACCGATAAGGATGCAGTGAAGCAAATTCATTTTATGCTTACTGACAATTTTGATTTATCGAGTAATGAAATTTCATTTCAACTTGCAGAAATAAGGAATGTTGCACTTTCTAAAAGTGCAACACCGAACAGTTCAATTGTAGGCATAGTAGCAGGTTCAACAGTTGTAGCTTTTGGTACATTTCTAGCCATTGCGTGTAGTTGCCCACATGTTTTTATAAATGACGGTGATGAAGTGAAAAAAGTGAATTCACTTTATACTGGCGCTAAAGCATCACAACTAGAACGTAGTGATCTGAAAAAACTTCCTGATTATTTCTCGGATCAAAGCTCATTTTCTTTGACCATTACAAACGAGGAGAACGAAGATCAATTCACCAATATGGTTGAGTTGGTTGTGGTCAATCATGATGAAAATGTGACGGTGGAGGCAGATATGGATGGTAACATTTATACAATTCAAAAGCCGGTTGCTTCTATTTCAGCGGACGATAACAGAAACAATTTCGTTTTTTCGAGCATTTCTGCTAAAGATAAAGCGTCTTATCAATTTGATACAGATGTAGCAGATGGATTGAGTACGATTTCGCTAGAATTTCAAAACCCGCTCCATGAGAAAACCGGCAAATTGGTGATGAAATTAAAGAATACCCAGTGGTCAGGTTATGTCTATAATGAATTTAGCTCGCTATTCGGAAGTAAGTATGTGAAGTGGATTGAGAAGAATGAGGATAAATCTAAAGAAGAGCGTGAGCAATGGATGCGGGAGCAGGGTATTAAGTTACTGGTAGAAATGAAAACCGAGAAAGGCTGGCAGCAAATTGATGAAATTGAGCTTCTTGGTGATATTACTTATAATTCTGTTGTTGTTCCATTTGAAATTAAGAATGCCAATCAAAATATTGAGTTTAGGCTTAAATCAGGATTTAGATTTTGGGATTTGGACTTTGCAGGAGTCGATTATTCAAAACAGGATGAATTAAATGTTACCGTTATTAAGCCTAAAAGTGCTACTGGTAATAAAGGAGAAGATTTCTTGGATGTTCTTTTGGCTGATGATGAAGAGTATATGAAGCATCTCGGAATGGATTCTTCCACTGAATTGATATTTGAAGGGCTTCCGGTTTCCCCAGAAATGGAAAGAACTGTATTTCTACGAGCTAAAGGCTATTACATTTCGAAGCAAGAATATCTAGGGAAAGTGGACCGCGCAAAACTCAAGAACTTCAAAAACCCAGGTGAGCTATCAAGGTTCTCTCAAGAATTGTATCAAAATGTGTTTTATAACAACCTAGTCACCAAATAATGGATCATCCAATTCACTTTTTACAAGAAACTGATGGTTTTTATGAAGAGGTAAAAAGGGATGTTGCTAAATACGTGAAAACTTCAGAATCCAGAGGATTAGCAACAGGAATTTTCTTTGCGAAGGCTGGGCTTTTAGTTTTCCTTTACCTTGTGTTGTATGGTGTCTTACTATTTACTGACCAAGCTTCAATAGCATTAATAGCAATGGCCTTCATGGGGCCTATTGCCATATTTATAGGGATCAACGTAGCACATGACGCAGCTCATGGCTCTATTTCTAAGAAGCAGTGGCTTAATAGTAGTTTTTTACTTCTATTTGATTTCCTCGGAGCAAACTCTTATATCTGGAAAAAGCGGCATGTTTTCTCTCACCATATTTTTCCGAACATCTTAAATGCAGATGCCGACCTTAAACAAAACCCAATGGTTCGCATTTTTCCGAACGGTGAGATCAAGGGTTACCATCGCTTTCAGTTTATTTATGCGCCTTTTTTGTACTTACTGTACACCATAAACTGGCTGTTCTTTCGTGATTTCCAAGATTTTAAAAAGCGGGAAATCGGTTCATTGAAACTAAGTGGACATGAAAAAGCGGAGTACCTCAAGCTAATTTTCTTCAAGATTATCTACGTTTCTTATATTATTATTTTGCCGCTCATTTTCTCTTCCTTAAGTGGGTGGCAACTGTTTTTTGGATTTTTGTTCATGAATTTTACAGCAAGCATAACCATCACTTTGGCACTTATTCCATCTCATGTAGCAGAAGATTCTGCATTTCCTCTCCCTGATGAATATGGAAAAATGACCACTTCTTGGTCACATCACCAATTGCACACTATCAGGGACTTTGCGACATCAAATTGGTTTCTCAATTTCTTGTTTGGTGGGTTTAATCATCATTTGGCGCACCATCTTTTTCCTAACATATGCCATGTGCATTATGTGAGAATTACACCGATTATAAAAGAGACAGCTATGCGGTATGGCTTGCCTTATCATCATGAGGAAAGTTTTATCAATGCCTATTTGTCCCATTATAAGCTTTTAAAGAAAAATGGTTTGCAAATGAGTTTAGCGGAAGTCGCATGATGTGGATATGGATTTTACCGGGCTTTTCCTTGGTTAGCGTGCTCTTTTTTGTATTTATAAACAAGCAGCTGAGAAGTAAAAAACCATCCCTTAAAATTGATGAGAAAGAGAATTTACCTTCCAATAAAGAATACGCTTATACATTTTTGAATCTTGGGATGTTTGCACTTATTGGGGCGCTCATGGATTATGCTCAGACGAATGGTTTATTAAAACTAGAGTCAGTTCATGCCACTGAGGAACTGAATTGGTGGTTCCTTATCGTTTCAGTATTTATCTGTTTGGGTATACACGACATCTACTTTTATTTTTCGCATAGATTATTGCATGTGCCGTTTCTCTATAAAAAGGTGCACACTATTCACCATAAATCAACCAATCCAAATCCATGGACAGCCTTTTCGTTCCACCCTTTAGAAGGAGTTATTCAGATAGGTATAGTCCCACTTCTTGCTTTTATTCTACCTATTCCGGAAATGAGTTTGATCATATTTACCCTAGTTATGTCCCTACTTTCAGTATATGGTCACTGTGGATATGAGTTGCGCGCTGAGAAGTGGAAAGGCTTTGAAGTTTTTAATACGGCTTTGCACCATCAGCAACATCATCAGTTGGTACGCTACAATTTTGGGATTTATCTAAGTATTTGGGACAAGCTTTTTGGGACATTTTCACCTTCCTATGATAAATCTTTAAAGCAACTTATCGCAAAAAATAAGGAAGCTAAGAGTTAGTTTGATTCAAAAGGGCGTTTGATAAACCAAACATTTAATCCGTCATTTTCCCACTGATCGTAAACGGTAAAACCGTAACGCTTATATAAAGGCAACATGTTTTTAGCCGCAGTTTCTGCAAAGATTGGAAGCTTCTCTTTTTTAGAATAGTCATAGACAAAGTCCCTGATTTCTTTGATAGGGTTGAGACCTTCGCTTCGATCTTCTACACCTAGCATCCAAAAATATAGGTGCTCTACATTTGGCCTTCGTTTAGTTATTTCGGCCTCACGTTTTATGATGGTCAAAGGTCTGTTCCAGCCTATGCATTTTCTCCAGAGGGTGGCATATCCGAGCAACCAATTCATAAAATGCTGTTTCCTACAACTTTTAAAAATGAGAGCAACGCCTTTTCCATCTGAGGTAATAAAAGCACCATCTTTCTCCATGGCAACTGTGAGACAATAATTGCATAGAACTGCGATCCTTTCTTCAATTTGCTGGTCCTTTTTTACAACCCAAAGCACGCCTGGGTTATCGTGAAAACTAGAAATTAATACTCGAAGAGCTACAGATTTATTATGGCTATCAATTTTCAACATAACCTGTAATGGAGCAAATTAAGCTTCACAAAGTGCTGCCTGTTTTGGTGCTTCAGGCATTTTCACTTTGCAAAATGGGCACGGATACAAGGTGCCATCATAGTCTAAAAGCATGTAGCTAATGCCACCACCGCAGGGTTTTGCTTTGCGATAACCTGCAGGAAAAAGAACAGTGGGATAGTCTAGAAACTCCCTCTCAAAATTGAATTGATCGCTAATCTTTTTGAGATGTTCTTTGTGCTGAATGTCTAACTCTACATCTTTATCTTGATAGTTCCCCACGGCACGAGGCTCTAATAGATTTACAATCGGCACGTTCCATTTTTTTGCCAACTCGATCAATTCTTCAACTCCTCCAGATTCGATATATGCTTTGGTAGGGCAAACGTTCAGAGCCACCAAAACACCAACTTCCTGAAGGTTTTTTACAGCCTCATGTACCCAGAAAAATGATTTGCTACTTCCTCTAAAGGTATTGTGACTTTTCTCTAAATGATTGTCCAAACTGATTGCGGCACCATTAAGTCCCGCTCTTTTAAGTTGCTGTGCTTTTTCTAATGTCAGTCCAAATCCAGAGGTATAAATCCACTGGTCACAACTGGGTTTAAAACGGCTAAGCATCGTAAGCAAATCATCAAATCGACTCAAGGGTTCTCCTCCGGAATAAATTAATTGACCAACACCTTGAGATACGTATTTGTCAATGCGGCTTATAAACTCATCACATGATAACACATCATTATTGTACAGCGTGCCAGCTTCACTACAATGTTCACAGGCCAGGGGGCAGCGTTTTGTTATGGCAATTAACAACCTCCGCAGACCGAACTGGTTTTGATTGGTAGGTTTGATTTCTTGTAAATGAGATTGAAAAAAGGAATTAAACCCAGGTGAGGGCCAGGCGGGATTAAACATATCCCAAGCATACCTACCATCAATTTTAAATGCACGAACCAACTTTTTGTTTCCAATCATCTCTTGGAAATCTGAAATGAGATGCTTTACGACTTTGAAGGCTGTTAGTGGATTTCTATAAAGTTTTACTCCCAGCCACCAGATATTGATAACCATGAGTAAACGCACTATATCATATTCTACTCGGGTTACAATTCTGGGCATCTTGTGTTTCTTTTTATAAAAGTTACTCTATTTAAATGAAAATAGAAACTCCGGTCTAGGTAGCGAAAAAATGGAGATCTGACAAGATTGCGACATCTAGCCATTAGGTGAATTTCTTAAAGTTCTGATTTTCAGGCTAAAAAAGCCTTTTGAAAGCTTATTGATTTGCATATTATAATCCTATATATATATATATATATATATCACTAACTTAAGGGTAGAACCTGGATAGTTCTACCCTTAAGTTAGTGGAAAACATGGTTCTCGTTAGGCTTAAATATCAATGGAGAAAAGGCCAGGAGCATTTTAAGACTGAATATCAGGCTCCTTTAAGCGTTATTCAGCTAGGAGGTAGATTTTCATTACCGGACTTCCGTTAAATTCGTGGTAGTACCCATTTTATAAAAAAGATGACAAAAATCATAAAAAAAAAATTAAATAAAGTTGTTTTATAAAATATTTGTAAAATTTTTATAAAAAAAATTATATTTAAAAATAAAATATATAAATACACTTAACTTGCATTATTCAAAGCGATTTAAATGAAAATAAAAAAGAAGGATATATTTGAAAAATCTTTTCAGTTTTCCCCTGATGGGATTATTATCTGCGACAAAACTGGAAAGATCTTACTAGTTAACACTAAAGTCTTAGAACAATTCGGATATGAAAAAGATGAGCTAATTGAAACTAATCTTGATGTTTTACTGCCGGATAATGTAGTATTACGACACCAACACCATTTTGAAAATTACACTGCAAACCCCATTTCCAGAAAAATGTCGAATCAGATGGGGCTTCAGGGAAAAAAGAAAAGTGGTGAGTTGTTCTTTATTAGTATTTCCTTAAATCATTTCAAGAATGAGTCTGGAGAAAATTTCTTTATGGCCGCAGTAAGAGATATAACTAATATTATAGAAAAATCGAACTATCTCCAACTAACTTTAGAAAGACTTCAGGAAACCATGAAGATCTCTAAGTTGGGGAACTGGGAACTTGATTTTAATACTAACAAACTTACATGGTCAAGTGAAGTTTTTGAAATTTTCGAATTGGATCCTACAACTTATATACCAACTGACGAGAACTTCTTAAAGCTAGTTTATATAGATGATAGGGAATTCGCAAAACAATCCTTTGAAAATTCATTTGAAAGCGCAATTCCTTATAACATCGTGCATAGATATATCACTCCTACCGGTGATATGAAATTTTTAAGAGAACGGGGAAAAAATATATATGATGAAAATGGAATCATTTTAAAGACTCTGGGATCTGTCCAAGATATAACAGAAGTTCAGAAGCAAAAAACACTCCTTAATGATCATGTAAAAAAAATTGAAAGTAAAAACAAAGAATTAGAAGATTATACTTACATCGCTTCTCATGACCTTCAGGAGCCAATTAATAATATCCAGGGTATAATTACGATTCTTTAGATGAATTTTAAAATTCT
>Ga0123337_10002605_pt1 | contig 20449 bp, 22 predicted proteins | sample frozenSSSSmetaG_FD_89792 | JGI IMG/M metagenome (GOLD analysis project Ga0123337, IMG submission 89792) | Glacier valley bacterial and archeal communities from Borup Fiord, Nunavut, Canada, to study Microbial Dark Matter (Phase II) -... | ecosystem: Environmental > Aquatic > Freshwater > Ice >... | reverse complement strand
GCATCGCCACCGCCGACGTCGTCATCGACTTCAGCTTCCACGCCGCCACCGCCGAGGTCATCCGCCTCTGCTCCGCCCAGGACAAGGCCCTCGTCATCGGCACCACCGGACACTCCGCCGAAGAGAAGAAGTCCCTCCTCGCCGCCGCTTCAAAGATCCGGTGCGTCTGGTCGGGCAACTACTCCGTCGGCGTGAATCTCCTCTTCGCCCTCACGCAGCGCGCCGCCTCCGTGCTCGGTTCCGACTACGACGCCGAAGTCGTCGAGATGCACCACCGCTTCAAAAAAGACGCGCCCAGCGGCACCGCCGCCCGTCTCCTCGATATCATTCTCGAGGAACGCAAGCTCGACGCCTCTGCTCTCCGCCATGGACGCGAAGGCATCACCGGCGAACGCACCTCGACGGAAGTCGGCATCCATTCGTTGCGCGGCGGTGACGTCGTTGGCGACCACACCGTGATGTTTGCCGCCCTCGGCGAACGCCTCGAGCTCACTCACAAGGCTTCTGATCGCGGCATCTTTGCGCGCGGAGCCGTCCGCGCCGCCCAGTGGATCGTCGGCCAAAAGCCTGGCGTCTACGACATGCAGGACGTGCTCGGCCTGAAGTGAGATGATCACCTCCATCCAAGGCCTGCTCACCGCCGCCACCCCGCTCCACGCGATTGTCGAACTCAACGGCTTCGGCTACGAGGTGAACATCCCCGTCACCACGGCGGAAAAACTTCCCGTGACCGGCTCGACCGTGAAGCTGCACACTCTCGTGATCTACCGCGAGGACTCGCAGACGCTTTACGGCTTCGCCACCCCGGCGGAACGTGATTTTTTCCGGCTCATGATCGAGCACGTCACCGGCGTGGGCCCCAAGATGGCGCTCACCATCATGAGCAAGCTCTCCCTGCCCTCGCTGGAAAGCGCGATCCGCGTCGGCGACATCGCCACCCTCGCCAAATGCCCCGGCATCGGCAAAAAAACCGCTGAGCGGCTCGTGATCGAATTGCGCGCGAAGGTCGGCGCCACCGGTTCGTCCGAAAGTGTCCTCTCCGCCAGCGGTGCATCCGACGACAACTCCTCTCCGTCCGACAGCCGCCTGCGCGACGCCGTGCTCGCGTTGAGCGCGCTCGGCTACAAGACCGCCGATGCCGACGAGGCCGTGCGCCGTGGCCTTCTCACGCTCGGCCCGAAGGCCACGACAGAGCAGCTCATTAAAAAAGCCCTCGGTTCCTAAGTTTCCGACGTAGGAGTCCATTTATGGGCGATTTGTGGGAGCGAGCTTGCTCGCGATTCCTATCATCGCGAGCAAGCTCACTCCCACATAAAACCAGCTCAGTTAAGCCTCAGCGCTGAAACTGAAAGGCAGTGAACTCGACGTTGCCCTGAATAGGGCGGCTGCTGCGGAACACACGGCTGTTATCCTGCTGCAGAGTCGGACGCGCCTCGAATGCCGTGTCATCCACGACCACGCGCTGCACTGGAGGAAGCTGAACCTGCTGCATCCACTCCGTGTTGACCGCCCGCTCAGGTAAGTTGGCGTCATCACGAGCCGACGTGAGACTCTGATTCGCGAACAAGGGCTGCAAGGTGGTCGTGCTGCGCGGAGTCAGGGCCGCGATCGGAAGCGGCGTCACCGGCGAGGACTGAACCATCAGCGGGGCGGATGCTTTTGCCGACGGAGCCGATGCCACGTTGGTCGGGGCGGAAGTCGTGCCCGAATTCAAGAAAACCACCGCCATACATGCGGCCATGGCCGTCAGCCCGCCTAAGGCCGCCGTGTAAGTTCCCCAGCCCGCTTTGCGGCGGGTCGGAACGCCCACGATCTTGCGCTCTGCTTCCTGGAGCGATTTCTCGAGGGCGAACGATGCGGGGGCCTGCTCGCGTTCGCGATCAAAGATCATGCCGCAGGCTCGCTGCATGCGGCAGTATTCACGATACGTCTTGCGACGTTCGGGACTGCGCAGGATTTCCGACTCCAGTTCTGCAGCTTCTTCCGGTGCGATCTGGTGATCGACGTAGAAATTTAACAATTCGATGAAGCGTTTGTCTTTCACTTGAACTCCTCTCCCATCGTTGCGCGCAGGCTTTCACGGGCGCGGGCGATGCGGCTTTTTACGGTGCCCACGGAGATGCCGAGGATCACGGCGATTTCCTCGTAGGCCATGTTTTTAACGTTTCTCAAAATAAGGATTTCCCGATGTTTTGGGCTCAGCTTGTCCATGCCCGAGGCGATGCGATCAACGAGCTCTTGGGTCACGGTGATGTCACCGGGCGTCTCCATGTCGGCGGCAAACACTTCGGAAAGAGGCGTATCGTTGTCGGCGCTGACTGGCTGATCGAAGGAGACGGTCTTATCCCGTTTGCGGCGCCACCAATACCAGTAGCGGTTGCGGGCCAGGTTGGTCGCGATCTGGTAGAGCCAGGTGGAAAAGGCTGAGTCGCCGCGGAAATTCACGAGACCTCGGTGGGCGCGGATAAACGCGTCCTGGGTCACTTCCTCGGCATCCTGCTGGTTGCGTAGGAGTTGGTGCACCATGCCATAAATGCGGTCCCAATACCTGCTTACCATCTCGTTAAAGGCGGCCTCGTCGCCGTTTTTGAAACGGTCGACGAGCAGGCGGTCGAGGGCTACTTCCTGAGCTTTCGAAGACATAAGTTCTTCGGAAGTATGATGCGCGTATTTTTGGATTGTTCCCAAATTTTTTGCGAAGTTTGGCTGGGCTGGCGGGCCGGCTGAATCAGTGTTACCAAATGACGGATGGCAGTAGACGTCTCCGCCGGAGGCAAAGTGTCAACGGACAAAGCCTTTTAGGAGGAAAAACGCCTTCCAAAACGAACATGTAACGTTGGAAAGCCGTCCGCCGTGACCGGCATGGCGCAAAAAACGCGCGCCAACTGCATACTGGCAACGGGCCGCCGCCCTTGCCTTTGGCATCGCTCTGGGAAGACACAAAGTCCTTGAAGCCATTCCCATGAAAAACTGGTGGGTTGGGCGGGGCTCGAACCCGCAACGAACGCCTTAAAAGGGCGCTACTCTACCATTGAGTTACCAACCCAAAAATGAAGGTGCAAAGACGCCGTTCAAACGATGCCGACGCAAGCAGAAACTTTGGGGCCATCTGGGGGCATTGCTCCTGTATGGATAGGATAGCCCGAAATCATCCGGAATGATTTGGACGGAAAACCTGCTTAATTCACCCCTCCACGGGTGCGTGCGAACAATGCATTAGACGAGCATCGCCGGCTAAACCGGTTTGCTTTCCCCGGGGGGTGTTTCCGGGTTCGAATCCCCTGTCTGCCCACTATCCCGACACGAAGCGTTTGTCATCCGGACAAATTCATCAGCGGTTGAAACCGTAATGCCTTTCCGAAGGTCAGGCTGCTCAACCCGCCGTCGAAAACACAACCGAACTCGGCCTGTCTGCCATCGGCTCAACGGCATGTCTAAGGGGTTACTTTTCTCCCCCGTCCGGTGCGAAGGAGGCATACACCACTCCAATGAGATTGCTCGGCGTCACCTTGGATCGGTCGTCGGTTTCGTTGTTCAGGCCGCGCACCCGCCACCCGTTCTTCGCATCATCAAAACTCACCAGCACATGCACGACTTGGTGACCGGCGTCGTTCATGTAGGCGACCTGCATGCCCGGCTTCAACGCGGTGAAATCGATCGTGCTCAGCACAAGCACCGTGCCCTCACCGTAGACCGGCAGCATGGATTCGCCGGCGCCGATCGCGCTCAGACGTCCATTCCCCATCGCGACCACCGCCTCGGCATCTTTCCACGCCTGCGTCCGGCCCACGTCGCTCGCCGGCGCGGCTTTGTCGGACGGATCATCGGACGGCCCGCTGCTCGCGCACCCGGCGCAAACGATCAAGGCCACGCCCGCCAAAACCCCGCGAACGACAGACGCCCTTTTGATCCCTGAAAAGAATCTACCGGAGGTGTAGGACATGTGAAAATACAGACGGGCTGAAAAAAATATCGCATCCGAGAGACGGTGCGTTTCTTATGCATATAACGGTTTGCGACTTCCCCAACAAACCCAACTTCACCATTTCCGTCCAGCCCGCATGAAACGCCTTGTCATCATTGAAGATCAGACCGCCATCCGTGAAATGCTAGTCGAGATCCTCCGTCTCGACCCCAATTACAAGCTGGTCGGCGAAAGCGGCGACGGCCAGAGCGCCCTCACCCTGTGCCTTGAGGTGAAGCCCGACCTGCTCGTGCTCGATGCAAAATTGCCCGGTCTCAACGGCGTCGACCTGCTCCGCCGCCTTTCCAAGCAGTTGAAGAATGTCCGTGTGCTCGTTTTTTCCGGACACGAAAACCCCGTTCTCGTGCGCGAGATGCTCGAGGCAGGCGCCCACGGCTTCGTCGAAAAAACCGCCGGCCTCTTCGAGTTCAAGAAAGGCCTCGAGACCGTAGCCAACGGCGGCACTTATTTCGGTCCCGCCGTCGCCTCCCTGCTCCGTAACGTCGTCGCCAACCCTGCGGCGAGCACCACCGCCGATTTCCTCACCGACCGCGAACGCGAGATTCTCCAGCTCGTGGCCGAGAGCCACAGCACCAAGGAAATCGCCTCCAAGCTCGGCATCAGCGTGAAGACGGTGGACAACCACCGCACCAATCTCATGCGCAAGCTGAACCTTCACGACGTCGCGAGCCTCACCCGCTACGCGCTCGAGGTCGGCCTCATCGAGCAGAAGAACCCGCTCTGAGCGGCGGCCACAGGTGGAACGCGTTGCCTCCAACGCGTTCTCGCCAACTTGGCGAGCGACCTTTGGATTTCACAGCGCGACCGCCTGCCCGATCCGCTCCGCAAGCAGCGCCGACAGTCTTGGATCGGCCGCGATCGGCTCGGTCATCGCAGTCACGAGACCGACGTATTCGTTTTTCGCCGACGCACAGATGTTTGCGACGTCGCCTTCCGGTCCCGCGTGCCGCCCGGGTGAGAGAAACTGCAGGGCCACGATCACTTCCCCCTCGTTGAACGGCGGCGTGCGCAGCGCGGAGGCGAGCAAGGGCTCGTTGAACGCGTAGGCGTCTCCGTCGCGGCGTTCCATCGAGGCCGCAGTCAACTCTCCTACTTCCCCTCCGAGCGCGTCTCGCAGCTGGTCCGCGAGATGATTCCGCACCGCCGTCACCGCGCGCTGCGGCGAGCCATGGTCAACCAGCACGACTTTCGGCCGGTTCCAACGTCGCGTCCGCGCCACCGTCCGCACCTGGTCGGCCAGCATGACCGCCACGCGGCGGTCGTCACAGTCGTCCAGGTTGACCAGCGGCGGCGCGAGGCGAATGACTGCTTGCGGAAACTTCGCCTGGATCGCCTTTACCCGCTCCGGCACATACTCGGTCAAGGCCGCGCTCGGGCCGAAAAACAACGGCGCCAGCACGACATCGCCCGATGGATGATCTTTAAAATAATCCGCAAGGGCCGGTTCCAGCAACCGGGCGGGCTCACCACCCAGCGCGGCGGCGGCCACCCCCGAAGAATGGAGCAGCGAAACTGCCCGCACCGACCGGCCCAGCTCCTTGGCAAGCGACTGGGAAGCCATCCGCAGGCTGAAAGTTGACTCGGCACGCAAGGACCCGTTGTCGAAGAGGAAGCAAAAAGGAGCGACGGAGGAGGGCACGGTTTGATCGCAGAATGAGTTAAATGACTTGCCGACCCAAAACGATTGTTCAATAAGGTCAAACCACGTCGCCTTTAACCAACCTATGAATCTGCTCACCAAGAAACTCTGCTTCGTCACCATCGCCGCCGCCATCGTCCTGACCGGCTGCTCCAAAAAGCCCAAGCGCCCCGATCCCCAATCGACCATGATCGGCCCCAGCGGTGCCTCCATCGACCCAAGCAATCTCGGTGATTTGAATGCCCCTGGCACCAATCTCGGAGGCGGCAATTCCGCCCTTGGCGATCAGGATCGCACCTCCCTCGCGACCGAGACCGTTTATTTCGACTTCGACAAGTCCGGCATCAAGACCTCCGAGCGCCCGAAGCTCGAAGCCGCCAAGAAGTTCCTCGACGAACATGCCGACGCCCGCCTCCTCCTCGAAGGTCATTGCGACTGGAAAGGCACCGCCGAATACAATCTCGGTCTCGGTGATCGCCGCGCGAATGCCGCCAAGGAATACCTCGTCACTCTCGGCGTCTCCGCCGACAAGCTCGAGACCCTCTCCAAGGGCAGCCTCGACGCCGTCGAAAAGTCCGACGAAGCCACCCAGGCCAAGGATCGCCGCGTCGAGCTGGTTGTGCTGAAGAAATAATTCTCCGTCCCTCTGACGTTCAAAAGCCCCGGAGTAATCCGGGGCTTTTTTGTGCGCAAACGAAAAAACGTATCCTGTTTTACCCCTAGTCGAAGGGGGGAGGAATACTCATATCCGGCAAGTTACTTGAATTTGTCGCGATATCGTTTCACGAATAAGGGGTTGATCAGCGCAATCATCCGTTTTTTAGCACCACAGAAATCTGCGCCCCCAGCGCGGCTAGGTCACCCTTTTCCATCACCCATGTCGCGCAGCTTTTGCCATCCAGTCCTTCACTTATGACGAGCGCATTATTTTACAAATCCTGGCGACTGCAGGCGGTGATTCTCATCATCACCTGCCAATCGCAGGCCCAGCTAAGTCCCCTGTCGAACAACGAGTCCGCCACCTTGGGCGAGATTCCCTTGGAACAATTGATGCAGCTCCCCGTGGAGTTTGTGACCGGAGCCTCAAAATATGAGCAAAACATTCAGCGGGCTCCCGCCAGCGTGACCGTATTCACCTCCGAGGATATTCAAAACTATGGCTGGCAAACGCTGGCCGATGCATTGCGCAGCGCTCCCGGTTTTTTCATCAACAGCGATCGTTTCTACGATTACATGGGAAATCGCGGTTTCAGCCGTCCCTATGACTACAACTCGCGCACCTTGGTGCTCGTCGATGGGCATCGGATCAACGACTCCATCTTCCAACAGGGCTCGATCGGCACCGATTTCATCTTGGATATGGATTTGGTTGAGCGGATTGAAATCATCCACGGCCCGAGCTCATCGCTTTACGGCAGCAGCGCGTTTTACGGGGCGGTCAACGTAATCCCCAAAAAAGGCAGCGATATCGCCGGCGGACAGGCCTCGGCCTCCTTGGGCTCCGAGCCCAGCGCAAAAGGTCGTTTCACCACAGGCAATCGCACCGCCAGCGGCGTGGATTACGTCATCTCGGCCACCGAATGGTGGTCGAGCGGCGAAAAAGATTTCGCCCTGCCGCAGAGCTGGCGCACCGCCACCGGCCTGACCTCTTTGAACGCCGCCAATCAGGATGGCATGCACAATCAGAGCGTTTACGCCAACGCCACCTGGAAATGGCTGGAGTTGGAGTCCGCCTACATCATGCGCGATAAAGACGTCCTCCCTCCGGTTTATGCGACAAACCTGACCGATCCCGCCCACGCCACCGACCAGCGCGCTTATGCCCTTGCCCGTGCAACCGGACACCCCACCGCCGACTCCTCGCTGGTCACCACGGTGTCAGTGGATTATTACGGCTACGACGCCCTTTTTTCCCCTTCATTCATCAGCTTTGACGAGCAGAAGCTCCATACCGAGGCGTTGTCGTTGAATTTCGAAACACGCTGGCAGCAGACGTTCGACAACGGAAACGTGATGATCGCCGGCCTTGAATATCAGGAGAACTTTATCCAGCGCACATCACGGGACGACTTGGTCAATGCCGCCAACTCGGTGAGCGTGGATACCAGTTCCAATTATGTCAGCCCGTTTACGCAGTTCGATTGGGTTCTCGCCCATAATCTTTTTCTTTCAACGGGCGCGCGCTTTGACTCCTACAGCACCGGGGAGCAACGTCTCACCCCCCGCATCGGCCTGATTTGGATTCCCACTCCGGCCACGGATTTCAAATTACTGTATGGCCAGGCGTTCCGCGTCCCCAATGTCGGCGAGCGGGCCGCCGAAGCAACGCCCTCGGGATTAAAACCTGAAACCAATCAAAGTTGGGAGCTGGTCGCCAATCACAAGCTCAACTCCATCTGGCGGCTCGACGCCCACCTTTATTACACCGACTCCAGTAATCTTATCATTTATACGCCTGCAGGCACTACGATAAACTCCGAGAAAATAACCACTCAAGGGTTCGAAACCGGCGCAACGGCTTTTTTCCCCTCGAATATCCAAGTGCGCGCCAGTGGAACCCTTCAACGCTCTTACGACGCCAACGGGCACAACGTCGTCGACGCCCCCCGCACCCTATTCAAGTTAAACGCCTCCGCTCCCGTCTACGAAAAATGGCTGCGCGCATCCATGGAGGTTCAATACGTGGGCGACCGGCAGGATATCAACGGTGACCCGCTCGGTCATTATCTGACGGCAAATTTTACGCTGCGGGCCATTCATGTCTGGCGGCGGTGGGATCTCAGTCTCTCCGTTTATAATATCAGCGGAGGACAATGGGCGGATTCGACATCCTCCGGGCAAATTCAATCCATCCCAACTTCCGTTGTCGGCAAGGTGACGCTCGATTTCTGATGATCTTCCGTCTCGTCATGCACTGGCGACGGTTGCTCTTCGCAAGCCTTGTCGCGATCGGCTTCACTGTGACGCTTGGTGGCTCGCAGTCCACTGGCACGGTCTTCTCCGCCGATGCCGTGAAAGCTGCATACCTGGTCAACTTCATCCGCTTCACGGAGTGGCCGGCCTCCGCATTCCGCTCCGACGACGTCCCGTTTGTCATCGGAGTCGCCGGTAACAAGGAACTCGAAGATTACCTTTGGAAAATCACCGATGGCAAAACCCTTCAAGGCCGCAAGGTTCGTGTGGTCCGGCTCATCAACCTCGAAGATGCGGCTGATTGCCAGTTGCTCTACATTCAGGCCGCCGACTCGCTGCCTGGGGTGCCCACGGCCGACTGGCTCGCCGCCATCCGCAAAAAAAATGTGCTGACGGTTGCAAACGAACCCGGATTCATCGCGAAAGGCGGGATCATCAATTTTTATACGGATGGTAACAACCTGCGCTTTGAAATCAGTCCTGTGACCGCCGAAGCCGCCGGCTTGAAACTCAGTTCCCGCCTGCTCGCCCTCGCCCGTATCGTGCGCCCGGACGCACCCTCTCCGTCCCGATGAAGCAGAGGATATCACGCTCCATTCACCGGCAGATTCTGCTGTTTGCGTGCTTCATCTGTCTCGCCGCGCTATTGCCCGTGGGCGGCGTGCTGCTCGCCAATCATATCCACCAGTTCAAGGCCAAGCTCAGCCAGTCCTTTCAGGCCACCGCACGCATCATCGCTACCAATGCTTCCGCCGCGCTCGCTTTCAATGATAAGACCGCCGCCAAGGAACTGCTGGACTCCCTCGTCAACGATCCCTCGATTTCCGCCGCCGCGCTCTACGACAAAAACGGCGTCCGCCTGGTCAGCTACGGCGAAACTCCCCTCACGCCGCCAGATGCGCGGCTGAGCGACGGATTTTCCTCCGAGCGCGTAGAGGTTGCCTACAAGGGCGAGCCTTATGGCCAGCTGCTGCTCCTGAGCCGGTATCCGGCGGAACTCCGCTCTACGATCGCCGTATGGAGCACCGTTTATTGCGCAGGTATTCTCCTCGCCGGGTTTCTGGCATTCATGCTGGCCAGTCATTTCCATCGCGCCGTCGCCGTTCCGCTGCAGTCGCTGGCGAACACCGCCGTTGATGTGACCGCCAGCCGGAACTACGACATCCGCGTCCCTTTAAACGGGCCGCGCGAGATCAGTGAACTCGCGCAAGCCTTCAACACCATGCTCGAGGAAATAGGCCGGCGGGACGCCGATCTCGCCGCGAAAAGCGTGACCCTTTCCCTTCAGCTGAAGGAACTGCGCCGCGAGGTTCAGGAAAGAGAGGCCGCCGAACAGCGCCTGCGTGAGAACAACCGCGAGATGATGCGTCTCTCCCGCGAGGCGGGCATGGCCGAGGTTGCCACCGGCGTGCTCCACAACATCGGTAATGCGCTCAACAGCATCAACGTCTCGACCGAGCTCCTGTTCGCCCAAATCGAGGATCAGGCCCGCGGATCTTCCTCGGCGCTGCGCGATTTTTTCACCGCTCCGCCCGAAAACGCCGCCGCTGTTTTTTCGTCACATCCCACCGGCCCCGGCGTGAAAAAATTCGCAACATCCCTCTCAAGCCTGGTTGCCGCCCAGATGGAGGAAGCCGCCGTCGAACTCGCCGCCCTTCGCACCGGCGTGACCCATCTCAAGGATATCGTCTCCCGCCAGCAGTCCCTCGCCAAAAATGCTCCCATCAGCGAGCCCTTCGACCTGCGCAACGCCATAAACGACGCCATCCTGCTCAATAAAATCAGTGACAAGGACGTCGGCCTGCACCTCGATCAACCACCCGAAGCACCGGTCACCGCCTACGCCGACCGCGGGTCTGTCGTGCAGATACTGATCAACCTCATCACCAACGCGCGCGAAGCCGTGGAAGAGATGCAGGGAACCGAAAAAACGATCCATATCCGGCTGGGCCCATCCACGGATGGAAACAGCTTTGTCTCCGTGAAGGACAACGGCTGCGGAATCGCCTCCGACCAGCTCGTATCCATTTTCTCCTATGGCTTCACCACCAAGAAAGGCGGCCATGGTTTCGGTCTGCACAACGCCGCCAACATCGCCCGCCTCATGGGAGGCAGCCTGCACGTTGAAAGCGACGGTCCCGGCAAAGGCACCACTTTCACACTTAATCTTCCCAGCAACCCGCCATTCCTTCCATGATCATCAATAACCGCCGCATCCTGATCGCCGACGATCTTCCCGCCATTCATGAAGACTACCGCAAGATCCTGAATCCCCGGGCCGCCTCCGCCACGGTGGAAGGCATCGCGGACTTTGCGCCTCATTTTTCACCGCCCTCGGTGTCCGGCCTTCCGCCATTTCAAATCGATACCGTCATGCAAGGCGAGGACGCCATTCGCGCCGTCACCAAGGCGCGCGCCGACGGCCATCCCTTCGCCATGGTCTTTCTTGATGTGCGCATGCCGCCAGGCATCGACGGCGTCGAAACGGCGCAGCGCTTGCGGACGCTCGACCCCACCCTGCAGGTCGTCCTCTGCACAGCCTACTCCGATTATTCGTTCACCGAGATCGCCCGCCGCTTTCAGGAAAGCGACGGCCTGCTCATCCTCAAAAAACCGTTTGATCCGACGGAGGTCCAGCAACTGGCGCACACCCTCTGCCGCAAATGGATGTTGTCGGCGGAAAACAAGATTCTCGTGGAAACGCTGGAGGCGAGGGTCCGTCAGCGAACCGCCGAGCTGGAACAGGCCAAAAACGATCTCGAAATCGCCCTTCAACGCGCCGAGGCCGCCAGCCGGACGAAGACCGACTTCGTCCGCTGCGTGAGCCACGAGCTCAACACCCCACTCAACGGCATCCAAGGGGCCGCCTCCGTGATCGAGCTTTCGTCAGACCCCGAGGCGGCGGAAATGGGACGGATCATGCTCGAGTCCTCCGAGCGTCTTAACCGCCTTTTTTCCCGCATTCTGCTCTATCTGGAAATCGACACCCAGCCTTCCGTCGAGCGTCATCTAGTGCAGCTTTCCGAGGTTGTTAAAAAAGGAGCCCTGGCCTATCGGGACCGGGCCAGCCAAAAGGGCGTCTCCTTCACGCTGGAAAACAGCTGTCCGACCGCCCTCTGGTTCAACGCCGACACCTTAAAGCTCGTCAATGCCCTTGGAGGCCTGGTGGAAAACGCCGTCAAATTTACCGAGAAAGGCCGCATCTCCGTTCGCCTGAGTGCCGCGCCCGATGGTGTTTTTTATGCCGAGGTCGAGGATACCGGCCCGGGAATACCCGAGCTTCAACTGAACAATCTCTACGAGCTTTTCACGCCCGGAGAACTTCATCTTCGCCGGAGTCACGAAGGCATCGGCATCGGTCTCACGCTGGCCAAGCGAATCGCCCAGCACATGGGCGGCGATTTGCAGCACCGCAACCAGAAGACCGGCGGCAGTGTTTTCACGCTCATCCTCCCCTGCTGGCAGAAATAGCCGCCAACAGGGGCGGATGCGCCCTCTCCGCCACGGGAGTCCACTCGAATCGAAACCGTCCTTTCTATTACCCCTATGAAACTCAGGTCCTTCCAACTATCGGATACAGACGCAGTGGTTGAGGTTTACCGGGATGCCATTCGTCGGATCGGTCCGACGAAATACAGCCCGGAAGAGGTCGCCGCCTGGGTCCGCCATCCTGCGGATGTGCAAGAGTTCGGCCTCCGCCTCACGCGGGGATACACCTTGGTTGCCGAGGAGGATTCGCACATCTACGCCTTCGGACAGGTCGAGCCGCACAATTGCTTCTCGTTTCTCTACACCGCAGGAGGAGCCAAGACAAAATGTCTGGGCGCGGTGCTCTACGATGTGCTGGAAGACTACGCTTATGCCGGCGGCGTGATCGATTTGTATGCCGAGGCGAGCCGCATCTCCCTACCCTTTTGCCTGCGGCGCGGTTTCACAGTCTACGAGGTCATCAGGCAGAACCACTTTGGCGTGGAGCTGGAATGGTATCGCATAAAAAAAACCCGCGAGGCTTCCCTGTCCCCGCGTTTCGCAAAGTCGCGTTCACGGATACTGCGCGTTGAAGACGAAATAGTGAACTGTGCCGAGAAGGCTTCCTGACTGCTCAGCCGCCTGCCACCGCTTCCAGTATTTTCTCGGAAGCCGTCATGCCGCGTTTCATCACATCGAGATTAAAGCTCTCGTTTGGCGCGTGCAGATTATCCTCAGGCAGGAATAACCCCATCATCACCGAGTCGAGGCCGGTGACGCGTTTGATGTCGGCGATGATCGGCACACTGCCGCCCTCGCGCAGGTAGAGCGGTGACTTTCCGAAGACTTCGGTGATAGCCTTGTCCGCCGCGCGAAAGGCCTGCGCCAGCACCGGCGATTGGTCCTTCGGCGTGTTGGAACGATCCGGTGGCACCACGACGTAAGGCGTGCCTGCGTGCTGGTCGATGATCTCGAAGGTCACGTCCGTCGGCATGCGTTCACGGATGGCCTTGTAGAGCAGCTCGCGGATTTCATCCGGCTTCTGGTTGGCCACGAGGCGGCAGCTTATCTTCACGAAGGCCTTGCTCGGGATCACCGTCTTGGTGCCCTCGCCCTGATAGCCTCCGCCGATGCCGTTGAACTCCAGCGTGGGCAGCACGCGCGTTGCCTCGAAGGGCGTAAAACCCGGCGGTGTGTGAAACGCCGGGATGCCAAGAAACTCGCGATATTTTTCAGGATCAGTGCCGAGCTTGCGGATCTGCTCCCGTTCCCACTCTTCCACCGGCATCACTTCAGCGTAAAACCCTTCGATGGCCACGCGTCCGTCCGGCGTGTGCAGCGAGGCGCACAGCTCGGTCACAGCCTGGATCGGGTTGCGCAACACACCGCCGTGCAGACCGGAGTGCAGGTCGCTCTTTGGGCCGGTCACGACCACGTCGCACAGCACAAGCCCGCGCAGCCCGCAGGTGATCACGATCTGGTCGGGTGTCGGAATGCCCGTATCGGAAAGATAAACGAAGTCCGCCTGCTTCAGGCGGTCGCTGTAGTGTTCGAGAAACTTTGCGAAGCTCGGGCTGCCCATCTCCTCCTCGCCCTCGATCATGAAGGTGATGCGCAACGGTAGATCGGGACGGCGCTCGAGCAGGCGGGCGACGGCTGAGATGTGCGTCATGAGCGGGCCCTTGTTGTCGGCTGCACCGCGTCCGTAGAGGCGGTTCCCGCGTATCTCCGGCTCGAAGGCGGGCGATTTCCATAGGTTGAGCGGATCGGCCGGCTGCACGTCGTAGTGGCCGTAGATGATCACATGCGGCCAGGCGGGATTGGTGCCGCGCGTAGCCAGGATGATGGGATGCAGGTCGGTCTTCACGACCTCCACCGCGAAGCCGATCGACGTGAGCAGATCGGTGACAAAATTCTGCGCACCTTTCATGCCTTCCTTGAAGGCGGGATCAGCGGAGACGCTGGGATGACGGATGAATTCCTTCAGCTTTTCAATCGGGTCAAACATGCCGAAAATCGTGAAGGATTCACCGCCCGTGCGCTAGCGGAAATAAATCTAAAACAAGCAACCATACTGTTGGTTTAAAATTCAGCTTCCGGCTATCAGCTTTTCAATTTCCACCATACTTCAACTTGCTCTGCTCGTAGAGAACCATGTAGCGCGGCGCGAGTTGCTGTAAATTTTGAATGCGCTGGGCGTCCGACGGATGCGTGGACAGCAGGGCCGGCGGTTTTTGGCCACCTTGGGCGGCCATTTTCCTCCAGAATATCACGGCGGCACGCGGATCGTAGCCGGCGCCGGCGGCAAACTTCAGCCCGACGCTATCGGCCTCGCTCTCCTGCAACCGAGAATAAGGCAGGGCGAACCCCACCTGTGAACCGATGCCATAGGCGGCGAGAATCAGCTTTTGCTGGGCTGGATCGACCTGCTTCGCCTCCATGCCAAAGGCCGCGAGCGCCCCCACCCCCGCGATCGCGTAGTTCTGCGAGGTGCGCTCGGCACCGTGGCGCGAAGTCACGTGGGCGATCTCGTGGCCCATCACGATGGCCAGCTCGTCATCGGTCGTCGCAAGTTTGAGCAGACCTGTATAAACGCCCACCTTGCCGCCCGGCAGTGCGAAGGCGTTGACCTGAGCAGAGTCGAATACGACGAACTCCCACTGGGCGTTGGGAATCTCCCGACCGACAGAGGCGGCGATGCGCTTGCCCACCCGTTGCACACGGGCGTTGGCGACGGGATCGGTGGAGATTTTTTCCTGCTGTTTGATCTGGGTGAACGACGAGAGGCCCATCTGCGCCTCCTCGCTCTGCGATACCAGCATGAGCTGGGAGCGGCCGGTCTCGGGGTTGGTGACGCAGCCCGCCAGAAGAAGAATGGAGACGGCGAACACGGAAATCAGGGGCAGGCGTTTCATGGAAATGACCGTGGGCAGGAACTTCGCCGGATTCAACCCTCCGCCTTCACCCTGATGTCCGTCCTTACCCGCCACTTTTCGATAAAACTGATTTCCGTCCGCGCTTTGATCTTTTCGTTTCGCCATAATCTTGCGTCATTTGGACGATGTTCGATGCCAACACCCTCAACGACGGCTTGATGTGGTATTCGGTGTTTCTGTTTTCCACAGTTTGTCACGAGGCGGCGCACGCGTGGAGCGCGGCGAAGCTCGGTGACGACACTGCCCGGCAAGGCGGTCAAGTCTCCCTCAATCCCGTGCCACACATCCGCCGCGAGCCCTTCGGCATGGTGGTCGTTCCATTGCTCTCCTGGTTCATGGGCGGCTGGCTCATCGGCTGGGCGAGTGCTCCCTACAATCCCGATTGGGCGCGCCGTTATCCGCGTCGAAGCGCTCTCATGGCACTCGCGGGACCTGCGGCCAACCTCGGTCTGCTGCTGGCGGCCGCCTTGCTGCTCCGCGTCGGCTGGGAATGGCACGTCTTCGCCCGCCCCTATTCCTTCGGAGCCGACCGCATTCTCGAAGCCGTCAACGACGGGCTGCCCGCGCTGATCGCCCGGCTGCTCAGCATCATCTTTTCCCTCAACCTGCTCCTCTTCGTCTTCAACCTCATCCCGGCGCCGCCTCTTGACGGCAGCAACGTGCCCCTTCTCGTGCTGCCCGCGCGCATGACCGACGGCTACATGACGTTCCTGCGCACCCCCGGTCTGGCCATCGTCACGCTCGTGATCGTCTCCCGGTTCTTCGGAGACCTCTATCCGCCGCTGCTCCGCGCCGTGGCCGGACTCTTTTTTCCACGTCTCAATTAACAACCATCATCCATGAACATCCTACGACTCCGCTTGCTGCTCGTTGCATGCGCCCTGACCGCCTCCCTCTTCGCTCAATCCACGCCGCCTGATCCCGCCGCAAAGCTTGCTGAAATCCGCCGGCTCACCGCCGAACTCAAGCCACAGCAAGGCGACATCATCCTCGCGGACGGCCTCGCCAAGGTCGCGCTTCCCGAAAAATTCCGCTACCTCAACGCCGATGACACCACCACCGTCCTCACCAAAATCTGGGGCAACCCCGCCGGCGAAAAAACCCTGGGCATGCTCGTGCCCGCCGGTTTCGACCCACTCTCCGAGGACAGTTGGGTCGTGGTCATGAGCTACGAAGAAGACGGCTACGTTAAGGACAAGGACGCCGCCAAGATCGATTACGCCGAGATGATGACACAGATGAAGGAGTCCACCGCCGAAGCCAGCAAGGAGCGCGAGAAGGAAGGCTACTCCCCGATTGAACTCGTCGGCTGGGCCTCGCCGCCCCGCTACGACGCCGCCACTCACAAGCTCTATTGGGCCAAGGAACTCAAATTCGGCCAGTCCCCCGACCATACGCTCAACTACAACATCCGCATGCTCGGCCGCAAAGGCGTGCTCGTGCTCAACGCCGTGGCCAGCATGCCCCAACTCAAGGAAGTCGAAGCCTCCACCCCCGCCATCCTTGAGATGGTCAACTTCCAGGAAGGCCACCGCTACGCGGACTTCAAAGAAGACACCGACAAGGTCGCGACCTATGGCATCGCCGCCCTCGTCGCGGGTGGCGTGGCCGCCAAGGCAGGCCTCTTCAAGCTGCTTTGGGTCGGCATTCTCGCCTTCAAGAAAATCATCATCATCGCGCTGATCGCCATCGGCGGCTTCTTCAAAAAATTCTGGGATGCACGAAAAGCAAAGAACGCCTTCGCCGCCCCCACCGAGCCCAGCCCTCCAGCCGGGACGCCATAACATCGGCCTGTCCGGTTTCTCAACTCTCAACACTCGTCTCTCAACCTTCTTCCCCATTGCCCTCGCGCCCCGCGCAGCCTATCACGATTCCGTCCCGCAGGCACTCCGCACGAGACACAACTCAACCATTCGATAATAAACACCATGGCCAAGAACCAAGATTCAAAAAAACAAACCAAGAAGCAGCCCCTCCTGACCCCCAAGGAAAAGAAGCTCGCCAAGCAGGCGAAGAAGAAGGGCTGAGTGATACCAGTCTGGAGATTTTCCAATCTGTGCCGCCGGTTTACTCCGGCGGCTTTTTCATGCGCGCCGGCTGCGCTTCATAGTTTCTGGCGCCCCCATCAACTCGCGTTCGCGTCACAGGATCATGGTGAATTCAGCGATTCAGGCGCTCTTATGAAGCCCCCATCGGACGTTTACTCCTTTTCATTATTGGCAACTCGTTCACATTTGCCACGCACTCTCCCGGCCCCATTCCATCATGTTCAAATCCCTCATCGCCTTCGTCATTCTTCTCACCCTGAGCGCCACCGGCTTTGCAGGAGAGCGCAAGATGCTCACCGATCTTCCGGCGGCCATCACAACCGCCTCCAAGGATAACAAACTCATCTTCATCCAATACGGTCGCGAGGCCTGCGGTAACTGCCAAAGCCTCAAGCGACTGATCAACGCGCGCAAGGTGAAGCTCTTCGAATCCGAATTCGTGCTGGTCGAGCTGGACTGCGACAACAAGGACGTCGCCAAGGAGTTTTACGGGAAATACCGTTCACTGCTCACCGATGCCAAGACCCTGCCCTTCGTGATCATCGCGAAACCCGACGGCACTCCCGTCTCCGCCATCACCGCGTATCAGGATGCCGGCGAATACAACAAGTTCATCACCGACGCCAAAAAGAAGGCGAAGACGGCCAACTGAGCCGCCCCACACCTCCTGCTCACCGCTCCCTCTCCGGATGACGATTATGCGCCCCGCGTTTATCATCGGCCTGCTCGGGCTCGCGTCTTCTTTGGTCGCGCAGACTGATTCCAAGACTCCTCACGCCAGCCCGGTTATCCCGATGGCTGAATGCACAGTCGGGAGTTGCACCTACAACCCAGAGGCGGCCGACCGCTCCTCCAGTTCTAAAGAGGTCGCGCCGGCTCAGGCCGATGTCGCATATACGGAAACGGTGACCACGTGGGAGCGTCGTGGCCCTCGGCAACTGTGGCGTCTGGTTGCACATCGGAATGCTCCGCCGCCGCAGTCATCGAGCCCTGCGCGTTGATCCGCACTTCGTTTATTCGCATTAAAATTTCGGCCTCGCGTGAAACCCAGCCGCGCCTCCTCCCTCCGGCCGCGGGCCGTGAAGCCCGAGCATCCGCTCCAGTGGCTTGCCGATCCGCTGGCCGACGAACCCACGTTTGTCCTCAAATCGTGGTTCGGCGGTCGCACGATCATGCTGCATGGCAACCACCAGCTGTTTCTGACCACGCAGGGCGAACCGTGGCAGGGTGTGCTCGTGTGCACGTTTCACGAGCATCACGAAAGCCTGCGGGCGGAGTTTCCCTCACTCGGGCAGCACCCCGTGCTTGGAAAGTGGCTTTACCTGCCGGAGAGCGCCGAGACGTTTGAGCGCGACGCACGACGCCTCGTTCAACTCGTCCGCGCGCGTGACCCGCGCCTTGGCATCCCGCCCTCGCCAAAGAAGAAACCGAAGGAAAAGAAAATCCGCTTCGGCGATAAACTCTGAAGCGCGGCTAGCCGCCAGCCTTTCAATCCAGCGTGATCTTCACCGCGACGTTGCCCTTGGTCGCCTTGGAGTAAGCGCACATGGCGTGGGCCTTGGTGATGACGTGCTCGGCCTTGCCTTCGTCCAGGTCAGGAATGCTCACGAGCAATTCAACCGAGAAGGGTTGCGGCCCATTCGGGTGCAACTGCACGCGCGCGGTAACGGTGATGCCTTCGTCGGCATGGCCCGACTCCTTGGCGATGTATTTGACTGCGCCGTTGAAACACGCCGCCCATGCCGCGCCAAACAGATGTTCGGGCGTGAGGCCCTGTTCATTGCCGGCGGAGGGAGTCTTGAAGTGAAGATTGAAACCGGCCTCGGCCGTTTCGACGGAACCGGCGCGGCCGCCTTGGGAGATCGTTTCAGCAATGGGAGGAAGAGCGCTCATGATTTTTCGGTGTGTGTAGGGTTTGGGAGAACTGCGTCGTGATTGGACGCCCGCAATCAAATGAATTCCCCCTAAGAAGTCCAACTCCCGAGGAGGTTCAGTATTCGCGCTTAGTCCCAGCTCACGCCGTATGGTTCCTCGTTCTAAGCTCTGGACTCCAGCCTCTCAGCTCTAGACTCTGCCCTTCAAACCATGTCCGATCCCGCCAAGCCCTCCTGCCCCGCCTGCACCCTCGATGATGTTCTCGGCCTTCCCGATCACTGGGAATGCGCCACGTGCGGACACGAATGGCCCAAGGAAGAAGCCCCCGAGATCGCCCGCGTGGTGAAGGACGCCAACGGCAACGTGCTCGCCGACGGTGATCTCATCTCGGTCATCAAAGATCTTAAACTCAACGGCTCTCAGGTGCTCAAGGCCGGCTCCAAGTCCAAGGGCATCCGCATTGTGGCCGGCGATCATGAGATCGACTGCAAGATCGACGGCATCGCCTACATGCTCAAGGCCTGCTTCGTGAAGAAAGTCTGAGCTGCCACATGCCTGAAGAACGTCACTTCGCTCCCGGTTTCCGCATGTCCGCGCGGGATGCCGTCGTGTTGATCGTCGGTGCGGGCCTGGCCATCGCCCTCGGCTCGCGGCTCTGGCAGGCCGGCGCGGTCACGGCGTTCGCGGCCGGGCATTTTTTTCTGTTCTGCAATGTGTTCAGGATCGAGCGGAAGCCGGAGATCCACTGGGCGGCGCTGTTCGTTTCATTGACGACCATCAACGTTATCACCGGCTTTCCCGGTTGGCCCGCCACGTTTGGCATATCTCTGGGCACGAGCGCAGGCCTGATCATTTTTGAAATGCGAAAGCCCAACTACCACGGCATCGGCTGGAAGCGGATTAATCCCGAGCTGCCCGCGTGGTGGAACGCGCAGATCAATCAGTGAATGGCCTCAACGTGGGAGCGAGCTTGCTCGCGATGTTCGACCCTCGCGAGCAAGCTCGCTCCCACATCCACCCCACCAAGCTTACGGCACCAGCACGAAGCGGATGGCGTCGGCGATGACGTAGCCGGTCGTGCCGGTGTTGGACACGACGACCTTGCCGCCGGTGCCGGCGTTGAACGTGTAGGTGCCCAGCAACTGCCAGCTGCCGCCGTTGGCCTGCTGGTTCTTGAGCACGGGAACGGCGCCGGCACTGTAGGTGATGTTATACGGCACGTTGTTCGCGCGCGAAGGATCGGCGCTCCACATGGCGTAGACGTTGTAGGTGCCGGTCACGGGAAGGTTCGGCGTGAACGTCGCGGTCATGGCGCCCTTGTTGGCGTTGCCGTCGTGAATGTAGTTCACGCCCTGATAGCCGGCCACGCTCGTGCTGTTGGTCCAGGTGCCCACCTTGGTGCAGTTGGCGTTGTCCACGATGATTTCGTTGGCGATGGGCGTGAAGCGCATCGCATCGGCGACGACATAGCCGCTGGTCCCCGTGGTGCGGACGGTCGCGGAGACGTTGACCTTGGCCAGATTGTAGGTGCCGAGCAGGTTCCACTGGGAGCCGTTGACAGACTCATCAACGGTCACGGTGGCGG
>Ga0123337_10002602_pt1 | contig 20466 bp, 21 predicted proteins | sample frozenSSSSmetaG_FD_89792 | JGI IMG/M metagenome (GOLD analysis project Ga0123337, IMG submission 89792) | Glacier valley bacterial and archeal communities from Borup Fiord, Nunavut, Canada, to study Microbial Dark Matter (Phase II) -... | ecosystem: Environmental > Aquatic > Freshwater > Ice >... | reverse complement strand
TTCCATCGGCTCTTTGAGCCTTTGTCACGACCACCTATATCAAGAGAAGGATGGTCCATAGCATAGTTAATTAATCAATCACTTTTCATTCATCTATTCTACTGTGCTGCTCTACTTTTGACACATTCTACCACCTTTGCCAAGCTTCTCCTGAACCAAACAACGGCTTTGGACCATATGAATGCATTAACCAATTAGCAGTGAATGCGGACGGGTAAGCACATCCATCATTATTCCTCTACCATTCTTTCCTCTCACGGTCTCAATGTTCCCACTCTCCCTTTTCGAACATATAATAAGTGATGCGATCTAGCTCCCCCATAATCGAATTCGCATATAATCCTAGTTCCGACGCCTTATTTCTCAGCCAATTTGATCCCAGCACAACGGTGACGACAGATTCATGGCTTTCATTTCCCCCACTCCCAACTCCTTATACGCCATTCACATACACCTCAACCGTGGCGAGGTCCTCCTCTATAGCCCCTGGTGCAACGCCAACTTCCTCCTCCTCGACAACAAGTGGAACGACTTCAGCTGGTACAATTTCGTCAAGGATTGCAAGTCCTACTTCTTCGACTTTCGTTCCTGCGCCATCAAAATCTAGCGCTGCAGGGAACTTAGTGAATGGCAATTGGGGATTCTGGGCATTTTCAGTGTTGTTAGGATTCATGGGTTGAAGACAAGTGAAAGGGATTGTCATAGGGGGGATTTTTTGTAGATGAAATTATGTTTAATGAATATGAATGCCTCATTGTCAATCGTGTGAGCATATCTAGAGAGATTTAACTTACAAGTAGGTCGATGGAATCAACCAATTTGTCCTCATCATCTCAAAGTATCATCTGGAGGTAGGATGATATTACATATTCATGTGGGTACTCAATACTAGACCCAAATCCCCAAAACAGATGAGATAATTACAGCTAGAGACCTGCTAACTATTATCAAATGGATCGTTGTACTGCAAGAAAACACTCCATTTTTCACAAGGACAGAGACGATGGACGCCACGACATGTGACGCAGTACTGCATCGTCCCGCCTTACACCAACCCCCATTCGCGAATGTGTGATTGAAATCGTGCCTTCTGCGGCTGCAATGTACTAAATAACTGGGATTGATTGAACCAATATTATCCGTAACGATAGTATATGTTCGTCTGTATGCTCTGTATCTATCCTTCCTAATACCACAGGTCCTAAATCGGTCTCCAAAGAAACACCCGAAATGTGGTACTCAGTATTCCGTGGATCACTCATATCAACACTCCGACGAAACTCCAGGATATCCGCGTCGCAGAATTTCTGTATCGAGCACCTTTCTATTCCCCGAGGAAGATTCATGGCAACCTGTTGAGAAACTCGTCCTAAATTCCGCTAAGTAGGGTCACGACGCGTGACTGGTGTTGAATAGAGTCACGTAGATAGCGTAGCAAAAAGATGAATCAAAAGAATGAATTGATTGAATTAAACTATCTAAACTATGGAATCGTATTTGTAGTTGGTACGGCGTTTGTGAGGGCTTAAGAACCATCATGCATTAAGCCGTCGTCTCCGTGAAATTCTCACATTTCACGGAGAGCACCGTCACTAACACGGAATACTAATTCCATCTAACACTCCCCCGCATCATGAGAACCATATACTAGTTTCATGATGCCCATAGAGTTGAATAAAAGAGAAGAATATAGTGACTGAAATAAGAGCTTATAGCTCTGCTAAAAAGAGAAGCTTAAAGCTCCACCATCCCGAGCTTTTGAACAGCCTCATGATGCGGCTGCTTTGTGAGACCTTTTGTGAGAATGTCGGCCTAGTTCTCACCTGTTGAGACCCGTTGCAATTGAATGCGGCCTGATTCGTATTCGTCCTATATAAAGTGATACTTTATATTAATATGCTTAGCCTTTTAGTGCCGTTCTAGGTTCTTTCCTAAGATGAAGGCGGCATCGTTGTCTAAACAAATAACAGGCGGGCTAACGGGTATGCTAGGCAAATTCTCACATTAAATAGAGCTTAATTCTCTAGCTAATTTTAAGATCTAAAGTGCCTCTTTAACCCCTTCAGCTAGAGCAACGTATTCTACCTCCATAGTGCTTTGGGCCACCGTCTTCTGAAGCGTAGATTTCTAAGTGATAGCAGCTCTGGCTAATATGGTGACATATCCTATGGTTGATTTTCGAGTCTCGGCCTAAGTAGCATAGTCTGCATTAGCATGAATAAGAAGCCCTTGTCCATTCTTCGTAAAAAGTAGTCCGTATTTAATCGTTCCTTTTAATATACCGTAACAAATGATTTACAGCCTACGAATGTGATGACCCTAGTGCATGCAAGTATCGTGACAAAACCCCAATGGCAAAAGCAATGTCTGGCCGTGTCTGCGTTGATACTCGCCCGACGTAGCGCGATGGAGAACAGCTGTGTTGTCCCACATTACCAGATCACTGTCATTCTCCCATTTGATCAGAGTACAATACTTCTTCTGCGTAGCTTGGGCGAACAATTCGTTAACAAGCTCCTGCGGTTCTTCATCGCTCATGCCATTAATGTGGTGGCAATAGGACGTGAGGTATAATGTGTTACGGCTACTGGCGGGGTGAGGCACAACGAGCTTATGTTTAGAGAAAGGGAAATCTCGTGGGTCAATATCAGCACAGATATTTAGTGCGGCGAGCTTTCAATTATGCCTAAAGATGATGAGCATAATGGTTAGATTAAGTGATTAGTTCATCGTGCGAGGCAACGCACATCATTGAATTGTTTGTAACAAGGTTCTGTAGCTTAGCCTTGGTCTCTTGGGTAGATCGTCATAAGCAGTACGGGCGTCGCAATACTGGATGGGAAGTTAGAAATGCTTCGAATATCCACGCGAAATAAGCAAGATGTCATACCTCTATGTCGCCTCCCAAGCCCTTTGGTGGAAGTTTATGACCTCTCAGTATAGAATAGCCGGCTCTTGGCGAATTGAAGGCTACTGTATGTAGATAAGATAAGATAAGATATTTTAGTAAAGTTCTACACAGCTCTAATAATACCTTTATAAGCTAACTAATTCCTTATAATGAAGGTGTATTTAATATTATTAATAACTTACAAGCAATCATCCTAAATCTCAACACCGAATTCTCTAAAACAATGAGAAGTAGAAGCCACAAGCTCGAGATAGCACTTGGCTGTGGTGGATTATTCACAGGTAAGTGGCAGATATAGATGTATTTTAAGCCTCCCCTAACTATTTATTCACTCTAGACTTCACACGTATAAATGTGAACTAGTGACTTGTTATTAAAAGCTGTATTATATAAATTCCTCATAACCATGCAAAACCTGGCAATCAGGATCTCCTAACCACAGTGGTATACCACCAACACCAACATAGAACTTGACCAAACGACGATCGGACCTGCGAAAATTACACAAAAAGTCCCCGAAGTCTCTATTTAAACATAGACCCATCGACAGTCGGGGCGAGATTCTGTGTGAACAGCGTCTTCCCCTTGACCATGACGACCAGGAAGCTAAAAAGTTTCATGTTCCCCATATGCCCCGTACCTGCCTTCCTCCCAATAGGAACGGCCAACATATCTGCCAATCATATCATCAGCAAAGATCCTCGACTAGGGAAGGTTAAAGAAGAAAAACGTACCCTTCTCAGCCACTTTATACGCAGCCAATTCTCTCCCCTGCATCAACAGCCCAATATTTTTCGCAACATGCGCAGACTGCTTGTCCGTATTAACGTACTGCGGCCTCTGCACAGCCGAGATATCTCCCACGGCCCAAACATCCTTCACCCCCTTCACTTGCAGGAACTCATCCACGACGACAAAGCCCTTTGAGTTGAGCAGGTTGGAAGGTACGTATGAGGAATTCGGTACGACGCCGACGGTGGGTATATACAGGTCTGTGGTGATTTTCTGGCCGTCGGAGAGCGTGAGCTCCGTCCGTCCATCAGGCATCTTCGCGGAGCCGAGGATCTTGGTTTCGAGTTTGATGGTTACTTTGAGGGTTTGCAGTTGCTTGATGGCCGTTTTGGAGACACTTTCTGGCGTGCCTTCGAGGATTGTTGCACCGCTTGATATCTGTGTTACTTTACTTAGCCCGCCATTCTGAGAGGAGTCCAACAACAGCTGGACATGGAGATGTGAGGTTTCAGCTCATGAAATGCTCGTACATACCAGTGTGATCTTCTTCTGAGTCCCGTACTCAAATCCCAATTCTCCAGCGACCTCAACTCCTGTTGCACCAGCACCACCAACAACAATAGAAGTAGCTGTCTTGACTTTGCTCTGGAGTTCGTGTAGGCCATCGCGAGTACGCTCATAAGATCCACGTCCCTTGAACGGCCCATCGCCCTTGGCGCTCGCGCCAGTTGCGAGAATCAAAATGTCGTAACCAAGGACTTTCTCCCCATCAGCGTTAGCCACGGTGACTTTCTTGGCCTCGACATCCATCTTTTCAGCTGTGCCAATGACAAGTTCGAATCTGTCTGCCGGGTATTGCTTGAATCCAGGAGCAATTGCTCGGAAGATCTTATCATCGGGCATTTGACCTGGGACAATCGCTCGTGTGGAGGCTATGTTCCAGAAGACATGGGTTGTCTGTGAGACGAGAATTATCTTCACATCGCCGGTTTTGGGGGCCTGCTTGAGAAGTCTGTGTGCAGTGCCAACACCTCCGAATGAGCCGCCAAGAATCAAGATCGTTTTCATCGTGAGAGAGGGATAATGAAACGAGTAAAGGGGTAGGTAGTAGTGAAAAGAATTGAGAGGTCTTAGGCAAAGACGATGTGGATGTGGATGTGGATGTGGATGTGGATGTGGATGTGGATGTGGTCAACTTTTGATAACCTTGGACGAGTGGGAAACCGGGGCACTATAAAAAGGAATCGCTGTACGCAGCACTCGCCATACGTTCTGCCATTTTCTCGGTGAATTTAAATATTGGTAATCAAACTCTCCATAATCAAACAATAACCTTAACATCGAAACCTTGGCATTGTCATAGCCGCAGTCACAGCCAATAACAATGCGATGCGCGGCGTTCAGGATCGCCAAGCACACAGAGCCGCAGCCAAGCATAGCTAGCGCTTCGATTGTGAAGCGCAGACACCAGCCAATCAGATGGTTAAGCGCAGTCGGATATCCAATTGACCAATCATCTGGCGAAGCGCACGTCTCTCCAGCCCCCGCCGCCATGCCTATTGTAACAGCTAGCTTCCGCTGCTGCAGATAGGGCGGGCGCGGCGGGCGGCGTGGCGGAAGAAAATCGAAGAAAAGTACCAGGTATTTCGTAGTGCGACTCGCGCATGGCGTAATGAAGCTTCTTTGATAATGATGTGTAAAGATGATTATAAAGTATGAGGATGATAAATTGTGAACGATTAACAATCAAAAACAAGGGTATTGTAGTAATCATCAGCATGCGCCCCTGACCCGAGAGTTACCCTCTGCGCAAAGAGGATTATCATGCCAGAAAGACACTCTGGCAAATTGTCCAAGCCCAAAGCTGGACAAGCAGTCGTCACCATGTTGCTCTCCAATTCCTCACCCAGCTCAAAGAAGCAGGATGTTATGTTCTGAAAATCGCAAACTGTCCTGCCAGGTCAACTGCCCCATTGTCGTATCTCTGACGCGCCAAATCTCTTCCAGGAGCGGCAGAATCTTGCCTCGATGCTCCAACGAAGGATCTAACACGGGCGCAGAGGAAAAGACATATCTGAAGAACTCCTGGTCCTCTTTCTTTGCCACACACCCTATGATGTACAAGGGGCAGATGATGGCGAGCATCAAATCAGGCGTTATCTGTGTACGCAGAACCATCATGGCCTCGGTGAAGGTGGAATTCAATTCCTGTGTTTCGAGCTGAAAGCCGTGGACGACGAGATGAAGGTATATTGATGCCGCGAGAGCCAGTAAGCGTGTAATGAGCATCTGGGGCGTTATGACCGAAATGGCTGATGTAGTATGGTCCGCATGAGAGATCCCAAGAGATGAGAGAGATTGTTCTGTGAGCCCACGCAGAAGCTCTTGTCTGATTCCGTCCGCTCTGACCTTGAGATCAACTGTATCAAGGTAACCGTGCTGAAGAGCTTGCGTTTTGTACTCTTGAAGTGCAGCAACGCGGCCGATTTGAATCATTGCCCAATTTTTACAACCCATGATGCTTTCCAGGTTGATGTGAGGTCCGGAGGTGGTCGCATGAGAGTGCAAAGCTTGGAGACGAGGTGACTTTCCAGTCGTGATACTTGAGAGGATATCCAGCCATATGAGTACTCCGCCTAAGAATCTGAAGATTACTTGCTCTTCAGATAGCGGACCTTCCTCACGCTGAGCGAGTGTCGTATCATGGTGTGAAGTTGTGTCTGGGGATTCTGCAAACCCGAATGAAGCCAATTGGTCCCAATAGCTGTGATAGAACATATTCGTGCCGGCACTAAGATGTATCTGCCATGTGTTGCCATGGCCGGCAAAAAGCTATTTTAATGTTCAGTAAGGAAATAGACATTGGCAGGCCACGGTAGAAATACCTCGAAGAAGACGAGTTGTACAACACAAGCCATAAAGCCAAGACTATTCTTTGGGCATGTTTGATTCTTCAACAATTGTCCCACGTTCCTGATACCCTCCCGGAACTCCTTTAAACAGATCGCAAGGTGCTTCTCTTGCTGAACCACGGTGATTGCTCGGCACCCGTTGCGTTGTGCTTCCAGGAGAAGGACACCTCGGTGGTAGGCACTAAGACCGAGACTCGCATGGTATAACGGTTTTGTCCGCAGCAAAAGAGAAAGGAGCCAGCCCCGGCCGCCCTCAAAGGCGCTTGGCCTGTACATTGGGTATTGCAAGGGGAATACGTTATCGAGGAAATGCATCAAGAGCTCTGCCTCGGTGCTCGAAATTTCAGGCGACAACCAGGAAGTGGAAACTGCATCAAAGTCTCCCGGTGTGGAGCCCTATTCTGAGTTAGCATTTGACGGCGTATCGTATTGAGGCATCTCACAGGTGAGGCGCTACGGCCCAGTCCGCTGGATTGGGCTGGAGAATTGCTGTCTGAGTCGGCTGCCCTCGGGCCGCCAGTCGATTCCGGCCCAGACGAAGGAGACGGGCCTGAAGAAGTATCTATGGATTTTGGTGCAATCCAGACTTCGCTATTGTCGCGCTTTTGGCCCATGTAACGTTCCTGAAACCGACTCATCTTCACTCCCAGCCGACCTTTGCGGCGCGAAGTATGCTTCACAATCTCCTTGATGCTGTTCGCCATAGCTTTCTCCTCCTCGCCATTATCCATCCAATCCGGCTTTGAGCCATAGCCGTAGCAGGTTATAGTCAGAGCCTCACATGTTGAGCACGAAGGACGCCTCTCATCACATTTCTTGCGGCGCAGTCGGCAGGTCCAACACCCCTGCTTACTGCGAAGCGTCCCATTCATGAATACGACGTGAGACACGGAGCTATAATGAAACAAATTTCAAATTCTTTGGATAATTTAGGCGCGGTAAGAAACAGACAGAGACGACGAGGCCTCGAGTTACCAAGTTGGAAGTGCCATGCTAGGTCACCTGACAATAAGCATCACTCTGGCTTAGCAAGCACAGTCACGGGAAATTTTATAATCATGGATAGATAAATGTAAGAACACGCTCGATCAGCTCCCATTGACTGTCCTCAAACTAATAAAAATCAGGATACTAGATATCCCTACAACTCAGGGCTTCGATTCGCAGATATGGCTTATATCTTTGAGATGAAAATAAAAATAATATTCTGTTTAAATGCAAGGCCGTGGCTAGCGAGAGTGTAGTGCTGCGCAAGTCACGTGACTAGATTAGCCAAGCCGCCAGCTTAGTAACCCATGATATAAGGTAAGTATAGAGATATGTCTAGGGTTAATTTAATTAAAAAGAATAAACCTAAGAGAGTAGATAAGGAGCACTTAAGGGAGATGTAAAGTCACATATTTAAGTTAAGCTTAAGGCAACTACTAAAATGTCTCCATTTAGTCACTTTACAGAGGGAAGTGGGAAGTGGGAAGTTCGTCACAGTAAAGTCACGTGCATCGGATGAATATCTATCCAATGATCTGCCGCATCCGCTCGAAACTCAGCAACAATTCCGCCGGCCACCCGTCCCCTCTCGACCAATCACAGCCGTCCTAATTGCTCGAACGTGCATGGACCTGCGCTCGATGAGGTAAAGAGCCAATTCAATCCCCGAAGAGGGAAATTTACAATTACTGTGAAGGCGAGGATGTGCCGCTTCACCCTCCCTCTTGCCTACTCGACTCTACCCCTCCTCGCCTGTCCGCTTCTGACTCCGAGGCCGACTACTACTTTCCTCTCCTCCTCATCTTCTCCTCATCTCCTCTTCATCTCCTCTTCATCTTCCCCTTTCCTCTGACTTTCCATTCTTATCTTCTTCTACCACCGCCATCATGGACGCCGTTCTTCGCCAGTCAAAGACTATGTGCCCCTTCCTGAAAAAGACCTCGCCGGCGACCCTCCGCTCCCTCTCCGCCACGAGCGGTCCGACTCGCAGCTACCATGCCTCTCCCGGTGGCGGCAGCATGTCCAACCTCCAGACCATCGCCCGTCGCTGCCCCGTCATGGGCAAGGCAATGGCCGTCCAGACCGCGAAGAATGGCAAAGTGGGACTTGCTGGACTCGCCGCTCTCAAGGGCACCCGCGGTTTCTCCGGGAAGACCAGCGTGGGCAAGGCGAAGTTGCATACGAGCAGCGCTCATGAGGCGAGGCCAATTGACGGCATCCTGATCGGAGACAAGTGTATGTGATTCCTGCAAGCGATGCGCCAGACGATAACGTCATGACTGACACTTGGCAGTTCCTCAGGTGAAGCCGGCGAAGCCTGTGAAGCCGACTGCTGCGGTCCCGGCCAAGCTTGTCAAGGAAGACGGCAAGTTCGACTACGAGGCCTTCTATGCGAACGAGCTGGACAAGAAGATCAAGGACAAGTCTTACCGTCATTTCAACAACATCAATCGCCTCGCGAAGGAGTTCCCACGCGCGCATACCGCGGACCCAGAGGAGCTCGTCACCGTGTGGTGCTCGAATGACTACCTCGGCATGGGGAGAAACCCACAGGTCTTGAAGGCGATGCACGAGACCCTTGATAAATACGGCGCCGGTTCGGGTGGAACGAGAAATATCTCGGGTCACAACCAGCATGCCGTGGCTCTGGAGAAGACTCTGGCCGAGTTACACTCCAAGGAGGCCGCCCTAGCCTTTACATCCTGCTATGTCGCGAACGATGCCTCGATGGCCACACTTGGCAGCAGATTGCCCGGTTGTGTGTGGCTGTCGGATAGCTTGAACCACAATTCCATGATTGTTGGCATTCAGCATTCCGGCGCGAAGAAGATAGTCTTCAAGCACAATGACGTTGAAGACCTCGAGGCGAAACTGAAGGCCCTCCCATTAGAGGTCCCGAAGATCATCGCTTTCGAGTCGGTCTACAGCATGTGCGGCTCCGTGGGCCCAATCGAGAAGATTTGCGACTTGGCTGAGAAGTACGGCGCGATCACCTTCCTCGATGAGGTTCACGCCGTCGGCATGTACGGACCACATGGCGCCGGCGTGGCAGAGCATCTCGACTACGAGGCTCACCTCAACGGACGTCCTCGCGGCACCATCATGGACCGCGTTGACATCATCACAGGGACCCTCGGCAAGGCCTACGGCTGCGTTGGCGGCTACATCGCCGGGTCCGCGAAGATGGTTGATGCCGTCCGCTCTCTCGCGGCCGGCTTCATCTTCACCACGACCCTCCCTCCCGCCACCATGGCTGGCGCGCGTGCAGCCATCGAGTACCAGATGGAATATCAAGGCGACCGTCGCCTCCAGCAGCTCCACACGCGGGCCGTCAAGGACGAGCTCAATGCCAAGAGCATCCCTGTCATGGCGAACCCGTCGCACATCATCCCCGTGCTCGTCGGCTCGGCCGAGCTGGCGAAGAAGGCCTCGGACATGCTGCTGGATAAGCACAACATCTACGTCCAGAGCATCAACTACCCGACCGTGCCGGTCGGACAGGAGAGACTGAGAATCACTCCGACGCCGGGCCACACGAGGGAGTACAGAGAGCATCTCGTCAACGCGCTCGACAGCGTCTGGAGCGAGCTCAACATCAAGCGCACCTCGGACTGGGCAGCCGAGGGCGGCTTCCTGGGCGTCGGTGAGGCTGAAGCGCCGGCCGTCGAGCCGCTCTGGACCGATCGCCAGCTCGGCGTCGAGGAGACGGTCAAGGAGATCAAGAGCCAGGGACGTGCGCCGCTGGGCGTCATCGAGACGTTGCTCGAGCGCGAGGAGGCCGCGCAGCTTGCGCGTGCATAGGCATAGGCACCTTGCAGTGTCTTGTGTGGTGATGGCTCAGCGGACCTGAAACGACGATCTTTTTGAGCTGGATGGGGCATGTACTTCATGATCTATGGTGAGATGTGAGTGATTAGCAACACCGATAGTGTCGCAGCTATCTAGGTGATCATGACGATGATGAGATAGTAGTCCAATTGATTATTATCTGATCTTCCATCTTTGTTTGTGTGTTGTTTTGTCTGGTGATTAGAACTGCTCTCGTGAATAATGCATCCTGATTGAGCGATACTGCATACTGGATACTGTTCGGCCGTGCCCTCCTTATTTATGCATTCCCAGGATCTGAGAGTACAGATGATGCACTCGCAACATGACACGCACGCATGTGGCCGCCATCTCTCCTCCTCGCAGCAGCGACCAACAGTTTGCACATCGTCCAGCCGCACCCACAGACTGCCGAACACAAAAACAACATGGTTTGCGGGCGCGTGTGGAAGTTGTAGCCCAACGCTTTGACGGGAGATGATACGCAAGCAAGACTCTTATTCTTATGCCTACGGGGAAAACGAAAGAATGGTCCGTTCGTTGCAAAGCAGGAATCATGGAGTGCGGCGACGATTGCAGTGGTAGGGCTTGTGGCAATCACAGTCAATTGCGCAGGCTGTCTGGATCCTGATGCGCCCGCTGTGTTTGGGGATGATGGACAGAGGGAAGATGGATGACGGCCATGGAGGAGGAGTATATAGCCTGCCACACATCTCCAGCCTTATAATTCCCATTATGTACCATTCCCATATAATGCGCATCTGAATCACAGAAACCACAAAATCATATCATAATTGCAGCTAATAATCCCATCTAATCTCAACTGCCCTTGGAGATTTTCGAAATTACGCCCAATGCCGCCGCTTCAACGCGCTCCATGCACGCCCCCCTATCCGGCTCGTCTCTCGCCAAATCCCCCGACCCTCAGCATCCTTCACCCTCGCCGTAGCCGCACCAGCGAACCTCACATCACCTCAACACGACCAGCACTCCCCACTCCTCCGTACGCACACCCTCTGCGAAGACCGCAGAAACGCACCGCCAACCAGCCAGAAGCAGTGGCGACGGCGTCGCCGAGTCCGCCTGACGCGGCGCAGAAGGGGAGTCCGAGACGACGCTGGTCCCTGCGCAACGCATCCGCACCGACGAGCCTACCGCCCGCGACCTCTCTGCCGCAACTCGCGAACCACCACAGGCTGAGGCTACAGCTCGAGGCGCAGCGCACGGCGAGGCTCTGGAACCCGAGCAACAGCACACCGCGGAGCAGGAGGGAGACGCGCGGGACGGGTGCGAAGGCGCGAGCGAGGGCAGAGTCCGGCGCGAGCATTGCGCAGCCGGCTGTTGCGCTACGACACCCGCAGCTTGCGAAGGGTGGGATTGGGGGCGAGCCCAGGACTGGAGGCGATATTGAATTCATCGGCGGCGGCAGCGGAAAGGCGCACGGAGGGGATTATCCGCTTCTGAGCCTGAGAGAGCAGAGACAGAGCCGGAATAGCAGTGCGAGGGCCAGCCTGCAGGTCGAGTACAGTGCCAGCAGCGGGACGCAGAGCAACAGGGTTAGTCTACCACGCAGCGTCAAGTCCATCGACATCAGGAGGAGTCTCGTGGTCGAAGAGCGGAATCGCGAGCGCGCAGCACCGGGAAGCAGAGATAAAGGCAAAGGCAAGGAGATCGAATTAGACGTCTACGCGCGCATCTCAACCGACGAGAAACCAACCGGCTACCACAAACACAGCCAACCCCCCTCAACCTCGCACCCACCCATCGCTCTCCCCCAGAACCCCAAAAACCACCCCTCCACCAACAGATCCCTCACACACCCCTTCACCACCGCCACGATGCCCGACCTCGAGCGCGGCACCATCACCCAACACCCCTCGCCCTCCTCGGGCTCCTTCAACGGCGGCGGGCTCGACGGTCTCGTGCCGGCGCTGGCGCCGCACGCGGACTCCTTCGCCAGCAGCGACACGTCGATGCGCGGGTCGATGCGCGGGTCGATGCGGCAGGCGGGCGGGGACGCGGGGTCTGCGGCGGACGAGTGGGGGCCGGCGCACCCGTGCTTCCCGCACCCGAACGTGTACGTGGCGGCGGGCGGCGCGGAGGCCGAGGCCACACGCGTGATCCGCGTGCGGCGCGACTGGATGGCGGCGGGGGACCTGGCGCCGGCGTTCGCGGAGATGTACCCGGAGCTGCTGGGCGAGGCGGGGCTCGGCGAGGCGGAGTTCCGCCGGTGCGTGCAGGAGGTGAATGCGAGGCTGGCGAGGGCGTTTGATCCGTTTGGGCTGCGCAACGTGGTGGATGTGGTGCTGGGGCTGTGTACGGGGTGGTTGTGGGACGATACGGGGCTGACGTATACGAAGAGGAGTCTGGCGGAGGTGGAGAGGCTGCTGCAGGGGTGGAATGGGATATTGGAGAAAGAGGGGGCGACGGCGAGGTGGGTGTCGTTGAGGAAGAGTGCGTACATGAGTGTGAGTGTGTTCCTATTCCTGTGCGGGGAGATAATTGTGATCGGTGGCTGATGATGGACAGCTTGATATCCAGATCCCGACGCCGCAGATTGGCTTCATCGAGACGGAGGGAGGGGACGATGATGGGAGGACTACGTCGGCGGGCACGGATCGGGATGGTGAGCCGAGGGCGGAGAGCAGCAAGGGCGACGAGACGAGATAGCAACGCTCTGTTGTGTCTCTGTCCCGTTGATCTTCACGTCCTAGCCACGGAGGTAAAGCGCGGCGGGTGCAATTTGATATGGGAACCACAGAGGTTCGAGGGGAGGGTGGAAGTGCTGACAGTGTTGGATATACCCGGTGCTCTATTGAACAGAAGATGCGAGGCGGAGAGGGAGAAACAGAGATGTGAGGAAGGGGAGAGCTGCGATGAAGGGGGGGTTCTCTATGTGCTTATAATTCTTAGCTAATACGTCGTTCTCGACTTCTCATTGTCTTCCTTCGCCGAATCCCCTCACCCTCTCCACCGCCGTGCCATCTTCGCAACTCGAGCTCTGCATTTTGACCATGGCATCACAGCACGCGCACTTGCTCTTGGACGGAACGGGCCGCGCCATCGTGCCCCATGAGCCAGAGCCGAGATGACGAGGGAGGGGGGGCCGCGATGATGGGAGATGGAGGGCATATGGATAGATTGCTTCCGATCGGCCAAGACAGCCCATACGCTCGCGCAGTCACTCCTGTGCATACAAGTGCAGCGCGTTGAGACCTATTATTATGCCTCATCATTCGTACTAAGGCGGTTCCATAGTCCATTTTTCGTCTCACTAATCAGACGACTCCGTTTACAGAAGTAGGGGAACTGCACTGTAAGTCCTGAACATATAGTCCTCAGTACTGTTGAATAAAGGAATAAAGGGCGGTGCCTGTAGGGATCCAGGGGTTCTCTGTTTAGAGAATTCATGAGAAGCTTCATGCGCATGCATGAAACATTCGATGCATTCACACAGGCCTTTGCGCCTTTGTTTCTGGGTCTCTATATTATGAGAGCCCTTTCCTAGTTTAGATGGTTTTACAATCAAGCACTTTACACTTCGTATTTCTATAAGTGCGATAGCAGGCCATGTGCAAAGCCGGGGGCAAGCTGAAACAAGCTGATGTTTAGGTTATGAGGACGAGAGAGCGCCGCTCGCGATGCGAGCGGGATATTATGAAGCTAACTCTATATACTATAAATAAGCTTAATAGTATAATATTACTTTACTTGATATTTTAATATTAGCTTTGTATATTATGATTAATTAAGCTCATATGCTTGTGTCTTTGAGGCTATAGGAGGCATTGTTATATAAGAGCAGTAAATAAACTCGTATAGCTATGTTATTAACAGATACACTACTATGACTTATACTACAAAGGAAGTAGCTTAGATTTAATAGCTCTTATAGAACTTAAAGACTTTAGTCTTAACATTTATCCTATTCTAGTCTATAGAAATCTGTAGTGATAATAAGCCTACTATCTCTCTTACTTAGATTATTTAATTCCATAGACGTATAAAGTATATTAAAGTTTATTAACACTACATTAGATAATAGGTTATAAAGGAATAGTTAAATTAGAATACATTATAACAGATGACATAGGTATGAACCGCCTATACAACAGATAGATTCGTATAGTACTTAGACTTGCCTTCTCAATCTGACAATCAATCAACATCACATTAATGCACCGTTACAAACAAGCCGCGCTGTGGGAAGGAATAATGCTTTTTACGATACTCTAATATATAACACGCCTTAAACAGTAGGAAGACCACTAATTAAAGCCTAGGTATGACCGTATAAACACCAGCCAACGTTGAGGGAGAGCGGGTCGAATACTGTTCCCTAAAGCAAGGTCTTCCTCCTCCTCGCCATCGCTGAAAAATATAAGATCAAGAGCGTCCGCGGCTTTCGAACCATCTTATCCTCTAGACATGTCCAGGCCACCAAACTAATTCCCACGCCCTGAAATCATCGAAGCCGATCCTTCTACCCACTCGTTCCAGCCAGCGTCGCGATGTGTTCTAACTACACACACAGTGCCTGCAGAGGGGGGCGGGGATGATGCATATTGGATTTCGGCGCGCTCTTCTTCCACGCCGTCTCCGCGAGGTGCGCGATGGCGCTCGGCGTCCAAGGCGCACACAGATCCGACCAGCCGCCGCGCGTTCACCACATCGATGGAAGGGGTTGGATCGCCGTTGGGACGTTAGAGCGGAGGTGCAGCGAGGATCTGGAGGCCTAGCCAGCAAGCCATGCCCTCTGCGTGTCGCGCAGTCGCGGAGGGGAGGCTGTGCGTCGCCGCTGTTCGGACGCGTCTTGTTCGACGGGTATTGTGTTCGCAGTGAGGAGACGTGGCGTTGCGGCGTTGGTGTTTGGGGAGATCTCGTAGTTCGTGGGAGGGGCGCGGGATGCAGAGATGCGATGCTGTGGATTAGGGTTTGAAGCTGCGGAGACGGTGCGGGGGTTGCGTTCTGGGGTCGGAAATCGGAAGGGTGATACGGAATGGGGAGGGGGAGGGAGGGAGCCAGGAGCTGGAAGCTGGAAGCTAGACGAGAGAGACCAGGTGTCGGAGATCGGATGCTGGATGTTGCGGACTGGAGGTCGGAGATCATATGCTAGAAGCTAGAAATCAGAAATCAGGTACTACAAGACAGAGATGAGAAGCCGGAAGCGGGAGTTGGAAAGCAGAAGCTGGAACACAGATATCTAGTTCGGCATATGAGGTCAAGGTGTAAAGCGATAAAAGGAATGGTATTATGCGAAGTAGACAACAACAACATCATTATCATCCCTCAATCCGTGTCCGCCTTGCCTCCAGGGCATTATGCATCCACAGTCCACAGTCTAACAGACGAAAGAAAAACACGACAAAAGCAACAGAAGACCCTTCTCTTACACAATCTTATCTCTCTTGATCTCCCCTAAGCCTTCTCACTCACTACCCCCACCGCAGTCTTAACCCTCACCCCCCCGCCCTCCCTACCCCCCTGCGTCGCTACGCTCTTGAGCCTCTCGAACCGTCCCTCGCCCTGCGCGCCCCTTGCTGCATTCGGGCTCCAGATCTGCGTTTGCGTCTGAATTTGCGCGCTGATGCCACGGTGCGCGTGGCGCTGGGCCTCGACGTCGGCACCAGCATCGGGGCTCGCGAGGATGTGGGCGCTGCTGCCGCGCCTGGGCTTCTCGGGGTGCGTTGAACTTGTCGGGGAGGTGCGGCGGAGGAAGGCGGGGAGGAGGCGGGAGAGGGAGGGGCCGGTTGGGCGGGGGGAGGCGGGGGCGGCGGGGAGGCGGACGGAGGCGTCGGTGAGGGTGGGTGTGGTGGGGGCGGAGGAGCTGGGCGCGGAGGCGTGCTCGATGACGGCGACGGAGGCTTTGCGGCTGGATGTTGTGGCGGTGGTTCTGGGTGTGTCAGGGGTGCGTCGGACTAGGAGAGGGGGGGAGGGAAGGGGGGACTCACGTGTCGTTGGGCGTGGATGCGTTCGTCATGCCTGCGGTCGACCTGCTCGCGCTGACCTTGTCGAGGTACTTCCTGCATGCCCTGACCAGACTCAGCTTGCCCAGCCAGGTGGGCTCGTCGGGCTCGTCGTCGTAACTGCATCTGCGCTCGCGCAGCAGGGCGGGGAAGCAGTGGCCCAGGCCGCACTTGACGGCGATGGTCTTGTACATGTTCATGGCGTCCTCGCCCATGCCGAAGAAGAGGAAGACGAACATGCCCATGATGGCGGGGATGTAGCGGTCGAAGGTGATGACGCCCTGCTCCGGCAGGTAGATGATGATGTTCCAGGTGGCCGGGTCGTGCACTTTGGCCCAGCTGTAGGAGGTCCAGGGGATGGTGACGTTGATGCAGAAGAAGAAGATGGTGAGGGGGGCGTAGATGACGACGAGGGAGATGGAGGTGATGAAGAGGCGCAGGAAGCGCGTCGTGTTGAGGGACTGCGAGCTGAGGATGGAGGAGATGCTGGCGCGGTGGCGGCGGAGACGGAATATCACGAGGACTGGGTTTGGCCGTCAGCGGGGTCGGATGGAAGATGGGAAAGGGAGGCTTAGGCTTACAGGCGTAATAAAGAGTGATCACTACCAAGACCAGGGGCCAGATGTAGACGGTGAGGAGGGTGGGCCAGCCGTTATCATATGCATCGATGCAGCCGCTGATGGCGAGGATGAGGTAGCGGTGGATCTGCACTATGTAAATCAAGACCACATCGATGATCGGAAGGGCGAAGCAAATCGCCAATTCGACCAGCAGCTTTCGGCGCCTCTGGGCCTTCGTTGGATTCACGTCGGTCCTGTCGACATCTAGCACGATGGCCAGACTTCGGGTGATGCACAGGGTGGAGGCGCAGATGCCGAGATTCATAGGCCAGATCAATCTGACCTCGATGTCGCAGAGGCCAGTGCCATCGTACCAGTCGGCGAAGTTGGCATTGGGCCAGATGAGCGCGTTGATGCAGTCGAGGACGTTGTAGGCGATGAGGTAGCCGATGAGGGCCCACGCTCCGGTGTTGCGGGCTCGCCAGTGGAAAATGAGAGGGACGATGAGAATGATGATGGCGATGACAGCAAGCAAGGGCATGAAGACGGCGTGAGCACTCGTCGCAACTCGAGGGAAGTTCGAGAAGTCCGTGGTGCTGGTGAGGAAGTTCAAGGTCAAGGTGTTGTTCGCCATGGTGAATAACTTGAAGAAGGATGCTGATGAGGAATTCAAAGGAGACAGCAGCGCTTTTAGAGTGTTCAGGACATTGAGCTGTGCGTCAGGATGGTGATGGATGGTCTAATAGGTCTGGATCAGGGAGCCTCCCGAACGGGATGGCTGATGGGTAGAGCGCGAGATCTATTTGAAATGACTTGAGGAGAGACAAAGACACCGAGGACAGGAATAGCTGTGATTGAGTCTGTGATTGAGTCTGTGATTGAGTACCGACGGTGTGTCAACTTGCCACCCGTCCGTGTTCAGCTAAAGACCATGAGAGAGACGGCTATGGCGATGGCAGATGATAGGAGCAGACCAGCCTTTGTCCTGGAGAACGAATGATCCAGACAGCCCGCACACATGAAGGGTATATAATGAGGACAGGACCATTCCCTCGATCACCCAGGATCGCGGGATGGGATGGTCTCTGAAGGAATGAAGAGAGGTACAACTCACAGAGATCCGGAAAGAACGTGGCAAAGGCGGACGAGTTGGGCTCGTGAGACGAAGTGATGGGTCAAAATAAGGGCTATTGACGCACAGTCCGCAGCCGCTGCATGCATCGCGGGAACGGGAGCCAAGAGCCAGGAAGTGCGAGGATGAGAATGTGAAATAGTGCCACTGTCATATGTATGTCATATCATAGTCTCATAGTCTGTACTCTCATAGTCGCATAGTCTCATAGTCGCATAGCCTCCACCGCGAACTCAGCGTCACATCGGCAAGGAAATGAGAAATGAGGAGGAGAAATGAGAAACAGAAATGAGAAACAGAAATCAGAAATCAGAAATGACAAATGAGAAACGAGAAATGAAAAAGAGAAGTGAGATCAGGGCCCGTGGCGGTGTTTGGGGGCGAAGGTTGAGTGGCCAGCGTCCGGATGCTATTGAGGCTCCTTTTTGGCATAGCGCCGGTTGGGAGAGAGAGCCTGAGGGGCAGGTCCCTACCAAGAACAAGAGGATTGTGGGAGTTGGGAATATAATAAGACAGGCCGAGGCCACATTGAGACCGAAATGACATTTTCCAAGACGCCGCGACGGTGATCGAGATGCAACCTACCGTCTCTGATGCCGTTCGCGGCTCCTGTCCTGCTCTGCTCTGCTCTCTCGTGCGCGGGAGACACGACATGAACGACGGGTCGACGGCTGCGACGGCGGCAAGGGGAGGTAACGTCGAGATACGGGCACATAATATTACCGTGCTGCTTATCTGCCGTGAATGCGAATAAATAGAGTGTCGTTCGAACAAGGCATTGTGAAGCCATTGATGCATGAATTTCTCACTTCTCACTTCTCACTTCTCACTTCTCACAAGCCCATCGTCCATTTTGAGTGTCGTCGGGCCAACCAATCGGATCGTTGCGGATCAATCCGGATTCCGATGTCCGTCCACATTACTCCGACGCTAATGGATGATCCGTTGCTGGACTGCACGTCACCATCACGATCACGATCACGGGGTCCAGATTCCAGAGGAGTATGTACTCATGTACCTATGTACATACCTATATATCTATATCCATACCGTACCAGAGTATGAGTATCCATAGAGTATGATATGAGTGATAAGTATGATATAAGTATGATATGAGTATCCATAGAGTTCATGTGTACAAAATGGAATAGCTGGATTAATACCTAGGCCTTAGACTGGGTGAGGCGTCCCGCGTCGTCTCCGAAAGAATATCATACTGACATATACTCCTATTGAGGCCCTCTTCAGGAAAGAGTTATGTACATCATACATCTTCCAGACATGCTTCATAACAACTCTGCCAACTTGACATTGTGCCTTTTATTTTTTATGGTCACTGTCAATGGGTTCTAAGTTCAAGTGTTCCATTATTAATGATGCTAAAAATACAATGCGTGGGTGTACGATGTAGGTGAGGTTTTTAACAATAACACTCGTGGATGGTTAGGAGGGCTATTAGGAGTTATACTTATGGATTAGCTAAGGTTAGATGAAGGTACTAACATGATTACCTTATAGTCTTATAGTTACATATTTAGTTGTTTTAAGCACTAGATAGTACTTGTTTAAAACCTCATAACCCTCCCACAATCACTATGAATTTGTATTAATTTGCGATAATCTATATTAATTTGTATTAATTGAGTGGATGCCAATAAGCAATAACGTGCCGAGGCCTGAACTTGGTGGAAACGCTCAAGGAGTCAAGTCTATACGAAGTAAAGTACTTTGTAATATCGCGGGAACCGGAATCTGTTCTCCTGTTCTCCTTTTTCTCCGGAACCTGCTTCTCCGCCACGGATAAACTCTGCTTTGGGTAATTACGCCGCATACACAGCCAACAAGCCAAGACTCGCAAGTATTACGGAGTCTCAACCTACCAACTGCATTGACGTCACGACTCCTCGCCATCAAATGGCCATGCTCTGGCGATCTGGGGAAATATCCATGGCAGAGCTATAACCTATAAGTAATATGAGATCGACATATACATGCGATCGATGCGATCGATGCGACGATCACCACGTGTCGCCAGGGAAGTGAGGACCGAGGAGTGATCACGGATGCCCTGGAAGCAAATCGAGAGGTTTGAGCGATATGTTTCGCATCATGCGCATTCAAGCTTCTCCAATTTCCAACATCTCCACATCCAAACATCCTTAATTCATACGGAGCCCTTTCACTTCCGCACAAATCCTTAATCTCCGCCGTCCGTTTCACGGGCAGAAAATGGAGACTTTCTATATCTTGGTAGGAGAATACATATCCATATATATATCCATATATATATATCCAGCTTTTCCCATCTGTTATTCACTTTGTCACACTTCCCAACTCATCCTTCCACCACCCAACCGGCTCCTACCCCCCCCCCACCTCCCCATACTGCCGATCAAAAAACCACCCCCCCCCCCACCCTCCCCCTCCCCCCGCCCCC
>Ga0123337_10002601_pt1 | contig 20466 bp, 26 predicted proteins | sample frozenSSSSmetaG_FD_89792 | JGI IMG/M metagenome (GOLD analysis project Ga0123337, IMG submission 89792) | Glacier valley bacterial and archeal communities from Borup Fiord, Nunavut, Canada, to study Microbial Dark Matter (Phase II) -... | ecosystem: Environmental > Aquatic > Freshwater > Ice >... | reverse complement strand
TATTTTTTTCTAATATTTTCAAGAATTTTCTTTGGCGGTACAATGCGGCATAAAGAAATTATCACAAGGATTTTATAGGAAATAAAGATTGTTTTTTAGATATCATCGTAATATAATATAATATCTTTGTAAAAGCTACAAAAATAATAATAAATACGGTATTCTTCAAATGTAGTGCTGTATTGAGTATTATTTTAAGTGGCAGATTACAAAGGCTATTTAAATAATTTATCAATACAAATGAGCGATCTACAAGACCACCATATCCAAATACTTTCCAATTTTATTTTTAAAACAGAGGCTGAGCGCCACGAAATCGATTTCAAAGATTTTCCAACTCATGAATTAGACGATCATATCAATCATTTGGTTTTAAATGGATATCTTCTCACCGACGACACGAATAAGATCTTCGTTACTTCAAAAGGCAAAGATATCGCTGGTAGACTAGATTTCATGACTGCTAAGATTGAAAAACAGCCAAAAACTGTAATGGCAGCAATGTGTCGAAAAATCGAAAATGGTGAAGAAAAAACTCTTATGCATTTACGTTTAGAAAATCCATATTATGGCTTTTTAGGTTTTCCTACAGGCACGTCAAAATTCGGAAATATCATGTCAGAAGACGTTGTACGAGAATTAGAAGAAGAGACAGGATTGACGGGAATTCCTATTTTGAAAGAAATCAAGCACATGCTCGTCCGCACACGAGATACCGGTGAATTTATGGACGATGTCGTAATGTACGCATTCGAAATAATCAATCCTACAGGTACTTTAATTGAGAAAAATATTGAAGGTGAAAATTATTGGATGACGCTAGATGAAATAAAAAACTATCCAAAAGTATCTCTCAACACTCTCGATACTATGAAATCTCTTAATTCACACGGCGTTGTTTTCATCGAGGAGATTCAAGAATACGACACACTTTAGGGATGGGTAAAGTTAAAAGCGTAAAGTATAAAGTTGCGGAGGTGAGGGGATTAAGTTGTAATCCCGGATGAAACGATAGTGGAAGTGGTCAGGCATTCAGTCCTGCATGGAGATCTTTCCCTTAACCCGGAAATATTATTAATCACTTGTTCTAAACAGATCCTTTGGATAGGAGTTTTTATATTTAGTTAAATTGATAGTTAATAATTTTGTTAATTCTTTGAAGTAACATCGTAAGGATAGATCGACACCTCAACTGTCTGAGCGTTAGCGAGTTTTGAGGTGGCTTGATTTTTTGGTACTTTTTTATCAAGAAAAAAGTACGGAGAGGAAACTCAACCTAATAAGATTTAATTTGGCCCTAGGCCAGAGCGACAGGAACATTGAGCACAAGAAAGGGAAAGATCCCTGCCTCCGCAGGGATGACAACATTGGGAGGGGAAGGGGTTAGAGAAACAAGAGACAGAGCCTGGATTCCCGATCGCTATCACGTCGGGAATGACAACAAGAACATAGAGATTCTTCGCATACGCTCAGAATGACAGAGATAAAAACAAGGAATAGATCTAACTCTCAATCGGACTCACAAATTCCCCTAAATAAAAAATCTCAGGAACTAATTCAATTCCTAGTTTTTCCTTCGTTCGCTTTTGGATCTCATTTATTACAGCAATGTAATCTTTTGCCGTAGCTTCACCATTGTTCACAATAAAATTATGATGAGCGGTAGAAATATACGCGTCGCCGATGTGAAAATCACTCATGCCTAAAACGTGTTCTATAATATATCCCGCACTGGTCGTAGGATAATTAAATTTTTCTTTATCAGCTTGTGAAATATTTTTAAAAACACAACCTACGGAAATTGTTGGTTGAACAGATTTTCTCTTCGCCCATTCCATCGCCGCCGCTTTCGCACGGTTTACATCACCACGGAAAAAATTTAGCGTCGCGCTCAAAATAATTTCACCAGAATCATGAAATCTTGATTGATCATATCCTGCGTTTAGTTCATTTTTCTGTAAAATTTTCACCTCATTTTCTGGAGTTAAAACTGTAACGTCCTTTATGACCTCGATGAGAAAATGGCTTCCCCCGTGGATATTATTGTGAATCCACCCTCCCAGAGTACCTGGAATACGCGCGAACCATTGCAGACCTGTGACACCATTTTGTATTAAAAAATTTACAGCATATGGCATATCTACACCACTATCAATTTTCACTTCTACGCGTGGAGAATCCGACTCATCATAATCTAGATCTTTGAATTCATACATTTTTCTAGCTCCATCAGACTCATTTGCTGATTCCCATCTTTTTTCGATTTCTGTTTCTAGCTCTGGATTTTCGACGGTTATATTTTCATCACCTATCGCAATATTTCTACTAAGATTTTTTATAGTTAAACCTCGAATTCCGCGATCTGCAATTAATACATTTGCTCCACGACCAAGCACTGTCACAGAAATATTATTTTCACGTGCAAGTTTAATCGTATTGATAAAATCTTCCGTATCCGTTGCTTGGTATAAAACATCTGCAGGACCACCGATCTTCACAGTGGTATATTTAGCAAGAGATTCATTTAGCTTATATTTTTCAGGATTTAAGGAGGAAATAAACTTTTTCAGATCATCTTCACGCATAAAGTATCATTAATTGAATATATTATAGTTGTTTGTGTTTTGATTGCCAATATAACGAATGAAGGTGTTATAATAAATTAGTTAAGTCAAAACCTCATGTCAGAAGAAAAAACAATCAACATAGGTCAAAAGGGCGAAGCTGTATACAAAAAAATCGCTACTAAACTGCGGAAAAAATATCCAGGTAACTATTTCGTTGCCATAGAGCCAACTACAGGTAAATATTTTGTAGGAAAAGACACTATTGATGCAGGGAAAAAAGCTCGTAAAGCATTCCCACGTAAGACATTTTTTGGAGCCCACGTCGGATATTTATCTGGCAGAGTATAAATTTACCTCTTTGAATCATTATCATGGATGATCCTTCCCTGTACCTAGACGATAAGAATAATCCATGGGTCGTTCTTGCTGTAAATTTATTAGGCAAGACAAGTGTAAAATGCCTTATTGATACTGGTTTTTCTGGCGGGTTAGCATTACCTGTATTTTACTCTTCATTAGTGGAGAAAAAAGTATCGTTGTTTAGTGAGAAATTCCAATTTGCCAATGGTGATGAAAACTGGTTCCCCATCTACTCTACTCGCGTAAAGTATTTAAAATCTTCTATTGAGCTAAAATTAATGTTTATCGACAACACAGTTCCGCTCGTGGGACTTAGCTTTTTAAAGTTTTTCGATTTTGATCTGAATATAGCTGAGAAACAGATATCTCTGAAGAAAACCTGATGTCATCCCCGCTTGTGGCCGTATGGCTATGAAGACGGGGATCTTTCCCCTTTGTCTGTCATTTCGAGCTAATGCGAGAAATCTCAAGCTTAAATCGATTCCGATAAGATTTCTTGCTGCGCTGCGAAATGACACTTGCCTTCCTACCCATCTATGATAATTCCTAAAACTAGTGCTATAATCAAGCCGTTATTGACAGTTCTGATCCCAAATTTCGTAATTCATAATTGTCAATTCGTATTTGTTTTCACAGGGAGTAGTTCAGTTGGCTAGAATGCCTGCTTTGGGAGCAGGAGGTCGGAGGTTCGAGTCCTCTCTCCCTGAAATTTTAAGTTACTTTTCCGAACCGAGTATGAGTCATGTTATAAATTGCGGTTTCAATTTCTTTTTTTCTTTCTAAATTTGGTTTTGAGAAATAACCTTTATTGCCAACACCGATAGTAGTAAAATATTTATCCCTATCTCTTTCTCTCCACAGGCTAAGCTCTAGTTTGAGGAAAATGTATGAGAAGCCTAATTCTGGATGATTGTGATCATAGTCTTCAACTTTACTTGTGATCTTTATAAGATCCTGAGCATTTGTCTTAAAAACATTTATACCATTAAATAATACATCATAATTTTTATTAGAAGAGATTTCGATAAACACACATTCCCCTTTATTATTATAGTCAATTTGAAATGAACTGTTAAAATACGCATCTGTCTGTGGTTCTAAGCCTATAATTCTATAAAATTTAGAAGGAGTTTTAGAGAGAATTTCTGAAATCTCATGGCTGGACATTCCAAACTTGACTTTTCCTACTCCTTCTAAAGGTTTTATGCTAAGTGTCATAAACTACGTTAATTATTATTTTCAGTACTATAAACCATATTGAAATCACAAAGCAAATAGAGAGGTTCGAACTTCGTTCACAATCCCTGAAATTTTGATTATTTCCCATTTTTAAGATCGGTTAAATCGTAATAATCGTCCGTTTGAGGTATTTGATTTATTATGAATTTACTGTTTTTCCAGTATGCTAAATAAGCATTTCTATCTTTTTGTGAAGAAATAATTTTGTATTTATTATCAATAATTTCAATTGCACAACATTCATCAAGTGCTATTCCGATCTTATTATTTTTCTTAAGAATGTCTTTAAAAGATTCATATCTATGTCTTTTATTGTCATCGTTATTGAAATGAGGGCATAAGACGAAATCAAAAAAACCTAAACATTTTATTTCTTGATAATTAAAGTCTTCCTCAACTCCTTCATTTTTTCTCATATCGCTCATTCCACTATCAAACCAGCAATTAGCACCTGCACTAATACCAGATACTATGATATTTTTATCAAAAGCAATTTTTAATAACGCCTGCAAATTTATTTCGTTCCATTTTTTAATTAAATTAGCTGTACTGCCACCACCGACATAGATAATATCTGAATTTAAGATTTTATCTTTAATTAATTCAGGAGTATTTTCTTTAGAAATTAATTCAAGACTATCAACTTGACAATTAAATTTATCACCAAAGTATTTATTTACACCAAAAATATATTCGGAATAGTCATTACTTGCCGTTGGTATAAATAGAAGTTTAGGATTTGTCTTGTTTGCAAGCGATATAATTTCTTTATCAATTGATACTAGATTACTTGGTATTTCATACTTATCTATTTCACCTCCACCTATTGCTACTAATTTCATCTGGTTTTTATATTATGTATAAATTATATCAAACAGGTTCGAACTTCATTCGCTATTACAGACCAAATTAAAATTTAGTACAAATATTGATAGAAACTATGTTTTCATTTTTCATCAACAACTCCAACAAAATCAACAGCCCAATCATCCCAACTTTCATTTATTTTAACAGTATATAATCTTAATTTATCGGTTATTCTTGCTATTCCATACTCATTATAATAAAGAGAATTATGTCCAATGACATAAGTACAATTATATTCGTAATTAGGTGTTTCCCTTATTTGATTCCGTATCATTGCATTATCAACTACTCCCTCCTTATCTGAAAAAACAACAAGTGACAAGTTTTTACTATTGCCATATTTACCTACTTTACTATGAATAGCATTCAGTATAGCTTCAGTTGGCAATCCGGGAATAAACTCTGGTACAAAAACATGTTCCATCCATAGATACTCTCCGTCATGTCCATCACTAATATTTAAAATTATCCCATCTTGTTCATCAGGATCAGAAGCAATGGTATATTTAAAACCTGTACCAGCGCTTTCTAATACGGATATCAAAAAATTACCCAACAGTTCTCTCGGTCTCTGGAGAATCTGTACTACATTTTGTCCGTGCAACATTTCTTCTGTATTTTCTACTAGAGGCTGTATCTTATATTTTAAAAACTCATGTAAATTATGCACTGCTTGAGTTTCTTTTCTCATAGAAGTTTTTAACTCTCAAATTATAAACTATATTGAAATTCCCTAGAGACTAAAGGCGTAACGGAGTTACTTATACCAATCTTCCTTTAATAGACATGTGAATCGTTCCTTTAGAATATAAGGCTTATTGTTTCCATAATTAGTACATAAATTATAAGTTGTAAAGCCTTGCATCTCACAGATGTCATAATAACCATTATGATCGTTATAGGTGCATATGTAATATTGTTTAGGTGTAGTAGTTGTATTATTTGTAGTTGAGCTTGTGTTATTCGTTTTATTAACACTTCCTATAATTACACAAAAGACAATTATTATAGCTATCACTATAGTAATCCAACTAGTCTTTTTAAATCTTTTCTCCCAGGAACCTAAATCTTCTTTTGTGTATTGGAGGTGGAATTCTTTGAATCTATTATAAAAAATTTTATCTTTTGCGAATCGCTTATTAATAACGTCTTTTTGAGTCTGTGTCCCATTTAATTGATTCATGACAGAAGTATAAAATTCATCATAATTTTTATAAATTTTTTGATACTCTGGTAATAGCTCTCCTGAGTATTTATAGTGTAGTCTTCTGAACTTAGTATAATTAGATTCGTTTTTTTCGAAATGTTCATTAACCTCTTTAGCTGTTGCTGGATTGTTAATTCTATTAAGAAATTCTAAATACCAGTTGTAATCTACTTCATTTTTTGTTTTGAAGCTATTAGAACTGGAGTTACTAGAAAATTGCTCTTTTCTATACACAGTATTATCATAATCTCTTCTCTTTTCATCATCCTTCAATACCTCCCAAGCTTCTTGTATTTCTTTGAATAATGAATCATTATTTTTGACAAAATTATCAGGGTGGAATTCTTTGGCAAGTTTCCTATAAGCGTTTCTAATTTCAGAATAGGTTGCTTCTTTAGAAACTCCCAAAATATCATAATATGTTTTCAATCTTCTTATTTTTTAAAATATTAAATGGATTATAAAATATCAAAATTACGAAAATAATATTCTTTTTGATGCTATTTATCAATCCTCTAACCATTAGAACCAGCTTTTTGATTTGTAAAACAGGTTCGAACTTCATTCGCTATTCCAGAATTTTTAGATTTTTATTTATCCAAAGCTAAAACATTACCTCCAATTACATTTATAAAATAGCTGTCATGTGACACATAAATTATAGCCCCCTTGTATGTTATTAAAAATTTTTCTAATTCTTCAATCGAGGGTAAATCTAAATGGTTTGTAGGCTCATCTAAAATTAAAAGGTTTGGATTGTTTATATTCATCTTAATAATTTGTAGCCTTGCTTTCTGTCCTCCTGATAGATTTTTTACTTTTACAGAAAAATCGGATACTGGATCAAATAGATATTTTGCAAGCAGATTTCTTATTTCCTGATCATTAATATCTTTTCTAACATTGTAATGTATATTTAAAATTGCTTCAGATAATGTTTCATCCATTTTTTTTGAATCTATCTCTTGTTCATAAATGCCAAGTCTAATTGCTTCAGATATTACTAATTTACCGTCAAATATTTCAGGTGAATTAGAAACATTTATATATGAATTGTTTAGGGTACTTTTTATTACTGAATCAATAATAGATTTAATTAGTGTAGTCTTTCCAACACCATTTTTTCCTTTAATAAAAAGTTTATCTCCATTCTTTAATTCAAAACTAATATTCTTTAATATTGGATCTTTATAGCCTATAGATAAATAAGTAGCTTTGATAAGGTTTCTTTGGACATCGGCTAGAATATCTTTACTAATTAAAATATTTTGATCTTTATATTTCTCATAGCTATCTAAAACTTTAGAGTTTAATTTTTCTTTTGATTCTTTATCTATCCAAAATGATGGTTTAACCATGTCATTTTTTACAGTTTCATATTCTTTTTCAAATCTATCTTGCATTTTTCTTGCTTGTTGTTTTCCTTTTTTTGATTTTGATTCGAGTTTTCTTTCTCTTGCTGCAATAACCTGTTTTTGCAGTTTTTTAATGCTTTGTACACTGTTTTCAAAATTATTAATTGAAGATACAGTTATCAAACTATTTTGTTTTAAGTAAGCATCATAATTTCCAGGAAAAGAATGAAGAAGCTTATCTTTAAGTTCAATTATTCTATCTACATTTTTTAATATATCTCTGTCATGTGTAACTATTATAATAGCGGGATTTTCAGGCTTATTATGCTCACTATTTAACCAATTGATAAATTTCTACCGGATTAATATTCATTAGACATAATTTATTAAGATAATTATATATGATATGAAGTACAATTTAATACTAAAAATTCTAACTTCATTCTCCATTTCTGAAATCATTATTCCCTATTAACAATTCGAAATTGGATAATCATCTCTATTTTTCTTCCCAATCCCATTTCAAGTCTCAAATAACTTCGTCTGATTATCTTCTTTCTTTAACTTTTTAGATTTAGATTTGCTTCTTGGTCTCCATTTAGATCCATATTTTTCCTGAATAACTTGAGATTCTTCTTTCGAAATTTTACTATTTTTTATACTAAATATAATTTTCTTCATCTGCTTTGAGCTGGACTCATAATCAACAATTGGCTGCGGATAGGTTTTGAAAGTAAATTTGTCGTAGTTATGTATCTCCGACACTTTATAATCTCTCAGCTCGGGAATCCATTTTTTAATAAAATTACCTTCTGGATCTTGATCCATGGCTTGTTTTTTAGGACTATAGACTCGAATCGAATTTATTCCTACCACTCCCGCTTGCATCTGAATCTGACAAATATGAATCCCAGGTTCATAATCTGCAAAAAGCTGTGCTAACGGCGCGTTTATACTCTTCCATGAAAGATGCAGCACAAAACAAGCAAAAGACACGATCAGGGCTCTCATTCGAAAATTTATAAAACCTGTAGTTTGAAGACATCTCATACAAGCATCAACGATCGGAAAACCAGTCTGTCCTTGTAACCATTTATTTAAAATTTTTTCACGATCTTTGTAAGGAATTCCCGAGAAACCGCTGTGCAAAGTTTCAAATTCCATTTGAGGATTTAATTCAAGTCTTTGTACAAAATGATCATGCCAATGTAATCTAGAAATAAATGCTTTTAAACAAAATATCCAATAATTATTTTTTTCGTAATTACTTAATTCTTGGATTCTATTTTGTGTAGCTTTATAAACTGTCCTGAGGCTAATTGTTCCCCATGCTAAATGTGGACTGAGCCTAGAACCATGTTGAATGGCTGTATTTGGAGAGCTTATTTCTTTTATGTAATTCTTGCTGCGTTTATATAAGAATGAATTTAAAAGTCGCTGTGCGTTTTCCTCATCAACTTTTTGCATCTTTTTACCTTCTCCACTGAAACCAAGAGATGAGATATTAGGAATAATTTTACTTTGAGCTATTTCTAAAATATTTTTCTCAAGTGGTATTAAAGTTGGCTTTTGTAAAATATCTTTAGTCACGTATTCTCTCCAGTGTCGTTCTCTTTTTGAAATATTTTTTAATCTCCTTCTCACACTATTTTGATACATTTCAATCCAAGCAATATTTTTATTTTCGAAATACTTCTTCATCTGGAAATCTCTCTGATACGTGACATCACTGCCGGCTCCACGTGACTAAATACTGCTTCAAATGGATAAATTTTATAGATTTCAGAAAATACATCTTCTACATTTCCTATTGCTACCCATATATCTCCTCCAATCTGTTGCAAATTCTTTCTTAATTCTTTTAGCCCTTGAATCCAAGCGTTTACATGAAAAACCGATGTTTCTGGAGATTTTAATAATATATCTTCGAAAATAAATACCGGCAAAACATTTGATGAAGATTTTATCGCTTCTACGAGCGCTTCATTGTCCAGAAGTCTCATATCACGTTTTATCCACCAGATAGATCTTTTAAAATGTTCATTATTTTCTGGCAATTATTTTATAGAGTTGAATTAATTACTTGTCTGTTGCGTAATGTTTTGCGGGAAATTATTAAACAGGTTTTAGCTTTACTTAATGTATCGGAATTGAGAATTCAGTCAATTATACTCCAGTTCTAATTCTGCAAGAGAATTATCCAATAAATCAAATTTTTTCACTTTATTATGTTCAACTATTTTATTTAAAAAGTATTCAATCATGATTATGGATATTAACAATGGATTCATATAATCACTATAATGGACTTTTTTACTTTCATTTAAATCTTTTCTTATAGACCAGTTTCCTTCTTTATTCATATGACTTAAAATAGCATGAGCATTCCAATTGATGTGACTAAAATTACGGCTATCTGCATAGCACATTTTTAAAATATAATTATTACGATCTTTTATCGCATTCGCATATGAGATTGAATCTTTATGTTCTATTTTTAAAAACTCTTTGTCAGCTTTCTCAAGCATAGTTAATATATTTTTTTGTTCAATTTTTCCTATAGCTAATAGACCTGTATTACTATTTTTATTTCCCAAATAAAGTGTTGAAAGCTCTAGATTAAGATTTTCATAGCTATTTTCTAAAATATGATAAACGTGGCCTAAAAGTGCAGGTATTTCTAAAAATGATTTTAAATTAGAAAAAACTGATGGAAGATTATCATTATTCAATGAAGTAATAATACCTTCTTTTAAGTAAATAGACCTAAATAATACTGAACTTATTAGTATCTGAAGTCGTGATTGAAAGCTTTTTTAAATATCATTAACTTCAAGTGCGATATCATTATAGATAAATTGGTTAATATTAGTAATATATTTATCTAGAGTATCAAAATCATCTGTAGAATTCCCATTATGATTTTTAGGAATGTACCTCTTTATTTTATATACTTTTAAATTCATAAATTAAGATTGGGTAAAAGCATTAAAACTACACTCTTTCTATAATCTTACTTTAATTCTCAATTTTAAAATGTAAATTTTCAATAATCCCAAAAATATTTCCATTTAAATTAATTACCTCACCCACTTTTATTCCATCGCCTACATCATGTACAGGCCCATGTGCTTTTAATCTAGAAATGTTAATCCGCTTCTTTATCGGTAAATACTACTAATCTTTGGGAATAGCTTTGCGCTGATTTACTCCACGAGCCTTCACATGTAATAAGATTGAGATGAGAATTATTATCATCAGAAGAAAATACTTCCGGCACTTTGTTCCGATAATCATAGCTTTTACTTTCTCGCACTATAAATGTAATTTTATTACCATTACTATCAGTGATGTATATTTTGTCACCAGTTTTTAACTTATTTATATTATCAAAAATTGCTGGTAAATTATGAACCCATCCATAATGTCCTCCGACAATTGCTGTACCTATTTCTCCAGGACGAGCACCGAGCTTGAACCAAAATGCATTGACTGTACTTTTAGAAGAATCCATATCTCCAGATGAAGTCAGGCCTACGTACTCAAAAGACCCTTCGATATTAATTTTAGGAATTCTTATATTTACAGGATAGCCATAATTTTTCTGCAAAGGCAAGACTTGGTGCGCAATTGTAGGAGTAATTTGCTCATTGACGTTTGGGATCATATGACTGGCAGATAATACGACCGGAACATTTTCATTAAAATGAACAGGACTATTAAAACTATATGTAGCTAAAAGGAATATTTCAGTTAAAAAACTTAATACTAAAACAATTTTTAAAATTTTTTTAGACCCTGTCATCTATTTTTTATTTATGTAATCTTCGAATTACATAGTATGTAGAAATAGAAACCAACACTGCGGTTGGGATTATTAGCATCATCCATTGTAAGTTTATATTTTCGTCTTGTGGAGCAATACCAGTATTTGGTAATCCAGGGACTTTAGTAACTTTAATAACTTTTGGCGTAGTGCAAGTAGGTCGAATTATTGTGTTTGAGTCCAAAGTCACAGCGCCATTTCTTGCTAATACTCTGCCGTCTACTGTGGCACCAGTTGTAAGAGTAATAGATATCAATGCAAATAAATTACCTTTGAAAGTAGAATTTGTACCCAATGTGGCGGAGCTTCCAATTTGCCAATAGACGTTACATGCTTGTGTCCCATTTGTTAATTGAACAATACTAGAAGAAGCGGTCGTGAGAGTTGACCCAGCTTGAAACATAAAGACTGCATCAGGGTCTCCGCCTCCATTCAAAACAACTGTACCTGTCAGTCCTATTGAGGATGCTGAGTTGTATACTCCTGGTGTTAAGATTTGATTACCTAAATCTGCAACAATTGGAATTGTAGGACCTTGACCTGCAGCATTATTATATGCCGTAACAAGATCTGTTTTTGCATTTTGTGTTACGCCATCTCCAGCGTGATTTACTCCATTCAAAGTGATCGAGCCAAATCCTGTTTCTGTAGTAGTAGGAAAACTTCCAATATCACCAGTGACCGTCGTTGGACCCGTATTTGTAATCCCTGCACCCGACAATATAGCAAAGCTAGTCGTCGTGCCTAAATTAACTATTGTCGCAGCGCTCACAAAAACTCCTGACATTCCTATGGAAAAGAGAAGAGCTAACGCAACAATTTTGATTCTTTTAAAGATTTTCACGACAATTTTTTAATAAATAATCTATATTCTCCCCTACTTTTTATATATTTCTATAATTAATAGATAATTTTAAATATACTTATCTTACATTACACGTGTCTACAACTATATGCAAACAATTTTAGAATATCCGTTAAAGCTCATATCATCAATGACTCTGCTATTAATCGATGTACTTTCTCATTTAGATGAACATGATCTACAAAAAGAAGACCTTCGGCAAAATGAGTTTGTCCCTCTCCATGAAATAATTCTGCAACTTCACCAAATACAATATTATTTTTTATTAATGTCTTTACTTATTATATTATTAGCTAGCATACTGTAGCCTCTTGCAATTTTTACATCATCTCTCCACTTTTCAAAAGATATGTAATTTGATTCCAATTTTTTCCAAAACTTTCAAGAGTATCTCGGTAACACTGCTGATTATCTTCCCCACCTCAAGTATGAGACTTCGCTCTTGTAAAACAATATAAAAAGTCATTTTCACCGACATCCCATGAGACATTATCTGCCAATTTTAATTCTGATCAAAATTTATCATTTGTTTTTATAGCATTTAACAGCTGTTCAATCGTCCATCCATTTTTCCCCAGATTTACATATTCAATAGGGATTTTGTATTCTTTCTGAAGTAAATCTTTATCTATTTTCGTATAGCCTTCTTTTGCTCCAGTTCCTGTAGCTGTAGAATCTCCTAAAGCAACATATTTTAATGACTTTTTATCATTATAAATCTGCTTTTTTCGTGTTTTAAATGAAATAAAATGGGTTTAAAAATGATTACAACACCAGTTAATAAAAACAAAGGCAATAATAAAATTAGAGGATTCATAATTTTTTTATTTAATATATATTTTTCTTTAAAATTCATAAAATTTTTCATATTCATTAAATTTTAATACATATTTCACTGATTATGAGCTAAATGTTATGATTAAAAAACACTATAAATATGAAAACGCTTTTTTTATTTGGCAATCAACTTTTTGATCCTGAGATTTTTCCAAAAAATACAATTGGAAAAATTGTAATGGTGGAAAGCCGCTCCATGTGGAGAAAATTTAAATATCATAAAATAAAGTTGGCATTCGTGACATGTGCCATGAGAGATTATGCCGATGAGCTAGTAAATCTAGAATTTAAACTAGATTATTTTACTTATGATAATAATAAGAATCTCGAATATGTAGTTCAGAATTATGATGACTTTTTAATTTATGAAACATCAGATAAAGATCCAATTAATAACTTTAAATTGTTGTGCAAAAAATATAATAAAAAACTTGAAGTTTTACCTAATCCAAATTTTCTCACCACAGTAGTAGAATTTGAAAGCTGGGCTGAGGGAAAGAAAAAATTTTTCTTTAATAATTTTTATATATGGCAAAGAAAAAGATTAAATATTTTAGTAGAAAATGGAGAAGCCATTGGTGGAAAATGGTCTACTGATGAGCAGAATCGTGAGAAATTGAAAGCAAAAATAAAATCAGAAATTGATGAAAATTATTTTACGAAAAAGCAAAGCAAACATTTTGATGAAGTAAAAAAAATTATACTAAAAAATTTTGCCGAGAATCCAGGCCAATTGAATGATTTGTGGCTACCAACAAATAGAAAAGATGCTGAACTTTGGTTTGATAATTTTTTGAAAGAAAAATTAAAAAATTTTGGACCTTACGAAGATGCCATCGATTCAGATTTAAAAATAATATTTCATTCCGGAATATCTGCTTTATTAAATATAGGATTGTTAAATCCAGATTATGTAGTAAAGCATACGTTAAAATATGCACATTCTCATCATATTCCCTATTCAAGTCTTGAAGGTTTTTTGCGTCAAATTATTGGTTGGAGAGAATTTGTTCACTGTGTTTATTGGAAAATCGGAGATGAGCAAAAAAAGAGTAATTTTTTTAATCATACTAGAAAGATTACAAAGGAATATTATGATGCTACGACGGGAATAATTCCTATTGATAACGCGATTAAAAAAGTTAACGAAATGGCTTATTCGCATCATATCGAAAGACTCATGATTATGGGAAATTGGATGTTGTTAAAAAAAATCGCGCCTAATGAAGTTTATCGATGGTTCATGGAAATGTATATTGACGCATACGAATGGGTGATGATTCCAAATGTTTATGGTATGAGTCAATTTGCCGACGGAGGTTTGATGGTCACCAAGCCATATTTCAGCTCTTCTAATTATATTTTGAAGATGAGTAATTATAAAAAAGGCGATTGGAGTGAGAAATGGGATAAATTATTTTGGGATTTTATGGAAGAGAATAAAGAATACTTGAGTAAAAATCCAAGGCTTAAAATGTTATTGATCACAAGAAAAAATAAGATTTCATTAAACAAGTAGTTTAAAACGGAACTTGAAATAGCGTCATAAACATTTATACTGATATTAATAAATAAATTATAATGAAAAAAATACTCAAAGTCATTGATGGACTTGTGATCTTTTATTTAATTGCTCATTTATTTGAGGTATGGGGATTAGACGCGGAAGTGGCTCTTAATCCAAGAGGTTTTACAGGTTGGATTTGGCCTTTTGGAGATTTTCTGAATTGGTGGATTACTAATATTGATCCTCTTGTTGGAGCAAGACCATGGTGGTGGATTGGATTCATCTGGTGGGATATATTTTTTAATTTTACTTTTTGTATATGGGCTTTGTACAAATTTTACAAAGGTCAAAAAGAGCAGCTGTATAAATCTATTTGGATTAAAATTTATCTGATTGCAATAATTCCGATGGTTATATTTATTTTATTCCAAGAAGCTTTTGGACCCGTACCCGCTCTAAATTATGGTGTTCAGCTGGCAATGAATGGCTTCTTTTTAATTTTCCCATTGTTGATAGTTTATAGAATATGGAAAAGTGATGAGGTAGAAAGTAATTCGAGAGAACACTGAGAGTGGTAAGTGTTTAATTTGACTTTGATATTATGGGATAAGAAGAAGACTTATCTTGTATTACTCTATCTTTGCCCCCGTTGTCTCTGATTGTCCAGCATATTTTCCATATTCTTTGTAGCTGATTTCATTTTTTTCACTTGATTGAAAAAATATTAATTTCCCTATCTGTAATCCTGGATAAATTTTTATTTTAAACGGACTAGCATTAAATATTTCTAAAGTGATTATATGATCATCCTGACCTGGTAAAAGAGACATTGAAGATTGATGTATTGAAATTCCTAATCTTGCAAGAGTCGATCTGCCGTCTGCAAAAATTAAAATATCAGAATCCATGGCTATTTTTTCTAGAGTCTGTCCAAGTATAAATTCTTTAGGTTTTAAAATATATCCTTCTTCCGTTAATTCCACTTTCTTATATCTTGGCTGTTCATCAGGATTTTTTAAATCTATTAATTGACCATTTTCTGGGATGAGTAATGTATTTCCGAGTCGGATTTGATAGCTACTAGTCTTTACTAATTTCTCATCAAAAGGTGTGATTCGAATTCTTGCAGACTTTATATATTTTTTAATTTGAGTATCGGTTAACATAGTTGATTAAATAAATTTCTAAATTATTAAATTCCTAAATTATCACCATCTTTTCCTCCCACCCTTTCACCACATCCAACGCTTCTTGCTCCATCTCAGGCACATGAATCAACTCTATCGGATTTCTGCTCTCCTGGCTCACTTTCACCATATCTGTCGTACCAGTGTAATATTCCGGTGAAACTTTATCTTGACCACACGCATAAATAATTGTGGAAATTCCAGCCCATAATGAAGCTGAGAAACACATTAAACATGGTTGAAGTGAACAGTACATTGTTGCACCTGTAATATCCGTTGTTGCCAATTTGGAACATGCATCTCGGATGCTCGCGATACCATCGTGAGATGTAGGATCATGCAGAAGATTTCCCGTTGCGACTCCTCGACCAATTATTTCGCCGTCCTTCACAACGATCGCTCCCGCGGGGAATCCGCCTTTGGCAACGGATTTTTTCGCTTGCTCAATTGCTAGTTTTAAATATTCTTTATCTTGAGTTGAAATCATAAAATTTTTGAATTGTAATAATTTTACAATGTTGCATGATTGTTCTCCAGCCATAATTTAGCTTTCATTATTCCAGATATTGCGATACCTGACAAAATTTCATCGCTGATTATCATTTCATCGATTTTTTTTAAATTAATTTTTTGAATTTTTATATCTTCGGTTTCTTCCTGATTAAGATTGGAAAAAGATAAATTCATTGCCAGAAAAAAATAAACCTTTGATTGGACTTGTCCCGTGATAGGGACGATAAATCCTAAATCAATCCATTTGGACGCTTTAATTCCTTGTTCTTCTAAAAGTTCTCTTTTCGCAGCTGTCAAAATATCTTCATCACTTTCAATATATCCTCCCGGTAATTCGTATGATTTTTTCTCTAGTGCATAACGAAACTCTTTATTAAGAAAAATATTTTGTCCATCAAATGCAATTGTTACGACACCTGTATTTAATGATGGAATACCCCATTCTGTAATTTTCCCAGATGGTGATGAAGATTTGTCAAAACGAAAATTAACCCAAGGCGAAGAATATAGAATTTCACTTTTATTTATAATCCATGGACCATTCTTGCGCGACATATGATTTAAAAGATAAATTAATTATAACTCAAAATAATTTTTATTGGTTCTAGTGGTGGTGGATTGTATTATGGTTATGATACAAAACCAGATAAAAATTATTACGTTTCTGTGGATCCAATTGGTTTGCCCGAAGGTTTATGGTACGCGGGTAAAGATTTTATCGAATTATTGGACAATAATAGTAAAGGTCAAGATATTGGTGAAAGTATAATATATTAATATATCTTAATATTATTTAAAGTCGTGTATTCTATATTTTTATTTATTAACTGAATTTCTATGTATAAAATCACACCATTTCTTTGGTTTAATAATAATGCGGAAGAGGCAATTAATTTTTACGTATCTTTATTTCCTAACTCTAAAGTCATAAGTATTACCCGTTATCCTGATGGAGTCGAAGGTATGGGAGGCAAAGTTTTGACAGCAATCTTTGAGCTCGATGGACGAGAATATATGGCACTGGATGGAAGCCCACTTTTTCCTTTCACAGAGGCGTTTTCTATGTTTGTAAATTGTGAAGATCAAGCGGAAGTAGATTCTTTGTGGGAAAAATTAATAGTCGACGGTGGTAGTGAAAGTCAGTATGGATGGCTAAAAGATAAATACGGTATGTCATGGCAAATTATTCCTAAACAACTTGGCGAATGTTTAGGAAATCCTGATCCAGAAAAATCTCAACGTGCCATGCAAGCTATGATGAAAATGAAAAAAATAATTGTCGCAGATTTAGAAAAAGCCGTCGAAGAATTTTAAATATAAGCTAAATCATGTTCATAAACAAAAAAATCTTTTTTTTATTATCAATATTTTTATTAATAATACTGGTAAATTTGGTAATATTTTTTGCATTTTTTCAGAACCAATCTACAACATCAACTAGTTCAAAATCAATAAAGGCTAAAATTACCCCAACTGTTTATCAGACTCCTTACACAACTGAAGTAACTCCTATTGATCTTCCAATCCGACCACTAAACAATATTGTTAGCGATAAAACTGTAAATTTGAATGATGATCAGAAAATGCTAGCCGAATTTTTGAATGCTTTTGGTTTGAAATATTATTATCAATCTACAACCAAAAGTGATTATTTTTCATACACGGATTTTGCACAGAATGATCCTAATTTAGCTCCATACGCTAAAACATTTATAGAGGAATGGAATAAGTATTCCATATATTTTGTAACTCAAACTAAAATCCAAGGTATTTATTTTGTTAATAATCTGAATGTGAGCGGTCAGCGTAGAGCAGCAATGCCTGAATCTTATAATCACGTTTTATATCTTGATATCAGCTATATTTACGATCCTGATTACGTACGTGAAGTGATTCATCATGAATTTTATCATTTGATTGAGTATCAGTTTCATGGAGATTTTTATTATCAAGATCCTGCATGGATGATATTTAATCCAAAAAGTTTTAAATATTTATCGAGCGGTTCTGACGCTTATACCGATCCTAATTACATAGTTAAAGATCATCCTAAACAAGGTTTTGTCAGTACATATTCTACATATGCATTGGAAGAAGATAAGGCGGAAACTTTTGGGTATATGATGACAACAAAAAAAGCGAAATTATTACAAGAATGGATCAAGACCGATCCGTATTTAAAAAAGAAGTACGATTATATGGTTCAATTCATGACATCGATATCTGATGATGCGAATATATATTTCTTTGATAATATTGCAAACCGGTAACAGTCCGCAATTACAATATCGGATAAAATAAGCTGCAGAGAGAGTTTCTAAGCTTTTTCCATACATGTATATCGTGATAATCATCCAAAGTTAACTCTGAACAATTATCAATATCTCGCAAAAATATTTTTTTGTTAGTCTCAGCTTGATCAACATCCAGAATGATCGTGCTCAGTTCATAATTTAATTTGAAGCTACGAATATCAAAATTAGCACTACCTAAAATTGTTAGACTTTCACAAACCATCATCTTGGCGTGCAAAAAACCTTTTTCATAAAAATATATTTTGACTCCTGCATAAAGTAACGGCTCCATGAAACTATATGCTGCAAAATATGGAATATATTTATCTGGTTTACCTGTTATCATCAAACGCACATCTACATCGGTCAAAGCCGTAGTCGTAAGAAGATCAATAACAGTTGCATCAGGAATGAAATATGGACTTTGAATATATAAATACTTTGAGGAGTTTGATATTACCGTACAGAAAATTTGTTTGATAGATTGCCAAGGTAACTGAGGTCCAGAAGTAATTTGTATAATTGGTTTATTTATTTCTAAATTATTTTTTGTTAGATCAAATTTATAGTCAAGCCTTTCATTCGTAATAAAAAACCAATTCGTAGCAAACAATAATTTTAAAAAATTAACGGAGCTACCTATTGCTTTGATATTAACGTCTCGCCATGAATTAAATTGTGTGTCTCCATCAATATATTCTTGCCCCATATTCATACCACCAGAATAAGAAATTTCTCCGTCTATTACTACAATTTTGCGATGATCGCGATGATTCAGATTGTATAGTTTAAAAATATATTCCCATTTAAAATTTGATATCACGTCAATATTATTTTTTCGTAACTTACGAACAAATGATTTATTTACAAATACACTTCCAACAAAGTCATAAATAATTTTTATTTCAACACCTTCTTTTGCTTTTGCGATTAAAATTTCATGGATTTCAGAGGTTAATTTGTCATTTCGCCAAATATAATATTGCATCAAAATCTGTTTTGTAGCAGATCGTAAATCACTTTTTAAATTTTCAAAATTTTCTTTTCCTTTAAAAAAGATTTGAATATCATTATCATTTGTAAAACTTGAAAATTGATTTTTATTTATAAAACCTATTATTTTTTTATATAAAATATTATCAACAATGTTTATAGAAATAGAATCTAATGATTTTTTTTGATAAATTTTTTTATCATCTAAATAGCTAAAATATTTTTTATAATACTTGCTTACTTTTAAAGCATAATCACCACGTAGTGTTTTCCAATTTCGCCCAAAGAAAAGAAAAATGATTATCCCACCTAAAGGGAAAATGATAAGCACAAATATCCAAAGATGTGCACTATAACGATATTTATAGTTAAGAAGAATATAGAGGATGAAACTAAAAGATATTATGTTAATCAGAATAAAGAGATGCGTTGCGATGAAATTGATAATCATGAATTTATTAGTATTTAAAGAGATTATACATGTTGTCATCGCGAGGATACTAGTCGTACATCCCATTTTTTGAAAATCGAGATCTGACTAAGCTGGCCGAGACTCTACAAATTCCCCATTATAATCTGTCATTTCGAATCGGACATAGTCCGCGTATTCCATGAGAAATCCCGTTGGAGAATCGTATCAATAACATTTCCTAAACTGATCATGTGAAAAAGAGTCTATAAAAAGTAATTTAATAACCTAAAATCCCAAAATTTAATCTTATTTATTCTCGAACCTCCACGCGGTTTTGGACTGCGCCGTAGGATCGTGGATAGCAAACGACTCACGCGCTGGAGTTTTGCATTCAGTCCCGTTAGGGAGTTCTTTCTGCCATCAAAAAGAACGAAAGG
>Ga0123337_10002600_pt1 | contig 20468 bp, 19 predicted proteins | sample frozenSSSSmetaG_FD_89792 | JGI IMG/M metagenome (GOLD analysis project Ga0123337, IMG submission 89792) | Glacier valley bacterial and archeal communities from Borup Fiord, Nunavut, Canada, to study Microbial Dark Matter (Phase II) -... | ecosystem: Environmental > Aquatic > Freshwater > Ice >... | reverse complement strand
TAACGCACGGCCACCGGGTGGTTCTGCTCGAAGGCAGACGTCAGCAGCTTGCGGCATTCGTTTTCGTCGGCCGGGCAGGCAATGCTCATATTGGGAATGCAGCGCAAAAAAGGAATGTCGTAGGCGCCCGCATGGGTGGCGCCGTCGGCCCCGACCAGGCCGGCGCGGTCCAGCGCAAACACCACGGGCAGGTTTTGCAGCGCGACGTCGTGAATCAGCTGGTCGTAGCCGCGCTGCAAAAAGGTCGAGTAAATCGCCACCACGGGCTTGAGCCCCTCGCAGGCCATGCCGGCGGCAAAAGTCACCGCATGCTGCTCGGCAATGCCAACGTCGTGGTAACGGCCGGGAAAGCGCTGGTGAAACTCCACCATGCCCGAGCCTTCGCGCATGGCGGGCGTGATGCCGACCAGCCGGATGTCTTGCTCGGCCATGTCGCAGAGCCAGCGGCCAAACACCTGGGTGAAGGTCTGCTTGGCGGGGGAGGTCGATTTTTGCAGGCCCATGGCCGGGTCAAACTTTCCGGGGCCATGGTAGGCAATCGGGTCGGCTTCAGCCAGCTTGTAGCCCTGACCTTTTTTGGTGACGACGTGCAAAAACTGCGGCCCCTTGAGGTGCTTGATGTTTTCCAGCGTGGGAATCAGCGATTCCAGGTCGTGGCCGTCGATCGGGCCGATGTAGTTGAAGCCAAAATTTTCAAACAGCGTGGCCGGCACCACCATGCCCTTGGCATGCGCCTCCAGCCGTTTGGCCAGCTCCAGCAGCGGCGGCGCGACCCGCAGCACCTGTTTGCCGACGTTTTTGGCCGATGCATAAAAGCGTCCGCTCATCAGCTGGGCCAGGTAGCGGTTCAGGGCGCCCACGGGCGGACTGATGCTCATGTCGTTGTCGTTGAGCACCACCAGCAGCTTGCAGTCGTCATGCACGCCGGCGTTGTTCAGGGCCTCAAACGCCATGCCGGCACTCATGGAGCCGTCCCCAATGATCGCCACGGCGTGGCGGTTCTCGCCCTTTTGATGGGAGGCCAGCGCCATGCCCAGCGCCGCGGAAATCGAGGTGGACGAGTGCGCCGTGCCAAAGGTGTCGTAGACGCTTTCATCGCGCCGTGGAAAGCCCGACAGCCCGCCAAACTGGCGCAGCGTACTCATGCGCTCGCGCCGGCCCGTGAGGATTTTGTGCGGGTAGGTCTGGTGGCCCACGTCCCACACCAGCCGGTCATCAGGCGTGTTGAACACATAGTGCAAGGCCACCGTCAGCTCCACCGTGCCCAGGTTGGAGCTCAAATGCCCCCCCGTTTTGGACACACTGTCGATCACGAAGGCGCGCAGTTCGTCGGCCAGGCGCTTGAGCTGGGGGCGGGGCAGTCGCCGCAGATCGGCGGGGCTGTTGATGGTTTCAAGCAATTTGTACATCGTGGCGTGTTGGTTATGACGGGACCGCGTCCCTGGGTGCTGGTGCGTGGCTAGTGCAGGCGGTTGACCAGCATGTCGGCCAGCGCCTGCAAGGCATGGGTGTTTTCAAGCCCGCTGGCGTCGAGGCGGGCCAGCGCATGGGCCAGCAATTGCTGCGCGTACTCCCTGGAGGCCGGCAGCCCCATCAGCGACACAAAAGTCGGTTTATCCTGGGCGGCGTCCTTGCCAGCGGTTTTTCCCAGCGTGGTCGAGTCGGCGGTCACATCCAGAATGTCATCGACCACCTGAAACGCCAGGCCCACCGCCGCACCGTAGTCGCGCAGCGCACTTTGCGCCGCCAGCGTGGCAGCGCCGCAGGCCACCCCCATCAGCACGCTGGTCTGCAGCAGCGCGCCGGTTTTGAGGCGGTGCATCTCATGCAACTGGTCTGACGTTAAGGGCTGGCCCACGCTGGCCAAGTCTATGGCCTGGCCGCCCGCCATGCCCTGAAATCCCGCCGCCTGCGCCAGCATGCGGCACAGGCGCGCCTGCGTCGCCGTCGCGACCGACTCGTCGTCGGGGGTGAGCAATTCGAACGCCAGTGCCTGCAGCGCATCGCCGGCCAGCAGCGCCTGGGCCTGGCCGAACTGGACGTGCACCGTGGGCTTGCCACGGCGCAGCACGTCGTTGTCCATGCAGGGCATGTCGTCGTGGACCAGCGAATAGGCATGAATCAGTTCAACCGCACAGGCTGCGCGCAACGCGGCCTGTGCGTTGCCGTTGACCGCTTCCGCGGCCGCCAGCACCAGCAGCGGGCGCAGGCGCTTGCCGCCGTCGAGCACGGCATAACGCATGGCTTCGCCCAAATTGGCAGGTGCCGGCGCCGCCACCGGACAGGCGACCCAGCGGGACAGTGCCTGCTCCACGGTGGCCAGTTGCTGGGCGCTCCAGGCGCTCAGCACAAAAAGGGGAAATTTTTCAGGGGCGTTCAATCAATGCTCTCTTGCACGGTAGGTGGCGCTGACAATTACTCTTGCACCCAGGGCTTGAGCTCCGTGCCTTCCAGCACCTTGATCTGGGTTTCCACGGCTTCGAGCTTGTCCCGGCACAACTTCAGCAGCTGCGCGCCGCGCTGGTAACCGGTCAGCAACTGGTCCAGCGGCAATTGGCCCGACTCCAGGCTGGCCACCAGCGCTTCGAGCTCCTGCAGGGCGGCTTCGTAGGTGACAGGCAACGCCGGGGCGGATGCGGATGAAGTAGAACTTTTAGCCATGGTTATTTAAAGTGAGGACCGATTTTAGGCCGTTGCGGGGATCGCCGGCGCTGCGCGGGCTTGCCGCCCCATTATGGAGTGGCCCTCTGACAGGACCCCGACAGGCGATCCGCGCAGGTACACTCGATCAAAATCTTCGCCAGCCGCTCGCCCTTCTTCGCTTGAAGCCAGCTTGCGCTGAAAAAGCTTTCGGTGCTGCGTCCTCATGCAGGCTGCCCGTTCAGCCTGATGATTTACCGGCCTCTTTAACTGCGTCCAAAGCCTGCTGCGGCGGCACGTTCACCTACATCGCATGCCTGATCCAAGCCTTCGTTTACTGCAGGCCACCAGCCAGCTCCCCATCTCCAGCTATTTTGATGCCGGTCTTTTCCAGCGGGAGCAGCAAAAGCTGTTTGCACGCGGGCCGCGTTACCTGGGCCACGAGCTGGCCGTACCCAACCTGGGCGACTATTACGCCCTGCCCCACGAGGGCGATGGCCGCGCGCTGGTGCGGAACAACTCAGGCATTGAGCTGATCTCCAACGTTTGCCGCCATCGCCAGTCCACCATGCTGCAGGGCCGCGGCAACACCGGCAGCAACATTGTGTGCCCGCTGCACCGCTGGACCTACAACACCTCGGGCGAATTGATAGGCGCGCCGCACTTCCTGGTGGACCCCTGCCTGAACCTGAACCGCTACAAGACCACCACCTGGAACGGCCTGATTTTTGAGGACAATGGCCGCGACATTGCCGCCGACATGGCGTCCCTGGGCCAGAACACCGGCCACATGGCCGACCTGGATTTTTCGGGCTACCAGCTCGACAAGGTGCATTTGCACGAGTGCAACTACAACTGGAAAACCTTCATTGAAGTCTATCTGGAGGACTACCATGTCGGCCCGTTTCACCCCGGGCTGGGCGGCTTTGTCACCACCGATGACCTGCGCTGGGACCTGAGCCCGCACTACTCGGTGCAGACCGTCGGCGTGTCCGACAAACTGGGCAAGCCCGGCACCGACACCTACAAGAAATGGCACGACGTGGTGCTGCAATACCGCCAAGGCGTGGCCCCAAAATACGGCGCGATCTGGCTCACCTATTACCCGCATGTGATGGTCGAGTGGTATCCGCACACGCTGGTGGTCAGCACACTGCACCCGCAGGGGCCCGACAAGACCCTCAATGTGGTGGAGTTTTTCTACCCCGAGGAAATCTGCGCCTTCGAGCGCGAGTTCATTGAGGCACAGCAGGCCGCCTACATGGAAACCTGCGTTGAAGACGACGAGCTGGCGCTGCGCATGGACGCCGGCCGCAAGGCGCTGATGCTGCGCGGCGACAACGAATTCGGCCCCTACCAGAGCCCGATGGAAGACGGCATGCAGCACTTTCACGAATGGTATCGCCGTGAAATGGGCGCCAGCAAAACCACGCAAATGATTTAGCGCAGAGGCTTCGCTATTTATTTAATAGCTACTGGCGCCCACCCGTATTGCGCTATAGCCAATTTTTACTCATAAACAACAACCCACGCGATGCAAGCTGTCTGGATGCTTCTTTCCTCCTTCTTCTTCGCCACCATGGGCGTGGTGGTCAAGGTAGCCTCCGAGTATTTCAACAGCACCGAGCTGGTCTTTTACCGCGGCGTGGTGGGCATTGTGCTGATGGCCGCTTACGCGCGCGCGCGCGGCACCACTTTGCGCACCAGCCTGCCCGCCATGCACGCCTGGCGCAGCGTCATCGGCGTGGCGTCGCTGTCGGCCTGGTTTTATGCGATTGCCCACCTGCCGCTGGCCACGGCCATGACACTCAACTACATGAGCGGCGTCTGGATTGCCGCTTTTCTGGTGGGAGGCGCGCTGATGCTGGGCAAAGCCGGCAAAAAAGGCCCCCCTCAGGGGCCGCTGGTGCTGGCCATTTTGTGCAGCTTTGCCGGCGTCGTGATGCTGCTGCGTCCCGCCATGGACCAGAACCAGATGTTTGCCGGCCTGATCGGGCTGATGTCGGGCCTGGGCGCCGCTTTTGCCTACATGCAGGTCATGGCCATTTCACGCATGGGCGAGCCCGAAACACGCACGGTGTTTTACTTTGCTGTGGGCACCACCGTGGCTGGCGCGCTGGGCATGCTGTTCACCGGCCTGTCCCCCTGGAACTGGTGGCATGCGCTATGGCTGCCGCCGCTGGGCCTGCTGGCCTCGCTGGGCCAGTTGTGCATGACGCGTGCTTATGCCATGTCCAAAAATCATGGCTCCACACTGATGGTGGCCAATCTTCAGTACGCGGGCATTGTGTTTTCCGCCCTCTATGGCCTGCTTGTTTTTGGCGACAATATTCCCTTGCTGGGCTGGGCCGGCATGGCGCTCATCATCGTCAGCGCTGTTGCCGCCACCGTGCTGCGGGCGCGCGCCGCACCGAATGCGCCCGCTGAAGAACACTGACCTGCGACCCAAGGAGCACAAAATGAACTACACCACCCTGATTTCCGCCGAACAGCTGCAGGCGCTGATGGCCAGCGGCCAGCCTTTGCGCGTGTTTGACTGCAGCTTTGACCTGATGCAGCCGCATGCCGGTGAACAGCAGTTTTTGACCTTCCACATTCCCGGCGCGGTTTACGCCCACCTGGACACCGCACTCAGCGCCAGGCACGGCGTCAATCCTTCCAAAGTGGGCGCCCAGAGCGTGATCCCGGCCAGCGGCGCCGACGCGCCCGCATCGGGCGGGCGCCACCCGCTGCCATCGCGTGAAAAATTCGCCATCTGGCTTTCCAGCGTCGGATTTTCCAACGACATGCAGGCCGTGGTCTATGACCGCAATGGCGCCAACTACTGTGGCCGCCTGTGGTGGATGCTCAAATGGGCTGGCCACCGCAACGTGGCCGTGCTCGACGGCGGGTTGCAGGCCTGGCAGGCCGCAGGCGGCGCCGTCGCCCATGGCGAAGAGCCCGCGCACTTTCAAGCCAGCTTCATGCTCGCGCCGCCGCTGGCCGTGCTGGTGGATGCCGACACTGTTTCCCGCCAGCTCGGACGCCCGGCCCAGACTTTGGTCGATGCGCGCGCCACGCCGCGTTTCAAGGGCGAGGTCGAGCCACTGGACCCGGTGGCTGGCCATATTCCGGGCGCACTGAACCGCCCGTTCAGCGAAAACATGGGGCCTGACGGCAAGTTCAAGCCCGCAGCGCAGCTCAGAGCCGAGTTTGAAGCCCTGCTTGGCAGGCGCGACCCGGCCTCGGTGGTGCATCACTGCGGCAGCGGCGTCAGTGCCGTGCCCAACCTGATCGCCATGGAAGTCGCGGGCCTGGGGCCCACGGCGCTGTATGCCGGCAGCTGGAGCGACTGGTGCAGCGACCCGGGCCGGCCGGTGGCACAAGGCTAGAGGCGAACAGGTCCAGCCCGCCCCCTGGCGTTCTCCTGGGCATCAGAACCTGCCCGTCCATGATTCGTTTTAACCGAGACCCTCGACATGCAAAACAGCGCCTGCGCCTTCGCTGAATCCGCTTATTTGCGGGCCGAAGAGCTGATTCAAAAGCGTTCGCTTCGCGTACTCCGGTCGTTGGTGCTGCTGCTGTTGGTTGTGCAACTGCTGATGCTGCTGCTGGTCAGTGTGACCGCGGCCCTGGGCATATCGGTGGTGCACGAGAGCGCCAGCCTGCAAATCGTCATTCTGACGCTCTCCCTCCTGATCACGGGCTTCGCTTACAGCTTGCTGCGCCGCGACCTGTATGACTGGGCCTGTTACCTGCTGATTTTTTCCCTGATCGCCCGCTCTGCCGCAAGCATCATCGCCTACGGGTCGATACGCAGCGCCATGATGATGGGCTTTGCAGCGGCCGTGGTGTTGGCCGGCTTGACACTGGGGAAAAAAGCGCTGCTGATGACTATGACGCTCTGCGCAGCAACGCTGGCGGCCCTGACCTGGGCCGAGGCATCGGGCTGGCTTGCCAAGCCGGATTTCAGCGTCGACCTGGCCTCCTGGCTGGTCCACACGATGATACTGAGCGGCATCGCCGCCGGCGTCTATGCCTGCCGCCAGCTGGTGGTGCGGGCGATGCACGAGCAGCAAACCGAACTGAAGCGGCGCGAACAGGCCGAGCATGCGCTGCGCCTCAGTGAAGACCGGTTCAGCCGCATCTTTCGCAGCAGCCCGGCCGCCATCATCGTGCAGGCGCTCAAGGATGCAAGCGTGCTTGACGTCAACCCCGCCTTCGAGCGCTTGTATGGCTATTCGCGTGACGAATTCATAGGGGGCACCGACGCAGTGTTGTGGGAAAATCCCGAGACCCGCAAGGATTTCCAGCGCCAGATGGCTGTGGCTGGCCGCGTGATCAATCTCCCGATAAAGACGCGCGCCAAGGATGGCCGCCGGCTCAACATCCTGCTCTCGACCGAGATCGAGGGCGTGGGCCAGGAGCACATCGTGGTGTCCACCATCACCGACGCCACCTCAGAAACACAGGCGCGGCAGGCGGCCCGCCAGTCGGCCGAACTGTTTTCCACAGCTTTTAATTTCAGCCCCATCAACATGACCATCACGCGGGTTGCCGACGGGAAATTCCTGGCCGTCAACGCCGCCAAAGACCGGGTGCAGGGCTTGAGCCCTGCGGAACTGATGGGCCGCAGCTCGGTGGAAGTCGGGGCCTGGCGCAATGAGGCCGAACGCCAGCAGTTCATCAGCAAGCTGCGCACACAAAGCCAGGTGGAAGGCCTCGAAACGCAGATGCGCCACAAGGACGGCAGCATGATCGACTGCCGGATGTGGGCGGTGATCGTGGAGATCGGGGGCGAGCCCTGTGTACTGAGTTCCACCCTCAACATCACCGACCAGAAACGGCGGGAAGCCATGCTGGTGGACATGGCCAAAGGCCTGTCGGCAGAAACCAGTGAAGCCTTCTTCCGCTCCGTGGTGCAAAACCTGGGCAAAGCGTTGGGGGCCGACGTGGTGATGGTGGGCGAGATGTCCGGCGACCAAAGCGTCACCTCGCTGGCCATGCTCCAGGATGGCGTGCTGCAGCCCAACATCAGCTACGCGCTGTCCGGCACACCTTGCAACATCGCCATCGACCAGCGCGACCTGTGTACCTATGACGACGGTGTGCAACAGCTGTTTCCGCAAGACCAGTTCCTGGCGGAGGGAGGCTACCAGGCCTACGCGGGCGCTGCGCTGCGCGATGCGGACGGCACCTCCATCGGCATCGTCAACGCCTTGTGGCGCAAGGCCCAGCCCCCGTCACCAGACCGCAACGCGCTGATACAGATTTTTGCCAGCCGCACCACCGCAGAACTCATGCGCCTGCGGCGCGACCGCGAGATCCAGCGGCTCAACGAAACGCTGGAGCAACGCGTCACCGAGCGCACCGAACAACTCCAGGCGACCAATGCGGAGCTCGAATCGTTCAGCTATTCGGTATCGCACGACCTGCAGTCGCCACTGCGCAGCATTGAAGGCTTCAGCGTGCTGCTGGCACGCAGGCTCAAAGGCCGGCTGAGCCAAGAGGAAGAGCGCTTGTTCGACCGTGTCCGGGTCAACGTCGTGCGCATGCACGAGTTGATCCATGACCTGCTGGCGTTGGCGCAGGTCAGCAAGGGCAAGCTGGTGTTCGAGCCGGTTGATCTCAGCGCGCTCGCGCTGCAGGTCGTCGAGCAGCAGCGGCTGCGCGATCCGCAGCGCCATGTCCAGGTAAAGATTCAGCCCCGCGTCAGCGCCCACTGCGACAGCAAGTTAGCCCGCATCATTCTGGAAAACCTGATCGGCAACGCCTGGAAATACTCGCGCGACCGCAGCGATGCCCACATCGGGTTCGGCGTCCTGGCTGAACGTGAAGACGGACGCAAGATGCTGTTTGTGCGCGACAACGGCGCCGGCTTCAACATGGCTTACTCCGACAATTTGTTCAAGCCCTTTCACCGACTGCACCAGGACGACGAATTCGAAGGCAGCGGCATTGGCCTGGCTACCGTGCACCGCATTCTGGAACGCCACGGCGGCACGATACGCGGCGAGTCAACCGAAGGCGCCGGCGCGTGCTTTTATTTCTCGTTCAACCCGCGTTTTGCACCCGTGGCTGCTTGAATCGACTTTCCGCACAGGACCGGCCTCACCCGGCTTGAACACCCCCGGCTTTGTGAGGCGCACTTGTCTTTCGGCGTCAAATCAGTCGCTCGCCCATGCAGGAAACTCGTCAACAGTCGTCAAAAAATGAGTACCTTCAGTGCCCGCACATCACCAAAGACTGGTGCTACCATCCCCTGAAACTGGTTTCACAAATCACGGCAATTTTGCCTTCCCAGCACCCATTTCCTTGCGCCTGCACAGATGCCCGCCAAAAAATTGACGCAGCCCGCTGCCCGCGCCACCATCGCCGACGTTGCGCGCGAGGCCGGCGTGTCCAAGGCCACCGTGTCGCGCTTCCTGAACCACCGCGACAAGCTGCTCACGCCCGAGATCGCGACGCGGGTGGAAGTCGCCATTGCCGCGCTGGCCTACAGCCCCAGTCCGATGGCGCAGGCGCTCAAGCGCGGCCGTTCGCGGCTGATTGGCCTGGTGGTGGCCGACGTGACCAATCCGTTTTCGGTGGCGGTGCTGCGCGGCGCCGAAAAAGCCTGCCAGGAAGCCGGTTACCTGCTGATGCTGTTCAACCTGGGCAATGACAGCCGGTGCGAAGCCAAGGCCATCGAGGCACTCATGGCCTATCAGGTGGAAGGCCTGATCCTGAACACGCTGGGCCAGGATGCCGGCACGGCCGCAGACGCCGCGCGCCACGGCAAGCCCGTGGTGCTGGTGGACCGGCGCCACGCCGAGATGCAGGCCGACTTTGTCTCGCTCGACAACGCCGGCGCGGTGCGGCTGGGCGCCCGCCACCTGGTCAAGGCCGGCTACCGCGAACTGCTGTTTGTGTCAGAGCCGATCCGGGCCGTGAGCTCGCGCATGGAGCGCGAGGCGGCTTTTCACAGCTTCATCCGCGAATCGGCCGCAGACCCGGACGCTACGCCCGGGCTGCACGGCGAGACGTTTGAGGCCACGGAAGAAGACACCGAAGGCCTGGACAACGCGCTGCGCCGCTTGCGCCAGCGCGCCGGCGCCCGACCGCCGGGCGTGATCTCCAGCAACGCCGTGGTCACCTTGCGGGTGGTGGCGGCCATGGCACGGCTGGGCTGGCGTTTTGGCGCCGACCTGGGGTTGGTCGGCTTTGACGAAACCGAGTGGTCGCCCTATGTGGGGCCGGGTCTGAGCACCATCGCCCAGCCGACCGACGAGCTGGGCCGGCTCGCCGCCGGCTGCCTGATCGAGCGCCTCAAGGGGCTGGACCTGCCGCCACGCCAGATTCTGCTGTCCGGCCGGCTGGTGCCACGCGGATCGTCCGCCTTTCCCCTGGCATCCTCCGGCACGACCTAGGGTTTTCCATGATGACAGCGCACGCATGGCTGCTTTTATAATTCACTGAAACCGGTTTCAGGATTGCCACGGAAAGCATCGCTGAAACCACAGCCTCAGAAATTTTTGATACCCGTAACCGTGATTCAAACCAGGGGCGCCGACCCGGCACCCCGACCCGCACCCCGCCATGAACTACACATTTCAATTCGGTGACGTCTTTGCAGCCTGGCCGCTGCTGCTCAAAGGCACCTTGAGCACGCTCCAGCTGTCACTGCTGGCCATGCTGTTAGGGCTGGTGCTGGCGATTTTCTGCGCCTGGGGCAAGACCGCCGGGCCCAGGCCGCTGCGCATGCTGATCAACGCCTACATCGAGCTGATCCGCAACACGCCCTTCCTGGTGCAGCTGTTCTTTTTCTTTTTCGCGCTGCCCGCGCTGGGCTTGCGCTGGTCGGCCTACACGGCGGCCCTGATCGCCATGGTGATCAACCTGGGCGCCTACGCCACCGAAATCATCCGCGCCGGGATTGAATCGATTCCCAAGGGGCAGATCGAAGCGGGCCTGGCGCTCAACCTCAAGCGCTACGAAATATTCCGCTTTGTGATCCTGAAACCCGCGCTGCGCGCCGTCTACCCGGCGCTCACCAGCCAGTTCATTTTGCTGATGCTCAGCTCTGCCGTGGTGTCGGCCATTTCAGCAGAGGACCTGACCTCGGTCGCGGCCAACCTGCAGTCGCAAACCTTTCGCAGCTTTGAGATCTACATCGTCGTCGCCGGCATCTACCTGCTGCTGGCACTTTCCTTTTCAGCGCTGTTCCGGGTGATCTTCCGGCTCAGCCTCAACTACCCGGACCGTCGGTAATGCGTACCTTTGGCTTTCCCGAATTTTTGTTCATCCTCGAAGCGGCCAAGTGGACCGTGGCGCTGTCGATGATCGCCTTTATTGGCGGCGCAATCGGCGGCCTGGTCATCGCGCTGAGCCGCACCTCCGACAGCGCCGCAGCGCGCGTGCTGTCGGGCGGGTTCATCCAGATTTTCCAGGGCACGCCGCTGCTGCTACAGCTGTTCCTGGTGTTTTTTGGCGCACCGGTGCTGGGCTTTGACATCAACCCCTGGGTGGCGGCGGGCGTGGCACTGATTTTGAACAGCAGCGCCTTCCTCGGCGAAATCTGGCGCGGCTGCATTCAGGCCGTTCCCGGCGGCCAGGTCGAGGCGGCGCAGGCGCTCAACCTGTCCTACTTTTACCGCATGCGCGACATCGTGCTGCCGCAGGCCTTCAAGATTGCGCTGGCGCCCACCGTGGGCTACATGGTGCAGATCATCAAGGGCACCTCGCTCGCGGCCATCATTGGTTTTGCCGAAATCACCCGCGCCGGCCAAATCATCAACAACGCAACCTTCCAGCCGCTTATCGTGTTCAGCGTGGTCGCGGCGATTTATTTTGCGCTGTGCTGGCCGCTGTCTTTTCTGGCCGCGCGCATGGAGCGCCGGCATGCCGCAGCGCTGGCCCGCTGAGCCGCACGACCTCTTTTTCCTGCCCTTTCATCTGCTTTTTTTCACCACCAACCGGAGACTTCACATGATCAAGCATCTGCAACGCCGCGTATTCACGGGCACCGCCCTGGCCTTGGGTCTGGCGGCCACCTTGTCGGCATGGGCGCCTGCCGCCAGTGCCCAATCAGTGGCGGACATCAAGAAAAAAGGCGAACTGAGCATCGGCATGCTGGTGGACTTTCCGCCCTACGGCACCATGAACAGCAGCAACCAGCCCGACGGCTACGACGCCGACGTGGCGCGCCTGCTGGCCAAGGACCTGGGCGTCAAGCTCAACCTGGTGCCCGTGACCGGCCCCAACCGCATCCCGTTCCTGCTGACCAACAAGGTTGATCTGCTGGTGGCCTCGCTGGCCGTCACGCCCGAGCGCGCCAAACAGGTCCAGTTCTCCAAGCCCTATGCGGCCGCCAGCATCGTGGTCTATGGCGACAAGAAGGCCGGCATTAAAACCGCCGCTGATCTGAAAGGCAAACGCGTGGGCGTCGCCCGTGCCAGCACGCAAGACGTGGCGCTGACCGCCGTGGCGCCTGAAGGCACCGAGATCCGCCGCTTCGACGACGACGCATCGGCCATGCAGGCCTTGATGTCGGGCCAGGTGGACGCGATCGGCTGCTCGACCACGGTGGCCGCGCAAATTGAAAAACGCGCGCCGGCCAACACCTACGAAAACAAGTTCCTGCTGCGCCAGCAGGTCATGGCAGTGGCGATGCGCCCCGGCCAGGCCGAGTTGCTGAAAACCGTGGACGACTTCGTGGCCCGCAACACGGCCAACGGCGAGCTCAACAAGCTGTACCGCAAGTGGCTCGAAACCGACCTGCCAAAGCTGCAGTAAGCCCCCCAACCCGACCGACCCCGACCACGGTGACTTCATGACAGACGCAATGCTTTCCCCCACCCCGGCAGCCGCCGGGGCCGAACCCATCATTCGCATAGACGCGGTGGACAAATGGTATGGCAAGTTCCAGGTGCTGACCAACATCAACCTGAACGTCGCGGCCGGGGAACGGATTGTGGTCTGCGGGCCGTCGGGCTCGGGCAAGTCCACGCTGATCCGCTGCATCAACCGGCTGGAAACCGTGCAAAAAGGCCGCATCGTGGTCGACGGCATCGACCTGACCGCCGGTGGCAAAAACGTCGATTCGGTGCGCCAGGAAGTCGGCATGGTGTTCCAGCAGTTCAACCTGTTTCCCCACCTGACGATTTTGCAGAACTGCATGCTGGCGCCCATGCGCTCGCGCGGCCTGAGCCAGGAAGAAGCCGAAACCATCGCGATGAAATACCTCACGCGGGTGCGCATTCCCGAGCAGGCCAAGAAGTACCCGAGCCAGCTGTCGGGCGGCCAGCAGCAGCGCGTGGCAATTGCCCGCGCCCTGTGCATGACGCCCAAGATCATGCTGTTTGACGAGCCCACCTCGGCGCTTGACCCCGAAATGGTCAAGGAAGTGCTGGACACCATGATCAGCCTGGCCGACGACGGCATGACCATGCTGTGCGTGACCCACGAAATGGGCTTTGCCCGCAGCGTGGCCGACCGCGTGATCTTCATGGCCGAGGGCAAGATCATCGAGCAGGCACCGCCGCAGCAGTTCTTCAGCAACCCGCAGCATGAAACCACCCGCAATTTCCTGGGCCAGATCCTGAATTCACAACATGCCCACTGATGTTTCCGGCGCTCAAGTCGCCGCTGCGCCCCCCATCCTGATTTCCCTGACGGCGTTTGGCGCCGCCGAAGTGCGCCGCCATGGCCAGCGCTGGTTTGCCCAGCTCAGCCATGCAGCCGGCGCCGACGGTGTTGAAGTGCGCAGCGAACTGCTGGTCGATGCGGCCAGCGAACTCCCGGCCATTGCCAGGGCCGTGCGCGACGCCGGCCTGCGCGTGGTGTATTCGAGCGCCGACGACCTGTGGGCGGCCGACGGCAGGCTGGATGCCGCAGCACTGGAAGGCGCGCTGGCCGCCGCCAGGGTGCTGGGCGCACCCCGGCTGAAAATGGCGATGGGCGGCTTCGGCCCGGCGTCCCACAACACGCTCGCGGCATTGCAGGACCACCTGGATGCCGCCAAGGTCGAGCTGGTGATCGAAAACGACCAGACGCCTGCCGCCGGCACCTTGCCCGCCTTGCAAGACTTCTTTCGCACCGCCAATGGCCAGGGGATTTTCCTGGGCATGACCTTTGACATGGGCAACTGGCACTGGACCGGCGAATGCCCGCTGCAGGCCGCCCGCGCGCTGGCGCCGCAGGTGCGTTACGTCCACTGCAAGGGCGTGCAGCGCCAGCCGCAGCGCTGGGTCGCCGTGCCGCTGGCCGAATCCAGCGCACCCTGGCGTGCCGTGTTGCGCGCCTTGCCGGCCGATGTACCCTGGGCGATTGAATACCCGCTGATCGGCGACGACCTGCTCGCGGTGACGCGCCGGGAAATCGACCAGTTGCGCAGCGTCGCCGCCCGCATGGCGGGCCGCATTCGCATTCCTTCCTGAACCACCACAAGAGACTTTTATGACCCGCGCCCTGGACGTGATTACTTTTGGCGAAGCCATGATGCTGCTGGTCGCTGACCGGCCCGGCCCGTTGGAACAGGCCGAAACCTTTTACAAGCGCACCGCCGGCGCTGAAACCAATGTCGCCATCGGCCTGGCGCGCCTGGGCCTGCAAGTGGGCTGGGGCAGCCGCCTGGGCACCGACTCCATGGGCCGCTATTTGCTGGCCGCCATGGAACAAGAAGGCATCGACTGCTCGCACGTCGTATCCGATCCGTCACAAAAAACCGGCTTCCAGTTCAAGGGCAAGGTGCTGGATGGCAGCGACCCGCAGGTCGAATACCACCGCCAGGGCTCGGCCGCCAGCCACATGGGCGTACACGACATCGACGAGGCCTGGCTGCAGTCGGCCCGCCACCTGCACGCCACCGGGGTGTTTGCGGCCATTTCAGCCAGCACCCTGCCCGCCGCCCGCACCACCATGGACCTGATGCGCAGCGCCGGCCGCAGCGTGTCGTTTGACCCCAACCTGCGCCCCACGCTATGGGCCAGCCCCGAGCTGATGCGCGAAGCCATCAACGACCTGGCCACGCGCGCCGACTGGGTGCTGCCCGGCCTGGAGGAAGGCCGGTTTTTGACCGGCGAGGACAGCGCCGAAGGCATTGCCCGGTTTTACCGCGAGCGCGGTGCCCAACTCGTCGTCGTCAAGCTGGGGGCCGAAGGCGCCTGGTTTGACAGCGACACGGCCGGCAGCGGCCATGTCCCCGGCTTCGCCGTGGCCCAAGTGGTTGACACCGTGGGCGCCGGCGACGGCTTTGCGGTCGGCGTGATCAGCGCACTGCTCGATGGCCTGGGCGTTCCCGAGGCGGTGAAGCGCGGCGCCTGGATTGGCGCGCGCGCGGTGCAGGTGCTGGGCGACAGCGAAGGCCTGCCGACCCGCGCCGAGCTTGAAGCGGCAGGGCTGTAAGCGATGAGCAGCGCCACCCGAAAAAAAATACTGGTCTTTCGCGAACTGCCGCCCGACCAGCTGGCCCGCCTGCAGGCGCAGCACGAAGTCACCTTTGCCAACCCGCGCCTGCCCGAGCAGTTGCCCGCATTCGAGGCCGCGCTGGCCACGGCCGAAGGCATGATCGGCTCCAGCTACCCCGTCGGCGAAGCGCTGCTGGCCCGGGCACCGCAGCTCAAGGTGATTTCCAGCGTGTCGGTCGGCGTCGACAACTACGCCCTGGACGCCCTGGCTGCGCGCAGCATTGTGCTGTGCCACACGCCCGGCGTGCTGACCGAAACCACCGCCGACACCATCTTTTCGCTCATCATGGCCACCAGCCGCCGGCTGGTCGAGCTGGCCATCCATGTGCGCGAAGGCCGCTGGACGCGCAACATCGGCGAAGACCTGTTTGGCTGGGATGTGCATGGCAAGACCCTGGGCATTCTGGGCTTTGGCCGCATCGGCCAGGCCGTGGCGCGGCGCGCGGCGCTGGGCTTTGGCATGCCGGTGCTGTACCACAGCCGCCGCCCGGTCGACCTGGCCAGGGACATGCCCGAGCTGGCAGGAAAAGCCACCCACACGTCACTGGACGAGCTGCTCGGCCGCGCCGACATCGTCGCCGCCGTGCTGCCCCTGTCCGCTGAAACGCGCGGCCTGATGGGCGAGCGTGCGTTTGGGCTGATGAAGCCGGGCGCGATTTTCATCAACGGCGCGCGCGGCGCCATCGTGCAGGAGGACGCCCTGCTCCACGCGCTGGACCACGGCACGCTGCGCGCCGCCGGCCTCGACGTGTTCGCCACCGAACCGCTGCCGCTGGATTCGCCTTTGCGCAGCCACCCCAAGGTCACCGCCCTGCCGCACATAGGCTCAGCGACGTTTGAAACGCGCCACGCCATGGCGGTGCTGGCCACCAGCAACTTGCTGCAGGCCCTGGCGGGCGAGCAGCCGGATGCCGTGTTCAACCTGGAAACGGCAGCGATCTAGCGCCAGCGGCCGCCACAAGCAGCCACTGCGCGCTGTCAGGTTTCTTCAGGCTTGGCCGGCCGGGGAATCTTCTTGAACTTGATCAGCCGGTTGGTTTCGATCTTGTCTTTCTTGACCTGCCGCTCGGCGTCCAGCTTCTGCCCTGCGGCCAGCCACTGGGCATACTCTTCGGGTGTTTCCAGCGTGATGCGGCCGGTGGTCGCGGCACGAAATTCGTAAATCACTATTTCAGCGGCTTTTTGCAGGTTGATGCGGCCCTTGGTCAACACCGCGCCGCGCTTGCGACCAATGTTTTCGAGCAACTCTTCATCGGTGATGCCGGGCGGCACCTCGACCTTGTAGCGCGCCTGCAGCAAGCCGGGGTAATTTTTAATCAGGTAATCGAGCAGCTCCAGCGCGACCTCCTCTTCTTCGAAGGCGTTGCGGCCAATGGCGCCGCTGGCGGCCAGGTTGTAGCCGCTTTTGGCCACGATGATGCGCGGCCACAGCATGCCGGGCGTGTCCCACAAATAAAACCCGTCGGCCAACACAATCCGCTGCTCCAGCTTGGTGACGCCGGCCTCGTCGCCGGTCTTGGTCACGCGTTTGCCGGTCAGGGTGTTGATCAGCGTCGATTTGCCGACGTTGGGAATGCCGCAAATCAGCACGCGCATGGGTTTGACCATGCTGCCTCGGATGGGCGCCAGCGCGTGACAGGCCTCGATCAGCGCCTTGGCCGGCGTGGTCATGCTCGCGTCCAGCCCAATCGCCCGCGTGCCGGGCAGGCTGTTGTAGTGGGCCAGCCAGAGCGCCGTGCGCGCCGGGTCGGCCAGGTCCTGCTTGTTGAGCACCTTGAGTGCGGGCTTGGCGCCGGTCAGTTCGGCCAGCATCGGGTTGGCGCTGGAGCCGGGCAGGCGCGCATCGAGCAGCTCAATCACGACATCAATTTCCTTGATACGCTCCTGAATCGCTTTTTTGGTCAAATGCATGTGACCCGGAAACCATTGAATAGCCATCGCTGAACGTTCTTTCTTTACTTTTTGCAGTGCACGAGCACGGATTGTGAACGCTCCGGCGGCCTGAAAGCCGGCCCTCGCACATCCCCGCTGCACTGAAGCCGTCAGGATGAAGGAAAATTGCGCAAAGCGGACTTGAAAACCGCTGGTTCAAGCTGCAGGGTCATCCCCCGCATCCAGCCCATTAGCTCATCACCCGATACGGATTGAATACCCTATGCCCTTACCTGAAGCCCCCACCCGCCGGCCCAACAACCCTGCCAGCCGCCAAGCCGACAGTAAAGCCAACAACGATGTGCTGATCAAGGGGATTTTGTGCATCCTGATCGGCCTGGGCGTGCTGGTGTCGCCCTATTTCATCACGTCACCCGGCATGCAGGGCATTGTGGCCAAGACCGCGGTCGTCGGCTGGTTTTCGCTGGTGCTGGGATGTGCATTCATCGGCGTGTACATCAAACGGCGCCTGGCGGGCCCCAAAAAGCCATAACGCCGCGCCGCCAAGCCCATGCCGGACTTTCCCACCCATCGTGAAGCCGCGCTGGCACTTTTGGCCACGCTGCAGCAGCGCGCCCAGGGAGCCCGCGTGGCCCTGCGCTCCCCACCGCCAGAGCCCACCACCTGCTGCGGGCGTGGCTGCAACGGCTGCGTCTGGGAAGGCTATTACAGCGCGGTGGACTACTGGCGCGAAGACGCGCTGCTCAAGCTGCAGGCCTGATTTGCTATAAATTCAGTAGCTACTTACGCCCGTCCTGATTGCGCTAGCGGCATTTTTTACTTAAATATTCACACGGCTTCAGGCGTGCGCTGCCTCGCGGCCCGGCACACCAAGGCGCGAGGCCGACACATATTGCTGGCGGTAAATCTCAAAAGGCATGGTGTCCGACGCTTCTATTTGCTTTTGTGCCTGAATCGACTGCTCCGTCATCGCGGTGAAGCGCGCAAGTTGCTCATCCGACAAGGGCAGGTTTTCCAGTTCAAGGTGCGTCTTTTCGGACTGGGCCCGGGCAAACTGGACAAAGGAGTTGTCAAAGTCCTGCGCCATGGCCGCCAGCACACGGGCCGATGGCAGGCTGCTGGCGTCGCGTAACGCGGCTTGGGCGGCGGCCAGCGTGTCGCTGTACTGGGTGCCGCCATGCACGGCGTCCAGCGCGGCGGCAATCGGTGCGCATTCGGCCACCAGCTCTGCGCCCCAGGCGGTCAGCGGCACTTCGCGGCCAGCGCGTTGCAAGGTCAGGCCGGGCTGGCGGCCGCGCTCGGCCGTCTGGTGCTGGTTGTGCTTGAGTTCGGTGATTTCCTGCGGTGTGTCGTCAGGGCTGTCTGAAAGCAGGCAGTGCAGCAAAAACACATCGATGAAGCGCATGGTTTGCGCGTTGATGCCCACCGTCTCAAACGGGTCCAGGTCCATCAGCCGCACTTCCACATATTCCACACCGCGCTCGCGCAGCGCGTGCAGCGGGCGCTCGCCCGGAAAGATCACGCGCTTGGGGCGGATGGTGCCGTAAAACTCGTTTTCAATCTGCAGCAGCGTGGTGGCCAGCTGGTTGTAGTCGCCGCCCGGATTGCGGATGCCAACTTTTTCATACGGTGGATAGGGCCGTGTCAACGCGTCCTGCAAGGAAGCGCCGTAGCCTTCCAGGCTGTTGTAGCTGACCGCCAGCGCGGCCTGGGCGTCGCTCTGGTAGCCCAGCCGCCCCATGCGCAGCGATGTGCCGTGCGGCATGTACATGGTGCTGTCGGCCAGCGGCTGCAGTTCGTGCTGGCGCCCGGCAACAAAGGTCGAACACACGGCAGGCGATGCGCCAAACAGGTAAAGCAGCAAAAACGCGTGGCGACGGAAATTGCGAATCAGCGCAAAGTACTGCTCGCTCGTCACGTCGGGCAAGGACCAGTTGTAGTGAATGCCCGAAATGGTTTGCATGCGCCGGCCGTAGCGGTGGCTCAGACCCATGCGGTAGACGCTCTTGGCGCGCCCGACGTTGGACGCGCCAAAGCGGGCAATCGGAATGGTCTCGTCGGTCGGCAAATCGCAAGGCATGCTGGAGACCCAGAGCATTTCGTCGCCCATTTCCTTCATGGCGCGGTAGGTGAACTGGTGCAGTTGCGTGAGTTCTTGCAACGCAACCTCAGGACTGGGATGCACGCCCGTCACCAGTTCCACCTGGGACTCGCTGAAGTCGGTGGTGATATGCGGGTGCGTCAGGGCCGAGCCGAGCGCGGCCGGATGCGGCGTCAGCGCCAGGGCGCCGCTGGACTGGGCGCGCAGGCTTTCTTTTTCGATGCCGCGGCGCATGCCCTTGAGCTGGGCCGGGGTCAGCGCTTTCAGGCGGTCCTGCAAAAGCGCGCCCGCAGGCGCATGCAACTTGGTCATTTCGTCGTTCCCAGATTCTTGAAGTGGCGTGGAAGGTATCACAGGCCAGCCGATCGCGCTGGCGTCTGCCAATGAATGCTGCGGACGGCGTGGTGGCAAAGCCGGGATTGTGGCGCCTTCATCATACAAGGCCGTTTCAGACCCACAACCAGGCCCGGCAGCCAGGATGTCGGCGTCAAACCACGCCCCGGGAGCTCCAAGCAGAAACTTGACTTGACTTGCCCGGCGGGCTCAACGACGATAAAAAACATTTCGAACCAAGCTGTACACCCATCACGCACCTTCAAGCGTGTTCGGGTTTTGCGGGTCGTTTCAGCCCACGCCCGGTTCGAGCCGGCATAAAAATGAAAAACTTGATACAAAAACTCTTTCGCACGACCACACCCAATTCAACCCTGGCGTCGTCAGCGTTGCCCCATAAAGCCCAAGGCCCCGGCGGCGACAATCCCTCCACCATACAAGAAGGATCCGAAAACGCCATACGGCGCCAACTGGTGCAAGTACTGCTGCGCGATGTCATACGCAAACACGGCATACCGCCGCAATGGATTGAGCTGCAAATGTTGGTGGTGTCCAGCAGCAGCCGCGGCGCTGGTTTGTATGTGCGGCTGGTCATTAAGCAATGGGACCAACGGCTGATGAACTACGCCATGGCGTTGCAGAGTGAGCTGCTGGCCGATATTGCGCGCTTTGAGCCGCAGGCGGCCAAATGGCTGCATGGCCTTTCATGGCAACTGGAAATGGCAGACAGCTGTCCCTACACCGTCCTGCCCGACAAGTCCTTCTGGCTTGAGCCCGCGCAACAGGCCGCGCCAGTGGTTCCTGCTGCCAAATCGGCAGCCGTTGCCCAAGCACTTGAAACCGCCCCGGCCACTGAAGCCAACGACGCACTGGAGGACCTGAATCGCCTGTTTTTCATACGCGATCAGGAAATTGGCAAGTCTGCCGGCGAGCTCTCGCCGGTCGGCTACGAAAATACCCAGCCTTCACGGCTTTGACAGGCATTGCGCGCAAATTCGGCCCGAATTGCTATTTTTTAATAGCTTCATGTACCCGACCTGCATGGATCAGGGCCGGTTTTCATCGTGAATTTGGCC
>Ga0123337_10002598_pt1 | contig 20475 bp, 18 predicted proteins | sample frozenSSSSmetaG_FD_89792 | JGI IMG/M metagenome (GOLD analysis project Ga0123337, IMG submission 89792) | Glacier valley bacterial and archeal communities from Borup Fiord, Nunavut, Canada, to study Microbial Dark Matter (Phase II) -... | ecosystem: Environmental > Aquatic > Freshwater > Ice >... | reverse complement strand
TGAAAAGCTCTAAGATTGAGCAGATCTTTCTCATCGGTGATAAAAGGGAGTATGTAACCGCCATATTAATCCCTTCAAAAGAAGTAATGCAGGAGACCTTTCATCTGAATGATGAGTTTTTTCAGGAAAAAGATTCCTTCATCAGGGATCAGAAAATTCTCGATTGGCTGAATGAAGATATCCGCAAATACTCGACGGAACTTGCCAAATTCGAAAGGATGAAATCCTTCCTGGTTAAACGCAATCCATTCAGCATAGAAGAGGGTGAAATTACCCCTACAATGAAAGCTAAACGCAAGGTCATTGAGAGTAAATATTCTGAAGATATCAGTGAGATGTATTTGCAGGATACGGAGGCGGATTGAATAAGAACCAAGAGCAAAGAACCAAGAACAAAGAATAAAGAGCAAAGAACCAAGAATCAAGAATAAAGAATAAAGAGCAAAGAACCAAGAACAAAGAATAAAGAGCTAGAAACAAAGAATAAAAAGCTAGGAACAAGGAAAAAAGAATAAAGAGTAAAGAACAAAGACAATACCATTTTCATTGGGAAATTGTACCTCTTTTGACTTTGTTTTCCCCGAGACAAGCTACCTTAACGTGAACTCGACATAATATTTTAAAAACCGCATAGAAACATAGTATTTTATGGCTTCTAACCTACATTTTAGACACTTTAGTCATGAAGCTTTGCTTCAATCTATGCGATTACAATCTCTGTTTCCTTTAAAGCATAATAAATTCAATCTATGTGGTTAAATATTAATCTTTAGATAGTTTAATATCGAACTCGCGTTACCTTAGCATTTTTGCGCTGAAAAGCCTATTTTTGCAGAAATTGAAAATAAATGAGCATCGGATTATCTGAACTGGAGATTTTACGCCGGGAAGCCCTGGCAGAGCTACGTAAACTGGGCATTGACCCTTATCCTCCTGAAGCATTTGAAGTAAATGTCAATGCGCTGGACATAAAAAATAATTACGAGCGGGATAAGACTTCCTATAAGAATATTCGTTTTGCAGGCAGGATCATGAGCCGCAGAATTATGGGTAGTGCTTCCTTTGCTGAGTTACAGGACTCCACAGGCAGGATACAGGCCTATATCAACCGCGATGAGATCTGTCCCGGGGAAGATAAAACGCTTTACAATACAGTATTTAAGAAGCTGCTGGATATTGGCGATTTTATAGGTGTCAACGGATATGTTTTCACGACCAAGACAGGAGAAATTTCAATTCATGTTAGTGAAATGAAGATTCTGTCGAAATCACTAAAGCCCCTACCTATTGTGAAGCGGGATGATGATGGAAATATCTATGATGGCTTTACTGATCCTGAAATGCGCTACAGGCAGCGTTATGTCGATCTGACCGTTAATCCGGATTTCAAACAAATCTTCATTAAACGATCAAAAGTGATCAATACGATGCGATCTTATTTTGATGATCAGGGATGGATGGAAGTGGAAACTCCTATCCTTCAACCGATACATGGTGGTGCAGCTGCCCGTCCCTTCAATACTCATCACAATACATTGGATATGCCGCTTTATCTGCGGATCGCAAATGAATTATACCTTAAGAGACTGATTGTTGCAGGCTTTGATGGGGTATATGAGTTCGGTAAAATGTTCAGGAATGAAGGCATGGATCGCACCCATAACCCTGAATTCACCTCAATGGAAATCTATGTTGCCTACAAGGATTATATCTGGATGATGGCGATGGTTGAGGAATGTCTCGAAAAAGTAGCATTGGCTGTACATGGAAAATCAACCATAAAAGTTGCAGAACATGAGATTGATTTTGCAGGACCTTATGAGAAGCTTTCGATGTATGAGTCTATTGAGAAATTTACGGGGATCGATGTTTCAAACATGAATGAGGATGAATTACGCCTTACCTGTAAGAAACTCAATATCGAAATTGATGCGACCATGGGCAGGGGAAAACTGATCGATGAGATTTTTAGCGAAAAGGTCGAAGAGCATCTGATTCAGCCAACCTATATTACCGACTACCCGATTGAAATGACACCCTTAGCCAAAAAACACCGCAGTAAGGAAGGTTTGGTTGAGCGATTTGAGCTGTTTGTTATGGGTAAGGAGATAGCCAATGCCTATACCGAATTGAATGATCCGATCGATCAGCGCGAGCGCTTTGAAGATCAGCTATTGCTTGCAGGACGTGGTGATGAAGAAGCAATGGCCATGGATGATGATTTTTTGAGAGCATTGGAATATGGCATGCCGCCTACCTCCGGACTTGGGATTGGAATTGACCGTTTGGTTATGTTAATGACTGATCAGAGTACGATTCAGGAGGTTTTGTTTTTCCCTCAGATGAGACCTGAGAAAAAGGCAAAAATAGCTTCTGCAGATGATTTTATCGCAATTGGCATCCCTGCTGAATGGGTTCCTGTTTTGAATAAAATGGGGTTTAAAACGCTTGAAGAACTGAAAGCTGGCAACCCAAATAAGGTATTCAACGATCTTGGTGGAATGCGTAAAAAAATGAAGCTTGAAATTGCGATGCCTTCAAAAGAGACTGTGATGGAATGGTTTAGTTAACAAAAGCATAACAAAAACATAAAGGCCGCTTTGCTTATTGCTGAGCGGCCTTTATTATTTTTGGTGTTCAACCAATTATAATATCATTATGAAAAATTCAAGTCTTGAAATCACTGAACAGGAATACCTGATCAAACTGAACAAAGAAGATTATGATCTTTCTTTTATTCATCAACTTCTGAAACGAATTCAATCGGAACAATATTTCATCAATACGAGGGAGAATTATGAAGAACACGAGTTTGTAGGCAGTCAACTTTGTTGCAGCGACTTCTCAATCCGTTTTGACAATTTGAGGGATAAGTAAGAGATTAAAAGGGTTGACGGAAATTACGTTGTTGTACCGTACGATCCATTTGTCCCATCTGCTCCTTCATCATTTTTATCTGATCAGCCAGTAATTTATTCTTATCAGCCTTCTTGGCCTCCTGAAGATAAATTGTTGCTTCCCTTTTATTTCTTTTTGCCATTGCAATACCTGCCAGACTTAACTTGGCTAATGCAATGTTATGGTCCATGGTCATTCCCAGGCTAATCGCTCTCTTAAAATATTTTTCAGACTGAAGAGGAGCCTTTCGCGATTCGATGAGGCCAATCAGCAGGTTATAATAGCCATGCTGACCTTTAAATAATTCAGTTTCGTAATTCTTAATACCTTTAAGCCATTCGCCCGCTTTGTCCATGTCATCTTTACGCAGAAAGTACTGGGCAATTAACATTTTCTCATGGTAAAAGAATGTTATAGCTACAAGAATTGCAAGGAAAACCAAAGGAATTCCCCATCCCCAAAAACCGAAAACCATTAATGTTACCGATGCACCCAATATTAGGGCTGCAATTATCAATCTGATGAAATTAGGCATTGTCTTGTTATCTCTTAAATTTGTCGCAAATATCCGTTTATTTGAGCGTTTAACCAATATCTATCTGAGAAATTATGCCTTTAAAACTGGAGGAAAGCTGGAAGGGGGTTCTGGAAGCAGAATTTGAGAAAGAGTATATGAAAAAACTTCGTTCATTTCTTCAATCTCAACATGAACAAAAAAGAATTATATATCCGGGAAAAAGTTTGATATTCAATGCCTTTGAGCATACACCATTTGATAAAGTTAAAGTTGTTATAATCGGACAGGATCCTTATCACGGTACAAATCAGGCACATGGCTTATCCTTTTCGGTTCAGAAAGGAGTTCCTATTCCACCCTCGCTTAAGAATATTTTTAAAGAACTAAAGGCAGAATACAGTGACTTTCAATTTCCAGAACATGGCGATCTGAGTTCATGGGCAGATCAGGGCGTACTATTGCTGAACGCAAGTTTAACTGTTGAAGCTTCAAAGCCAGGATCCCATCAGAATCAGGGTTGGGAAAAATTTACTGATCAGGTAATTCAAACTCTTTCGGAGCAAAGAACAGGAATCGTCTTTCTATTGTGGGGTAAATTTGCCCAGGCTAAAGCCGCATTGATTGATCAGAGCAAGCATCTGGTATTAATGGCAGCGCACCCATCACCCTTTTCAGCTTACAATGGATTCTATGGATGTAATCACTTTATCAAGGCGAATGAATATTTGGTGGAGAATGGGGGGATGGGGGTTGATTGGGGTAAATTGGAAAATGAGCAAATTAGCAAATGAGCAAATTGGAGATTGTACTAATTAGGAAATAGCCTAATGGTGGAATGAGAAAATTAGCAAATGAGTAAATTAGCAAATTGGTGATTTTACTACTTACAAAATGAATTAATCCAATGTTGTTTTATAATAGAATATCTAAATTAATCAATTACCAAATTTAGGCGCCTTGCCCATTTGCTAATTTCCTAATTATCTAATTTGCTAATTCACATTTTGCTAATTAGTATTCCAAAGGCACCGCCGGCTCCTTCTTATTGGTCGACATGATCATCATGGTTTGAAAAGTTTTAACCACACTGATCTTGCTGATCTTATCCATAATAAGGCGCTCGTATGATTTTATATCCTTAACATACGCTTTTAGCAGGAAATCACACTGACCGGTAACATGGTGACACTCAGTGATTTCTTTAATGGCATCTATTTCTTCAAGAAAAACCTGAATGGTATTATTTTTATGAAAATCAAGCTGTATCTGTATGAAGGTTTTTATACCCAAACCCAGCAATTCTTCATCCACCAATGCATGATAGCTCTTGATATAATGAGCCTGCTCCAGTTTTCTGACCCGCTCAAGAGTTGGGGCCGGCGACAGACCAACTTCATGAGAAAGTTGCAAATTGGTAATCCTACCATTTTCCTGAAGAATTTTAAGAATTCTCAGATCTATTTTATCCAGTTCTATTGCCATGATAAGTACAAAAGTAAAGTATAAAAAGGACTAGCCAAATTTTATTTTAAAAAATGATCAAAATATAGTCACATATTTTATGATAGATTTTTAGATTAACCTAAATAAATTATTAGATTTGTTTAATTTTTTAGCTTATGCACTCATTTACAGAAGAAAATTACCTGAAAGCTATTTATCACCTGAGTGAAGGAAATATCGCTGCAGTCAGTACAAACCAAATTGCCGAAATGACCAGTACTAAGGCTGCGTCGGTTACGGATATGCTGAAAAAACTGGCTGAAAAAAAACTGATCAATTACATTAAATATCAGGGGGTTACGCTAACAAATTCTGGCGTTAATGCGGCGGTGAATATTATCAGAAAACACCGTTTATGGGAAGTTTTTCTTGTGGAAAAGCTGGGATTTAAATGGGATGAAGTTCATGATATTGCTGAAGAACTGGAACATATCAATTCTGAAACCCTGATCAACCGGTTAGATGATTTTCTTGGTAACCCTGCAGCCGACCCGCATGGTGACCCCATTCCTGACAGATCAGGCCTGATAAAACATAAAAAACTGGTTAAGATTTCGGAAATGCAGAGCGGCGAAAGCGGCACCGTTTCGGGAGTGAACGAACATGGTTCAGTATTTCTTAAACTACTTGAAAAGCTTGGATTAACTTTAGGAACAAAAATAATTATCACAGAACTGATTGAATTCGATGGTTCGATCATGCTTACGATCGACCAAAAAACAGAACGAACAATCAGCCGTGAGGTAGCAAAAAATATATTGGTTATACTATGAGCAGTAAGAATTCAGAATCCCTGAGTGAGGTTCACGGTTCAGTAAGTACATCAGGTAAGACAGGATGGCGTAAGCTGATGGCTTTCATTGGTCCGGCGTATCTTGTCAGTGTGGGTTATATGGATCCTGGAAATTGGGCGACTGATATTGCCGGAGGTAGTCAGTTTGGTTATAAACTGATCTGGGTCTTGCTGATGTCGAACCTGATGGCATTATTACTGCAATCTCTCAGCGCCCGTTTAGGAATCGTCAGGGGACTCGACCTGGCACAGGCTTCCAGAAATACCTATCCATCCTATATCAATTTTCCGCTCTATGTACTCGCACAAACTGCCATCATTGCCTGCGATCTCGCAGAGATCATAGGTATGGCCATTGGGTTAAACCTGCTTTTCGGCCTTCCGCTGATCTGGGGGGTATCAATTACGATTTTCGACACCTTTCTGCTGCTTTTTCTGATGAATAAGGGAATGCGAATGATGGAGGTTTTCATTGTATCGATGGTATTTATTGTCGGGATTTCATTTTTAACCGAGATGTTCATTGTTAAACCCTTGATAGGTGAGGTATTAAGTGGATTTGCACCATCAATATTATCAGGAAATGCACTCTACATTGCTATTGGAATCATTGGAGCAACTGTAATGCCTCATAATCTGTATCTGCATTCTTCGCTGGTACAGACAAGAAAAATTGAACGTACTGCGAAAGGAATCAAAGACTCCCTGAAATACAACCTGATCGATACAACGATTGCCTTAAATCTTGCATTCTTCGTAAATGCTGCAATTCTGATCCTGGCCGCGACCGCATTTTATAAAAACGGTTTGTTTGAAGTTGCTGAGATTCAGGATGCCTATAAATTACTGAATAATATTTTCGGTTCTGTAGCCCCTACCCTTTTCGCGATTGCCCTGATCGCATCGGGACAGAGTTCCACAATCACCGGTACCCTTGCAGGGCAGATCGTGATGGAAGGCCACCTGAATCTAAGGATACAGCCCTGGATCAGGCGATTGCTGACACGTTTGCTCGCAATCATTCCGGCATTTTTTACAATAATGTTCTTTGGGGAGAAAGCTTTAGGAAGTTTACTGATATTAAGTCAGGTAGTATTGAGCTTGCAACTCGGCTTTGCGGTGATTCCATTGATTCACTTTAACTCCGACCGGGAAAAGATGAAGGAATACACCATCAAAACCTGGGTTAAAATTTTGGCATGGTTATCTGCACTGATCATTGTCAGCCTGAATGTGCAACTGGTAATTGAAGAGATCGGCTCCTGGCTAAGCAGCACAACTTTAAGTGTTTGGTGGATCTATTTGCTTGTAATTCCTATAGCAATAACAATCGGCATATTATTGTTATATGTATTTCTGATTCCTTTATTCAGAAAACAGGAACGAAAAATCTCCAACGTACCTCATGGAGAGGCTCTTGAAATCGGTGAACTCGAACAGGTGGTGTATAAAAAGATCGGCATCACTGTTGATTTTTCAAAGAATGACAGAAATACATTTCGCCATGCCCTGATACAGGGCGGAAAAAATGCAGAGTACTACCTTATCCATATTGTTGAAACCGCCGCAGCCCGATTTCATGGCGAGAAAGTGCTCGATCATGAAACGCAAATTGATACCGACAATCTTGAAAAATATCAGCAAAATCTAAAAGATCTGGGCTATCAGGCACATATCGAAATAGGTTATGGCACTGCTGCAAAGGCTATATCAGAACTTGTCAAAGCAAATAACCTGGATCTTCTGGTCATGGGTGCCCATGGACATAAAGGCATCAGCGACCTGATCTTTGGGACTACAGTGGATACGGTAAGGCATAATGTGAATATTCCGATTATGATTGTTAAGTGAGATGGAGGAATGAGGGCTGAAGTCGGATGTCTGAAGTCGGAAGTCGGATGTCTGAAGTCTGAAGTCGGATGTCTGAGATGTGAGATGTGAGATTTGAGATATTCTAAAACTGATAAGAATTAAAATTAAACAAAAACCCTTAGTTTTTTGCAACTTTTTCCAGCATAAAGAGCATAGCACGTGGCGACAGGAATCCATCGTGCTGGTAAATAATCTCATTTGTAACATTAAGAACTGCAATTGTAGGATAGGAAATCTGACCCTTGATCGTACCTAGTTCCCTGGCAAGTTCATGTATCCCGGCTTTATACTTAAAGCTTCTGCCGGCAAAAAATATATCCTTCTTATCCTCAGCATCAAGAAATACGGTATAAAATTTTTCATTCAATAGTGCAGCGACTTTGTTGTCCTTAGTCATTGTGTTTTTCATTGCGTGACAGTATTTGCACCAGCTAGTCATGATCAGAACCACAACAGGTTTTGGCGCCTTTTCCTGCATAGATTTGATCTCTTCAAATTTAACAATGCGATTCTGTGCCTCTGCAGGCAAAATAGTAACCTGAATCATCATGAAAATAAATATGATCAATAATCTCAACATCTCATTTTATTGTTAAACGTACACCCAAAAATCCCCTGATACCCTGGTTGGGAGCATACACATATCCCGGGTCAAATGTTAAAGCATAAGGGTTCGCCGAGCTGGGAACAATATTTCCGGATGCATCAGTCTGAACTTCCTTATCAAAAGGATCATTACTGCGCGAGATCAAAAAAGGTTCATTCTTGCCCGGAGTCCAGTTCAGTAAATTTTTTATACCTCCGTAAAGTTCGATCTTTTTCATGCCTGAATAGGTAAATTGTATATTTTGAAGGCTCCAAACCGGGGATAGCCCGCTTCGTGGATCTGTATTGCTTAAACGGGGTAAGAGCATCGGTCCGTAGATATTTCCTGTGTAATCAAGTCCAAGATTCAGGTTCTCAAGTTTATAGGATATTCCCCAGGTGCCTGTCCACTTTTCATTGAGAAATGGCCTGATCTTTTCACCTGATGCTTCATTTTTAGAAAACACTTCCAGCAGGGAAGTTCCGGCAATAATCTTTAATCCGTTTGAAAATGTCATATCAAAATTGGCACTCAAACCACGTGAGACTGCATATCCTCTTAAATTACTATAAATAATCTGGTTTGGATTGCTCAAATAATCGGGAATAATCTGGTTATTAAAATGGGTATACCATGCAGAGGCATCTATACCTATAAAACTTCCACTTTTAAAATAGATCTTTTTTATGAAGTTAAGATTTGCATTATAACTTCTTTCAGGTTTCAGCTGTTCTGAAACAACAACCTCCCTTGAGCCTGTGAGAGCAGCATGTTCCTCAGTAAACAAACTAACTACCCTGAAGCCCGTACCTGCATTTAAACGGAGAATATTATTTTCATTAAGGACCCATTTGTATGCAAATCTCGGAGTCAGAATATTCCCATGAATAGAGTTATAGTCGTATCTCATTCCAAGCAAAAGTTTATGTTTTTCTGCAAGGGCAATTTCATCCTGAATGAAAATCCCCGGAAGCCACACCTGATCTGCCCGATTTATTCCGTTAAGTAATGCTGTTGCGGGAGTATTATCATCGTATAAAGTGTATCTCAGGGCTGTTCCAAACAACAGATCATGATTTTTTAGCTTCTTATCCCAACTCAATTGTCCGAATGCAATCTTTTGCCTTGCCTTGTAAATGGTACTCCCATAAACCGAATTTTGGGCATGGTCATTCAGAGACCATGAAAACATGACCGCTTCTTTTAAAGGAAGCTGATAAGTTCCCAGCATTTCCCATCTGTTGGTATAGATGCTCTCCCCATATCGCTCTGTTCCTCCCCTGTACGCCTTGTCCCAGGTGATATCGCCACCCCAGCGGTCTTCATAATTATATCTTGCTGCCAGACTGAACTGCCTGTTTTCCTTTCTGTTAAAATTCCATTTCTGAAACACTGAAATCCTGTCCTGAAGGGTTACATCCGTAAAAAGATCTTTATTGTTATCGATCCGGTTTCCATAGTTAAAATAATTGATTCCTGTCAGTACCTCAGCTGTTTTACCTGCAGTAAACTTAAAACCCAAATCTGTATTTACATCTCCCCAGGAAGTCGAAAATACATCCCCTGAAAATGCAGGTGCATTCTGAGGCTTTTTAGTTATGATATTAATCAAGCCTCCTACTGCCTCAGAGCCATATAGTGATGAGGCAGGTCCTTTAACGATCTCTACCCGCTCAATTAAAGCATTGGGTATGCCTGAAAGACCGTAAACAGATGAAAGTCCGCTGACTATAGGCATACCATCAATCAGGATCATCGTATAAGGGCCCTCGAGACCATTGATATGAATATCACCGGTATTACAAATATTACAGTTTAACTGCGGCCTCACTCCGTTTACATTCTGCAAAGCATCGAAAACAGAGGGTGTTGGGTTCTTCCTGAAGAATGCAGGGCTGTAAACTTCAACAGGTACAGGACTTGCCAGCCGGCTGACCTCTTTCATCGTGCCGGTTACAACAAACTCTTCGATAGCAGAACCTGACTCTTTTAAATCAATATCCTGCTTAAGAGTTTCGTTTTCCCTTAAAGTAAGTTCTATTTTGTATGGCGTGTATCCCAATGCTGAAAAACTTATGCTATGTTTCCCGGGTTTAAGATTGAAGATAGAATACTTGCCCAGTGAATCACTGATTGTTCCTACTTTACTATCAATAAGCCTTACAGAGGAATAAGGAACCGGTTTCAAACCTGAACTAATCACTCCGATCAGGGCTGATGTCTGTGCATTAGCTTTTAAAGAGCAGCTGAAAAGTAGCACAGAAAGGATAAATATTCTCATTCTTCATATATTAGATTGCCAAAAATACAAATTTAGATTAATCTAAAAATATTATTTTATCAATCTTAAAAAAATATTTGAATTACCTGCACACACAAAATTCCGGTTATGGATTTTCTTTCGGATATTTGCTGGCATGTCGGGTGGAATAAATATTAAGAATAAGAGAGCGTATTTCGAGTATCATATACTTGAGACCTATACAGCCGGTATAAAACTGCTTGGAACTGAAATAAAATCGATCCGTGAGGGGAAGGCTGATATCAATGATGCCTTCTGTACTTTTTTTGACGGAAATCTCTATGTGAGGAATATGCAGATTGCAGAGTATTCTCACGGTTCTTTTTATAACCATGAGGCCAAGCGCGACAGGGTCTTGCTTCTCAATAAAAAGGAAATAGCCAAACTCCGGACAAAAATCGAAGAAAAAGGATTTACAATTATCCCCCTAAAAATCTTTACCTCAGAGCGGGGCTTTGCAAAACTGGAGATTGGCTTAGCTCAGGGTAAAAAGATCTACGATAAGCGCGAAACACTCAAAGACAGGGATGCGAAACTGGAGATGAGCAGGGCGATGAAACGATAGAGTTACGAATTATCAATTACGAATTACTGATTATCAATTCTCAACTCTCAATTCTCAATTCTCAACTAATTACCACGCTTTTTCTCCCACCAGCGGTACAAACCTAAACGTATCCAAAGAGATCCGTTCGTAGTCTTTTTCACTCACTCTAAGCACAGTTATCATTTTCTGAGAATTCTCATCACCTACCGGGATAACCAGTATTCCACCGATTTTCAATTGTTTAAGCATAATTTCAGGAACCAGAGGGGCTCCTGCGGTTACAATAATCTTATCGTATGGCGCATGCTCGGCAATCCCCTTTGATCCATCGCCAAAAAAGAATTCAGCATGATAGCCGAGATGGGGTAAAACCTGACTGGTGCGTTTGTACAGATTTTCCTGACGCTCGATGGTATACACCTTGGCCCCAAGCTCCAGAAGAATACAGGTTTGATAGCCTGAACCGGTGCCAATCTCAAGCACCTTATCACCGGCTTTGATGTGTAAAAGTTCAGTCTGGTAGGCTACAGTGTAAGGCTGGGAGATTGTTTGTCCGTTACCAATTGGGAAGGCAATATCTTTGTACGCCTGTGTCCAGAATGTCTCATCAAAAAAATAATGTCTTGGCACCTTGCCGATTGCTTTTAATACCTTCTCATCAGCTATACCCTTGTCTCTGAGTAATTCAACCAATTTTTTCCGGGCTCCCTTTTCACGGTAGCTATCAACTAATTTATGTGCCATTATTATTCAAAAATAGTCTTATGAAGGCAGTTTTTGATAATAAAATTAAGAATAAATTAAAGGAAAATTTTAATAGGGATCAACATCTATATGGATGTAAACACCCTTATTAGAGGGCTGAGAATCGAAATTCCTGAGAATCTGCTGTAATGCTTCCTTTATTTTCTGGACAGATACTCCCTCCTTCTCAACCTTGATTAAAATAGTCTGGATATAATAATTCCTGATACGGCTGATCAGAGGTGCTTCAGGACCTAAAACCCGGTCGCCAAACTGAGATCTCAATACTTTAGCGAGAGAATCTGAAATTAGCGCCAGTTTGGGGAGATCTTTATGTTTCACATCCAATTGAATAAGACGGAAAAGTGGCGGATAATGAAAATTTCTCCGCTCAAGAATTTCAGTATCGAACATTTCTTCATAATCGCCCCTGATTACCTGGCTGATGATACGATGACTGGTATCATATGCCTGAATAATAACCTTGCCCTGTTTCGCACGTCTTCCAGCACGTCCCGAAACCTGAGCTAACATCTGAAAACTCCTTTCAAATGCGCGGAAATCAGGATAATTTAACATGCTATCGGCACTGATGATCCCAATTGTGCTGACATTCCCGAAATCAAGTCCCTTGGCAACCATTTGCGTACCCACCAGAATATCGATCTTTCCTTCTTCAAAATCATTGAGCAGTACCTGAAAACTGTTCCTTGTCCGAGTAGAGTCGAGATCCATACGGGCAATTTTCGCATCTGTAAAAATACGCTGCAGCTCATCTTCTATCTTTTCGGTACCAAAGCCTTTCTGCTCGATCCGGGTTGATCCACAGGCAGGGCAGGCTTGCAGCACATCCTGTTTATACCCACAATAGTGGCAATGGAGTTTTGCACTGCTCTTATGAAAAGTAAGGCTCACATCACAGTTGATGCATTTTGGTGTGTAACCGCAGGTAGTACAAAGTAAGACCGGTGTATAACCACGGCGGTTCTGAAAGAGAATTACCTGTTCCTTCCGGGATAGGGCTGCTTTAATTTCATTTACCAAAACTGTTGTAAAATGCGATTGCATAGTTTTCCTTTTGGTTTCTTCAGCTATACTCACCACTTCAATTACCGGCGATTTTACTCCCCCATACCTTCCCTTTAAGGTCACAAAACCGTATTTCCTGATCTTCGCATTGTAAAAACTTTCCAAACTTGGAGTTGCCGAGCCTAAAACTATTTTTGCCCCATGAAGGTGTGAAAGGTAAATTGCTGTATCCCTGGCATGATATCTCGGAGCCGGGTCATATTGTTTGTAAGAAGATTCATGCTCCTCGTCGACAATGATCAGCCCCAGATCCTTAAATGGAAGAAAAATAGATGATCTGGCACCCAGAATCATTTTATACTCCCCCTTTAATACTTTCTGCCAGACTTCTGCGCGCTCATTATCATTAAAGCGGGAATGATAAACTCCAATCTGTCCTCCAAAATGTTCACGCAAACGTTCAATTACCTGAGTGGTTAGTGCTATCTCCGGCAAAAGATATAAGGTTTGCTTATTTTCAAGCAACATTTGCTCAATAAGGCGAATGTAGATTTGTGTTTTCCCGGAGGATGTTTCGCCATAAAGCAGGACAACATCCTTCTCCTCGAGGTTCTTTCTTATCTCTCCCAATGCAATTTCCTGGGCATCATTCAGCTTAAAATCATGCAGGGTTTCAAGTTCTTCAGCGCTCAGGCGGCTCACAACTTTATCTTCCTGAATAAAAATCTCCTTATCAATGAGTGTTTTTAAGGCCGCTGGACCGCTACCACTAACTTCCAGCAGTTCAGATTTTAAAATTTCCTGCTGTTGTTTTTCAAGTTTAAAGTATGCCAGTAATAGTTCCAGTTGCTTTGGTGCCCTTTCAAGAATTTCGAACAATGCCCTGCGGTTTTCGGAATCTTTATATTGAGGGTGAAGGCTGATAAATGATTTTTTCTTAGGCTTAAACTTTTCAGAAATTTCCTCTGATATGATGATGATATTTTTCTCAAAAAGAGATCTGAGTATCGGAAAAACAGTTTTTTGCCCGAGTAATTTACTGATATCACTTACCTTAAGTTCTGATTGAATATCCAGTGCGTCGATAATGAGGAATTCCTTGTCAGACAGTTCTGATTTATCAAATTCTGTTGAATGATTCAGGATGATACGGGTTTCACTTGCCAGTTTGAGGGCTGAAGGAAGTGCAGCCTGCATCACCTCACCGATATGACAGAGATAATAATCAGACATCCACTTCCATAATTTCAACTGAAATTCATTCACAATGGGCTCATCATCAAGAACATCAAGGATATATTTAGCCTCATAAAGTTCTGGAGGAGTTTCAGATACCTGATAAACAATTGCGGTATAGATCTTAGCCCGTCCGAACTGAACAACCACACGCTTGCCTATTGAAATAGCACGGGTCATTTCTGAGGGAACCCGGTAGGTATAGGTTTTAGGTATCGCTAATGGAAGAACTACCTCTATGAAAAGAGTTTTCCTTTCAAAACCATTTGTTTCATTAAACTCAAGCATTATTTACTCTTTAATGCAACCAAGATCAGGCTGAACCAACCCAGAATAAAAAATAAACCACCAATTGGAGTAAGCGGTCCAAGAACGGAAAGCTGACTGATATTGAGTATATCTTTTGTGGAAATGAGATATAAAGAACCCGAGAAAAACAAAATTCCTAAAGAAAAGAACCAGGCAGCCATTTTTGCTGCTTTCATATTGCTTGCAGGAAGTATTGAAACGAAAAGCAAGGCGAGTGTATGATAGAAGTGATAACTTACAGCAGTTTTCCAAACCTCTAATCCGGAAGGATTGAGCAGCGATTTTAAAGCATGAGCACCAAAGGCACCTAAAATAACAGCCAGAATTCCAAACACAGAAGCGACAATAATTAGCTGTTTGTTCATATTGTTAGATTAGATTGCTAATTTAACAACATGTTAGCAAATCTTCTGCGAAGACATAAAAATATAAATTTGCTAAAAGCACAAGTTGATGAAGAAAATAATAGGAATTACAACGGCATTATTCCTTACAGTGATTTCTCTGGCATATTTATACTTTTCTAAGCTCAACGTTAGCAGCCGGAATAATGACCGTGTACTTTCTGAAATTCCTGCTGATGCTTCCCTTATTTTTCAATACCCCAACGACAAAAGCCTGTATGAGATCTTTTCAGATTACACCGTCTTCGATACCATCATAGGTACAAAGGCTAAAAATGAACTGGCCTGGTTAAAAGAGCTTCTGATCAGTAAAAAGGAGCTGACTGATATTACTGATGGGCAAAAGGTTTTTTTATCCTTTCATCCATCCAAAAAGGATAGTGTTTATTTTTTATGGTCAATTCAGTTGAAACAAGATCTGGCTATAAATGACCTGAAAAACACTTTGTCTGAACTGTCGGATTTCAGAATCTCTATCAGAGAAAAATCAATTTTAGTACTAAATAATGATGAACTGAAACGGCCCTTTTACCTCAGTATAGATAAGGGCATTGCAAGAGGAAGTTTTTCAGTGGAACTCCTAAACCAGAGTATTGACAACAACACAAAGAAAATCAGTCAGGCATTTATAAAAGAGATCAATACCGGATTAAACAAAGATGCAAATGCATTGGCGCATGTTTTTGTAAACTATAACAAACCCAGCTTTCTGAAACCCTATTTCAGGGGGAGACTGAGTGATGACATGGAGCTTTTCGAAAGCTTTTCCGGTTATTCAAGTCTGGCAATGAATTATAAAACTGATGTCATGATGTTTAATGGGATAAGCAGAATATCCTCTTCGAAAGACAGCTATATCCCGATATTTCTAAATCAGAAACCCATCAAGAATACTATTAAACTGGTTATGCCAGCTAATACAGCAAGTTCAATAGCCTATGGAATCTCAGATTATACAAAATATAAAAAAGACCTGGATCTGATATTTGAAGCCAGAGCTGAACTCGATACACTCAACAAGCAAATAGAAACCATAAGATCTGAGACCGGTATCAATCCGGAAAGGGATATGAAAAAATTATGGGCAAAAGAAATGTGTACTATCCATCTTTCAACTTCCGAAAGCCTGGGAATTATAAAAGTCAGTGATGGAAGTAAACTTCAGTTCTTGCTTGAACCAATGAGTTCGGTTTACTCAGCAACGGTGAGAAGAATGAATTACAGCAATCTGTTTTATTTTTATTTTGGAGATCCAATGAAAAGATATGCTAAACCGTTCTTTACAATTATTGACAATCTCCTTATACTTTCAAATTCACCCGCAAGTATTCAGCGGTTTTTAAATGATTATAATTCCGGTCGATTACTTCATAAATCAGATGCTTATATTCAATTTGATCAATTGGTTGCTGATCAGAGTAATATTTCCTTTGGATTATATCTCAACAATGCAGGAATTTCGCTAAGAAACTCTCTCAAAAGCAATTACATTCAGATATTTAATAGTATTAATTATGGTTTAAAAGATCTCTATGCGATGTCCTATCAGTTGACAAGCAATGATGAATATTTTTTTACTAATTTTTATACAGCATACAAAACCATAAAGCCAGCACCTGAAGCTGATATAAACGTAGATAGTATTGCAAGTAATTAATTAAAACATGATTCTAAGCCGAAACAATTCTTTTCCATTAAAGCTGTCTCTTGTACTACTGTTGTTGATCGGACTAGTAAGAAGCAGCTACTCTCAGCAATATTCTCTGTATAACAGTCGTACTTTATACGACAGCTTTGAAAATCCATCCCAAAGAGCTTATCAGGTTGATACCAGCCGTAGATTCGCATTCAATTTCTTTATTCCAACAATCAGTTTGAATTCTACCTTTTCTGGTCCGGGAGAATCTGCATTCAAATCACTCATTTATGATGGGGTATTCAATGGGCGCAACATCACCCTGGGTGAGAACCAAATGAATACTATAAGCTTTAGTTCAAATAATTACATCGCGATGTTGCGTGTACTGAAGGCAGTAAAAAAATATAAAGAAATGGGAGTTAGCTGGCAGATTCGTAATGATGGAAGAGCAAATGTAACCAATGAAGTTTTTGCAATTTTTGACGATTACCGTGCTTTCAATGCCAGCAACCTGAGTAATTTATTCAATGTGAATGGATATAATCAGTCATACCACCAGTTCAGTTTTGCATACCGTCAGAATTACACCAAGCGCTTTTCAGTGGGCGCAAAGTTCAGCATGTTAAGCGGAATAAGTTATACCGCATTAAAGGTCGATAAATCCGAAATAAACATGGACAAAGCAAACGAGGTGTTCGATGTTTCAGTAAAAGGACAGCTCAGGTCGAGTTTCAAATTTGATGATTTTCAACGACAAATGCTTAATCCCAACTTTAAAAATCCGGGGCTTGCTATTACAGCCGGAGCGTCTTATCGCCTTCGGGATGGCTGGTCTATTTTAGGAAACATAAAAGATATCGGTTTTATAAAATGGAATAAGGAAGCTTATGAATATGAGTTTGATACCGGGCAAATCATTATACAGAATGCCTCGAACTCAAATGCGGATGAAAGACTGGCGGACAGCCTGGATACGAGGATCAGTAGGGCTTCAGTTAACAGATCTTATGTTAGTATGATCAATGGTAAAGCTGAATTAATGTTGAGCAAAGAATTTGGAAATTATAAACCAAACCTGATCCTTTCTAAAAGCATTTATTATGATGGTGGAGATCTGGTTCTGGTCAATAATTATCATTTGAAAAACCATGTCCTAAGCGCATCGGCTGCCTACAATACGACCGGTATATTGCAGATAGGTGGGCAGTACATGATAAAAACTCCTAATGTCGAATTTTACATAGGTAGTGATCAGCTTCTCAAAAGCTATGAAATGATAAAAAATTATTCAAAAAGTGCTTCTCCTTACTCGAGTGGATATACCGGTGCCTCATTTTACATGGGATTTGGTTTAAAATTCGGAAGTATTTTAGAGCATCAGGCTAATGCAACTAACATCTCCGGCTTCAGAAAAAATCCAATTGGTAAATTTATTAAGGGACTGGTCGGAAAGAAAGATTAGAAATTATTCTTTGTGGATTTAGTAACCAAAAAGTCTTTCAAATAAAAAGGCTCAAAATAAGCTACATTCTCAGTTTCAGTATTACTTAACTTTCTGTACGCCAAATTGTTCAGATCTTTAGCAGAATTTGTAAACTCAAAAAAACTGATATTGCTTTGACCCGAAAATAATTCCCTGAACTTTCCGGCACCATCTCCAAACAAAATCAGATTTTTGCCCTTAAACTGTTCAAAAGAAGTGATATCCACAATCTTTGCGCTTACTGGTTCCAGTACCTTGAGATCCTTTTGAAAAATACCTGTATAAACTTCCATTCTTCGGGCATCGATCATTGGGATCAGCAGATCTGAATCCTGAATATAGTTTTGTGACAACAGACCGGATACCATTGCTTCGAGGGTATCGATACCCAATAAGGGAATATCAAGTGCATAACAGAGGCCCTTTGCGGTTGAAACCCCTATCCTTAGACCTGTATATGATCCTGGCCCCTTACTTACTGCGACAGCACTCAGATCAGAATATCTTTTTCCTGTTTTGACCATCAACTCTTCTATGAAAAGTGTGATATGGCTTGCATGGATATTAGGTTCATTTGCTTCCTTGACGGCAATGATTTTCCCATTTTCACTCAAAGCCACCGAACAACTGCTGGTTGCAGTCTCAAGAAGTAAAATTAGTTGATCTTTCATAAATGCAAAGGAGCAAAATTATCGATAAAGAAAAAACTCATGGAACCGGATCATGACCGTGACCGCCCCAGGGATGGCATCTGCCAATCCTCTTTAGGGTGAGCCAGCCTCCCTTAAAAGGTCCATGCTTCTGTATTGCCTCTATCCCATAGTGAGAGCAGGTCGGGGTAAAACGACATGATTTTCCAAGTATTGGTGAAATAAGATTCTGGTATATCCAGATCAGGAATAGAAAAATTGAAGAAAATACCAATTTAACTATCCTTTTCAACATGGCTGCTCAGGTATGATTTTTTTAAGCGATTCAAAGCATCTTTGAACTTCTTATCCAAAAATGCATATTCTCCTATTTCATTACCTATATAAGTAATCCCCAAAATCAATCCGGTAGAATGTTCATTCAGGAAGGGGAAAAGGTATTCGGATTTATGAAGCCGGTATACTTCGCGAATTCTGCGCTTAATCAGGTTTCTGTCAACCGCACGTTTAAATCTCTTTTTCGGGACACTGATCAAAACCTGCACTGGATACTCAGAACTTGAAAAACCGCTAAGCCAAACAATGCGGAAGGGATAAACTAAAAAAGAAGAACCGTCAGTAAAAAGCTTTTCTATAAGCTTCACATTACATAACCGTTCTTCTTTTTTAAAACTGTACATTTTGACTGTTATTTAGCCTGATTTACAAGCAGATTTTGATCTGCGTTAATCGTAAGGCTACGAAAACACAATCAAAATTATGCTTTATGGCGACGCTCGTCAGAGACAGATAGTCTTCTTCTACCTTTAGCTCGTCTTGAGGCTAATACTCTTCTTCCGTTTGCACTGCTCATGCGCTCTCTAAACCCGTGCTTATTTCTTCTTTTTCTTTGAGAAGGCTGGAATGTTCTTTTCATGACTTATTTATCTATTATTGCTCTAAAAAACAGGAGTGCAAATATAAGGTTGATTTTTCACAATTCAAACAATTGAATTAAAAATATCCATATCTTCCCTAATTAATTCCAAGGAACGGCCCAAAAATATGAAGTTTTACCTTTTAATTTTCTTTGTGTTTTTCGCGTTTCCTGCCTTATCACAGTTGAAGTCTGAGAATTACAAAATTTTTGACAGTAAGGCTAAGAAGACATGTACACTTGAAGATATTATTAGTGTTGTTGCAAAAAATGATGTTGTTTTTTTCGGTGAGGAACATAATGATCCAACCGGACATCAACTCGAAAATGAAATTCTCAGGTTGATTCACCTTAAAAACGGGGAAAGGCAAGTCCTGTCAATGGAAATGTTCGAAACTGATGTGCAGCAGGTATTGAATGAATACCTGCAAAATCTGATCCGTGAAAAGAATTTCATAAAAGAAGCCAGATCATGGAACAATTTCACAGATTATAAACCCTTGATTGAATATTCCCGTACACAGGGCATACATGTAATCGCCGCCAATACTCCAAACCGTTATGTGAATATCGTAACGCGAAAAGGACTCAAGGGGCTTGATTCTTTGAATAAAACAGCCAAAAAATGGCTTCCACCCCTGCCTATTGATACGACTGCCGGGAAATATTATGATAATTTCCTAAAGACTATGGGAGGTCACAAAGTCCCCGGCATGGAAATATACCAGGCTCAAAACTTATGGGATAGTAGCATGGCATGGTCCATCATCAACTATCTGAAAAAGCACAAACAGGATAAAATATTCCATATTGCCGGGCGATTTCATAGTGATGAAAAGCTTGGCACTGTTGCCAGGGTTGTGAAATTCAAGCCTTCATTAAAAATAACAACTATTTCATCCTTTTCAGACAGCACATTCAAAAATCCTGACTGGAAAAAATTTATGAATCTGGGTGATTATATCATCATAACTAACCCAGAGCTAAAAAGAACTTATTGACTATCTGTTCTGATTTTTCAGCAAATCCCTGATTTCAGCTAACAGA
>Ga0123337_10002597_pt1 | contig 20479 bp, 21 predicted proteins | sample frozenSSSSmetaG_FD_89792 | JGI IMG/M metagenome (GOLD analysis project Ga0123337, IMG submission 89792) | Glacier valley bacterial and archeal communities from Borup Fiord, Nunavut, Canada, to study Microbial Dark Matter (Phase II) -... | ecosystem: Environmental > Aquatic > Freshwater > Ice >... | reverse complement strand
TGTGGGAATACGAAGGCATCTGCCGCCGCGCGAACGAACTCGGCTACCGCGTCGAGGAATTCGCGATGAGCGGCTACGGCTACGATGGCGCTCGGTTGGACTGCGCGCTCATCACCCGCGGCATCCGCGGATTATTGTTAGAATTCTCCCGCGAACGAGAGTCACGGGCGGAATTGAAGATCGCCGGTTTCACCGTCGCCGGGCTCAGCACCTACTTCCGCGAGGTGCCGGCGGACCGGCCTCGTCGTTCCCGAGTTCAACAACCGCATTTCAGGTTTCCTCTGGTCCGGCGGCGCGCTCGATTGGCAGAACCGCCTCGACGAATCCGACCGCTGCACGCCTTTCATCCCCCAAGCGGGAAATGAGGAAAAGCAATTCCAGGAATGGATGAAACGCGAGAAGCCGGACTCCTTGTTAGTTTATAAACTCCCTGTGAAAACCTGGCTCGCCAAATCCGGACTGCGCGTCCCCGAAGACATCGGCGTCGCATTCCTCTATCGCACCAATGACGAAATGAAAGCCGGCCCCGGCATTGACGGGAACCTGCAATCCGTCGGTGCCGCCGCCTTCGATCTCGTCGGCGAAGGCCTCCGCACCAACTGCCTCGGCCTGCCGCAGCACCCGAAGGATGTTCTCATCAAGGGAAAGTGGAAAGGGAGTTGCTAGTGCGCCGCGTCCCAATCGTGGGAGGCGACCAGGAGAGCGTCCTTGGATCCAACTCCCAGCTGATTTGATGCCCGACCCATCGGTGGGGTGGAGGTAGGTGATATCATGTCCGCCACACTCGGGTTCGGCCGGGAGGCCCTGGCTCCGGCGATTTGGGGTTCGTGGAAACGCGGATGAGCGGATGGCCCCACCCGCCGTGGGTCGCGAACGGATGGTGGTGGTGAATTCGTGGCGACCGGTGATCGCCGCTACGAAATGGCTGTCTTTTCGGCGGTGGTGGCGGCAGCGTTCGGCCAGGTTGACGCGACGCATGTTCAAAGATTTCTCATTTTCCGCAGTGGTGGCCGGTTTTGTCGCGGTGCTGGTGGGATTCACCAGTTCGGCGGCGCTGATTTTCCAAGCGGCGCAGAATCTGCATGCCACGCCGGCGCAGACGGCATCGTGGTTGTGGGCGCTGGGGATCGGGATGGCGGTGACGAGTCTGGTGCTGTCGTGGATCTATCGGCTGCCGATCCTGATCGCGTGGTCCACGCCGGGAGCGGCGGTGATCGCGAGTGCGGCGGCGGAGGGGCATCTGACGTTGGCACAGGCGACAGGGGCGTTTCTGGTGTGCGCGGCGATGATCACGCTCGCGGGATTTTCCGGCGGGTTTGAAAAAATCATGAAACGGCTGCCGCTGCCGCTGGCGTCGGCGCTGCTGGCGGGGGTGCTATCGAAATTCGCGCTGGATGCGTTCATGGCGACGCCTTCGAATCCGGCGCTGATCCTGCCGATGTTCGGGGCGTATCTGCTAGGGCGGAATTTCTGGCCGCGATCGAACGTGCCGGTGATCCTGGCGCTCGGGGTGGTGATCGTGATTTGCCAAGGACGTTTCAATGTCGCGGCGGTACCGCTGGAGTTCACGAAACCGGTGTGGGTGACGCCGGAGTTTTCGCTGAGGACGCTGGTCGGTGTGGCGCTGCCGCTTTTCATCGTGACGATGGCCTCGCAGAATCTACCAGGCGTGGCGGTGTTCAGGGCGAACGGCTATCATCCGCCGGTTTCGAAGATCATCGGCTGGTCGGGCGTGGCGAATTTGATGGTCGCGCCGTTCGGCGGTTTCACGCTGAACCTGGCGGCGATCACGGCGGCGTTCTGCATGAATGCGGAAGCACATCCGGAGCCGGGAAAACGCTACGTCGCGGCGATGTCGGCTGGGTTTTTCTACGGGCTGGTCGGGATCTTCGGGGCGACCATCGCGGGCTTGTTCGCGGCGTTTCCGCATGAGCTGGTGCTGGCGGTCGCGGGGCTGGCGTTGCTCGGGACAATTGCGAGCGGGCTGGCGGCGGCGACGGCGGAGGAGCGCTATCGGGAGGCGGCGGTGATCAGTTATTTCGTGGTGCTTTCGGGGATCTCCTTTGGCGGGATCGGGTCGGCATTCTGGGGGATCGTGGCGGGCGGGCTGGCGTTGGGGGTGAGGAAGATCGCGCAGGCGCGAGTTGGTTAGGACTTCGTAGGTAGTCCCGCCTTGAGGCGGTCTTGGGTGGGAGGGAAGACCGCTTGAAAGCGGGACTACGTACGAAGAGGCGTGTTCAATTTCCCATTTGGGCCATGGCGTCGCGGATGGCGGCTTGGACGGCGGGATCGGCGTAGCAGGGTCCCGCGCCGGGGCCACCGGTGCTGTGAGTTTCGAGCAGGCGGAGATCGCCGTTCACGAGCAGGAAGGTGGGGTTTCCACTGTCACCGACGATGAGGTTGCGCCGATAGACGGAGTTGAGATTGGTGAAATAATCGAACTGCACGACAGGCCCTGACACCGCGGCGAGGCGGTGGACGGAGAGCGTGTTGGTCTGGTCGGACACGATAACGGGGCGGCCGACGGTGGCATCGCTGGCGTTGGCAAAGCGGTAGCATTTGATTTCCGGCGGCAGCGGGCGGTTGAGTTTTGCGACGGCGATGTCGCCGACGGACAGAGTTCTAACCGCGCCGATGAGGCGCTCGTGGCGGTTTCCCTGTTTGTCGTGAAAAATGACCGGCACGGTGGACGGGCGGATGAAATGCGCGGCCATCACGACGTAGCTCGGAGCGATGAGCGTGGCGGTGCGCGAGTCGTTCCAGGAAATACCGGTGAGATCGAGGCGCGAGGTCCAGTTGTTGCGCCATTTGGATCCGCCGTTCGGCTGATAGTATTGGAACAGCGCGCCTTTTTCCGCCATTTCCGGCAGGAATCCGAATCCGGCCTGCGCGGGCGATCCGCTGGTCACGGTGGGACCGCTGCCGGTGCCGCAGGCGGTGAGGAGGGCGCAGAGGCAGAGGAGAAGGGCGTATTTCATGGGATCCACGGGTAGTTAAGCGCCCTGCAAGGCATTGGCAAGCAGGCTTCCGCGGCGTTCAGCAGACCCTTGCGTTGTCGGCGGGATGCCGTTTAGGCTTGGCGCATGCCCGCCGCGACACAGACCCGATTTTTCCAAACAGGAAGCCCCGCCCATCCGGTGAGGCTGCGCGATGGCGGGCTGTTGCCAGGCGTGACACTGGCTTATGAAACGTGGGGCGAGCTCAACGCGGAGCGCTCGAACGCGGTTTTCCTGTTCCACGCTCTATCAGGATCGCACCACGCGGTGGGCTACAATCCGGACATCGACGGAGTGGGCGCGCTGTGGCAGCCGGAACTGCACGAAGGCTGGTGGGAGGCGATGATCGGCCCCGGCAAGGCGATCGACACCGACAAGTATTTTGTCATCTGCGCGAACTATCTGGGCGGCTGTTATGGCAGCACCGGACCGGCGTCGATCGATCCGGAAACGGGGAAACCCTACGGCGCGAAATTTCCCGCGGTGACGGCGGCGGACCAGGTTGAGGTTTTCAGCCGGCTGTTGGATCATTTTGAAATCGACGTGCTGCACGCGGTGGTCGGCCCGTCGGTGGGTGGCCTGATCGCGCTGACATTCGCCACCCGCAAGGCCGAGCGGATCCGCAACGTGATCATCATCGCATCCGGCTACAAGACGACGGTGCTCAACCGACTGATTCTTTTCGAACAGATCCTCGCGATCGAGAACGACCCGTATTTCAACGGCGGCAACTATTATGACAACTCGTCGCCGCTCTACGGGCTCGCGCTGGCGAGGATGATTTCCCAAAAGACATTCGTCCATCTGGATGCGTTCGAGACCCGCGCGCGGCAGGACGTGGTGCAGGCGGACGACGTGCTGGCGTGGTACCGGGTGCGTGACCAGTTCCAGAGCTACATGCTCCATCAGGGGAAGAAGTTCGTGAAACGCTTCGATGCGAACACCTATCTGCGCATCATCGATCTGTGGTCGCGCTACGACGCCACGCACGAGGGCGATGCGGAAACACCGGCGGATCTATTCGAGCGCTCGCGTCTGGCGGGGCAGAAGTGGCTGGTTTTCTCAATCGACTCCGACTTCTGTTTCTATCCGGAAGAGCAGTCCGAACTCGTGAAATACCTGGAGCAGGCGAAGGTGGATGTCATGCACATCATCGTGCACTCCGACAAAGGCCACGACTCGTTCCTGCTGGAGCCGGACCTTTACACGCCGCATGTGTCATGGGTGTTAGGAAAATGATCCGGTAGTGGGAAAGCGCCCTGTGGGTCATTCCTCCGCTGCCGGAGTGCCGGTCTTGTCCGCCTGTTGTTTCAGCGGGCCATTGGGAAGCGACGAGCGCCAGGTTTGGAAGGCGGTGGCGTCGTCCATGAGGAAATTGTGAACGAGAGCGGAGACGGCGTCCGGCGAGAGCGAGCTGGAATTCTGTGAGGAGGCCCACTTGGCCGCGGCGGCGGCGTCCGCTCTCGACCAAGCGGCGACGAGCGAGCTGGCGGCTGCGTCGCGCTCGCCGCCGGCGTTGAGTTTTCCAAGCCAGGCGATCCCGGCGTCCGGTGCTTGCTGGGCGTAGATGGTGGCGAGTTCCTGAATGGCGGCGGCGCGTTCACCGCCGGTTTTCAGATTTGCCATCAGCCAGTCGGAACTGGCTTGCAGGTCCATGGTGGCCCAGTTGGCTAGGGTGTTGCCGAAGAGGCCGGGATCGTTGTTAGCCTGGCTGAGCGAGAGGCTGGAGGTCACGGCTTTCACGGGATCGCTCTTCGCCCAACCGGCGAGGGCGGCGCGTTGCAGGGTGGGTGACAGGTCGCCGAGCGAGGGGTTTTCCCCAATGAAACGCAGGGCGGCTTCGGGTTCGTTGGAGGCCCATGAAAAAAGCATGTTCTCCACGGCGGCGTCGCGCTGCGACGTCGGCGGCAGTGTGAGAAACCAGGTGGTGGCTTCGAGCCCGTTTTGTTCGGCCCAGTTTTCGGCGATCGCGATGAGGGTGTTGTTCAGGTCATCGTCTGATAGATTTCCCGCCGCCCAGCCTGCGGCACCTTTCGGATCGTTTTCGGAAAAATGATTGAGGGCGAGGCGGATCAGCTCGTCGCGGCGCTCGCTCTTCGGCTGGCTTTTCAACCAGTCCAGCGCGTCAACCGGTTGGTGCTGCACCCAGGCCTCCATGTTCTGCATGGCGAGCTTGAAGCGGAGCAGTGGATTCGTCTCGGCATCGAGTTTCGTGTGGAGTTCGCGGATGTCCGGAGCGGGAATCCCGCCGGCCCTCGCTGACGAGCTGACGTTAGACGGGCGGTTGGCGGTGGTTTGTTCCGATGTTCCGGGCGTGATCGCGGCCTGCTGTCTTTTTCCTAGCAGATAGCCGCCGGAGCCGCAGATGAGGGCGATGGCGAGCGCGGCGGTGAGGTGGGTGACGGGTTTCATGGCGGGCAGTAAAAATTTCAAAGATGCCGGACACGAACATGCCGGGACCAGATGGTCTGTGTCCCGGCATGTCAGGTGAACGGAAGCAGTCTGTCAGAGAAGGGTCTTCGAGCTGAACTGCAGCAGGTCGCGCCATTTCCAGCCCTTGCTGGTGTATTCGTAGAGTTCGAATTCCGGATACCTACGCTTGTTGAGCGAGACCGCTTTTCCGTAGGCCGTCACGGCGCTGTAGTGGAAGCCTGCCTTGAGGGGATCGAGACCGTAGGTCATGAGGACAGGGCCGCTGGTCGCGTCATAATACGGCATGGCCCAGAGCTCGAAGCTCATGCTGCCGGAGCGGTTGCCGGACCGGTTGGTGATCTGCTGCATGCCGATTTCAGCCGAATGGTAGTATCCGGCACCGAGGTTTTTGTAGCGTCCGCTCTGTGGGCGGCCGCCGCTGTAATAGGTTTCCCTCGCGCCGAGGTTGTAATAGCCGCTGCCGCCGAGGGTGAGCTTGGTGGCCTGCGCTTCCGGTATCGAGACGACTGCCGTGAAAAGGGCGATGATTGCGGTGGTGAGCCGGGGAATGATGGATTTCATGATGTTTTCGAGGGGCTGACTGCCAACTTAGCCGCTTTGACTCTCACCGCAGCCGATTAATTCAGGAAATTTCCCGGCGCGAAACATTGCTCAGGCCCAGGGAATCGAGTTCCGCGTAGGTTTTGCGCAGCCAGACCTTGACGCGTTGGCGGTCGAGCAGGCCGAGGAGCTGGTCGCCGTTTTCCGCAGCATTGGTGGCGGCCCAGAAGCTGGAGTTCGAGTGGTCCACCTGGCGCATCGAGCCTTCGTGAAGTTTTGGCAGTTCGATGAATTTCGCGCCGAGTTCCATGGCGCGGGTCTTCTGCCGGGAGGCGTGGAAGGCATCGAAGCGCGCGCCGCGGCCGTGATTGAGGACGACGACGTAGCGGGCCTCGGTTTTGAAATCCTCCAGCAGGCGGCCGAGCATTTCTAGCGAGTCGCGGCCGTCGTCGAGGATGTGCCAGCAGTTCACCATTACGCCGGCCTCGCGGAAAAGTTCGAGCACTCCGGTATCGTCCATCCAGCCGCGCAGCGAGCTGCTGCTTTGGGCGGCGAGGTCCACCAGCACCTGCGTGCCGTCATCGCCTTGGAGGGCAGCCTCGGCGAGGTGGTCGAGGCTTTGGAAATCCTCAAGTCCCACGTGGACGGCGAAGTCCTGATAGAAACGCATGAACGAGCCGTGCGAGCGGTCCGAATCGAATCCTTGAAATGGGATATTCCGGTCGATGCAATACTGGGCGAACACCCGCGACATCACCGACTTGCCCACTCCGCCCTTTTCTCCGCCAATCAAATGCACTTGGTTCATCGGCGCGGAGGTAACAGTTTCGCCGCACATGGCAAAGCGCGATTTCCGTGCTCAGTAGTCGGCGACCGGGCTGGATGCCTGATCTGTCTGGATTTCAGGGACTTCAGCAGCGAGTTTTGATAGGGAATCGCAGGTTTTCCGCCACTTTTTCTCCGACCAGACGAGCGGGCCGTGCAGTTTCCGGCGGAACCGGTGTACGCGGTCGCGAGCTTCCTCAGTCATCCAGTGCGGCAGCTCTGCGATCGCCCTCGCGGCGATCTCCGCGGTGTCGGTGCGGTGGCAGATGAGGGCGAGGTCGTTTCCCGCCTCGATGGCGAGTTTCACATCCTGGCCGCGGCCGTAGCGGCTGGTGATGGCGCCCATGTCGAGGTCGTCGGTGAGAACAAGGTGGCGGTCGAAGCCGAGCTGGTCGCGGAGAAACCGGCGGATGATGCGCGGCGAGAGCGATGCGGGGAAATCGGGATCGATGTTGGGAAACTCGACATGAGCGAGCATGATGGAGTCGAGCTCGGGCATCAGCGCGGTGTACGGGATGACGTCCTCGCGGAGCAGTTCCGCCAGCGTGGTCGGTGAGGATGGCAGGTCGTGGTGGGGGTCCGATTGGGCGCGGCCGCAGGCGGGGAAATGTTTGGCGCAGCCGGCCACTCCGCGTTTCCGCATCCAGCGGTTCCACTGGCCGGCGTAGTCGATGACGCGCTGCGGATCGCGGCCCCAGCAGCGTCCGCGCAGGGCGTTCTGGGTGGCGGGGAAATGGTCGAGATCGAGGACGGGCGCGAAATTCAGGTTGAAGCCGAGCAAGCGCAGCAGGTCGCCGGTGAAGGCCCCCGCATCCGCGATTTTCCCCAGATTTCCGAATTTCGCGAGCGCGGGCGCGGACGGCGCGGCGGGGGCGATTTCCTTGGTCCGCGTGACCCGGCCGCCTTCCTGATCGATGGCGATGACGGGCATTTCCGAGGAAAGGTCGCGGAGGTCGTCGGTGAGTTTCCGCGTTTGTTCCGGCGAGACGATGTTTCGCGTGAAAAGAATGTAGCCCGCCGGTTGCAGCTTGCGGAAAAGCGCCGCTTCTTCGGGGGTGAGTTCGGGCCCGGCAATCCCGAGCACCAGCAGTGAGCCGTCCATCATCAGCGGAACGAAAGCACGCGTGGCGGGCGTTGTCCATGATTGCGATCGGGCGGGCGCTTGAGTTTCAACTTGTTGGCTGAGGTGGATTGTGTGATCTGGCAGACGATGAAATTTTTCGCCACGCTAATTTCGATGGTGCTGATTCCTCTGGTCGGCCCGGCGGCGGAGATCGTGGCGTGGAAGGTTCCGTTGTCCCGCTTTGTGGGCCGGGGATTGGATGAGAAGGGAATCGTCCGGTGCAAATCCGCGCCGGAGGCCTCGCCGTTTTTCAAGGAGGGGGATGAACTTTGGGATTTGAAGGGAGTTTTGTTGGACGGCGGCAGTTTGCCGGATTCCGAAAATGCGTTTGTGGACGTTCTGGCGATTACGACACCACCGCTTGAATGGGCGATTTGGAATGCGAGTTTGGGAAGGCTGGTGACGAAATCGGAGTGGAGCGGCATCTGGCAGCTCAATCAGCGGCTTGGAATGAATAAACTGCCGACGCAATGCCGAATAACCGCTGAAGTTTTTGAAGTCCGGGCCGATGGTTCGCTGTTGCCGACAAATACAGTTCCTGCGGCGGTCTTGTCATGCGTTGCACGATCCAGACGTGACTTTGAAACGTCCCGGCAAAACGAGGCTGGAGAAATTCGAGTGCAAGGACAAGCCTCCATCGGTGAAGGAACCTCGTTTGTGGACATGGTTGTTGAAGTCGATTGCGCGTTGAGGAATCAACGACGGATGATTTTCAAAACCGGGATCACATTGCGCTCCGACACACCGCTTTGGGTTGCAAGGGACTTCGACGGCGAAAAAGGCCTGGATGTCAGAATTTCATGCAGTATCGAGTTGGTCGACGGAACCCCGGCGAGGGATGCGGTGCTGATCCAAAAGGCTGACATTGCCGCGCCAGTCGTAGTTGATCGGAAGGAGATGGAAAGGCATCGCGTCGGGGACAAAGGGTGGTTGGCGATTCAATGGATGGATCCGCGTGAGCTGTTGGCTTTTGATACCGGAAATGTTCTGCCAGACGCCGCCTCCGCCGACCCATTTTCGGAAAAGGATCCGAAAAACATTCGGGAATTGGTTAGGCTTTCTGAGGTGCGGCCTCCCGATGTTCTCAAGACATGGTTTGAAAGACCAGTCTGGGATCTACGCGATTTGATGAAAAAATCAGGGGTCGACTCGGAAGGTGATACAGATTTCACGGGATATGATCCTTCAGCGCAAAGGGTGTTTCGCTTTTCAAATGATGAAGGTGGATTGGACAAGTTTGAGGAACTGCTTTCACCAGGCTGCAATTTACCCCCCCGGATGGTGGCCGTCACTTTCGAGGGCAAAGGCTTGACTAAAATGGTTACCCGCTCGGGGCGACAAAGCCGATTGGAGCGCTCCGGTGACGAGCGAGAAATGAGCCGTTCATTTCAGATCGAGCCGACCATTGGTGAGTCCGCTGACATGGTCGAAGTGCATTTGGACTATCGGGATGAATCCCACGAGAAACAAAAACGGTCCGTCAAAACTGCGGTAACTTCGGCAGTGGGGCCATATTTGGAAGTTGCCACCGGGTCACCAGAGGGCGGCAGTAAAACCTCTCTGCGCATGAAGACAGAAATCATTGGAACAGATCCATGATGCTTGATGCCCTGATCGATCCGGAAATGGTGCGGGCAAACGGTAGTCGATAAATATGTTGGTGCTCATGGAAAGGCGGGCGATTTATCGAAATGCGGATCCAATCCGGCAATTTGTGGGCAGGTCGCTGAATCCAGGCGGTTAGCGGAATCAGAGAACGGTGGTCGGATCGGCATCATCAGACGATATGCGGAATGCCACTGAGGCTGTGGGCGTTGCCGATGCAATTCCATCGACGCATGGCACGGTCGGTGCTTTCCGGCGATGGAATCCATGCAAAAGCTTTTCGCCAGAATTTTCGTGAAGCCGCTGTCTTTCGTTTTCCTTATTGGATCGATGGCATTGGCGATTGGTGCGGCGGACGCTCAGGAGCGGTCGGTTCGAGAGACGATCGCCGCCGCCGCCGCCGCTCCCACGCCTGCCGAGCAGAGGGACATCATCCTCACCCTGAAGCTCAAGCCATCGCCGGAAGCGGTGACGTGGATGGAAAAATGGAAGGAAGGCGCGATTTTCCTCCAAAAAGGCGAGGGCGATGCGGTCACACCCGTCATTTTGACCGGCGAGGCGGATGGAGACGGCTCTTTCGCGACGCTGAGGGTTTCGGATAACTCGCCTCTGTTAGGGGTGGATGGAAAGGCGATCCGCATCAATCCGAAGGAAGTCGAGTTTGCGGATACCAGCTCCGGCCTGCGCAAGGCGATGAAGGAAGTTTCCGATCTCGCGGCGCTGGCAGATCCGGACACGGAAAAGCGCATCCGCGCCATTCAGGATTCCGCCGTCGGTCAGAAACAGGAGAAGCTCCCGGCGCTGCTGCTTTTGAAGACCACCGAAAAGGACAAGAAGGCGTTGCGCGCGTTGGAGGAGTCCATCGCCATCATCCGTCTCCGCTCGCCGGTCGCGGAAGAACGCGTGGCGGCTTGTTTGACGCTTGGTGAGCTCCATTCACTCGCCGCGAACGACACGATCAAGACCATTCTCGCCGAGGCCGTGACGAAGAAGGATGTCGATACGATCAATGCTGCGAAGACCGCGCTCCGCCAGATCGACAGCCATATTGCACGGATCAACGCCGCCGGCACCGCATTCCGCGGGCTTTCGCTGGGATCGGTGTTGTTGGTCGTTGCCATCGGGCTTGCAATCACCTTCGGACTGATGGGCATCATCAACATGGCGCACGGCGAACTCATCGCGGTGGGGGCCTACACGACGTATGTCATTCAGAACATCTTCGCCACCGGTCTGAAACTCTCGCCGCTGGGATTCTCGATCTCCATTCCGGGGATGAGTCTGACCGGCAGCAGCATGGCGTTGTATTTTGTGGTGGCGATTCCGGCGAGTTTCATCATCGCTGCGATGGTCGGTGTGCTGTTGGAGCGGACGGTCATCCAGTTCCTCTACAAGCGCCCGCTCGAATCCCTGCTCGCCACCTGGGGGATCTCGCTCGTGATCCAACAGATCCTGAAATTCATTTTCGGATCCAACAATGTCCAGGTGACCAGCCCCGCGTGGCTTTCCGGAAACTGGACGGTCAACGACATTGTGTTCGGCTGGAACCGCATTTTCGTCATCAGCTTCGCGGTTCTGATCATCGTCGTCACTTGGCTGGTGCTGAACAAGACCTCGCTGGGCCTCCTCATCCGCGCCGTGATGCAGAACCGGAACATGGCCGCCTGCATGGGCATCCGCACCGAGCGGGTCAACACGCTGACCTTCGCCTTCGGTTGCGGTCTCGCAGGACTGGCGGGGGCGTTTCTATCACAAATCGGCAACGTCGGACCGTCGATGGGCCAGCTCTACATCGTCGATTCCTTCATGACCGTGGTGGTCGGTGGCGTTGGCAACATCATGGGAACCGTGATCAGCGCGCTCGGCATCGGAATCGCGGATCAAACCCTCCAGCAGTATCTCGGAAACCCCGTCATTGGAAAAATCCTCGTCCTCGGAGCCATCATTCTCTTCCTGCAATGGCGTCCCGCCGGCCTCTTCGTCACCCGTTCCCGCAGCCTTGACTAACCGATGAACAAACAACCGCTAACAAGCCGGGTCCAGCTGCCTTTGCTGATTTTCTCCGCTGTCTTCCTCGTCGTCATCATGCCGATGCTGAATTCGTTCGGTTATATCTCGGATTTCACCTTGGGGAACTGGGGGAAATACCTCTGCTACGGCATTCTCGCCATTTCCATCGACCTGCTGTGGGGATACACCGGTCTTCTCTGCCTGGGGCAGGCGCTGTTCTTCACGCTGGGCGGATACATGATGGGCATGCACCTGATGAGGATGATCGGCGGGGAAGGGGTTCCCACGTTCCTGAGCATGGTCGGACGCACGACCTGGCCGTCGTTTTTCGGTCCTTTCACCAGCTTTCCGTTCGCCTTGGCCATGATAGTTCTGGTCCCGGGAATCATCGCCGCCATTTTCGGATATCTGGCGTTCCGGTCGCGCATCAAGGGCGTTTACTTTTCCATTCTCACCCAAGCGCTCACCTACGGCGCTGCCCTGTTATTTTTCCGGAACGAACTTCTGATGGGCGGAAACAACGGCTTCACCGATTTCCGAACCCTGCTCGGTTTCTCCCTGCGTGACATTTCCACCAAGCGCGGCCTCTACATCGCCACCGCCATCCTTCTCGTCGCCGTGGTCGCCGGTTGCAAATGGCTGACGAACTCCCGCTTCGGACTCATCCAGCGCGCCATCCGCGATTCGGAGAACCGCGTGCTCTTCTCAGGCTATGCCACCGCGAACTTCAAGCTCTTCATCTTCGTCATCAGCGCCGTCATCGCCAGCCTCGCCGGTGCTTTGTTCGTGCCGCAGGTCGGCATCATCAATCCCAGTGAGATGGAAACCGGAAAGTCGCTGGAGGCCGTCGTCTGGGTCGCTCTCGGCGGACGCGGCACGATTGTAGGGCCCATCGCCGGAGCCATCAGCGTCAATGTTCTAAAAAGCTGGGCCTCGTCCGGCGCCACCGCGGATTTCTGGCCGCTGATACTGGGCGGGTCGTTTGTCCTCGTCGTTCTCTTCATGCCCAAGGGAATCATGGGCATCCCCGGCCAGATCCAAAGCCTGCTTCATCGTTTGAAAAAGAAAGAAGCAGACGCTCTGTCACCCTCCGAAAAATCCGCCGCCACCGACCCATGATTGTCGAAACTCCCCATCTTGACACCAAGCCGTTTCTGCTCGCCGCGGAAGGTCTCACCCGTTCCTTCGACGGCTTCAAAGCCATCAACGACCTGAATTTCTATCTCGATGAAGGAGAACTTCGGACCGTCATCGGACCTAACGGTGCCGGCAAAACCACCTTCCTCGATCTGATCACCGGCCGCACCCGGCCGGATGTGGGGACCCTCCTGTGGGACGATGGCAAACACGACCTGCTCAAGCTCAACGAATACGAAATCTATCGCCTCGGAATCGGCCGCAAGTTCCAAACCCCCACTGTCTACAACGACCACACGGTGACGGAAAACCTCGTGCTATCCCTCGCTGGATCGCGCGGCATCTGGCACAGTCTGTTTGGCAAAATTACTCCGCAGCAGAAGGATCGGATCGCCGAGATCCTGGGTATCATCAAGCTAACCGATCACGCCCACCGCAAGGCGGGAATCCTTGCCCACGGCCAGAAACAGTGGCTTGAAATCGGCATGCTGCTCGCCCAGGAGGCGCGTCTCCTGCTGGTGGACGAACCCGCCGCCGGCATGACGGACGAGGAAACCTATCGGACCGGCGAGCTGCTGCTGTCACTTGCCGGAAAACATACCATCGTCGTCATCGAGCATGACATGACTTTTGTCCGCCAGATTTCCCAGGGCCGCAAGGTCACCGTCCTCCATCAGGGACACGTCCTTTGCGAAGGGCCCGTGGACAAGGTGCAGTCCGACGAACGGGTCATTGAAGTCTATCTTGGTCGCAAATCAAAAGCCGCATGATCGCCGCCCCCGAAATCACCGAAAGCCTCACCATCGCCGATCTCCGCGTTTCCATCGGAGGCAGCGCCATCCTCCGCGGAGTGAGCCTGAAGATCCGCCCGAATACCGTTTTCTGCCTGATGGGCCGCAACGGAGTCGGCAAGAGCACCACCCTCAAGGCGCTGATGGGACTGCTCCCCGCGGATTCCGGTCGAATCTCCCTGGAAGGCGCTTCGATCGACCGCGCCGCATCGGCGGACAGGGCGCGGAAGGGATTGGGATATGTTCCACAGGGGCGTGATATTTTTCCGCACCTCACGGTGGAGGAGAATCTTTTCATTGGTCTCAACGCCCGCGGACAAAAGCGCGATGCCAAACAGACCGACCGGATCTTCACGCTCTTTCCCATCATCAAGGAGTTTCTTCATCGCAAGGGCGGCATGCTCTCCGGCGGCCAGCAGCAGCAGCTCGCGATCGGCCGCGCGCTCCTCACCCGGCCGAAACTCCTGATTCTCGATGAACCGACGGAAGGCATCCAGCCGAACATCATCGATCAGATCGGCGACGCGATCAAGATGCTCCGCGCCGAGGGCGAAATGAGTATTCTTCTCGTCGAGCAATACCTCGATTTCTGCAAGGAACTCGGCGACGACTTCGCGATCCTGGAGCGCGGTTCCGTCGCCGCATCGGGTGAAATGACCGCTCTGACAGATGATGTCGTGAAGGAGTTTCTAACGGTCTGAGCGCCGCCAGGTTTTTGGTTTGTCACAGCAGATGTCCGCGCCAGCGGGCATCTGCTTTTTTGATGCATGCCAGCCGCACCAAGAATGAATGCCGTTCATTCTTGGTGGTCCGGAAAATTGATTCCATTCACTTGAGAATAACAATTTTCGAACTCATGGCACGGATGAAGCTTATTGCTGGGTGCGCGGAGTTCCGCCAACATCAGCAACAATACCAATCGGACATGAAAATCAAAAATCGTTTCAACCTATTCCGTTTGCCACAACTGGCGCTCGTTCTCACTTCTGCCACCGCCATGGGTGGTGAAGAGATGAAAGCTCCGGCACCTGCCCCCATTTCCACCCCGGATTGGCTCAAGGTCAGTGGTTACGCCGCCGCTTCCTACACCTACACGGATGTCGAGGATGGTGACAGTGACGAATCCCTGTTTGATGCGGGCACTCCTCTTGATGCCGTCAAGCTGGGGCTTGAGGCGACCCAGGGGGCTTTCTCCGCCTACGGAAGCCTTTTCTATTCTCCTAACAGTGATGCAAACTCGTTCGCCGGCGGCAGCGAGGCCGGTATCCTTGATGCCTACGTCACCTACACGACCGGCGATTTCAAGATCACCGGCGGTAAATACCTCAGCTGGCTCGGATATGAAGCATTCGACACGGTCAATATGACCCAGCTCACCTACGCCAACAGCACCACGGGCGGTGTTCCTGCCTATCACACCGGTGTCAAGCTGGACTATTCCACCGACGTGTGGGGAGCTGGATTCAGCATCTCGGATTCCATCCGCGGACCAAGCTTCTGGGAAGGTGATGCCGAGTGGGACAATGGCCTCGGTTACGAAGCCTATGTGGTTTACAAGGGTATCGAGAAACTCACCCTCTGGGGTGGTGTGGCCTTTGATGATACCGATGATGTCGCCAATTTCTCATCCTATGACTTCTGGGCCAGCTATGATCTGTCTGACAAGCTGACGATCGCCGGTGAAATCATCTACTCGGACAACACCCTGAGCGGCGCCAACAGCGCGATCGGTGGTCTCGCCTTCCTCAAGTATGCCTTCACCGACAAGTTCTCGACTGTCCTCCGTTTCGGCATCGACGAGGTGGAGTCCACTCCTGTGGGAGTTACGGCTCCTGACAACTACAAGTACACCATCTCGCCGACTTATGTCTTCAACGAGCATTTCCTAGTCCGTGCTGAAGTGAGCTACATCGATTCGTCGGTGGATACCTTCTTCTCCGGCGTCCAGGCCTTAGTCAAGTTCTGATCTGAAAAGTGTTTCTGTGTCCAGCGGTGGTGGCAGGAGGGCTCGGTCGGGCAGCCTTTGCCCGACGCTCTCCTGCCTTCTGCCGGGACATGACAATCCCCATATCAATCCCAATCTCCCCACAACAATGATCTCTAAAATCGTATCGTCCGCAGTCGCCGCGCTTGCCATCACGGGTGCTTCCGTCCAAGCGGCGGAAACCGTCAAAGTCGGGGTGCTTCACTCCCTGAGCGGCACCATGGCCATCAGTGAGACGTCGCTCCGTGATGTTCTTCTCTTCACCTTCGACGAAATCAACGCCTCCGGTGGGGTGTTGGGCAAGAAGATCGAGCCTGTCGTCGCCGACGGTGCCTCAAACTGGCCGCTCTTCGCTGAAAAGGCCAAGCAGCTTCTGGATCAGGACAAGGTGGCCGTGACCTTCGGCTGCTGGACTTCCGTCAGCCGCAAGTCGGTCCTTCCCGTGTTCGAGGAAAAGAAGGGCCTGCTCTTCTATCCCGTGCAATACGAAGGTGAGGAAATGTCTCCGAACATCTTCTACACCGCCGAGGCCGTCAACCAACAGGCCACCCCGGCAATCGACTACCTTCTTGCCGAGGGCAAAAAGAAGTTCTATCTGCTGGGTTCGGACTACGTCTATCCACAGACCACCAACCTGGTGCTCCTCGAATATCTCCTCAGCAAGGGCGTGCCGCTCGAGAACATCGGAGGTGGCTTCACGAAGGATGGCGCTGGCAAGATCATCTCGGCCGGTAAATACACCCCGTTCGGCCACACCGACTATCAGCAGATCATCTCTGAGATCAAACAGTTCGCCGCCAGCGGTGACGCCTGCGTCGTCAGCACCCTCAACGGTGACACCAACGTTCCGTTCTTCAAGGAGTACGCCGCCGCTGGTCTGACCGCCGAGTCCTGCCCGGTAGTCAGCTTCTCGGTTTCCGAGGATGAGTTCCGCGGTCTTCCTGCCAGCCAGTTGGTTGGACAGCTCGGCTGCTGGACTTACTTCCAGTCGATCAAGAGCCCTGAGAACGCCAAGTTCATCAAGAACTTCCAAGCCTGGCTCAAGAAGTCAGACGTTCCCGGAATCGTCAAGGAAGGTCGCGTCACCTGCTCGCCGATGGTTCTCTCCTACGATGGTGTGTATCTCTGGAAGGCTGCGGTTGAAAAGGCCGGTTCGTTCGATGTCGACAAGGTCAACGCGGCTCTTGAGTCGGGTCTTAGCTTCGACGGTCCTGGCGGCAAGGTGACCACCCAGAAGAACCGCCACCTTACCAAGAACGTTTACATCGGTGAAACCAAGGCCGACGGCCAGTTCAAGATCCTCAAGGAATACAAGGGCGTCGTTGGCGAGCCCTTCCTCAAGGGCACCTACAAGTAAATTCCTCCCCCTCGTTTGTTTCGGTTAGCTGTGCATCAAAATAAACCATGCCCTTTTTTCGGGGGGCATGGTTTTTTTCTTTCCCCGCTTGGCATGGCCATTGCTCGCTGGCTAGCATTCATTCATGAAAAGCGTCCGAACCAGCACTCGCTTCCTCTCCCTCAAACGACTGGTGTCCGCCGGGGTTTGTCTGCTCCCCGCACTCGCCAGCGCCCACCCCGGGCACTATCACCCGGATGAGACCGATGAGTTCGATTTTCTCAGGGCGACGTTCCTTCACACTCATGGGACTCTCGAATATGTCCTGGCGGGCCTTGTCATCGCCGCTGTTGCGGTCGTTTGCCTGAATCAGAAACCGGTTGTCCGATTCAGTGCCTTCGCGCTGGCGATGGCCTCCCTCTCGTTGATTTCGGCTCTCTAAACACGAAGGCTCGATGCATCTCTCCCCTCGTGAACAGGAAAAACTCCTCATCGTCGTCGCCGGTGATCTCGCGCAGCGCCGCCGCGCCCGTGGCCTCAAATTGAACTATCCGGAGACCATCGCCCTGATCACCGCCGAGCTGTTGGAAGCCGCGCGTGACGGGAAATCGGTGGCTGAGCTCATGAGCTACGGCACCACGCTGGTTTCCCGCGACCAGGTCATGGAAGGAGTCGCCGAAATGATCCATGACATCCAATTGGAAGCCACGTTTCCCGATGGCACGAAACTCGTCACCGTCCACAATCCCGTCCGATGATCCCCGGAGAAATCATTACGCCCGCCGGAGCCGCGGATCTCGATCTGAACGTGGGGCTTTCGACCGTCAGCGTCGTCGTTGCCAACACCGGTGACCGTCCGATCCAGGTGGGCAGTCACTTCCATTTTTTCGAAGTGAACGAATCGCTCCATTTTGATAGAGCTGCCGCCCGCGGGTTCCGTCTGAACATCCCCGCCGGAACCGCCATCCGTTTCGAGCCCGGCGATACCCGTGAAATTCCGCTCGTCGCCTTCGCCGGAACCCGTGAGGTCCACGGCCTCAACAACCTTATCAACGGTCTGCTAGACGCATGAAACAAACCCGCGCCAACTACGCCGGCATGTTCGGCCCGACCACCGGGGATCAGGTCCGCCTGGCCGACACCGAGCTTTTCATCGAGGTCGAGCGCGACCTCATCGCGGAAAACGGCGGCTATGGCAACGAGGTGAAATTCGGCGGCGGCAAGGTCATCCGCGACGGCATGGCCCAGTCACCGCTCGCCTGCGATGCGGATTCGCTCGATCTCGTCATTACCAATGCTCTCATCCTCGATACCGCCCAAGGCATCATCAAGGCGGACATCGGCATCAAACACGGCCGCATCGTCGGCATCGGCCACGCGGGGAATCCTCTCCTTCAGGATGGCATCACCATGACCATCGGTGCCGCCACCGAAGTCATCGCCGGCGAAGGCTGCATCGTCACCGCCGGCGGCATCGACACCCACATCCATTTCATCTGTCCCCAACAGATCGAGCACGCCATCGCCGCCGGGGTCACCACTCTGATCGGCGGCGGCACCGGTCCCGCCCACGGCACCTACGCCACCACCTGCACCCCGGGAAAATGGAACATCCACCGCATGCTGGAAGCGGCGGAAGCTTTTCCTATCAACCTCGGATTTCTCGGCAAGGGAAACTGTTCCTCACCCGAACCATTGCGCGAACAGGTCATGGCCGGCGTCATCGGCCTGAAACTCCACGAAGACTGGGGCACCACCCCGGCCGCTATCGACACCTGTCTAACCGTCGCTGACGAGTTCGACATCCAAGTCGCCATCCACACGGACACGCTCAATGAGGCCGGCTTCGTCGAGAGCACTCTATCCGCCTTCAAGGGCCGCACCATCCACACCTATCACTCCGAAGGTGCCGGCGGCGGCCACGCTCCCGACATCATCCGCGTCTGCGGCGAGCCGAACGTCCTGCCGTCCTCCACCAACCCGACGCGCCCGTTCACTTCCAACACCATCGACGAGCATCTCGACATGCTGATGGTCTGCCATCACCTCGACTCGCGCATTCCCGAAGACGTCGCTTTCGCCGAAAGCCGGATTCGACCTGAGACCATCGCCGCCGAAGATCGACTTCACGACCTCGGTGCGATCTCAATGATGTCGTCCGACAGCCAGGCCATGGGCCGCATCGGCGAAACCATCACCCGCACCTGGCAGACGGCACACAAGATGAAAGTCCAGTTTGGAAAACTTGAAGGACCGAGCCACCCCGCCGCCGACAATTTCCGCGCCCTCCGCTACGTCGCGAAGTATACGATCTGCCCGGCCATCGCCCATGGCATCGCTCACGAGGTTGGTTCCATCGAAGTCGGAAAACTCGCCGACGTCGTCATCTGGAAACCCGCGTTTTTCGGAGTGAAACCGGAAACCATCCTCAAAGGCGGCCTCATCGCCTGGGCTAACATGGGCGATCCCAACGCGTCCATTCCCACTCCCCAGCCGACGATGTACCGCCCTCAGTTCGGTGGCTTTGGCAAAGCCATCGCCAGCACATCCGTCACCTTCGTCAGCGCGGCATCGCTCGAATCCGGTTCGCTCGACAAGCTTGGTCTGAGCAAGCGCCTCGTCGCAGTGAAGAACTGCCGCTCCGTCACCAAGCGCGATCTGCCATTCAACGATTCCTTGCCGAAGATCACCGTCGATCCCGACACCTACACCGTGACTGCGGATGGTGAGGAACTCCGCTGCGAGCCGCTTTCCGTGCTGCCCATGGCCCAGCGGTATTTTCTGTTCTAGGGCCTTTGCCAAAAGTAATTGCCGAAACATAGAGTTGTTACTTGTTCCTGCGCACCTCACTTCGATTGCACGCCGCCCTGGCGCGGGCAGGGAAGCTAGGACGTGATTCCGTTTCCGACTGCCTGCGGGAACTCAAAAACTCGTCAACGCACCTTGCCGCGGTCGAAGAGTTGCTTTGGGCCGACATTTGGGCTCCTGAACTCCAGGTGCGGCGTGCTGTTCCTCCAGATTCTGGACGATGGCATGACTGGGATATTGAGGCTCCCGAGAAGCCATTCCGATTGGAAGTAAAGTTTCACAAGTCCGATTGGCCTCGAGTGTCCGATGTACACCATTTGCCAATTCCGGATAAGATTCTAGCCAACGCCTCGGGCCAGCTGAAGGAGGAGGGCGACCATTTCAATGTGGTAGGAATAACCCTTATTGATTCCCCGCGTCCGAATTACTTGGCGGCCTTGGAGGCGGAACTGGTTGCTTTGCCTAAGATCGACGCGGTCATCCTGAAGTCGTTCGCTGGGGGGATCGGTGTCTATTCAATGACACAAAGCACCGCGAGAACAATTGCGGCCTCAATCGACGTTCGTCCAGCCGACCAGTTTCAGTTGTTCTATACCTTAAAAGAGAATATATCCCAAATGAAGCAGCGTCTCGCGACACGGCCACTTGAAGATCCCCCGGTGGTTCCCACAAGACTCTGTTGCGCAGAGGTTCAGACCCTTCCAACACGGAAAGTCCTGCGTTGCCCGGATCTTAACTATCGACTGGAAATAGTCTCTAGGAACCCTGTCATTCGCGTCAGCTTAGTGCATAAATGACTGATTTTCAGCGATTTAAACGCAAATAATTTCAATAAAAGCTTGACAGGGTGAGCGAGCCGGCAAGCTCGGTATGTCAAAAGCCTTACCCGCC
>Ga0123337_10002596_pt1 | contig 20480 bp, 23 predicted proteins | sample frozenSSSSmetaG_FD_89792 | JGI IMG/M metagenome (GOLD analysis project Ga0123337, IMG submission 89792) | Glacier valley bacterial and archeal communities from Borup Fiord, Nunavut, Canada, to study Microbial Dark Matter (Phase II) -... | ecosystem: Environmental > Aquatic > Freshwater > Ice >... | reverse complement strand
TTGATCCGAAATATCGTGACGTCTATGTGCAACATTACTCATACTCATACTAAAACCTTCAATATACTGAATAAGCTTTAGGTATAACATAAATTCTATCTCGTGACTGCACTATCTAAGCCATCAGAGCGGGATATTAAAATTACACGCCGAATTGTTAGAGCTTGTGACGCAATAAATATAAGGGTTTTAGATCATATAATAATTACGAAAGTTGGTTATTTCAGCTTTAAGGATACTGCGATCGACTTGATAGAAGCGCATGAATAAGAAGCACAATACATCGATCAATAGTTTTGATAAAACAGATCTTCTGAATAAAGATTATTGATTGTAGATCTATACATTAAAGGACTTGCCACACCCACAACTCCCTTTTTCATTGGGATTAGCGAAGACAAAACCTGCTTTAAAAGCAGTTTCCTGGTAATCCATTTCAGTGCCAAGTAAGTACATTAAGGCTTTAGGATCAATAAGGATCGTTACTCCTTCATGTTCTACCACTTCATCATAAGGAGTTCTACTGTCGGCATATTCAACATAATATTTTTTACCAGAACAGCCTCCGGTTTTAACCCCGACTCTAATCCCAACAGATGGCTTACCGCGTTTTGCGAGCAGAGCTTTAACTTGCTCTACTGCATGAGTTGTTAATGATAAAACGTTCTTACCGGTCATCAGGATTGGCCTTTAAGCAGTTTTCTTGGATTTATAATCGGCAATTGCTGCTTTGATCGCATCTTCTGCAAGCATTGAGCAATGGATTTTAACTGGAGGAAGCGAAAGATACTCAGCAATTTCCTTGTTTTTGATTTCAGCAGCTTGCTCAACAGTCTTTCCTTTAACCCACTCAGTAACAAGAGAACTTGAAGCAATTGCCGAAGCACATCCAAAAGTCTTGAATTTGGCTTCTTCAATGATGCCTGACTCGCTGACCTTGATTTGTAATTTCATTACATCGCCGCAAGCTGGCGCTCCAACAAGCCCAGTTCCTACATTTTGATCATCTTTGCTGAGTGATCCGACGTTCCTAGAATTTTCATAGTGATCTATTATTTTTGGATCATATGCCATATTATTTTCTCTATTCTATATTTAATTACTAATTTAATGCGAAGACCATTGAATCTTTTTCAAATCAATACCTTCTTGTACCATTTCCCATAAGGGGCTTAGCTCTCTTAATCTATTGATTTTTGCAACAATTAGCTCAATCGCGTAATCAACTTCTTGCTTGGTAGTAAATCTTCCCATTCCAAACCTTATGGAAGTATGCGCCATTTCCACGTCCACTCCGAGGGCTCTTAATACGTAAGAAGGCTCTAAAGAAGATGACGTACAAGCAGACCCAGAAGATACTGCAATATCTTTAATTGCTAGAATCATTGATTCCCCTTCGACGTACGCAAAGCTTAAATTCAAGTTACCGGGGAAGCGACGCTCCTTTGAGCCATTCAAATAAACTTCAGGGATTTTCGCTGTGATGTTACCTAAAAAATAATCAAACAAAAACTTTACATGTTGGTAATCTTTATCCATCTCACTTGCTGCGATCTCCGCAGCTTTTCCAAGCCCTACAATTAAAGGTGTAGGAAGGGTACCTGAACGAAGGCCCCTTTCCTGCCCACCACCATTAATTAGCGGTGTTAAGCGTACCCTTGGTTTACGACGCACGTAAAGTGCTCCCACACCTTTTGGGCCATAGATTTTATGCCCTGAGATGCTTGCAAGATCAATATTGCATTCATTCACATCAATAGGGATTTTTCCGTAAGCTTGAGCAATATCTGAGTGGAAAAAAGCTCCATATTCTCGGCAGATCGCACCTATTTCTTTCAGTGGCTGAATAACCCCGATTTCGTTGTTGACAGCCATCACGGAGACCAGCACGGTTTGGTCAGTAATGGTATTTCTTAACACTTGAAGATCAATTATACCGTCAGGCTTTACAGGCAAGTAAGAAACTTTAAACCCGTCCTGCTCTAGATGCCTGCAAGCATCAAGCACGCATTTATGTTCAGTACTAACCGTGATAATATGGTTCTTCTTACTGCCATAAAACTCAGCAATTCCCTTGATTGCCATATTATTGGATTCGGTAGCACCTGAGGTAAAAATAATTTCTCTAGACTCTGCCCCGATTAATTTAGCAATCTGCTCCCTAGCTTTTTCAACAGCCTCTTCAGCTTCCCAGCCAAACGAGTGGCTTCTTGAATGAGGATTACCGAATTTGGTTGTAAAATAGGGAAGCATTTCTTCAACTACGCGCGGGTCTGTAGGAGTGGTTGCTTGATAGTCCATATAAATCGGCAGCGGGCAATCTTTTTTTGCTTCTTGCAGTTTGCCGTTAATTTGAGTCATATTCTTATCCACTTGAATCTTTATTGTTTTATTTATAACTATATCAACTTTTTCTATCACCATTGACTTGCTTGTAGACATTTACAAACTCATCAATATCTTCAAGGCTATTATTGCAAGATACCGAGACTCTTATAGCTGAGCTTGCCTCTGCCGCAGCAACCCCCATAGCTTTCAGCACATGTGAGCTACCAACTTTCCCTGAAGAACAAGCAGCGCCTGAGCTTACAGCAATCCCTTGCAAGTCAAGAGAGATTAGTTGCGTCATCGCGTCAAGCTTAGATGGGGCGATGATCAGACTTGTATTCGGGAGTCGCGTAACATCTTTTGCCACAATTTTTGCACCAGTCAAATTATTTTCTAACCTAGCTTGTAATTGTCTCATTTTAGCGTGACGCGCCTCAAGTTCGCATTCTACAATTTCAGCAGCAAGACCCATCCCTGCAATGGCAAAAATATTCTCACTTCCTGCCCGAAGTCCGCCTTCTTGCCCCCCACCAACGATCATCGGCAGTATTTTCAAACCAGGTTTTGCAATCAAAGCACCGCCCCCAACTATTCCGCCAAATTTATGACCTGAGATAGTAGCAAAATCAACTCCAAGATCTGTCATATCAACCTTGATTTTACCAATAGCCTGTACAATATCGCTATGTACTAAAGCCCCGAACTTTTGCGCTAATTCAACAATATTTTTTAACTCTTGAATAACTCCAGTTTCGTTATTTGCAAGCATCACTGAAACCAGCTTTTTATCGTTCTTGCTCTCTAATAACAAACGCTCTAAATCTTGTATGTCAACTAGGCCATTTTCATCAACTTTAATTACCTGGATATTCGGGTAATAATCCTTTAAAGCAAGTATCGACAAATGCTCAGTGGCTGATACAAAAATATCTGCGTCTTTAAAAGATGAGATAATCATATTATTTGCTTCAGTACCTGACGCGGTGAAGATAATCTGATATTCTCGCGACTTACCGCTTATGTTCAACAGCTTTGCAACCCTGCTTCTTGCTTGTTCTATGATTGCTTTTGCTTCTCGCCCTTTAGAGTGTATGGACGATGCATTATAAGTATGCAGCATCAAATCTTGCAACATTTCGCGCACGCGCACGTGCGTTATAGTTGTAGCATTATGGTCTAGGTAAATCATATTCACCTGAAATAACGTCAGCAATTGATATAGAATCAAAGTAATTTCTAATATGATCCCCAAGTCCCTTCCACAAATGATGTGACTTACACCTAGTTTTGTTCACCATGCAGCCAGTCTTTGTTTTACTTGAGCATCTTGTCATCTCAATATTTTCTTCAACCGCGTCGATAATATCTGCTATCTTGATTTCATCTAATGCGCCGTTTAGAATATATCCCCCTCCAGGGCCCCTAACTGAGCGGACTATACTTGCCTTTTTTAGCTTTAAAAAAATTTGCTCTAAATATGAAAGTGAAATATTCTGACGCTGTGCAATCTCAAGGAGTTTGACAGGTTTGCCTGAATGCGTAGGAGCAACTTCTAAAATCGCCATAACAGCATATCTCCCCTTGGTTGTCAGCATCATATAATTAACTACTATCTTGTTATTACTTAGTTTATATTACCCGACTTAATTAGTCAACTATTATAAGGCGAGTTATTTAGGATCTTGTTTCTAATTCAAGTTCCATTCTTTTGTCGAGTAGTTGAACTGCATATGATATTTCTTAATAGGTTTGCAAGTGACAATGTAGGTACTTGCGTTTGCATCAAAAATTGGGCCACCGCTCACCTCTTCACACGGTAAGTTGTGAGCGTTTAAAAAACGTTTAAATCCGAGTTTTTCTGCCTCAAACTCAAAGGCTTGAATATATTTCGCATCGGTTTTTTGCTTAGCACTGATATATTTTAGCGCAAACGCACTTAAACAAACATCTTTTTCTGATTGCTCAAGTGGGTAGCATTGCAGGTAAGCTCCGTGGACTTCAGCGCTCATATATTTAGCATCTGATTTCCCTAGACATTCCGAGCTTGAAAAATCTGAAACATTGTCGCAAGACGCAAGAGTTAAAAGTAGTATTAAAGATAAGTGCTTGTGATGATTTTTGGTATTAAGGTAGTCTTCCATTTTATTCCCCTTTAAAAGTTAAAACAAAGAGGCTTGCATTGATTACAAGACCTCTCGTATTTCAGACCACAAATGAGGAAATAAACTTGAGTTGCAGATTACCCCAAAGGTGATCGGGGAGTTCGAAAAACTGCTACAAAGTACAGCTATGATAGCTTTTAGACTTAGAGCTTGCGCTCCAGTCCTGAACATGCGCCATCATCTCCCCGACCATGAGCCTTAGGTTGTGCAAGCATGATGATTATGCTTGCCAGTGTTAGAGTTTCCAAGGAGCGATAAGAAGCTTGAAATACAATCATATAACCAAAGCATTTTAAAAACTTATATCTTTTTTAATAACGCAAATACGTTACGTTGTTCAGCTATTAAAACGTTATAAGTTCTGCAAGCTGCAGCAGTTGTCATTATTTCAGGAGAAACGCCGTATTGCCTAAATAAATCATGTAAGTCGTTTGGCGGAGACTTATAATCGGCACCGGTGCCGATCAAAACTATAGAGCTAGTTTTATTTGGTTTTAGTAGATTTTTTACGAAATATTGGTAATTATTTAAGGCAAAAATATCTGCCTCTATCTCCCAAGGGTGTAACATATTAGGCGTTAATATTATGTGGCCAGCGGTCAACTCCCCGTTTACCTTAAATCCTTTATCGCTATAACCGTTTATAAAATTAGCACCTGCAAGCAGCGGCGGGGTAATATCCATTGTGCCTCACAACCCCAAGGTCTTTGGCTTGTAATATCTCATCCAAATATCGACTTGCAATTTTGTAATAACGATTGCTGCAAACATTGAGGATAAAATCCCGATGCTAAGAGTAACCGCAAAACCTTTAATTGCCCCAACTCCGAATATATAGAGCAAGGATGCTGCAACTAAAGTTGTCACGTTAGAGTCGACGATAGTTGCGAAAGCCGTCTCAAACCCTTGCCTAATTGCAAACATGTTTGAGGCTCCTTTACCGAGTTCCTCTTTGATACGCTCGTAAATCAATACATTTGCATCAACCGCCATCCCCATAGTCAGGATGATACCTGCAATTCCAGGTAATGTTAAGGTAGCTTGTAGCAGTGTAAGTAGTGCTAATATATATAACAAAGCCATACCGAGTGCCACAGTTGCAAACACCCCAAGGATCCCGTAAGTTAAGCACATGAAGATGATAACAGCGATAAAACCGATTAGCCCTGCTTTCTTGCCTGATTCTATCGAATCAGCTCCAAGGTTTGGACCGATTGAGCGCTCTTCAATGATGTTTAATGGCGCAGGTAATGCTCCAGCTCGCAGCAACAGTGCCAGCTCATTTGCTGACTCAACAGTAAAATTACCGGTGATAATACCGCTGCCGCCAAGGATTGGCTCGTTAATCATAGGGGCGCTTAGTAATTTATTATCAAGAACTATAGCAAGCCTTTTACCTGAATTACTTTTCGTAGCTTCACCAAATAATTTACCACCAAGATTATTAAAAGAGAAGGCAACAACTGCTTGTGAATTTTGGTTGAAAGTTGCCTGCGCGTTAGTGAGCTGATCACCGCTTACAATGGCTTTTTTCTTTACAACAGCATAATATTCACCACTCCCTTCATTCTCACCACGAGCAAGAAACGTTCCGGCGGGCATTCGCCCTTTAACTGCTTCTTCTAAGTTGGCGTTTTCATCCACCAGGTGGAACGTTAGTTTAGCAGTTTTGCCAAGCACATTTTTAAGTTTAGTGGGGTCTTCCTCGCCAGGCACTTGTAGTAGAATATGTTTGTCTCCTTGCCTTTGGATAATAGGCTCCTTCGTACCGCTACTGTCAATACGCATCCTGATGATCTCAATGGACTGGTCAATAACTTTACTTCTTAAGTCACTAAGACTTGATTCGTTATAATGGCACTTAACTATATTATCATTAAGCTTAACTATAAGATTTGAGTCAATCTTGTTTAAGATCTTTTTCACTTTAGCAAAGTCTGCTGGGTCTCTGATTTCAAATTCCAAAGAATTTTTAATTGAGGCTAGGTTCTTATACCCTATCTTATCGTCACGCAAATATTTGCGCAAAGAATCTCCCAAGTTTTCCATTGTATCTGTGAGATAAGAATCAAAGTCTACATCAAGAAGCAAGTGCGAGCCCCCGCGCAAATCAAGACCGAGATTTACTTTACTATTCGGTAGCCACGACGCATTCACATTCACGAAATTAGGTGCAGCATAAATCAGTGCAAGCACGGTACAAATTGTTGAAATGAAAATTTTCCACTTGAGGGGCCTTTGCACTATTATTTACCCTTAATTTTTTTTAATTCCTTCTTTTCTTTTTCGATCGCAGTTCTACTGGTGATATCAGCAATTGCGGTTTTTAAAACCTTTATACTAACATCTTTTGCAATTTCAACTTCAACGGTGTTATCGTCATTTACTTTTGAAACAACCCCGTAAATTCCTGAGCTTGTTACCACTTCTTCACCCTTCTTTACACCGCCAACTAATTCTTGTTGCTGGCGACGGCGTTTTTCTTGCGGACGAATAAGCAAGAAATAAAATACTACAAAAATTAATACCATCGGCACCATGCTCATCCAGCCAGATTGCACAGGTTCAGGAGCAACAGGTAAGCTCGTAGTTTCTTCTATTTGAATAGTATTTTCATCTGCATAAGCGTTGGTTATAAACATATATTTTCTCCATTTATATTATATTAGTTTTATTCATTATCCTTACTTGCTTTAAGTAACTTTTATTCTCACTTAAAACAAGCAAAGTGTTAAAGTTACATATATTACTTACTATCGGTTTTTTCCTCAAGCTCTTTATTATATAATTTGCAATACTCGCCCTTCATGGCTAGAAGCTCAGCGTGCGTACCTTTTTCAACAACGCGCCCTGAGTGCATAACTATTATCTCATCAACGTCAGTAATACTTGATAATCTATGAGTAATTATCAATGTTGTTTTGCCAGCGCGAAGTTTTTTCAAGGATGTTAAAATCGACTGTTCAGAATTTGAATCAAGGGCGCTTGTTGCTTCATCAAGTATTAAAATCGGTGCGTCTTTTAAGAAAGCTCGCGCTATTGAAATCCTCTGACGCTGTCCGCCTGAGAGCGTTGCCCCTTGCGTCCCAATGATAGTCTCGTAAGCTTCAGGCATATGAGCAATAAATTCATGAGCATCTGCTGATTTTGCTGCCTGCAGAATATCATCATCTGTAGCATCTTCATTTCCGTAAGCGATATTTTGTGCAATCGTGGTATCAAATAATATCGTATCTTGCGTGACGTAACCTACCTGCGATCGCAACGCGCTAATATCGCAATTAGCAATATTTTCATCGTTGATCAATATAGCACCTTCAGTAGGGTCATAAAATCGCACAAGCAAGTTAGCAAGGCTTGTTTTACCACTTCCGGACCTGCCGACTATGGCAGTAGTCTTTTTACTTGCAAGCTTGATTTGTGTTGATTTAAGAGCAATTTTTTTGCCGAATTTCAAGCCCACATTTTCAAATGTGATTGAAGGTTCAATGAATTTTATATATTTTGCCCCCGCCTTATTTTTTATCGTCGGTTCAATATCAAGTATATGGAATACTCTTTTAGCAGCAGCAAGCCCCTCTTGTAAGTTTACATTCAATGACACCAAACTTTTAAATGGTCGGTAAGCTGAAACAAATGCGGTAATAAAAGCAAATAAAGCGCCAGGAGTGGTTTTACCTTCTATAATAAGTACGCCGCCGTACCAAATAACGCCGCCAATCGCTACACCACTTAATATCTCCATAATAGGACCAACAAGTGCGTCAAGTTTGGCCGACTTTCTATAGAATTTAAGGATTTTATTAACAATGGTTTGTGCGTGATTGATCTCTATTTTCTCAGCACAAAATGACTTAACAATTTTAATTGAATGAAAAGTCTCATCAAGTCTTGCTGTGTAATTACTAAGCTCTTCTTGCGACTGGCTTAAAATTTTTCTAATGTTTCTCCCGAGCTTCTGTACAGGATATATAGCTAGTGGAAAAGCGATAAAAACAACTGCAGATAAAACCGGCTCAAGCTTGAACATAACAACAATCAAAAAGATCACTGAAAGCAAATGTTTTGCACACCCCACAAGCAAGTTAGATACAGCACCGCGCATGAGTGATACGTCGTTTGTAAATCGTGATATCAAGCGACCGGATGAAAAAGATTGCAACAACGCAAGATCAGAATGCAACAAATGCTTATACATTTTCATTTGTAGATCAGTCAGGATTTTCTGCCCTACATATTTTATCAGGTAGCTCTGAAAATATTCAGCGATACCTTTCACCGTATAAATAGCAATCATCATTAATGGCAACATTACCAGCATCTGACGATCATGCGACAAGAAAACCTGATCAATAGCAGGTTGAACGAGCTTCACGATCACCGCAGTACAGCTTGCTACTATAATCATGAAGAAAATAGCGAGTATTATTTTACCTTGATAAGGCTTAATATGATCAGCAAGCAGCCGCCTTAAAATATAATTCGCACTATAGTGATCTGAATCCAAAATATATAACTCTTAAGAAATAATATGATACCGTTTAGCAGTTTTTCTATTCTATTTCACCTGGTAAATTTAAACAATATCCGCTTGATCTAACTGTTTTAATAAATTGAGTATCTTGGCTACCCAATTTTGCAATCGGTTTATCATTAGCTAAGTACCCTTCGTTAGTAGTAACGGGTTGCACCATTTTAGTTTCTGTCGCACCATTCATAAGGGTTCTTAGTCTATTAACATGAACGTCGACAGTTCTCAGTTCAATATCCTTATTTTCTCCCCAAACATGCTTAATAATTTGTTGCCTTGAGAATATTACACGCGGAGACTGCATGAATAATTGTAAAATCTTGAACTCTGTAGGCCCTAGATGAATCGGGTTTTGACCCTTAAAAACTTTATAGTTAGCAAGGTTTAGACTTACATCTTTATATTTAATAAGCTTATCTTGGAAAATAGGTTGGGATTTTCTCAGTAATGATTTAATTTTTGTCATTAATTGGAAAGGCGTGTAGGGTCTACAAACTATTTCTACAAATTCATTGTCTTTCATATTGTAGTTTTCAGGAAATTCGCCTTCGTCGATCAAGAAAACTATAGGAACATTTGATAATTTATGTAATTTTCTAAATTTATAAGCCATTTCAATGGCTGAGATCCCTTTTAGTCGTGAACTTATAATTACAAGATTAGGAGGATTAACGTTAACTGATTTGATTGCAATTTCCTCAGTAGCTGCTTTTGTTACGTCAAACCAAGCTCTTTCAATAGTATTACCCATTGATGTGCTCATTGCTTCATCAGACTCAATGATTAGAATTTTTGGAGGTAATTTTTCTGCCACTGCTTTTTTACTCTTAATATTACTTTCGGCGCATTGTAGTGCGAGTTAAGGTTTCATCCAAGTAAAATATAATTAACTAAGTAATTTTTTTTGTTCCAATATGTTTTTTAAAGACATTTTTTCAACAGTTTTAAGATAACACTTGAAATATTGAGTTTTAATTGTTATAACTGCGTTTATTTTTCAAGTTTTGAACATCTGGAGCTTAAGTAATTATGACATTCTACGAATTAACCTTTATCATACGTCAGGACATATCATCAGTAGATGTTGATAAGATTATTAACGAATTTACAAATATTATAAATGAAAATTCTGGTAAAGTTGTTAAAACAGAATACTGGGGGGTTAGACCTCTTGCTTATGAAATTGCAAACAACAAAAAAGGGCACTACGTCTTTTTCGGGCTTGAAGCAGCGCCAAGCGTTATTCAAGAAGTTGAAAGAAAGATGAAACTAAGTGAGAATATAATTAGATTCTTAACTATTAAAGTTGATGAAATAGCGAAGGAGCCTTCTCCGATTTTAAGAGGCAAATATTCAGAAAGTGAAGAAGTAGTGGATGTTACAATAAACGTTAGTAAAGAATAAGTTTCAAATCCATATTTTTCTAAAAACATAAAAGTAAATTACAATAGGATAAGTTTAATGTCTGAAAACCAAACAACTGAAAAACCGATGGCAAGAACAGCCGACAGGACAAATAAAAAGGTCTTTTTTAGAAAGCGCAAGGGCTGCCCTCTTTCAGTGCAAGGTGCTCCTAAGATTGACTATAAAAATCCTGACTTATTATTAAAATTTGTATCAGAAGGCGGTAGAATGCTTCCGCGCAGAATTACGAACGTTTGTGCTGAAAAGCAAAGAAAACTAACTAATGCTATCAAAGTGGCTAGAATCTTAGCGTTGTTACCATTTGTATTTCAAGCTAAATAGAGGATAAAAATGGAAGTTATTTTAGTCAAACCAATCAAAAAACTTGGAAAAATCGGCAACCTTGTTAAAGTTAAAAACGGTTTCGGTCGTAATTGGCTGATACCTCAAGGACTGGCAATCAGAGCTACTGAGAAAAACAAGCAATTAATTGAAAGCCAAAAACATGATCTTGAGGAAAAAAATACTCAAGCTAAAGACGAAGCAAGCCTACTTGCAAAAAAGATCGAGAATAAAGATTTACTCTTTGTTAGACAATCAGCAGCAGATGGTAGGTTATTTGGTTCCGTTAATAACAAGGAAATAGCTAAGGAACTATCAGCTATTGCAGCTTGTGATATTCCTTTCTCAGCAATTGATCTTGAAGCTCCTTTGAAAACCATCGGTGCCTATAATGTTGATATTCACTTGCATCATGATGTTACTACAACTGTAGCGGTAATCATAGCAAGAACCGAGTCAGAGGCTCAAGATGCTTTAAGAGCTCACAAAAGTGGTAAACCTACAGATGAAGCTAAGCTTGACGCTGAAGACAATTCACAAGAAGAAGCTTAAAAATAATAATAATTAAAGGGTGAGTAATAACCACCCTTTTCTTCTTTAAAAAAAATCCATTCACTATTTTGTTTCTAGCTATTTATATTTATAAGTTTACGCTTTTTAGCTTAAAGATAATAAAGCAAGCTAACTTAAGCACTCCTTTATTAGACTTGCATAAGCAACTAGCTGCGTTAAAAGGAATTGCTTTGTAGTTAAAAAGCTAACGCTATTTCAGCATTTAACATAATTCAATTTAAAGTCTATGATAATCTTACTTTGTGGCGCGCAGTAATCGGTCATTAAGCGCGAGCCCTATGCCAGTATTTGGGATTTCAGCTACTGCGATGGTTGATATTCCATGCTTACTTGCATATTCATCCAGTTTGCGCAACATGTCATACAAGTTGCTTGCGGCTTTGATCAGATCGGCGCTAGTACTTAAATTTAAACAGTAATTACTGTTTAAATTACTCTCACCGAAATTGAGCCCTATCTCGTTATCATTTATACTGGTGGCATTCAGCCGCAACTTGGTATGAGGGGCATAATGTTTCTCAAGCATGCCAGGCGCTTTGATTTGCATGAGAGAGTTTGAAATCTCAACATTTTTATCAAGTACCTTGCTAATTGCCTCGGGCGTTATAAAACCATATCTCAAAATAACGGGCAGCTCATTTGAGCAATCAATAATAGTTGACTCCAAACCAAACTCACAAGCGCCCTCATCTTCAATAATGAATACTTCAGAATCTTTGAAATGCTTTGTTACATGCTTGCTTAATGTTGAACTAATATAACCAGATGGATTGGCGCTTGGAGCCGCTATGGCACAATAAGTGCTTTTAAGCAATGCTCGAGCAATAGGGTGCGAGGGCATACGCAGAGCTATAGTAGTGTTTCCAGCAAGTACGCATTCAGCAATGTTTGATGGGATTTTCAAAGGCATTACGATACTTACAGGCCCAGGCCAGAAAGTATCAGCAATTTTGAGCGCATCTGCATTAAACTCACCAAGTTTTTCGGCTTCCGCAAAATTTAACACATGAACTATAAGCGGATTGATGCTTGGACGCCCTTTTATTTTAAAAATCTTCTCGCAAGCCTGCTCGTTACTTGCATCTGCCCCAAGCCCGTAGACGGTCTCGGTTGGGAAAGCAACAATACCACCATTTTTAATAACTTTGCTTGCTTTTTCAATTACTGCATCATTCATAGCATGTCAAACTTGGCAATTTTTCCAAATAATTCAGTAATTTTTCCAAGCAGAAGTAGCCGATTATTTGCTAGTTTCAAATCCTCAACATTCACCATAACATCATTAAAAAATGTATTTAAAGGAGAATGTAATTTCGCAAGATTTAGGAGCGCGCTTGCGAAATCCTGTTGCTGCACATTATCACTTAAATCTTTTGAGATATCTTGCATGCGATTAAACAATTCTTGTTCTGCTTGTTCAATGAATAAACTACTGTCAACAGCTCCTTGCGGCACCTTATCTTTCAATATATTACTTGCTCGTTTGTAAGCACTGCATAAATCTTTACCCACCTCTCGTTCAAAAAACTCTGCTAAAGCTTTAAGCTTTAAGCTTGTTATCACCAAATCACCTTGCATTTCAAGATCAAGGGCAGCATTAATCAGCGAAATATCATATTGATTTTTAAAATAGAATTTTGCACGCTCTTCAATAAACGATAAAAGTGAATCTAAATCGAAATCTTTATTCAGTGTATTGCTTATGATGTTTGATATTGCGGGTAGCTTCTCTTTAAAATCAAAACTGAAGTCGTTTTCCAAGATTATCCTGATAATTCCTAAAGAGAGTCTGCGCAACCCTTGAGGGTCTCCAGAGCTTGTAGGAGCCTCCCCGGCAAACCATAAACATATTAAACTGTCAAGCTTATCTGCTAGAGCAAGCTTTGCGCTCGCACCCATAGGTACCGAGTCTTGCGGTCCTAAGGGCTTATAATGATTTTTTATTGCGCCTGCCACTTCTTGCGTATGCCCTTCAGCGAGAGCATAATAATACCCCATAATTCCTTGAAGCTCAGGAAACTCTCCGACCATTTCAGAAGTTAGGTCATTTTTATAAATTCGCGCAGCTTCCAGTAAACCTGCGTCACCCGGATATAATTTTTCGCAAATTTTAAAAACTCGCCCAAGCTTATCTGCAATAGTTCCTAGTTTCTCATGAAATATTATATTTTTAAGTTTGTCTCCTAAAACAGCGAGTCCTTTGTTTAAATCTTGCTCATAAAAATATAGCGCGTCAGAAAGACGAGCTGACAACACTTTTTCATTGCCACGTGCAATCTCGGCTGGATCAATCGAGACTAAATTACTAACGAATAAGAAAAATGGTGCAAAATTTCCTTGCGCGTCTAAGCAACTGAAATATTTCTGGTGAGTTCGCATTGAAGATATCAATGCTTCTTTCGGAACCTTCAAAAATTTTTCAGGTATTTTACCAATCATTCCTACCGGCCATTCTACAAGCCCTGTAACTTCTTCTAGTAATCTTGCGTCCTCTTTAATGGAGACATTATTTTCTTTTGCAAGATCTTGTAGTTGCTGCCAGATAATATTTTGACGCTCGAGCCTATCTAAGACTACAAAATTTTCTTTGAGTGTAAGTTTATATTCCTCAAAACTTTTTACAGCTATTTGGTTACCTGCCATAAATCTATGGCCGAAGCTTAAATTATTTGCGACCAGGTGACCGAATTCTATAGGCAGCACTTCGTTGTCAAATAAACATAGAATATTTTTAAGGGGTCTTACCCAAGGTAGATCGTAATTATTCCATCTCATTGACTTTGGCCAAGTATGATCTTTGATTGCGACAGGTAGAATTTTAAGCAGCAGGATTTTTAGATCCATTTGCGGGACATGCTTTAAATAAACATAAAATCCTTGCCCGTTTATTTGCTTCTCCTGGAGCTTGCTTGCATCTATCCCGTTTGATTTACAAAACCCTTCAATGCTTTGCTGAGGCGCATTTAATTTTGGTCCTTTTAGCTCAATTGTTTTTGCTTCTATAAACTTCGGCAGCCCGTTAATGTACACTGTTATACGCCGTGGCCCACTGAATACTGTAATACCCTCAAAAACTATTTCATTGGACTTTAAATGTTTGGTAAATATCTCAAAGTATGCCTCTTCTGCATTTTTCTGCATAAATGCAGGAATCTCTTCTGAAAATAACTCCAGTATTAATTCACTCATTTTGAGCTCCTTTGTTCTTGGGTCTCAAGCCATTTATCGCAACACATCTTTGCAAGTGCCCTTACCCTCCCGATATATGATGCTCGTTCAGTCACACTGATGATTCCGCGCGCGTTTAACAGATTAAATAAATGACTAGCTTTAATGCAATAATCATAAGCAGGCATCGGCAGATTATGCTTAACAAGATCTTTACATTGATTTTCAGCATCAATAAAATGTCGCAGCAACATCTCGGTGTTTACAACATTTAAATTAAATTCAGAAAACTGCCGCTCGGCCTCAAAATCAACATCACCGTAAGTTAAAGCTTTATCTCCCGTTTGACCGTTCCAATCAAGGTCTTTTACTGCGTCCACTTCTTGGATATAAAGTGCGATGCGCTCAAGTCCATATGTGATTTCACCGGCAATAGGCTTGCACGGTATCCCTGCAATTTGCTGCATATAAGTAAATTGTGAAACTTCCATACCGTTGCACCAGACTTCCCAACCCAAGCCTGCAGCTCCCAACGTTGGCGATTCCCAGTCGTCTTCTACAAATCTTATATCGTGTTTTTTAAGGTCAATTCCAAGGCGCTCTAGGCTTTTTAAATAAAGCTCCTGAATATTATCAGGGGATGGCTTTAAAATAACCTGAAATTGGTAGTAATGCTGCATCCTGTTTGGATGCTCGCCGAACCTACTATCAGTTGGCCTGCGCGATGGCTGAACGTACGCTACGTTCCAAGGCTTAGGCCCTAGGCACCTAAGGACTGTCGCCGGATGAAACGTTCCTGCCCCCATTTCAACGTCGTAAGGTTGCAATATTGCACAGCCATAATCTTGCCAATAATTTTGAAGTTCCAAAATAATTTGTTGGAATGATAATTTTTTCATGGGTGTAAATTTTTCAAGTAAACTATAATACATAAGACCGCCTAAAGAGTCTAATATTTTTTGATCACTAAGATTGATTCTATGAGGTTTAACACATAAATTCAAGAAGTGGGAAGTAGATTAATTTTTGTCTTTAACGTATTTGATACTGTTAAACTCATCTAAAGATTTTACTTCCGCTTTACGCTCGGCTTCCCTCTCGGCATTAATGCGGTTTTGCAGGGCAATTTCAAATTTTTTAAGCTCAGCAAATGCTAAAGCAAGCTCTTCTCTTAAAACTGCTATTTCTTCTTCAAGGGCTTTGATCTCAGCTTTAAACTTAAGTTCACGGTCTTCAGCGCTTTTCATGTAATTATCAAGCATAAAGGCATATTCAGTGCCCATATATTTTTTAAGTTCGGCTAGAATTTCTGCTTTAAGCTTTTTAAGCGAAGTCTCATGCGCTCTTTTCTTTTCTTCTAAATTATTGATTTGTTTTACCAAATCATCTAATTTTTGTTTGTGAAGCTTTATAAGAGTTTTGAGTGATTTCATATATTTATACTTATAAAGCCTATCTTAAACTCAAGATCACCAATTTAAAAATCTCTATTCCTTGATGCCGAGTATTTCCCCGAGCTTGCGGTAACTTTCAATATTATGGCAAGATTCATCCGGTTTCTGACGTAAGAACTCTTCTAGCTTTGTGTAATAATTGATTGCTAAATCTACTTCAGCATCGGTACCTTTTTTATAAGCACCAAGCCTTATCATCTCAGCCATGTCTTGGTAGATTGACAGCATCCGTTTGGCGTAAGTAACTTGGCGATTCTCAAGATCGGTATTACATTTCGGCATCGCGCGTGATATGCTTTTAAGCACGTCAACTGCCGGAAAACGTCCACGTTCTGCAATAGCACGATCAAGCACTATGTGCCCGTCAAGTATACCTCTTACTGCGTCACTGATCGGCTCGTTCTGATCATCACCTTCAACAAGCACGGTAAATAGCCCGGTAATGTTGGCGTTCCCTATTCCTGGCCCCGAACGCTCAAGAAGTTTTGGCAGCTCACTGAACACTGAAGGCGTATATCCTTTGGTTGTCGGAGGCTCTCCTACAGCAAGACTAATCTCACGCTGCGCCATAGCAAATCTTGTAACAGAATCGATAATACATAATACTTCAGATCCTTGATCGCGGAAATATTCAGCAACAGCCATAGTCATATATGCAGCACGTTTCCGCAGCAGCGCCGATTCATCACCTGTTGCTACGATTATTACAGCTTTAGCAAGTCCTGCCTCACCTAGATATTCTTCGATAAATTCTTTAACCTCACGGCTTCTCTCACCAACCAGGCCGATGACTTTTACGTCAGTATCTGCATATTTTGTAAGCATTGAAATTAATACCGATTTACCAACACCGCTTCCTGCAAAGATCCCCATTCTTTGACCGTAACAACAACTTAAAAAACTATCAATTGCCTTTACGCCAAGATCAATTTTTGCGCCAATTCGGTTACGTTTTTGTGAAGCAGGAGGATTTGCTTTCAAGGGGTAAATAAATTGACCCGATTTAATCGGCCCCTTGTCATCAATAGGATCACCAAAAGCATTAATAATCCTTCCAAGCCAAGATTCATCAGGCATTACAACATTTTCGTGCTGGTATACTTCGACCACTGCCCCTGCCCCCACCCCTTCAGTGTCTTCAAACGGCATCAGCAATACGTTATCTTGATTAAAGCCTACTACTTCACATAAAACACTAGTCCCTTTAAGTTTGTTATGAATTTTACATCTCGATCCGATAGATACATAATCATTTATTCCAACGCATTCAATAATCAGCCCTTTAACGGCATTAACTTTGCCTGAAATTTTCATGGGTTTAATATCAGCGACCTGCTGTTTTAAAGACTCTAAATACGACACAAAATTCATTCTTTAAATTCCTTATACTAATTATCTTTGACACGAAGCAGGAGAGAAAAAATTCCCTTGCATGCCGTCTACTTTAATATCAATTAAAAATTTTGCAATCTCACCGTTTTCAACAAATTCTGCAACTGTTTTTATCCCGAGTTCCTCAGAGATTTTAACAAGTGTTTCAACAAAATATTTACTATGATGATTGCTAACTATATTACGTACATAACTACCATCAATTTTAATAATATCAATAGGTAAGTTTTGTAGCTGCTTAAAGGAGGTAAATCCTGAACCAAAATCATCGAGTGCGAATCTGCAACCAAATTTATGTAATCTATTTATGAAAAGCTTAGTTCTTTCATAATCTTCATTCAGTAAAGTTTCGGTGATTTCAACAATCAACCTATTTGCAACCTTATGTTTTTTTAGTAATTCTTCGGCCATCTCGAGTAAATTATCATCTAAAACTCCGTAGTTTGAAATATTAACTGACAGGCTAGTTTCAGGTGACTTTACCAACTCCTCGATTGCCATTTGAAAAACTTCAAAATCAATAAGATTAATTAGGCCCTTATTTTCAGCTTCATGAATTATTGGTCCTACCGAAATTAAATTACCATTATCATCAGGGATTCTGAGCAGACATTCGTAATAAGGAATAGTGGCTGTTTTTCTGTCGATAATTGGTTGATAGGCAAAAACCCGAGTTTTCAGAGCGCAAGCTTGTCTGAGTAAGTTTAATTTGTTATTAGCATTCCTTATACTATTTAAATCATGCAAATTTTTATCATATTTAAGGTAATAGCTGCTACTTTTACCGTCAGATAATATACCGATTAGTAGAGTATACATCTCTATCGAATTCTTACTGCTCTTTGGAAAATCAATCGTAGCAATCTGACAATTTATATAAGCTGACGGCAGATCTTTATTTAAATATAGCTGTGAAGCCTTGTAAATTTCTAAAGATAGCTTGGATAAAGATTTCTCATTTATTTTCGAGAGTACTACTAATATTTTATTGTGATCGATTTGACTAAATACTGGAGGACTATACTCATTACAAATTTTTCTAACAATCTTATTAAGATCATCGACAATAGTTTGAACAGAGCCGAGCATCGCATAAAGCTCATCATAATTGATAATCTTAACGAGCATACAATATCCTGTTTGAATCTTATCAATTTCAAACTGCATATTTGCTAATCTCAGTTTAAGATTTATCATGACAAGTCTTGAATGTATTTTGACAAAATGTAAACTCCCGCAATAATTATTGTTAAAACCAGCTCATACCTATATACTATTAAATATAATTTTAGGGTACTAAAATATGACACGTACTGACCGTATAAAGGAAAAATTGATGGTGTTAAAACCACAATATTTAGAAGTGATTGATGAAACTCCAAAGCATGCAGGGCACCTTGGCAACGATGACAGCTTAGAGACTCATTTGGTTATTAAGATCAGAGCGGGTAGCTTAAACGATCTATCACGCATCAAGCAACATCAAACTATTAATGACCTTATAGCTGATGAATTTGAAGATGGGCTTCACGCTCTTTCGATTAAAATCATAAAAGAATAATTTTATACTTTGTTGAAGTCGACACACTCATCTTGATCTCCTTATCAATTTTAAATAGAAAACATTGACGGGTTTTTATATCTATGATAGCCTTCTGTATAAATTAAATATGGAGAAAATATATATGGAAAATTCAAATAATCAGTTTTTCGATTTTATGAAAAACACTTTCAACCCAGAACATATGATGAACTCAATGAAGGCAACACCTGCCCTTGACCTCTCATCTATGGGCAATATTGCTAAAAGAAATGCTGAAAGTATGACTGCCGTTAATCAACTAGCTGCTGAGAGTCTTCAATCTATTATAAAAAGAAGTGCTGAAGTGTTTCAAAATAATGCATCTGAAATGATGAATATTATTAAAGAAAATTCAGGTGCTAAAGATCTTGAGCAAGTAAGATCTCGTCAGCAAGAATTTATGAAGTCATCAATAACAAGTTCAATTGACAATGCAAAGGAAATCATGGATATGACTGCAAAGTCTGCTATGGAAATTTTTGAAGTAATTGGTCAAAGCATGGCTGAAAATGTTAACAAGGCTTTTGATAAAGCTAATGAGGCAGTTAGAGAAAAAGCGTAAAAACTTTTTTTGTTGAAATATTTTTAAAGTAAGAAATTAAAGCCGCTTTAGTTGGTAAAACCGTAGGTGGCTTTTTTTTATTTTAATTATTCATAGCTATAAAAGTTTCCTTGCATGTTTATTGATCGGTTACTGGAAAAGCCTCATTAGCAACGAGCTCCACAGCTTGAGGCAAATCCGGTTCGTCTCTAATTTCCCTGTCATCATCATCTTGAATCAAATTGAAATTAATTGGTTTAAGGGCTTTTGAGAAATTCTCGCTGGAATCCTTACAAAATCTTTTTTCAAGTTCTGCCATTCTAATTGGATTACATACGATTTGCTCAACCCATGTATCAATCGTAGGAGCAATATGAGCTTTATAAATTTCCACTACTTTTGTGCTTCGATCATAGCAAAGGGCATCAAAATCGAGACATTCTTCAGGATAACGGGCTAAAGTTAGTAATATATCAGCCTTACGAAAACATTCCATTTGCTTTACAATATCAATAAACATTACGCGACCATACACGTTTAGCTCAGTATATAATTCTTTATCTCTAAAATAATTATCACCTCTCCCAGCTCCATATTCTACCGTGTCTCTTGCAGACTCTACTGCATTTAAAGCTTTTTCAAATTGAGTAAATAAGCGACCCTCAACAGTATATGGCGCTAGACTTGCCCATGAAATCTCAATCCCTGTGGTGTCAAAAGGATTTTCAATTGCGGGACAACCAACGGCATATCCTGTACCAATAATTTTAATTCTAAATTTACTCGCTAGTTCATCTACTCTTGAAAGTCTCAGCGATTCCTGTGTTATTAAAACTTCTTTCATGAAATATCTCCTTTGAATTTTTAATACAACCTACGGTAACCTCAATTTGATGTAAGGAGCATAAAAGTTCTTGGTAACTTGTTATGCTTAATGGATGGCTTTCTTGGTTTAAAAGAGTAAGCGATCAAGCCTGACACAAGGTTAACAAAGGCATTTGCA
>Ga0123337_10002595_pt1 | contig 20486 bp, 20 predicted proteins | sample frozenSSSSmetaG_FD_89792 | JGI IMG/M metagenome (GOLD analysis project Ga0123337, IMG submission 89792) | Glacier valley bacterial and archeal communities from Borup Fiord, Nunavut, Canada, to study Microbial Dark Matter (Phase II) -... | ecosystem: Environmental > Aquatic > Freshwater > Ice >... | reverse complement strand
CCGCGCATCTCGCGCAGCGGGGCTGCCGTCTTGTCTTCAAACGTGAAGCCGAGCGCATTGAGCTTGGCGGAAAAACGCACGGCGCGAATGATGCGCACCGGATCTTCCCGGTAACGCACCGCCGGATTGCCAATCATGCGCACGATTTTTTTCTTGGCGTCGCGGATGCCGTTGTGGTAGTCGACCACCACCTGCGTTTCGGGGTCGTAGTACATCGCATTGATGGTGAAGTCGCGCCGCGCGGCGTCTTCTTCCATGGAACCCCAGACGTTGTCGCGCAGCACCCGGCCGGACGCGTCGACCGCGTGTTTCATGCCGGCCAGTTGGCTCTTGCTGGTGCGCTCGTTGCCACCGACCTGCTCGGCCAGGCTGCTGTCGAGGTGGGCGCGAAAGGTCGAGACTTCAATCACTTCATGCTCACGGCCGCGGCCGTAAATGACGTGAACGATGCGAAAACGTCGGCCAATGATGAAGGCGCGGCGGAACAAAGATTTGACCTGCTCGGGCGTGGCATCGGTAGCCACGTCAAAGTCCTTGGGACGCAAGCCGACCAGCAGGTCGCGCACCGCGCCGCCCACCACATAGGCTTCAAACCCCCCTTGTTTCAGCGTGCGCACGACATCCATGGCGCGCTCGTCAACCAGTTGGGGGTTGATGCCGTGTTCCTTGAAGCCGACTTCCTGGCGTTTGCCAAAAGGTGATTTCTTGACCCGATGGGTGCCGGACTCCGTGCTGCCTGATTTGCCAAACAGCTTGTCGATAAATTTTTTGATCATGATTCTCTAAATACTTTGCGGACAGACCGCAGCTGCGCTGTCCCCACTAAAACAGGTCGAGTATGCGCCATCCGCGCTCTGTGGCCAGCGCACGCAGACGGTCGTCCGGGTTGGTGGCCACCGGGTATGTCGCTTTCTCCAGCAGCGCCAGATCGTTCAGGGAGTCGGTGTAAAACGTGGTTTCCACGTCGTCCCAGCTCAGGTTGCGGGCAGCCAGCCATTGCGCCATGCGTATCACCTTGCCCTCCCGGGCCGACGGCGTGCCTTTGATTTCACCGGTCGGCCAGCCCTGGGCGTCGCGCTCCAGCTCCACCGCAATCAACTCTTTCACGCCAAAAGCTTCGGCAATGGGCCGCGTCACAAACTCGTTGGTGGCCGTCACGATCACCAGCTCATCGCCGGCCGCCCGGTGCTGCTGAACCAGCGCCTGGGCTTGCACGGTAATGACTTTTTGCACCACCTCGCCCATGAACCGGGCATGCGCAGCTTCCGATTTTATAGCACCTTGGGTCCGGATGGCCAGGGTGGCAAAGCGCACGTATTCATGCACGTCGAGCGTTCCGGCGCGGTATTGCTCAAAAAATTCGACATTACGGCGCTTGAACTCGGTGGCGTCGCACCAGCCCAGCGCAATGGTGAACTCCCCCCACTCGTAGTCGGAATCGATAGGGATCAGCGTGTGGTCCAGATCGAACAATGCCAGCTTGCGGCGGGCGCCCAGTTTTTTTGAACTCATTCACTCTCCAGCATGGATTTAAGCAACGGAACGGTGATGGCGCGCTTGGTTTGCAGGGCGTAGCCGTCCAGCTTGTCGAGCAGCTGCATGAGGCTTCCCAGATCCCGCGAAAAACGCGTCAGCATGAAATCCATCACGTCGTCGCTCAGAAATACGCCCCGTGCATCGGCTTCACGCCGCAGCACGGCGCGCCGCTCGGCATCGCTCAAGGCCTGCAGGGCAAACACGTTGCCCCAGCCCAGGCGGGTTCGCAAGTCTTCGCGCAAGGGCAGATCAGCGGGCGGCACATTGCCGGCGGCCACCACCCAGCGAGGATGGCCGTCGTCGGTACTCAGCGCATTGACAAACCAGTTGAAGGCCGCCCGCTGCTGCGCTGCCGTGTACAGATGGCAGTCATCCATGATGACGGCGGACCAGGATTCGTTGAACTCGGGCGGCTCCAGCATGGAGGCGTCCATCCAGCCGCTGGTGGCGCCCTGCCCACGCAAGGCTTCGCTGACCGCTTTGAGCAGATGGGTTTTGCCACTGGCTTCTTCGCCCCAAAGGTAGGTGGGAACAGGCGATGGCAAGAGGCTGCTGGCCGAGCGTTCAAGGTGCTTGACCGCCGCCTCATTCGGCCCGGTGAAAAAATTGGCGAACGTGGGGTCGGAGGCCAGCCCGATGTCCAGTGCGATTTGTTTCATGCCGATCATGACGGTGTTCATCCTTGGTACAGCTTGCTGGCCAGGTAGCTGTCACGCACCCGGCGAATGCCCACCAGCAGCACGGCGCTGGCGGGCAATGCAATCAGCACGCCGAGAAAGCCAAACAGCTGCCCAAACGCCAGCAGGGCAAAAATGACAGCCAGCGGATGCAGGCCGATGCGCTCGCCCACCAGCCGGGGGGTCAGGTAAAAACTCTCGACCAGCTGCCCGGCGCCGTAAACGCCGGCCACCACCAGCACGGCGTACAGACTGCCGAACTGCAATATGCCGGCGAGGAACGCCAGTATCAAGCCCAGACCGAAACCCAGGTAAGGAATGAAGAACGCCAGCCCGGTGAACACGCCCACCGGCACGGCCAGATCAAACCCGAACAGCGCCAGCGCCACGCTGAAATAGATCGCCAGCACCCCCATCACCAGCAGCTGGCCGCGCAGGTACTGGCCCAGCACGTTGTCGGCCTCTTGCGTGAAACTGTCGAACGAAGCGCGCATTTTGGGGGGCACCAGCTCGACCGCGCGGGCGACAAAGCGGTCCCAGTCGTTGAGCAGAAAAAACAGCGCCACCGGAATCAGCATCACATTGCCCACGATGGTCAGGGCCACACTGCCGCCCAGCTTCAGCGACGACATGACCGAGCCAAAGGCGTCTTCAAAGTTCGCATCGAGGTACTTGAGCACAAAGGTCTTGATGCTTTCGACGTCCAGCGACAGCGTGATGCCAAACTGCGCCAACCAGGGACCCAGCGAATCATTGAGCCGTGCCGCCAGCAGCGGCAACTGTTCGCGCAGCAAAGGCAGTTCCTTGGCAAAAATCGGCACCACCAGCAGCATGATGGACAAAAGAGCGAGGATAAACAGGGTCTCGACAAGCAGCACGGCCAGCACACGCGGCAGCCTGCCTTTTCCCAGGCCATCGAGTTTGTCCACTACGGGTGTCAGCACATAGGCCAGCACGGCGGCCACCACAAAGGGCGTCAGCACCGGCCCCAGAAACCACAGGGCCAGCACCATCAGCGCGGCGATCAGACACCAGGTCGCGGTGCGTTTTTGGGTCGAAGTAAATTGCATACAGCCTGACAGGGGGTGAACCCTTAGAATCTTAGGTTGAATTCTATCGGGCTTGCACACGGATGCCCGCTCTGAACGACAGACTCCCGAACCCAAGCCTTACCCAACCCAAGCAGCATGACCACTTCCTCTTCTTCTCCCTTGAGCTACAAAGACGCCGGCGTTGACATTGACGCGGGCGACGCCTTGGTTGAGCGCATCAAGCCACTGGCCAAAAAGACCATGCGCGAAGGCGTACTGGCGGGCATTGGCGGCTTTGGCGCCCTGTTTGAAGTACCCAAGCGCTACAAGGAACCGGTGCTGGTCAGCGGCACCGACGGCGTGGGCACCAAGCTCAAGCTGGCCTTTGAATGGAATATGCACGACACCGTCGGCATCGACCTGGTGGCCATGAGCGTCAACGACGTGCTGGTGCAAGGCGCCGAGCCGCTGTTTTTCCTCGACTACTTCGCCTGCGGCAAGCTCGACGTGGACACGGCAGCGGCCGTGGTCGGCGGCATCGCCAAGGGTTGCGAGCTCAGCGGCTGCGCGCTGATCGGCGGCGAAACCGCTGAAATGCCCGGCATGTACCCCTCAGGCGAATACGACCTGGCCGGTTTTGCCGTCGGCGCCGTCGAAAAATCAAAGATTTTGACCGGCAAGGACGTGACACCGGGCGACGTGGTGCTCGGCCTGGCCAGCAGCGGCGTTCATTCCAACGGTTTCAGCCTGGTGCGCAAATGCATAGAGCGCGCAGGCAGCAACCTGCCCGCCACGCTGGACGGCAAGCCGTTCAAAGAGGCGCTGATGGAGCCGACCCGCCTGTACGTGAAAAACGTGCTGGCCGCGCTGACAGCCCACCCAATCAAGGCGCTGGCCCACATCACCGGCGGCGGCCTGCTGGAAAACATTCCGCGCGTGCTGCCCGACGGCACGGCGGCGCACCTGGTCAAAGGCAGCTGGCCGCAGACCGAGCTGTTTGCCTGGCTGCAGAAAACCGCCGGCATCGACGACATCGAGATGAACCGCACGTTTAACAACGGCATCGGCATGGTGGTGGTGATTGACGCCGCCAGCGCCGCCGCCTGCGCGGCCATGCTGCGCGAGGCGGGCGAGACGGTGTATGAGATTGGCGTGATTGCACCGCTGGGTGACGGCGCTGCCGTCATCGTCCGCTAGGCAGGTACCGCTCAGGGGGCTGAGGGCAACACCCCGGAGAGTTGCGCCCCATGATCCAACCTGCCAGCACACCGCCCCGCCGCCTCCCCGCCGCGATCTGGGCGCTGGGCTTTGTCAGCCTCTTGATGGACATTTCTTCCGAGATGATCCACAGCCTGCTGCCGGTCTTTATGGTGACGGTGCTGGGCACCAGCATGTGGGCGGTCGGGCTGATCGAAGGCGCTGCCGAGGCCACGGCGCTGATCGTCAAGGTGTTTTCGGGCGTGCTCAGCGACTACTGGGGCAAGCGCAAGCCGCTGGCGGTGCTGGGTTATGGCCTGGGCGCGGCCTCCAAACCGCTGTTTGCCCTGGCCAGCACGACCGGCATGGTGCTGGCTGCGCGGCTGATCGACCGCGTTGGCAAAGGGATTCGCGGCGCGCCGCGCGATGCGCTGGTGGCCGATCTGGCGCCGCCCGAGATGCGCGGCGCGGCGTTCGGCCTGCGCCAGTCGCTGGACACTGTGGGCGCTTTCGTCGGGCCGCTGCTGGCGATGGGCCTGATGCTGCTCTGGGCCAATGACTTCCGGGCGATTTTCTGGGTGGCGATGGTGCCGGGCTTCCTGGCCGTGGCGCTGCTGCTGTTCGGCGTGCAGGAACCCGAGCGCGTCCGCAAGCCGGACGAGGCGCCGCGCGTCAACCCGATTAGCAAAGTCAACCTGCGCCGTCTGAGCGCACCCTACTGGCGCGTGGTTGCCATTGGTGCGGTGTTCACGCTGGCGCGCTTCAGCGAAGCGTTTTTGCTACTGCGCGCGCTGCAGGGTGGCCTGCCGGTGGCGTACACGCCGCTGGTGCTGATCGGCATGAACATCGTCTACGCCCTCGGCGCCTACCCGTTTGGCAAGCTGTCGGACGCCGTCAGCCACCGCGCGCTGCTGGCCTGGGGCCTGGTGGTGCTGATCGCTGCCGATGCGGTGCTGGCGTCCGGCAACAGCCTGGGCTGGATCGCGGCCGGCGTGGTGCTGTGGGGGCTGCACATGGCCATGACCCAGGGGCTACTGGCCACCATGGTGGCCGACACGGCGCCGCCCGACCTGCGCGGCACGGCGTTTGGATTTTTCAACCTGGTCAGCGGACTGGCGATGCTGCTGGCCAGCACGGTGGCGGGCGTGCTGTGGGACCAGCTGGGCGCGCCTGTGACGTTTGTGGCCGGCGCCGTTTTCAGCCTGGCGGCGCTGGCGCTGCTGTGGCGCTGGCGAAGCATGCCATCCTGATGCTCTGTTAAAAATAGCAGACTACGCCCGTTCTTACTGCGCTAAAAGCCTATTTGATTGATTTTTTATGGGTTGACAGCCGGTTTCCCATCAAGGCGCGGATAAAGGTCCTGATTTGATCGAAACCTGTCCGACCCGGAACGGACCCTGCGGCGCGGGCCCGCAAGAATAGGAACTCCAACCTCTGCCACAAAGGAGCCCTTGATATGAAAAGCTGTCTGATTGTGATTGATGCGCAGGAATCCTTCCGCCATCGCCCTTATTCCACCGAACGCGACATGCCGGCCTACCTGGCGGCCCAGAACGCGTTGATTGCCGGCTGCGTGGCGCGCGGCCTGCCGGTGCTGCGGGTGCTGCATGTCGATGGCCCCCAGGCGGCGGACAACCCGTTTGCGCTGGCATCGGGCCATGTCGTCCCGCTGGCCGGTCTGCTGGACTTCGAGCCCGCCGCCCGCGTCGTCAAGGAAAGGCACAGCGCGCTCGTCGGCACTGGACTGGACGTGTGGCTCACGCAAAACGGTATCCAGCGGCTCATCATCAGCGGCATCCGCACCGAGCAATGCTGCGAAACCACCACGCGCCATGCGTCGGACCTGGGCTGGAGCGTGGACTTTGTACCGGACGCCACCCTGACCTGGGACATGCAGCAGCCCGATGGCCGCCCCTTGAGCGCGGCCGACATCAAGGCCCGCACCGCGACCGTGCTTAAAGACCGGTTTGCCGCGATTTGCACAGTGGATGAGGCCCTGGACCGCGCCACGGCGGCGGCCCGGTAGGCGCCACGGTGTGATCGACGTCTACTTCGTGCTGCTGCCCGACAGCCTGCTGCTGGACTGGGCCGGGCCGGCCGAGGCCTTGCGCACGGCCAACCAGGCCCTGGCTGCGCAGGGTCAGCCGGCACGCTTCAGACTGCACTTTGCCAGCCCGGAGCCCACCTCGGTCACGTCGGTGGGCGCGGTGTTGACGGGCCTGGAGGCGCTGCCGCGGCTGGACGAAACCGGGCCCAGCTGGGTGGTGCTGGTCGGCCAGCCCGGCAGAACCCTGGCCGTCTCGAGCGAAGCCTCGCGCAGCGTGCTGCACTGGCTGCGCGGCCTGCGCCCGGCGACGGGGCGGCTGGAGCTGGTGACGGTTTGCGCCGGCTCGGTGCTGGCGGCCCATGCCGGCCTGCTGGCCGGGCGGCGCGCCACCACGCACCACCACCATCTGGATGAACTCAAGCGCGTCGAACCCCTGTGCGACGTCGTCAGCAACCGGGTGTTTGTGGTGGACGGGCCGGTGTTCAGCAGCGCGGGCGTGACCACCGGCCTGGATCTGTTTCTGCACCGCATCGGCGCCGTCTGCGGCCCGGCGCTGGCCGCACAGGTGGCGCAGACCATGGTGGTGGTGCTGCGGCGCGGCCCCCAGGACCCGGAGTTTTCACCTTTTCTGGCCTACCGCAACCACCTGCATCCGGCCTTGCACCGGGTGCAGGATGCGGTCAGCCAGCAGCCGGCGCACGACTGGACGGTGCCCGCCATGGCCGACATTGCCCATGCGTCGCCGCGCCACCTGACGCGCCTGTTCATCGACAACGCTGGCATCGCACCGCAGCAATACCTGCGCCGCATCCGCCTGGCGGTGGCGCAGACCGCGCTGCAGTCGGGCCGCAACGTGACCCAGGCGGCCGACATGGCGGGCTTCAGTTCCGACACCCAATTGCGCCGGGCCTGGCGCCAGTTTGCCGTGGCGGGCACGCCCTCGGGCGGCAAATCGCTATCAAATAAGTAGCTATTCACGTCCTTCCTGTGGGCGCGGAAGCCATTTTTACCTGAATTTTCAGCGTTTCAGCTAAAGCCGCGACCGTATTTTGGCCTGCAGCGTCAGGTATCGTTCGGCCCTTGTGCCGCCCACAGCCACGGCCTGGTCTATGGCCGCAGCGGCTTCCTTGACGCGGCCCTGCTCCAACCGCACCTGCGCCAGGTTGTTCCAGGCATCGGCAAAGTCGGCGTGCTGGCGGGCCGCCGCCTGGTAGGCCGTGGCGGCACGTTCCAGCTGACCCTGCGCATAGGCGGTGTTGCCCGCGCCCAGCATGGCCGCGCGCTGACCTGGCCAGGCCGTCAGGGCGGTGGCGTAGGCGGTTTGCGCAGCGGCGGGCTTCACGCGCTCCAGCGCCGCGGCCGCCACGGTGTAGGCCTCGGGCTCGGCCGTCACCGGCAGGCGCGAGGGCTGCAATGCCACCATGGACCAGTAGTCGCCGCGTGCCCAGATCCGCTCAAAGGTGAACAGCGACATCTCCAGCCGCTCGGTGACGCCGGAATGCAGCATGATGGTGTTGCGTTCGCGGTCAAAGCCGATGACCACGGCGTAATGCCACAGCGGCGAAAACGAGAAGGCCAGGTTTTGCAGCACCAGCACCGGGTTGCCGCCCGCCACTTCGCGCAGCAAGTCCTCAAGCTGCGGCGCCAGCGGATAGGCCAGCAGCCCCTGGCGCCGGCTGGCCGCCAGCATTTCCACCTGCAACGAGCCCTGGCGCCCGGGCAGATAGACCTGATCGGTCAGATCGTCGGGCAGTACAGCAACCCCGGCAGTTTGCGCCACCATGGCCAATGCGGCCGGCCCGCAGTGGTACTGCGCCTGGGGGAAAAACGGCACGTCCTTGATCTGGACCACCGCCGGCAGATTGGCCGGCCAGCGCTGGTCCAGCTGGCTCACCTGCGGGGTGGCGCAACCCACCAGCCCCAGCAGAAGCACGCAAACAAAAAACCCCGCCGCAGCGGGGGTCTTGACGCAGACACGCAACCAGTTCATCGAACCGATCGGGTAAACGGAAACACCTTGGTCAGGCCAAAAATGTCCGTGATCAACAAGACAATGAATACCGTGAAGATCAGGCCGAGAATGCCGCCGGCCGGAGCTTGGTCAACGCGTGAAGCGAGTTGCGACACCTCTACATCCGACATCGCCTTAACGCGCTCGGTGGCGGCATCGCCGCTGACGCCTTGGGCTTGCAATGCACTGCGGATGTCTTCGCGGGCCAGGAACGCCGTGACCTTGTCGCGATTGGCATCGGCCAAGCCCACAGACATGGACTCGTCGGTCGACACGATACTGGCCTGAGCCGTCAGGGGCAGGCCCATTAAAGTGGTGCTGGCAATCAGCACTGAAGCCACAAAGCGTTTAAATGGGTTCATTGCTTGAAATCCTCGGGTTGTCTGTAAAAAATGAAAGGAGGCATGCGACTTTCGATCGCACTACCCACCCCAGATGAAGGTAGTCAGTCCCGCTTCAGGCGTCAACACAATTTACGCGCAGAAACACCAAAGTTCAGGGAATACAGGGTCTGGGGGCGTTGCGGCCTCAGTCGCTTGCCCGGCGCAACTCGGCCAGACGCTCGCCGATGGCGTCGATGTCCAGCGCATCTTCGGCATGCGCCAGATAGGTTTCCAGGTCGGCCACCGCGCGTGCCACTTCGCCCTGCACGGCCCAAGCCAGCCCGCGGTCACGGTATTCGAGCCATGCATCGGGCTGCAGCACAATCAGGCGGTCCTGCACCGCAATCAGTCGCGGCCAGTCTTCCTGGGCTCTATGAATGTCTTTGAGGTTGCGCAGCATGCGGCTGATGATCTCGCGCGGCGGCGCCGACTGCAGGTACAGGCCCATGGGGACTTCAAACTCGTCGGCCAAGCTGCCGCTACGAGGCCGGAAGGGCTCGAGCCGCTCGGCCAACTCTTCACGGCTCAAGGACTGGCCACTGAAAGGATCAATCAGCACCTGGCCCTTGGGCAGGTTGACCTTGACCATGAAGTGCCCGGGAAACGCCACGCCCCGCGCGTTCAGGTCCAGGCCCAGAGCCAGCTCCAGCCACAGCACCGCGAGCGTGATGGGAATGCCGCGCCGCGTGCGCAAGACCGCGTTCAGGTAGCTGTTGTCGGGGTCGTAGTAATCATTGACGTTGCCGCCAAAACTCAGGTCGTAGAAGAAAAACTGGTTGAGCGCCCGCAGGCGTTGCAGGGCCGGGGCGTCTGAAGGCAGGCGCCGCTTCAGGCGCGCCAGCAGCTGATCGACATCGCCCAGCACCTGCTGCACGTCCAGGTCCGGGTAGTCGTCCTGGGCCAGGCTGATGGCGGCTTCGAGCAAGGGAAAATGCTCATCGCTTTGCACCAAGCTGGAGAAATACTGCAGCGGGGAGGGAACGTCCAAATTGAGTTGCATGGTGCTACTTTCTCACAAACCAAGCCACAGTGTGAACCAGGAAATGCAGTGCGGTTTGCCCTTGATCAATCTAAAGCGAGCCAGACCCGTTGTATCAGCGCCGTACCAGTTGGCGAAGCTTGAGCCTGAAGGCCCAAAGCGCTACAAAATAAATAGCTGCAGAGGCAGACAGCACAAGCGCCAGCAGCCAAATTCGCTGTAAATACTGGCTTTTCAGGCCAACCCAGCTCACGGCCGCTTCAGCCCACAACAAAAACACCGCCAGCAGCGCACTGGCGGCCACCACCTGCAGCGCAAACACACCCCAACCGGGCGCCGGTTTGTAACTGCCGCGCCGCATCAGGCCCAGCAGCAGCCATAGCGCATTGATCAGGGCACCAATACCGATTGCCAGCGCCAGCCCGGCATGCTGAAAATACGGCACCAGCGCCACATTGAGCAGCTGCGTGATGACCAGCACCACCACCGCAATGCGAACCGGCGTCTTGATGTCCTGGCTGGCATAAAAGCCCGGCGCCAGCACCTTGATGGCCACCAGGCCCAGCAGGCCGGCGCCATAGCCCATCAGCGCGCGCGTGGTCTGCAGCACATCGCGGTCGGTAAAGGCGCCATAGTGGTAGAGCGTGGCGACCAGCGGCTCGGCAAACGTCAGCAAGGCCACAGCGCACGGCACCGCCAGCACCACCACGATGCGCAGGCCCCAGTCCAGCATGGCCGAGTATCTGGCGGCATCGTCCGCCGCCTTGGCAGCCGCCAGTTGCGGCGTCAGCACCACCCCGATGGCCACGCCCAGCATGGCGGTCGGGAATTCCATCAGGCGGTCGGCATAGGTCAGCCAGCTGACGCTGCCGGGCGTCAGGTGCGAGGCGATCTGGGTGTTGATCAGCAGGGAGATTTGCGCCACGCTGACGCCCAGCAAGGCCGGAACCATCAGTTTTGCGATATGCCTGGTCGCTGGATCCATCCACGCAGCCTTCATCACAGACCAGCTGAAGCCAATTTTTGGCAGCATGCCAAGTCGCCGCAGGGCGGGCACCTGCACCGCCAGCTGCAACATGCCGCCCAGCATCACGCCGCCACCCAGGGCATACACTGGCTCAATGCCCTGCGACTGAAACCAGGGCGCGCCGAACCAGGCCGCGCCAATCATGGCCAGGTTGAGCAGCACCGGCGTGGCGGCGGGCACCGCAAAATGCCGCCAGGTATTGAGCACGCCAGAAGACAGCGCCACCAGTGACATGAAGCCGATGTAGGGGAACATCCAGCGCGTCATGAACACGGCGGCTTCAAAGCCGCGCGGCTCCTGCTTCAGGCCGCTGGCCATGGCCCAGACCAGCACCGGCGCGGCCGCCACGCCGGCCACGCAGGTCAGCAGCAGCGCCCACGCCAGCAGCGTCGCCACCCGGTCGATCAGCAGCTTGGTGGCGGCCTCGCCGTTTTTGGCCTTGCTGGCCGCCAGCACGGGCACGAAGGCCTGGCTGAAAGCCCCCTCGGCAAACAGCCGGCGAAACAGGTTGGGGATGCGAAAGGCCACGTTGAAGGCATCGGTCATGGCGCTGGCGCCAAAGGTCGAGGCGATCAGGAGTTCGCGTGCCAGACCCGTGATTCGGGAGACCAGCGTGAACAGGGAGACGGTGGAGGCGGATTTAAAAAGTGACACCACCGGAGTTTAGGTGACAACATTGCCAGCCAGCATATAATCATGGGCTTCGCTTGCAACATCCGCAGACTCCTCCCAGGATTAAAGGAAACTATTTATGGCCACCGCCAAACCCAAGAAAAAGAACCCCCGCCTCGCCTCCGGCCGCAAACGCGTCCGCCAGGACGTCAAACTCAACGCTGCGAACACCTCGCTGCGCTCCAAATACCGCACCGCTGTGAAAAACGTCGAAAAAGCCGTTCTCACCGGTGACAAGACCAAAGCCGCTGAACTGTTTGCCAAAGCGCAAAGCATTGTGGACACAGTTGCCGACAAGGGCATCTTCCACAAGAACAAGGCAGCGCGCGACAAGAGCCGCCTGTCCGCCAAGGTCAAGGCCCTGGCACTGAAAGTCGAAGAACCAAAAGCTGCCTGATTCGTCAGGCAAACCGCCCGGACTGGATTTTTAAAAATTCAGTCCGCCGTTTTGTAGGGTGCGCTGCAAGCCAAGTAAAAAACCGCCAGAGTGTCATGCTCTGGCGGTTTTTTTATGCGCAGCTTTTGGCGCCTGCAGCGGGCGGCCTCGCCCGTCGGGTCAGCGTTGGGGTGCGTCGGGAATCAGGCAGGCTTCAGCGATCTGCAGGTCGTTGTCTTTGGCAAAATTGATCGCAAAGTCCCACGCCATGGGTTCGGCGTCGCGCAGTTCGGCGTTGACGACCACGCACTTGATGCCGTTGACGACCGTGGGCACGCACCAGGGCGAGTAGGTCAGGTGACTGCCGGGCCGCGGGCCGCCGGGGCGGAACTGGCTCATCACGCCGCACAGCCTGTCGGCCCAATCGCTGGGGCGGAAGGTTTTGCCGTCGCGGGTGACGCCCTGAATGAAGACTTCTTTTGCGGAGTTGGAGACCATCGGGTGGAAGGTTGGAGGCGTGCCAGGAACGAGGGTAATGTCCCATGCTGCATCGCACAACTATTCTATCTTATATAAGACTCAGCACAATCGCAGGTCCGGCGGCGGCAGCGCGAACGGCTTGCAGCGCCCCGGTGCGGCCCGATGCTGCGGCGTGGCAAACGACCGCGGGCACTGCGCCTAAAATCACATCAGATTCGCAGCCGTTTACCGCGGCCTCCTTTTTTGCCCCTGTCCCCGGAGCCTATCCCATGACCGCTGCCCTGCCCCTTCCTGTCGAAGCCGCCTCTCCCCACGTGATGACGACCTACGCCCGCCTGCCGATCGCACTGTCGCATGGCCAGGGTTGCCGCGTCTGGGACGTCAACGGCAAGTCCTACCTCGATGCGCTGGGCGGCATCGCCGTCAACACCCTGGGGCACAACCACCCCCGGCTGGTGCCCGCCTTGCAGGAGCAGATCGGCAAGCTGATTCACTGCTCCAACTACTACCATGTGCCGCTGCAGGAAACGCTGGCGGCCAAGCTGGTGGAACTGTCGGGCCTGGAAAATGTCTTTTTCTGCTCGACCGGACTGGAAGCCAACGAAGCCGCGCTGAAGCTGGCGCGCAAGTTCGGCCACGACAAGGGCATTGAGCGCCCCGAAATCGTGGTCTACGAGAAAGCCTTTCACGGCCGCAGCATTGCCACCCTGAGCGCGACCGGCAACCCCAAGGTGCAGGCCGGCTTCGGTCCGCTGGTCGAGGGCTTCATCCGCGTGCCCATCAACAACATCGAGGCCCTGAAAGCGGCTACCGACGGCAACCCCAATGTGGTGGCCTTGTTTTTTGAAGCGATTCAGGGCGAAGGCGGCGTCAACAGCATGAGCGACGAGTACCTGCAGCAGGCGCGCCAGCTCTGCGACGAGCGCGACTGGCTGCTGATGATCGACGAGGTGCAATGCGGCATGGGCCGCACGGGCAAGTGGTTTGCCCACCAGTGGTCCGGCATCAAGCCCGACGTGATGCCGCTGGCCAAAGGACTGGGCTCCGGCGTTCCAGTAGGCGCGGTGGTGGCCGGCCCCAAAGCCGCCCACATCTTTTCGCCCGGCAACCACGGAACCACCTTTGGCGGCAACCCGCTGGCGATGCGGGCCGGTGTGGAAACCATACGCATCATGGAAGAAGACGGCCTGCTGGCCAATGCCGCCCGGGTCGGCGACCACCTGCGGGCTGCACTGACCCGGGAGCTCTCCAACCTGAAGGGCTTCAAGGAAATCCGCGGGCGCGGCCTGATGCTGGGCATTGAGCTGACCACCCCTTGCGGCGACCTGGTCAGCCGCGCCGCCGAGCAGGGCCTGCTGATCAGCGTCACGGCCGACACCGTGGTGCGCATCGTGCCGTCGCTGATTCTGAGCGCGGCAGAGGCCGACGAGATCGTGGCCATTTTGTGCCCCCTGATCAAGCAATTTCTGCAGGAAAAAGTAAAACCATGAGCAGCCCCCTGAAACCCCTCAAGCATTACCTGCAGTTCAGCGACCTGAACGCCAGCGAGTACGCCTACCTGTTTGAGCGCGCCGCGCTGATCAAGAAAAAATTCAAGGCCTACGAAAAGCACCAGCCCCTGATTGACCGCACGCTGGTCATGATTTTTGAGAAGGCATCGACCCGCACCCGCGTGAGCTTCGAGGCCGGCATGTACCAGCTGGGCGGCACGGTGGTGAACCTGACCACCGAAGGCAGCCAGCTGGGCCGCGCCGAGCCAATCGAGGACAGCGCCAAGGTCATCAGCCGCATGGTCGACCTGGTGATGATCCGCACCTTCGAGCAGACCAAGATTGAGCGTTTTGCCGAACACTCGCGCGTGCCCGTCATCAACGGCCTGACCAACGAGTTCCATCCCTGCCAGATCCTGGCCGACATCTTCACCTACATCGAGCACCGCGGCTCGATTGCGGGCAAGACGGTAGCCTGGGTCGGCGACGGCAACAACATGGCCAACACCTGGCTGCAGGCCAGCGAAATCCTCGGCTTCAAGATGCACCTGAGCACACCGGGCGGCTACGAGGTCGACCAGTCGATCGCCGGCATCCGCTCGGCCGAGAGCTACCAGGTCTTCAAGGACCCGATGCAGGCCTGCGCCGGCGCCGACCTGGTCACCACCGACGTGTGGACCAGCATGGGCTACGAGGCCGAGAACGACGCCCGCAAAAAAGCCTTTGCCGACTGGTGCGTGGACCGCGAAATGATGCAGGCCGCCAAGCCCGATGCCCTCTTCATGCACTGCCTGCCCGCGCACCGCGGTGAAGAAGTAGAGGCCGAGGTCATTGACGGCCCGCAGTCCGTGGTCTGGGACGAGGCCGAGAACCGCATGCATGTGCAAAAGGCGCTGATGGAATTCCTCTTGCTCGGCAGCCTCCCCTGATCTGCAGATCGGGGACGCAGGCTTAAGGGCTGGGCTTGGGCTTGATCCAAATCGGCTGGCGGCCCAATGGTTCGCCTTCGGCCGGTCTGGCTGGCCCTGCGGCAGAACAACCGCCGCAGCTGCTGCAGGCCCCGCAGACCGGTTTTTCTCCAAGACGTTTTTGCACGCGGCCGACCCGGCGGCGAAGTCCTGCAGGCATCCAGTACCACAGCGCGTACAGGGCGGCGAACGCCACCATGATCCCGACGACCCATTCCTGCCACATGCTCAGCCGCCTCCCCACAGCAGCGCCAGCCGGTAGGTGATCCAGCTTGCGCCATAGGCCAGCGCAAACAGGTAGCCCGCCATGAAGAGGGCATAGCGCCAGCTGTTGGTTTCACGCTTGACCGTGACCAGCGTGGAAATGCACTGCGGCGCAAACACATACCAGACCAGCAGCGACAAGGCGGTCGCCATCGACCAGCTTTGCGCAATCACGGGTCCAAGCGCAGCGGCCCCGTCCGCGCCCGTCGCCGACAGTGCATACACCGTGCCCAGTGCACTCACGGCCACTTCACGCGCCGCGAGGCCCGGCACCAGCGCGATGGAAATCTGCCAGTTAAAGCCAATTGGCGCAAAAACAAGCTGCAGCGCATGCCCCAGCTGGCCGGCCAGGCTGTACTGGATCGCCGGGCCCAAGGCGCCTTCGGGCGGTGCCGGGAAGGTGGACAGGAACCACAGGATAATCGTGAGCGCCAGGATGATTCCGCCCACGCGCCTTAAAAAGATCATGGCCCGCTCATGCAGGCCCATCGCCAGCTGGCGCAGGCTGGGCACGCGGTAAGCTGGCAACTCCATGATCAAGGGCGTAGGTCGGGCATGCCCGCGCCACAGTTTGAACACCGCCGCCACCGCCATGGCGCTGACGATGCCACCGGCGTAGAGCGCAAACATCACCAGCCCCTGCAGGTTGAAAATGCCCGCCACCGTGCGGCTGGGAATGAAGGCGCCAATCAGCAGCGCATAGACCGGCAGCCGCGCCGAGCAGGTCATGAGCGGCGCAATCATGATGGTCACCAGCCGGTCGCGCCAGTGGGTGATGGTGCGAGTCGCCATGACGCCCGGAATCGCGCAGGCGAAGCTCGACAGCAGCGGGATGAAGGATCGCCCCGACAGGCCCACGCTGCCCATCACGCGGTCCAGCAAGAACGCCGCGCGCGGCAAATAGCCCGAATCCTCCAGCACCAGGATGAAAAAGAACAGGATCAAAATCTGCGGCAAGAACACCAGCACGCCGCCGGAACCCGCCAGGATGCCGTCGATCAGCAAACTCTGCAGCACGCCTTCGGGCAGGTAGCTGCGCAGCAGGCTTGAGAGCCCTTCCACCGCTGACTTGATCACCTCCATCGGCAGCGTGGCCCAGCTGAACACCGCCTGGAACATCATGAACAAAATGACGGCCAGCAGCCCCATGCCCCACAGCGGATGCAACACCACCCGGTCGATGGCATCGTCGGTGTGCAGGCTGTCGGGCGGTGCCTGCACCGCCAGGCGCAGGATGCGGCGCACCTCCAGCTGGGTGGCCATGACCTGGTCAAAGGTCGGCGCCTGCCACGGCGCCGCACTGGCAGGGTTTCCCGATGGCGCCGTCCAGCCGTCCAGAAACCGCAGCAACTCGCGCGCGCCGTCATGGCGCACACCCACGGTTTCAAGCACCGGCATGCCCAGTTCGCGCGACAGCACTTCGCGGTCAATCGTGATGCCGGCGCGCCGGGCCGCATCGCTCATGTTGAGCGCCAGCACCATCGGCAAGCCCAGCGCCCGCGCTTCCAGCACCAGCCGCAGATTGAGCTGCAGGTTGGTGGCATCGGCCACGCAGACCAGCCGGTCCGGCAAAGGCTCGCCGGGACGCTGGCCAATCACGATGTCGCGGGTCACGGCCTCGTCGGCGCTGAGCGCGTTCAGGCTGTAGGCGCCGGGCAAATCGAGCACCATCACGCGCCGGCCCGAGGCAGTCAGCACCTGCCCTTCCTTGCGCTCGACCGTGACACCCGCATAGTTGGCGACCTTCTGGCGGCTGCCGGTCAGCAGGTTGAACAGCGCGGTCTTGCCGCAGTTGGGATTGCCCAGCAGCGCCACGCGAAGCGGCGCGGCCATGGCATTGGCCGTCATGCCGGGTGGCCTTCAGCCAGGCTGACGCGGATCAGCGCCGCTTCATGGCGGCGCAGCGCAAAGGTGGTGTGCCCGACCCGCACCGCCAGCGGATCGCTGCCCGGAAAACCCCGCGCCATCACGCGTACCGGCTCGCCGGGCAAAAAACCGATCTCCAGCAGCCGCAGCAACACGTCACGCTCTTCGGCGTCAGCCGCAGGCAGCAGCCTGACAACCCGGGCCAGCCGCCGCTGGGGCAACTCATGGAGCCCCATGTCTGGCGCGCCGCTCATGGGAAAAGCCTGTGGGTCATGGGTGAAGACTCTTTTAAATGAAAATGATTCTCATTATAGAGCTGTACCCGGTCACCGCGAAAGGCCATTTATTGCGCCAGATCAGCCTTTGGCGTCTGACTGAAGGCTTGCAGCTCGCAATCAGCCGCGCCCCACAAACGGCATCTTCGTGGCCATGATGGTCATGAACTGGATGTTGGTCGACAGCGGCAGCGCGGCCATGTGCACCACCGCATCGGCCACGTCCTCCACATCCATCATGGGCTCCACCGCGATTTCACCATTGGCCTGCGGCACGCCTTTGGTCATGCGCGCCGACAGCTCGGTCAGGGCGTTGCCGATGTCGATTTGCCCGCAGGCAATGTTGTACTTTCGGCCGTCGAGCGAAAGGGATTTGGTCAGGCCGGTGATGGCGTGCTTGGTCGCGGTATAGGACGCCGAATTGGGCCGCGGTGCGTGAGCGGAGATCGAGCCGTTGTTGATGATGCGCCCGCCCTGGGGCAACTGCGCCTTCATCAACCTGAAGGCGCCCTGCGCGCACAGGAAGGAGCCGGTCAGGTTGATGTTGACGACGTTTTGCCATTGCTCGAAGGCGATGTCTTCAAAGTTCACGCCCATGCCGCTCACGCCTGCGTTGTTGACCAGCAGATCGAGCCGGCCAAACGTCGCCCGGATGGTGGTGAACAGCGCGTCCACGGATTCGGGCTGGCTCACATCGGTAGCCACGGCCAGGGCGCGACCGGTGCCGGACTCCTGGGCCACGGTATCGAGCGGCTCGATGCGCCGTCCGGCCAGTACCACGCGGTAGCCGTCCCGCAACAAGGCCAGCGCCACGGCCCGGCCAATGCCGGTGCCTGCGCCGGTCACAAGGGCGACTTTGTCGTGGTGGGGGTGGGGGTGGGTCAGATTGCTGTCGGTCATGGTGTGCCTGGGTCTCTTTGTAAGGGTGAATCAAGGCCGTTGCGCCAGTCATCGGCCGCCGCGGATCGCCTGAATTGTGCATGAGCCGGCATTCGCCGGCACCAGACCAGCGAACTGTGGATGAAGCTGATGCTGCACGAATTGCGCGCGGCGATCATCAATGTGGCGCAAGACGAGCCCGGTAGCGCGTTCAAAAAGCTGGCGCGCGTCAGCAAGATCATGGAGCAGCTGGTCCACGCCTGGGACGTGCTGGCCACCATGACGTCCCCGAATACAGCGCGATACGGCCTTACCAGGCCAACTCCAGCGGGTTTCAGAGCGCGCCGGTGGCACCGGCGTGAGTTATTTGCGCAAGATGCTGGACGTGGTGCTGTTTCCAGAAATCTGGAAACTCAGAACCAGCCTATGAGCCATCGAGGCATGGCCAGACGAAATTTTGAACGGCCTTAAAGCAGCTCGCCGGGCTCGGCCTACAAGCTTGAAAAGAAGTGGTCCAGCCGAGCTACCAGACGCAGCACGACAAAGCGCGCCGCTACCCCGGCGACAGTTTCGCGGCCGGCTTCCAGCCGCAGGTCCAGCTTGTCGGTCGGGCTGTAACCCAGCATCAGCGCGGTCCGGCTTGCCGGCTGGTAGGCGCTAAACCCGGCCTCGGAAACCAGCAGCGAAGCTCCTGGCCCAATCAGGCTGTGGCTGGCGACCAGTCGCTCGGTGCGCACACCCAGCTCGGCTTTGGAATGAAAACGCCACACAGCATCGACCCAGCCGCCCCGGTTGTTGCCCTGGTACTGGGCGCTGCCGTTGGCCGAATACAGCGCACCGCTGTCCCGGCGCATCAAGCCTGCAGCCGATACGGACACTGGCCACTGGTGGCTGTCCCAACGCACGCTGGCCCCGGCCACATCGCTGGTGCCGTCCAGGCACATCACCTGCCTGAGCGCCGCATCGCACTGCGGCGCGCTGTGCGAGTGCGCCCCGTTGAGGCTGTTGACCTGCGCGCCCCGGCGCTGCGGGTTGAGGCGGGCAACAAATCCATCCAGCCGCCAGTCACCGCGGCTGACACCCAGATGCAAGGCTGGCGCCGCCGATGCCGCGGCCGACCCCGGAAAAACCTGGCCCTTCCACATACCGGCATCGACCGACCACCGCACATCATCAGTGCCGGTGCTGCGCCAGCCCAGCTGCGCACCGTCGTCGATCCAGTCGTCATTGACGGCCATGCGTTTGGCCAGCGGCACCATGGCAAAGCGGTCCATGTGGCCTGCGGTGATAACGACAGGCCCGAGTTCCGGCCGCTGGCGGCCGGCGGTCAGATGCCAGTCGCCGGCAGCGGTGCGCCGGCGCGCCTGTAGCCAGGCGGCTTCCACATGCGCCTGGTCTGTGCCGTGCTTGCCGATGGCCAGGCTGGCGCCCCAGGTTTCGTTGAAACGCCAGCCGCCATCCATCACGGCATGCTCCAGCCCGAAGCCGCGCCGATCCACGCCAGGGTCGCCCTGCAGCAGGTAACCGGCCAAGCGCGCCGAGGGCAGCAATTCGCTGGCATTGATGTGGGTCACTGCGGCCGCCAGGCCGATGCGGGCACCCTCTTCATCAGGCAGAGCACTGGCCATGTCGCCGTGCGCGCTGGCCTGGCTGGTCAGCAGCAGCCCGAGTGCGGCGGCGGCCAGCCGCTTACCGCACGAACAGCGCGGTTCAAGGCGCGGGAAAGGGGCTGGACAGTTTGGGATTGGTGAGGAATTCATGGTCGGTCAGGGTTTTGAGGAAGGCCACGATGTCCGTTTTTTCCTGGGCATCGAGGTTGATGAGCGCAATCAGGTCGCTCTTGAGCGGATTGCGCCGCCCATCGCCCGCATGGGGTCCGCTGGTGATGTTGCGGCCGCCGGCGGCATAAAAATCGAGCATGCCTTCCAGCGTTTCAATGCTGCCGTCGTGCGTGTAGGGCGCGGTCACCTCCACGTTGCGCAGGCTCGGGGCGCGGAACATGCCCATGTCCTTGGGCAGGCCGCTCAGCTCGAAGACGCCCCGGTTGAACTCCGGAAAAGCACCGGTGCCGCCGATGTTGTAAAGCCCGGTGTTGCTGAAAGGCAGCTCCAGCACGCGGGTGCTGGCGTGAACCACCTGGTCATTGAAGTTGAAGCTGCCATGGCAATGAAAGCATTCGGCTTTCTCACCAAAAAACAGGTTCATGCCGCGCAGCTCGGTGGGCGTCAGCGGCACCTTGCCTGCCACGAACCGGTCGTACTTACTGTTGCCGGTGATCATTGAGCGCTGAAAGCTGGCGATGGCCTTGATGACGTTGTTCCAGCTGAT
>Ga0123337_10002592_pt1 | contig 20511 bp, 7 predicted proteins | sample frozenSSSSmetaG_FD_89792 | JGI IMG/M metagenome (GOLD analysis project Ga0123337, IMG submission 89792) | Glacier valley bacterial and archeal communities from Borup Fiord, Nunavut, Canada, to study Microbial Dark Matter (Phase II) -... | ecosystem: Environmental > Aquatic > Freshwater > Ice >... | reverse complement strand
TGGGAATTTAACGTTGAAAAAAATGTATTATGGGCTAACTTAATCCACCAGGAATTGTATGGGTTAACTGCGGCTGATCCCGTTCCCACTAACGAAGAATGGAAAAGTCGGCTGCATCCATCCGAGAGCGAAAAGGTGATTGAAAGTTTTTGCGCAGCACACGATTGTGATACCAATATTTGGTCTGAAGAATATCATTTTAATGCGGGCGCCAGGGGTTGGATAAGAATTTATTCCAGAACTTATATTGAACGGGATCTGCAGGGTAAAGTAAAGCGAATGATTGGAACTATGATGGATGTAACCCAACGAAAAACGGAGGAGGATCACCTAAAATTATTAGAATCAGTTATTACCAATACCAAAGATTCTGTATTGATTACTGAAGCAGGACCATTTACTGAAACGGGGCTAAAAATTGTTTTTGTTAATAAGGCTTTTATCGAAATGACCGGTTATTCTATGGAAGAAGTAATTGGTAAAACACCAAGTATATTGCAGGGGCCCAAAACAGACCGGGCCGCATTGGACAGACTGAGTGAATCGCTTAAGAAATGGGAGTCTTGTGAAATAACGATTATTAATTACAAAAAAAGCGGAGAAGAATTCTGGACCAATATTTCCATTAGTCCGGTAGCCGATAAAAATGGCGGGTACACGCACTGGATCTCAATTCAGCGGGATGTTACAGAATCCAAACTTTCGGAAATGAGGTTGATGGAGTTGAATGAAAGTCTTCAAAGACAAACCAAAGAACTGGAAGCGTCCAACAGGGAGCTCGAGCATTTTGCTTATGTGGCGTCCCATGATTTACAGGAACCGCTTCGCATGGTAACAGGCTTCCTTTCCCTGCTGGAAAAAAAGTATGCCGATGTAATTGATGACCACGGTAAGAAATATATACATTTTGCAGTGGATGGTGCAAAAAGAATGCAGCAGATTATACTGGACTTATTGGAGTTTTCAAGAGTTGGAAGAACAGACGAAAAAAACTGTAAAATTGATCTGAATGAATTAATCACAGAGCTTAAATTGCTTTTTCAAAGAAAAATTGAAGATCAAAAGGCGTCCATTTTAGTTCACCCGCTTCCGATTGTTCATGCCTGTAAATCGCCTCTCCGACAGGTTTTGCAGAACCTGATTAGCAATGCTTTAAAATATTCACGGGAAGGAGTACCAGGAAAGATTGAGATTGCAGCGATTGAATTTTGCGGGCACTGGCAATTTTCCATTTCTGATAATGGCATTGGTATCAGCGAGGAGTATTTCAATAAAATTTTTATAATTTTCCAGCGCCTGCATACCAGGGATGCATTTCCAGGTACAGGTATCGGGCTGGCCATCAGCAAAAAAGTAATTGAAAAACAGGGTGGAAAGATTTGGGTAGAATCCATATTAGGACAAGGAAGCACCTTTTATTTCACAGTGCCTAAAGCAATTAGTTAAAATGACAAAGCCAATTATACCAGCGAATGAAATAGAAAGGCAACTTGCCCTTAAAAGTTATCATATTGTTGATACGTTGCCGGAAGATAGCTACAATGATCTGACCAGGATTGCTTCCATCATTTGTAATACGCCCATTGCGCTTGTTTCCCTAATTGACGAAAAGAAACAGTTTTTTAAATCGAAGCAGGGAATAGCTATATCTGAAACACATAGGGATATTTCTTTTTGTGGACATGCCATCAATGCACCTGCCGAATTGATGATGGTAGAAGATGCCCGGCTGGATGATCGTTTCTCAGACAATCCACTTGTGGCGGGTGATTTAAAGGTGGTATTTTACGCAGGTATGCCCCTTGTTACAGATGATGGTTTTGCTTTGGGAACCTTATGTGTTATCGACCACCAACCAAGGGAATTGTCTGATGATCAGCAACAAGCTTTAAAGAGTCTTGCCAACCAGGTAATTCAACTGCTTGAACTTCGTAAAAAGAACACGTTGTTATTACAAACTCAACAGGAACTAAAGACGACTGCAAAGGAAATGGAAATCTTTGCCTATGCGGCTTCCCATGATTTAAAGGAGCCACTAAGAATGGTAAAATCCTTTATGCATTTACTACAAAAAAAATATGCCGATAGCCTGGATGATACCGCCAAAAGTTACATTCATTTTGCTGTGGATGGCGCAGACCGAATGGATTACCTGATCAGTGATTTGCTGGAATATGCGCATGTCGGCAATGTGAATAGCGAGGTAAAGGGTAAAGTCATCAATGAAATTGTAGAAGAAATAAAAAAACTCTATTGGCTGGTGATGAAGGAGAAAAATGTTTCCATTAAGTTAACAGGGTTGTCAACAATTGAATTGAATCATACATCGACCAGGCAGGTGCTTCAAAATTTAATCGGCAATGCCATTAAATACCAGTCACCGGGTGTGCAACCTGTTATCGAAATCAATGTAGCAGACCAGGCATCCCACTGGCTTTTATCAGTGTCTGACAATGGCATCGGCATCTCCGCTGATAACCTTGTAAATGTTTTTACCGCTTTTAAACGATTAAACCCTGGTATGGACTACGCCGGAACAGGGATCGGTCTTGCGATTTGCAAAAAAATAGTTGAAAAGCAAGGAGGTGAAATTTGGGTAGAATCGAAACCTGGCGTTGGAAGTACTTTTTATTTTACGTTGAAAAAATAATCAGCTCTTTAAGCTACAATGTCCTGGCAATATCCTTTTATAAAAACCGATTCCTCCAATATCCGGATTTCAAAATGTCGACAGTTATGTTTGATAAATTACTTTCGTGGGTATTATTTTAATCAGCTGATTTATACTGATATTTACTGATTAAGAATACGCCACCTTCCATTTTTTTATTGCATTTCGTTTAGCATTTGTTGCAATACTACTGTCACTCCATTTTCCTCGTTGCTTTTTGCCAGGAAGTTTGAAACCTTTTTTACATCCGGATGAGCGTTTTCCATCGCATAACTAAAGTAAGCCTGTTGCATCATTTCAAGGTCGTTTAAATAATCCCCAAACACCATTGTTTGCTCCCTCGTTATACCAAACTTCTTTTGCACAATATTTATCGCCCTTCCTTTATTGGCCAGCTTGTGCGATAAATCGAGCCAAATAAAACCAGATACTTTCACCTGCAATTGATCCTCCATTTTTTTAAATACCGGATAACTGTTTTTTTCTGAACCGGCCAGGTCGCAAAGTGCAATCTTCAAAAACTCGTCATCTTCTACCTGCATCAAATCATCTACCATTTGATACTTATCGTAGTACATGACCAGGTTTTTCATAAATTCCGGTGCATCACTTTCTACATAAGCCCTCTTTTTTCCACAAAGAATCGTGTGTACATCGGGCAAAGTTCTTGCAGTCTGCAATTGCTGGTGTACTATGGCTGGTTCCATTGCCTGCACCAATAACTCTTCTCCTTTATATACTACATAACTCCCATTTTCTGCAATAAAAAGGATATCTTCTTTTATTGTTTCAAACTTTTTTTCGATGTTAAAGAATTGACGTCCGCTTGCTGCAGCAAAGAGTAAACCCTTTGATTTCATCTGCTCAAAAACAGGAAAAAAATCAGGACTCAGTTCATGCTTCGCATTCAGCAGTGTGCCATCCATATCCGCCGCTACAAATTTTATTGATGATAATTCCATTGCATTGTTTTAAAAGTAAAAATAAAGTGTGGGCTAACGGTATCCCATAGCCTGTAGTTGAAATAACTCCGCATACCGGCCATTTTTTTCCAATAATGCTTCGTGGCTGCCAATTTCAATCAGCTCACCTTTCTCCAGTACCAAAATTCGGTCGGCCATCCGTACGGTTGAAAAGCGATGGGAAATGAGCACGGCACATTTTCCCTGGGTGAGTTCAGCAAAGCGTTGAAATACGGTGTATTCTGCTCTTGCATCCAGGGCAGCAGTGGGTTCATCCAGAATTAACAATTGTGCATCTTTCATGTATGCCCTTGCCAGGGCAATTTTTTGCCATTCTCCGCCGGATAGTTCGGTGCCTTCATTAAACCGGCGACCAAGCGGCTGATCATATTGATTGGGTAATTTTTCTGCCAATATATCTGCCAGGCTTTTTTGTGCCGCCGATTTTATCAGCTCCCGGTTGTCTTTTTCTTTAATGTTTCCGATGGCAATATTTTGTGCAAACGACATCTGGTAGCGAATGTAATCCTGGAAAATAATACCAATCTGCATCCTTAATTCTTCCAGGTTGTATTCTTTCAGATCGTATCCATCCAGTAAGATCCTTCCTTCGCTGGGGTCATACAACCTTGCCAGTAATTTTACAAGCGTAGTTTTGCCTGCGCCATTTTCTCCGACAAGGGCAAGTTTTTCAGAAGGATGAAGGGTGAAGTTTAAATGCCGGTTGGCCCAGTTCTCTGAATGGAGATACCGGAAACCAACATTTTCAAACGTAAAGCCCTGTATGATTGGTTTGGGAAATGGTCTTGCATTTTTTGCCTCAGTTATTTTCGGTTTAATGTTGAAGAAATCAAAAAAATCGGCCAGGTAAATGGCACTTTGCGAAATACTCGTAAAGCGGTTTAAGATACCTTCGAGCAAGCTGCGCATTTGCCTGAATGATCCAGCCAGAAATGTGAGATCGCCAATTGAAAGGCTACCATTGATGGCTTTTACAAGGATGAAAACATAAGCGCCATAATAACCGGCACTGCCCACCATTGCAAAAATGGTTCCCCAACCCGAACGCCTGAACGCCAGCTTTTTATTGTCGATGTAAAACTTGCCGGATAATTTCCTAAACCGATCGATGATAAATCCGGATAGATTAAAAATTTTTACTTCTTTCGCCGTTTCATCACTGGCACCGATGTAGCGCAGGTAGTCCAGCTCTCTTCGTTCCGGTGTTTGTCCACGGGTAAGCGCATAGCTTCGGTCATTGAAATGCGATTCTCCTAAAAAGGCGGGAATAACTGCAACAAACAATAATAATATCAGCCATGGATTGAATGCCACCAATCCTGCTGCCAGAAATAGCATGGTAATACTATCCTGTACCTGGCTCATTACCTGGGAGAGTAGCACAGTGCGGCCGGCCGTTTGTTGCCTGGCTCTCTCAAGTTTATCATAAAACACAGAGTCTTCAAACTGGTCAAGATCCAGTGTAGCGGCATGCGCCATGATTCTTACAGAACTGTGATTGGAGAAAAGGTCACCGAGTAAACCATCCATCAGGCTGATGCCACGGCTAAGGATATCCGATAATATGACCAGGCCAAATTCGATGGCCACCCAGTTCCATAATGCATCATTGGAGAGCGAGCCTTTCCCGGTATTTAATACAACTACTTCATCAATGATGAGCTTTCCTACATAAAGGATAGCCAGCGGAATAGCCGAACGTATGATCCTTAAAACAGCGCTGATCACCGTCATCACGGGACTGGTTTGCCAAACCAGTTTAAAAAACCTGGGTACATTCTGAAGTGCGGACAGTCGGTCCTTAAACGTGAGTGTTTTTAGTTTGGGGTTCGTGTTTGTCTTCTTCTCAATTCTGCGGTTCCTCGAATTCATGGGGCAAAATTAGTAAAAAGCTGCATGTTCCGGAACAGCCTCCGTATTCTGGTGTCCATTTTACAATGAATTGACTGCAAAAAAATATTTTATCTTATTTTTTTTGAGTAGCTTGTTTTCATGTATGCCTCGAAAGCTGGTAAATCAGCATCTGCCTTTATTTCAAACAATCGGGTTACACTCGTTCGGGGTGGTACGGAGTATTTTACTTTAATTGAAAAAATCATCCGGGAGGCAAAAGACATCATTCACCTGCAGGTGTATATCTTTAATGAAGATGATACAGGCCGTAAAATAGCCGACGCATTAATAGCTGCTGCGAAGCGAAATGTAAAGGTTTACTTAATGGCTGATGGATATGCCTCCCAGTCAATTTCAACTTCCTTTATCCGACAAATGACAGACAGCGGGATTAACTTTCGATTTTTTGAACCCGTATTTAAAAGCAGCAATTTTTATTTTGGCAGAAGGATGCACCACAAGCTGATTGTGGCAGATAATGAAATTGCCATGGTGGGCGGAATCAATATCAGCAATCATTACAATGATTTCCCGGACAGTCCTGCCTGGCTTGATTTTGCATTGCTTACGGAAGGAACCATAGTAAAGGAGTTGTGTGCGCTATGCTGGAAAACCTGGCAGGGATACATACAGACGACCGTTTCAGAACCATGTAATCAACCTGGTTCGAAGGCAACAGACGATACCTTAGAACTGGTGAATGTAAGAATGCGGCGCAACGATTGGGTGAGACGAAAAAGCGAAATCTCGAAAACCTATAGTGAAATGATGTTAGGTGCTCAATCGCATATAACCATTTTATGCAGCTATTTTTTACCAGGCAGTATTATGCGGAAAAATATAAAGCGTGCGGTAAAAAGAGGTGTAAAAATAAAGGTGATCATGGCCGGGAAATCCGACCTGGTAATTGCTAAAAATGCAGAACGGTTTATGTACGACTGGCTGCTGCGGAACAAGGTGGAGATTTATGAATACCAGGATAACGTTTTGCATGGCAAGATTGCAGTATGTGATAGTAAATGGATGACCATTGGTTCATATAATGTAAATGATATCAGCGCTTATGCCAGTATTGAATTAAATCTGGATGTAAAAAGTGCAGGCTTTTCAAAGCACGTAGAACAAACAATGGATGAAATTATTTTAAATGATTGTTTGGCCGTGACTCATGAAATCCATATTCATTCAAAAAATATTTTCAAGCAATTTTTCAGGTGGGTATCTTATGAAATATTCCGGCTGTCCTTCAATGTGTTTACCTTTTACTTTAAGCAGCGTAACTAATTTCCCCTGATGCGTTTTAATAAAGAATTCAGTACCTCCCGGCTCCATTGGGCAAAACGACCACGTTGTACTACCAATGCGTTGTCAGCCGGATATTGAAGGTAATAGTGAAAGGCAAATTTTTCTTTTGGATTGTGCCATCCAATCACCTGGCCAAAGCGCAGGTCGTTCAAAACAAGCGTATCACTATATTTTTCAACAGTATAAAATTGTTGGGAGAAGCGAATGAGCCGATGCATGTCTTCATCTTTCAAGACTGGTGTAAGCAAGGAATCATTTCGGGGAAAGTATTCAAATGCAATAGAGTCTTTTGAGTCAAATAATGAACGAAAGCCAACATGATATCCCTGGTCGTTTCCGGCCACTACAAACCACAACCAATTTTGAAGCGGAGCAGGAGTGGTAAAATAGCGGGTGTGATCAATCTTTTGAATTGCAAATGCTTTTTGTACTTCAGCATCCATTTTTAATTTATTTACTACACAATAGGAGAGGTATATGAAACTCATGCCCAGCCCAAACTTCCACCAAAATTTTCGCTTAGGGTCTTTTCTTTTAATCATCAACAAAGCAATCAGCGCAATACCCGGCCACACAGAAAAGAAGGGGTCTGCCACATAAATGGCATTGAAAGAAATGCGGTAATGACTGAAAGGTTCAAACCATCCTACTCCGTAATTATTAAACGCATCAACAAAAAGATGACCAAATATTACTGCAGCAAAAAAGGACAGCCATTTCTTAAAAGAGATATTATGAGGACGGTGCCAGCGCTCGGCAAAAAAAGCAAACAGTGGCGAAACAATGGCACCAAATAAAAGCGAATGGGTAAATCCCCGGTGCGCCAATAAACCTTCAGAAGTGTTCATCCAGAACGCCGAAAGAAAATCAATATCAGGAATACTTTGCGCCAGAATACCCCAGAGCATTGCTTTTCTGCCAACTGTTTTGCCGGCAAATGCTTCTCCCATGCAGGCTCCGAGCGCAATATGTGTGAGTGAATCCATATTGATTATTACTTGGTTTGAACCACATAGGTACATAGAAAACATAGAAAGTGAGCAAATAAAAATATCTCTTTGTTTGTTTGAACCACATCGGTACATACAAAGCAATGCAAATAGAAATATCCTTTGAAGCTTTCAGTATTTCTCTCCAGAAAATTTCACCATCATATTCAAGCCAGGGAGGGTTGAAACTTTTTACAAAGCCTTATTTCTTAAACTATGTTTTCTATGTACCTATGTGAGTTTAGTTAAAACTCTGGTAAGTCCCTGAAAAATTTATTGACGTAAGTTTTCTGCCCATCCTTAAAAATATTTAGGCAATGAAAATTGATCATGATACCTTTTGGTTTTTCAAGCAGATTAATATAGTTAATCAGGAAGGCTTCATGAATGGGCAACACAGCATCCACTGCTTTTAGTTCTACAACAATTGCATCATCAACCAGGAAATCACAACGGAACGTCGTATCGATCATTTCGTCCTTGTAGTTCACCAGCACATTCATTTCGGATTTGTATTCAATGCCCCTCAAATCAAATTCGTAGGAGAGGCACTGGTGATAAACACTTTCGAGCAGGCCGGGCCTAATATTTAATGAACCTCGATTGCAGCACTGTTTATTTCGTAGGTTAATTCGTTCAGGTATTGCTTTGTCATATTTTGTCAAACAAAATATCAATGTTTGGATTATAATCAAAGCCGGAGCACTTAAAAAACGAATGTTTTTAAAATTATATTTTAAAAAGCTTTGATTTGTTATTCTTATTGTATAAGTTTAAACTGTTATATAAAGTCCTCCCTCCAATGATTGCCGCTCCTCTGGTTTAAGGTTCCTTTTTAGCTAATTCATCGTGATTCAAAAAACTCATGTGATTCCACTGACTTCTGGAAATCACTATGTTTTTAATAGTTGCTTAAAGTTAAACTCTATGGATAATATTATCACATATCAGGAGGGAGGAAATGCGGTCCCGCTTTGTTTAAATTCAGCAAAGTTTTTTCACCAGAAGATTGGTTTATTAACTATCACGCTGCTTATAATGGCGATGGATTTATATGCGCAAACCAATAACTATTTTGGAAGTTCTGGTGCAATAACGGGTACTGTGTGGAGTACCATTCCTGGTGGACCTTATACTTCGTCGTTAAACACAACGGGTGGAGCCATTCTCAATTTTAATAATGTCGCAACTGTAACGGGTGGTACTATTGATATTGCGGGTATCAATGCAACTGCGAATGTTACCAGCTGGACAGGGTTAGGAACATTCGGTACAGGCGGAACTGTTGCTTCCATAAATGTGACAGGAGGGGTAACGTTGAACATGTTTTCGCAAGGGATTTCAACTGCAGGAGGAACTGGTTTTATAAAAACGGGGCCTGGTGTTTTAGCCTTAAGTATCGGCTCAACTTACAATGGTGGCTTCACTTTAAACAGTGGTTCCATTATTGTTGGTGGGGTAAATGCGATGGGTGGTGGGGCTGGCAACACACTGAATTTAAACGGGGGAGTCGTTGCTTCAAACGCAAACCGGGATTTAACCGGCAAGTATCCTGGCGGAATTTTCATCGGGGGAAACCTTCAATTTGGTGATGTAGGTGTTTTGGCAAATGGTAGTGCAGATCTTTCTTTTAATAATGCTATTTCATTAGGTGCAACCAACCGTCAACTCACACTTGGAAATGCCGGTGTCGTTAGTTTTGGCGGAATTATAGGTGGCACAAATGGAGTTAGTTTTACTGCAAATGCTAACGGTACTGGTATCTTTGATATCACCAATCCATCCAATAGTTTTACCGGGCCAATAAACATTTTGGGTGGTAAAGTGCGGTTTCCCGCAGATGGCTGTTTTGGCAATGCAGCCAATACAATTGTGATTGATGGAGGCCAATTATTATCTAGCACTTCTTTTAGTATTGCCAATACCCATTTAATCAGGTTGGGCACATCTGCAGGCACAGGAATCAATGTAACATCCGGGAGTCTTACAATTGATGCGATAATGGCGGATAATACCACCAATGGTAGCTTTACCAAATATGGGGCAGGTACTTTGATACTCTCGAATGCTAATTCGTACACCGGAATTACTTATAACAACACTACTGGCGGAACACTGCAATTGAACAGACCCGGTGGCGGAACTTTGCCTGCCACCAACAATATTGTTCAGAATGGAGGAACACTTAGGATCAGTACAGATCAAACTTTAAATGATATTAGTTTGATTGGTGGAAATTTAACGGTGGATGACGGTGCAACACTTACTATCAATGGTGTATTTGATTATTTTCAGCCGGCCACAATTACGTTAAATACAACGGGCAAAATTGTATATGGCCCTGCCGGGGCGCTTAAATATTCGGGAAGCGTTTCTAAGACTATTACTGCTTTAGAGTTTCCTGCTACAAGTGGTCCGGTAAATGTGGTTTGTAATAATTCGACAGGTGTGATATTGCCCTTTGACCGTACTATTACCGGTAGCCTAAACCTTACAGCCGGTACTTTCAACATCGGTGCAGGTGCATTATTGGATTTGAATGGAGCAAGCTTAATTGCCACAGGAGGTTTTTTAGCTGGTGATGCAATCAATAATGCTACATCCGATTTAACCGTAAGAGGTAATGCCGGCGGCACTGTTATCATACCAACCAATAATATCAATATTGGATTAAGAAATGTAACAGTCGCCGGCAACAGAACAGTTGGCTTAAACGGTATCGATAATTTACACCTTTCAGGCGCTTTTACAATAGCTGGAACTTCCTCATTCGATAATGGCGGAGAGAGCCAGATCGTCAGCGGGGGCGGTACTCCTTCCATTACAATTACAGGTAAATTTATCAACAGAGATCAACAAGGTTTTACCAGTACCAATGGCGCTATTCCGGGAATTAATCCTACACTTGCTGCCGGCTGCACCATCGAATACGGATTGGCAACCGGTGGTCCGCAAGTGGTAACCACCAGAACTGATTATCAGCACATCAAATTTTCGGGCAATGGCACCAAAACAATTGCAAGTGCATTTAATCCGGCAGGTACTGTTTATATTACCGGCGCCGCAGTGGTTGATGCAGCCAATCATACATTCGGAAATATCAACACCAATTTAAATATGGATGGCGGAAGGCTAAGGATGAATGGAACCAATAATCCGCAGCCGCATATGGGAGGAATTTATAGTTTAACCGGTGGAGTTATAGAGTTTGGATGTAATAATATCAGTGGCCAAACGATCAGACCGGAGGCTTACCAGAACATTGAAGTAACCGGCCAATATGTGGGTAATTCGTCGGGCAATATTACTTTGAAAAACAATGGCTCCTTCACTGTAAAATCCGGAGGTGTTTTTGAAATTAATGATGATGGTATCACCGGACCTTTTGGAACTGGAGAAACGGTAACCGTGGAAACAGGGGCCACATTTAAAACCGGTGATAAAGATGGGTTTAGCGGAGGCAATGGAGCCACCGCTACTTCTGTGAATCAAAGTATTGAAAATATTATTTTGGCTCCTGGCAGTACCGTTGAATACTCCCGCAATGATGTGCAAAACATTTCCAATCTGCTGCCATACCAAAACCTGGTGATATCCGGAACTGCAGGTGTAAAAACAGCACCAGCCGGAACAATTACCATCAACGGTAATTTACTGAAGGCAGGTGGCAGCAGTTTTGCACATAATAATGGTCACGTGGTTTTTAGCAATGCAACGGCCATTCAAAACTTTACAAACACAGGTACAACACTGTTTAATTTTTATGATCTTACCAACGATAACAGCTTCGGTACAGGATTAACAGTTAACAATAACCTGGGTATTGCAAATGTCCTTACATTGTCTGCCAATAGTAAATTAGATCTGGCGATTGGTGATATCACTTTACTCTCAACAGCCACGAATACAGCCAGGGTTGCAACAGTTCCGGCTACAGCGTCAGTTACCTATGCAACCGGCCGATTCAATGTGCAACGTTATTTCCCGGGTGACCGGTCATGGCGGCTGATTACTTCACCATTGAGCTCGCTGGGAACGACTGGTACGATTTTTAGCAATTGGCAAAATAATGGAATTTATTCGGCGGGTATTGGAACACTGGTCACCGGTAAAACACCCGGTCCGGGCAATGGTTTGGATGATAGCTTCTACGATAATTATTCCATGAAAAAATTTGAAAACAATGCATACCTAAACGTGGACAATACGCTGGTGTCGATTTCTAAAGGCCTGTCACTGAATGCAGATAATATCGGCTATTTTATGTTTGTAAGGGGCGATCGAAACCCCGTAAATACGATCTTTCCAAATACCAATAATACCACGCTGAACAGTAGGGGGAAGTTGCAGATTGGTACGCAGGTTTTACCCGGACTGCCCCGCACTGGTGCCGGTCGTTATTTTGCATTGGTGGGAAATCCATTTGCATCTCCGGTTAACTTTAAAGACCTGGCAAGGATAAACCTGATCAATCGTTTTGTAGTATGGGATCCTAAAATAAACCAGGTAGGCGCATTTGTAGTTATTGATGACGTTAACAATACTGGCACTTATACCCAAACGCCACTAAGTGTTGGCGGACAGGATTTAAACATCCAATCAAGCCAGGCTTTTTTTGTAGAGACCGATGCCACTGTAGGGCCCGCAAGTATCAGTTTTGATGAGAGCAATAAAACGACGGTTAACAATTCAGGCATGTTCAGGCCGCTGCAGCCCTCCACACAAAAAGCCGCTTTCCGGTCTTCCTTAAATTTAGTGAATGCAGATGGTACAATGCATTTGGCGGATGGCAATTATGCAGTATTCAATGAGGCCTTTCATGATGCAGTTGATAATCAAGATGCCTTCAAATTTGTAAACATCCATGAAGACTTTGCTTTAATACGTAATAAAACTTTAATCAGCATGGAACGCAGGCCGCTCATTGCTGCCACTGATACCTTGTTTTTTAATCTAACGCATACCTCTCAACGCAATTACCGGTTTATGTTTGAGCCTGAAAATCTGGATCCCCTGCTGATGGCTTTTTTAGATGACAATCATATGGGTTTAAAAACGGCGATATCCGTTTCATCGCCATCTATATTTGATTTTGCTATTACTGCCGCATCCGGTAGCGCTGCTCCTGACCGTTTTAGGATTGTATTCAAACAGGCAACATCACTAGCGGTAACCTATACCAACGTAAGGGCCAGGCAACAGGGGAGTGGAATAGCGGTGGAATGGACGGTGGAAAATGAAACGGATATTGTAAAATATGAGGTGGAGAGGAGTGAGGATGGGAATGGGTTTAGTAAACAGCATACAGTGCCGGCAAGTGGTGCAAACCAAATCCAGGTAGTTTATAAATGGCAGGACCCTTATGTGCAAACCGGCGATCATTTTTATCGTATCAGAAGTATTGATGTACATGGTAAGCAGCATTACAGCAATATCGTAAAAGTTCAAATTGATAACAATTTACCCGGAATCAGTATTTTTCCCAATCCATTCGAAGGTGATCATATTAATATGCAGTTTAATCGAATGAAGGCCGGTGTTTATCAATTGAGTCTTGTCAATCAACTGGGACAACTGGTGCATGAGCAATCGTTACTACATACGGGAGGAGATATCGCCCAACGTAGTATCCTGATTAAAAACGTGCTGATGAGCGGAATTTATCAGTTGAGATTGATCGATCAGGAGAATAATTTCTTTCATTTTAAATTATTGGTGAAATAAACGGCCAGCAAAGGGAGCTTTATCAAAAGCATCTGTTTTCCGGTATGCGAAATAAAAAGATCGGTGTATAAAAAATACCTGCTAAAAGTCAGCAATCATATTTTGTCTATTAATTTTCAGATTTGTAATGCGCCTTCCGATTAAATATTGCGGGTAATCATGCTGTTAAATAACCTGGCTTTTCCTGCAATCAAATGCAAGGACTAAGTGTTTACATAAAATATTTAAGAAAAATAATTTGGCAAAAGCTAGAATTCTTATATATTTGTACCCCTTACATGTACCTGAATCCCTTCCAAATCCTTTTTATTTAGCTTGAATGGTTTTATTTTACATCAAATTATGAATGATTAAAAGTTAATTAGGTTTGATTAAGCCCGTTTGATTTTAGATTTGTTGTTTAAACTGTTGAAGTGTTTTTATACCGGGTTATTAATACCCAATTCCATCATCCCATTGAATCGCCTCTGAACCGGAGAATTGAATGATTGTATCCACATGCAATTTTTCGTAATCTGTCACACTTTCTAATCCAAAAAGATAAAAGTTTTTTACTGCTATTGACAATAGCAATGGCTTGCTTAAATCTCCAATTCTTAAGAACGATCAATTAGATCTCTGCAATGATTCTTCGGTTAAATATGCTGTCGCACAATCAGTACGATATGCTACAGTTGATCCGGTCATTTGTGTGAGATTGACCTTGACGTTTTTTTTATGAAATGCCGCCTCAGTGATAACAAAAGAAAACTAACCATGGAGAAATTTTACCGTATTTTAAATCAGGGAAGTAAGAAAAGTATGCACATAGTGTATAACTGTATATTACTATTTTTTATAGGATTGTGTACATTAACACCTGAAAAAACTGCCGCACAAAATCTTAATTTAATCGGATTGCCTGCTGTTGCTCCGTCGGCTGCTTTTAGTGTACGTAAGGTGGTTGGTAATTACAATGGCCCTGCTGTTAGAGTAAGACGTGCTTATGACAATGCAGAAGTAGATGTCGCTTTTGACGCAGCCCTAAATATTAGCGCAACAAGCAATGTAACTTTTGTTGCAGGAGTTCTGATAAATGGAAATTATATAAATTCTTTCTCTTTAAAAACTGGTTTCATGAACGCTACCTCCGGTTCAACGACTGTAACTGGTACTGGTACAAGTTTTACGACCGAATTGCAGCCAGGCGATATGTTACTGGATCATTCCTCCAGAATGACTATTGGGATTGTTGGTAGTATTTCCGATAATCAGAATTTGACACTTATATCTCCTGCTGCTGTCTCCACAACCGGCTCCTTTCAATTTAGAGCAAGGGTGGGAACAGAAGCATTCAGTACGTTTTATACCATCCCTTCAGCGACCAGTTGCTTTATAAATACCTGGTACGATCAAAGTGGAAACAATAAGCACGCATTTCGTGCCTTTAAATCAGGATTTGCTTATCAACCCAGATTGGTTGGCGGTGGTGTAATTCAAATGGTGAATAACAGGCCTGCTATATTGTTTCAAGTGTCAGCACAATACCTGGTTTGCAATTCGAATACGCCGGTTCAAACCGTTAGTGCGGTAAGGAATCTTTTTGATGTAAATGCCAATACAACGAAATTTCAAACGCTTTTTGCATCTCCGGCATCCTCAGAACCTTCCATCCGATTAGGATATGCCAGCAACCTAAACTCAGACGATTGGGTAGATGGCACCGGCACGACGCCAACAAACTGGGTAAATGGTTTTAAAACGATGGATGGCACTCTTAAATTACATACCCTTAATGCCGCTGCGGCTACTTCATCCAATCAAACTTTCTCGATCAGTTCAGGATTCCAGAATGATTCGATCAATAACCCCTATGGCTCAGGAAGAGGCATGGCTGACAATATCAGTGTGTCAGAGTTAATCCTGTTTCCGGGAGTCTTAACTGATGCTGACCGTAAAACACTTGACTGTAACCAATTGATTTTTTTTCACATTACAGATACCTTGTTGAAAATTGTTGACCACATCGACAGCACTTGTAGTGCTGTGCCGGTTTCATTTACACCTGGTTCGCCCAGTGTGAATTACACATGGGGAACTCCGGTTGTAAGTCCGGTGGGTTCTGTTACCGGGGCCACCGCTCAGGCAATACAATCGGCAGCTATCAACCAAACGTTGATTAATAATACCGCTAATCCCGCAACCGTAACCTATACCGTTACACCTCATGTGTGTGGCACCACCGGCACACCATTTCAATTAACGGTTACCGTAAAACCAAGTCCGGCAGCACCCGTGATTACTGCAGATTATTGCAGTGTCAATGGTTTTGTAAAATTAACTTCCAGTCCGGCTAGTTCTTATTTATGGAGCACTGGTCAAATTGCTTCATCGATCAACGTTAACAGCGCCGGTTCATATGCTGTTACCATTTCCTCAGCAACAGGCTGTACCTCTACTGCTTCTTTTTCGGTAGCGCAGGAATTGGTAACAAATGGTAATTTTAATGCTGGTGCTGTTGGATTTACTACGGCATATATCAATGATCAAAACAATGTAGTACCCGAGGGTAATTATGCGGTGAGAACAGATGCCAATATAGTTCATCCTTCTTTTTATGGTAAAGATCATACTACCGGAACAGGGAATTTTATGATTGTAAATGGTAAGCCTGCACCAGCAGGTGCTACTGTTTGGGCTCAATCCAATATTCCTGTTACACCAAATACCACTTACTATTTTTCTGCCTGGGGCTTAAGCCTCGTTGATAACAACAATGCGGTGCTGCAGTTTACAATCAATGGATTCCAAAATGGAAGTATAGCCTATCTGCCGAAAGGATATACCAATAATAACGGACCTTATACCTGGGTTCGTTTCTTTGGTTCATGGAATTCTGGATCCTCAACTATTGCAAATATTGCTATCGCCAATTTAAATACAGCTTTAAACGGTAATGATTTTGGGTTGGATGACATTTCATTTGGTACCCTGTCGCCAGTTTCGCTATCGATTAATCCAGCGGCCAATTCAGGTAATGCCGTTTGTCTGGGGCGTGACCTTGTTCTAACTTCGAATTCTATTGGTGGAGCAAGTCCTTATACCTATGCATGGACCGGCCCCAATTCATTCTCATCCAATGTAGCAAATCCAACCATCACTACTGCTGCTGCAGGAACCCATGCGGGTGTTTACAATCTTACTGTTACGGACGGATTTGGTTGCCAGGTTGCGTCCTCGGTTACGGTAAGTATTACCGGCCTGCCTGCGGATAAAACCCCAATAGCGCAGCTAACAACTTTGTGTTCAGGCGGGGCTACTACAATCAATTTGGCTGCTTCAGAATTGGGTGTCAGCTACCAGCTAAAAGATGCAGGAAACCTAACCGTTGGTGCCCCTGTACCGGGTGATGGAAACTCAATCAGTTTCCCAACCGGGTTGCTGAATACCAGCTCTACTTTCACCGTTTTGGCTACCAATGACAATGCAGGTTGCTTCCGGCAAATGTCTTCAGCCATTGTAATAAATATCGATCCTTCACCCGTGTTGAAAATCACCAACCAGGCTGTTTGCTCAGGTACTGTTAACCTAACTTTACCTGCCGTTACGAATGGCAGCACTGGTGGCGGCACAATAAGCTATTGGACAGATGCCGCTGCCACAGTTAGTTTACCAAACCCTGCAAGTATTGCAATTGCAGGAACCTACTATATTAAAAGTGAAACAGGCAGCTGTTTTGATATTGAGCCGGTAGTGGTTACGATCAATGCAAACCCTTCGGCCGATTTTTACTATGCCAGCCCGTTTTGTAGTAGTGGCAACAATCCCTTTCCAAATTATGCCAATGCAGGTGTGGCTGGTATTTTTTCTGCTTCCACCGGATTGAATTTTGTAAACAGCAGTACCGGTCAGATCAACTTAGCCACCAGTACTCCAGGAACTTATACGATCACCAATACGGTGGCAACCAGTTGCACCACTAGTGTGGCAACTACAAATATTACCATAACAAAATTACCCAGCGCCAGTTTTAGTTATGCCAGCAATGGTTTGTGTCAAAGTATCAATGTGGCAAGTCAGTCACCAGTTTTTGGACCAGGTGCTGCTGCCGGTTACTTCTCATCTACTTATGGATTATCATTTAGTATTGGGACCGGGGCAATTGATATCGGAGCTTCCACACCCGGTAACTATGCGATATGGAATACAATCAATGGCGTTAACGGCTGTCCAACGGTTGCGGATACTGTATTTATTGATATCAATCCGTATGCAGGAATTGGAGGGGCTGTTCAGGTTTCTGCATCTGCCAACCAGGTTTGTAATGGGCAGACCATCGATTTATATGCTGTTCCTAATTCATATCTTTCTGCTTTATTAAGAGAAAAATTCAATTCGCTTGGTTTAAGCTGGACGAAACTAAATAATTCTACAGGTGCAAACGTCGCTGCTGCGCAATGGACCAGCCGCCCGGATGGTTTTGATGATGGTGCCGGTGCGTTTAATTCGAATGACAATAGCAGTTTCTTCCTTGCCAGCAGTACGTTGCAGGGTGCAGGTACTACTGCCGTTGTGTTAACGTCTGCTCCAATGAGTACCGTGGGCTTTACCAGTTTGAACCTCGATTTCTTTCATTATTTCAATCGTAATTTGAATGGGGTCGCCACGGTTGAAGTCTCTACCAATGGTACCAACTGGAATTCAATAGCTACGTACAATGCCACCCAGGGAAGCAGGAATGCTTTTGCAAATCCGACCATAAATCTTAATGGTTATATTGGCTACGCTGTTTTTTATATTCGATTTAAATTTGACGCTACTGTAGATGGATGCTGGGCAATTGATAATGTATCATTAACCGGTAATTCAAATAATTATACCTATAGCTGGGCATCCTTTCCTGCAGGGTTTTCTGCAACTACAGGTGATGTTACCGGTGTTGCGCCAAACGCCAGTTCATTTTATATTTTAACCGCCACCAATTCTTACGGTTGTTCAGAACCGGCTACGCCGCTTCCTGTAACCGTGCTCGCCACTCAAACCCTTAGCGGAGTATCTCAACCCACAGTAAGTTGTATTGGCAGCGCAGCTACGATTATTTTAACAGGGTTGGTACCAAATTCTACCTCCACGGTCAGTTATTCCATTGGGACAATTAATCAACCGCCAGTTTCCGGTGTTTTAGCAGATGCAACCGGTGGTGCCAGTTTTACAAGTACTTCTTTATCGGCGTTAAACAATGGCCAGCAATTAATAATCACCGCACTTGATAATGGAACCTGTTCTAAAACCTTTACAAATGCAGTTACCATCAATGTGCAATCCAGTATTACCTGGACAGGTAGCATTAGCACCAACTGGTTTGACGCACAAAACTGGTGTGGCGGTGTGCCTTCCGGCAGTAGCATTGTTTTTATTCCAAATACGCCGGTTAATTTTCCAGAAATCAATGCAGGCGCCGGTGCAGTTAAAAATATTTCGATTCAAAGTGGCGCATCCTTGCTGATTGCAGGAGGTAAATTATCCGTAAGTGGAATTATTACAAACAATGGTTCAATCGATGCAACCCTTGGTACCATTGAATTGAATGGAAATGTTGCGCAAAATATAAGCGGCGGATGGTTTGTAAACAATGCATTGAAGAGTTTCCGCATTTCCAATGCTGCCGCCATTACACTCTCAGGTGCAGGTGGTGATTCGCTTCGTATTCTTGACTCATTGAGCTTTGGTGTGGGTGGTGCAACCTTATACACCAATGATAACCTTGTATTGGCATCTACCAGTACCGGAACAGCAAGGGTTGCGGATATTACAAACAATGGAACAACACCCGGTAATAATTTTGTAGGAAAGGTTACCGTTGAAAGATTCTATCCCCAGAGCCGATCCTGGCGCCTGGTAACATCGCCACTTAGCAATACCGGAACTATTTTAAGCAACTGGCAAAATAATGGAAATTATGAGGTTGGGAAAGGTATGTTTATAACCGGACCCAATCCCGGAGCTGCAACCGGACTGGATGCCAGTTCCTATAACAATTATTCGATGAAAGGCTGGAATTCGGTTACCAGTAATTATAAAAATGTAGGAAATACAAAAGATTCTCTTCTTTCAGGCAACCTGGTAACTGCCGGAAAAGCAGTTAATATTGGCTATTATGCTTTTGTAAGAGGAGATAGAAGAAGGGGGCCTCAGGACAATACAGTTGTTGGAAACATGAACAATACAACGCTGAGTAGCAAAGGGAATTTACAAACAGGCATGCAAACATTTGATATCAATGGCGGCGCAGGTGCTTTTGCATTAATCGGTAATCCTTACGCATCTTCGGTTGATTTTACAAAAACAGCCATGGTTAACTTAGATCAATCTAAATTTTACGTGTACGACCCTTCAATCGGTTCTGTAGGTGCCTTTGTAACTTTGGTAGCTGATATCGCAAATCCCGGAACTTTTATCACAACACCACCTTCTTCACAAACAAAAAATATTCAATCCAGCCAGGCCTTTTTTGTCGAGGTAACAGGGCCTGCTGCCTCCGTTACTTTTAATGAAACCAGCAAAGTGAGTTATAATAATCCACTCTTGTTTCGTCCCGGAAGAACTTCTTCGGTTGTGCAGTCCATTCGGATTGATCTGCATCAATCCAATCCCGATCAAAGTACGTTGCTGGTAGATGGTGCCTTCGTTCAGTTCAGTGACGAATACAATGACCAGGTAGATATGGATGATGCGCTTAAGTTTACGAATATCAGTGAAAACCTAAGCATCCTTCGTTACAAACAATACCTAACGGTAGAAAGAAGACCATTGATCAAAGACAACGATACCCTCTTTCTGCAGCTTTCAAAAACAACCCAGCGCAGCTATCGTTTTGCAATTGAACCAACGAATATCGACCCGTCGGTGACCGCATTTCTGGAAGATAGTTTTACCGGAAAAAGTACGCCCATCAATGTGTTGGCCG
>Ga0123337_10002591_pt1 | contig 20512 bp, 20 predicted proteins | sample frozenSSSSmetaG_FD_89792 | JGI IMG/M metagenome (GOLD analysis project Ga0123337, IMG submission 89792) | Glacier valley bacterial and archeal communities from Borup Fiord, Nunavut, Canada, to study Microbial Dark Matter (Phase II) -... | ecosystem: Environmental > Aquatic > Freshwater > Ice >... | reverse complement strand
GAACGGATGTTGGACAAATCATTGGCTTTTTGGGCCGCTTTTTTGGCCGCACCGATGGCGGGGAATAGAATGGCAGCCAGAATACCGATGATCGCGATTACGGTGAGGAGTTCGATCAGGGTGAAACCAGCGCGGGAACGACGGGTAGTTTTATACATAGGGGAAAGGGTTGAGGGTAGGACATGCAGTTTTGCCTCGGGTTCGGTGGACACAAGAAGAAAGTCGGGGCGAAGCTCGACAAAATCACGCGGCGCTTTGGTGATTTTAAATCCGCCTGTTGGTTGCGTTCGATACCATTGCCTTTGTGGCGTCTGCTCATGGTGACGCTGTATCCGGCAGGGTATTATATGGACTAAGCTGGCCCTCCTCCTCGGTCGCCGTGGTCGAACATGGGTTCCTTCTCACGCAGCATCGGTTAATTTTGAAGACAGCGCCTGGGTGGCGATCCCCTGGGGTTTTCCTGTTTGTGAACACAGGGATCAGCCGTTTGCGTTTACTGCGATTTCGTCACTCTCGCAGTTCGAATACAATGTGCGCCAATCTCGCGCACATATACGAAACATCGCGACTCGAAGGCGCATGCATCCGGCTATGATTCTTCATCGTTCTATAGGTGAGACCTTGCCTTGCCACTCGTCCGTCGTTTGGCATGATCGGTGCAAGAAGAACGCAATGTTTCGCCCCTATCCCAAATTCTCGTCCGCCGGATCGAATTTCACGGCATGACGTGCTAACCTCCCTCCATGGCCAGCCCGCTTAAATGTGACCTCTGCAGCAATCAGGCGACCGTGCACCTCACGCAGATCGTGAACAACAAGGTGCACAAGGTCGACCTGTGCGAATCTTGCGCCCAAGCCAAGGGCGTGACCGATCCCAGCGGCTTCTCGCTGGCCGACCTGCTGCTCAAGGCTTCCCTGAATCCGGACAACGCGACGGCGGGCGCGCGCTGCGAGCAGTGCGGATTCACCCAGAACGACTTCAAGAAGCACGGGCGCTTCGGCTGCCCGCAGTGCTACGAGACCTTTTCCAGCCTCGTCGAGCCTATGCTAGACAACATGCACAAGGGCACCGCGCACACCGGCAAGGTGCCGCAAAAGTCCCTTGAACGCAAAACCCTCCACGACCGTCTCGGCGAACTCGAATCCAACCTCGACGACGCGGTCAAAACCGAGCGTTTCGAAGACGCCGCCCGTTTCCGCGATGAAATCCAACAGCTCAAACAAGCCTTTGAACAGCACTCGAAGCCCGCGCGTTAAGCCCATGACGATCGCCTCCCTGCTGTCCACGCCCTCCGAGCTCACGGATACCGCGAGCAGCAAGTGCCCCATCGTGCTCATGACGCGCATCCGCCTCGCGCGGAATCTCGCCGGCCGCTCCTTCCCGGGCTGGTCCCGCGAGGCCCAGCGCGCCGAGGTGCTGGAGGTCTGCCGCGAGGCGCTCGCCGGCACCGCGCCCATGAAGCGCAGCGTGAAGGCCGCCGTCTCCGAACTCACCGATCTTCAGAAGCAGATTCTCGTCGAGCGCCACCTTATCTCCCGCGAGCTGAGCGGCTCGAAGGACGGTGCCGGCGTGGTCATCAACAAAGATCAGACCGTCTCCGTCATGATCAACGAGGAGGACCACCTGCGCATCCAGGTTCTCCGCGCCGGCTTCCAGTTGAAGAAGGCCTGGAGCGTGATCAACGCCCTCGACTCCGAACTCGAGGAACGCCTCGACTACGCCTACTCCGCGAAGCTCGGCTACCTGACCGCTTGCCCGACCAACCTTGGCACCGGCATGCGCGCCTCGGCCATGATGCACCTGCCCGCGCTCGTCATCTCCGGCCAGATGGAAAAAGTAGTCCGCGCCGTGAACCAGCTCGGCATGGTTGTCCGCGGCCTCTTCGGCGAAGGCTCAGACGCGAGCGGCAGTATTTTCCAGATTTCCAACCAGACTACCTTGGGCGAATCCGAAGAAGAAATCATCAAGCGCCTCGGCAGCGTGCTCGAGTCCATCATCGAGCATGAGCTCAACGCCCGCGCCAAGCTCATCGAAACCGACGCCTCAAAGCTTCACGACAAGATCGGACGCGCCTACGGCATCCTCCAAAACAGCCACCTCCTCACCTCCAGCGAGGCGATGAACCTGCTTTCCCTGTTGCGCCTTGGGATCGACCTGAGCGTCTTCCCCGAGGACTGCCGCACCATCATCGACCGTCTTTTTATCGAGGCCCAGCCCGGGCATATCCAGAATACAGTTCAGCATGATTTGGAGTCAGTTCAGAGAGATGTGCTCCGCGCGGACAAGCTACGCACGGAATTTGCTACATTTGCGAAACCCACTTTTATTATCAACGGACAGAATTAACCACCGACCCACATACGCCACCTATGGAACCAATGAACAACTTCACGCCTCGTGCGCAGCAAGTGCTCGCTCTGGCCCGCAAGGAAGCCGACCGTTTTCATCATAACTACGTCGGAACCGAGCACATCCTCCTTGGGCTGATCAAGCTCGGGCAGGGCGTCGCCGTAAGCGTGCTCCAGAAGATGGGTCTCGACCTCGAGACCGTGCGCAATGCGGTGGAGAAGCAAGTTGGCACCGGTCAGGAAACGAAAACCCAGGGCAGCATCCCTTACACGCCCCGCGTGAAAAAAGTCCTCGCCCTCGCCGGCAAGGAGGCGAAGGCCCTTAACCACTCTTACGTCGGCACCGAACACATTCTCCTCGGCCTCCTCCGCGAAGGCGAAGGCGTGGCCGCCCGCGTGCTCAAGTCCCTCGACATCGACATCGAGCGCACCCGCAACGAAATCCTCCGCGAACTCGATCCGCAGTTCTCCGGTGGCGAAGGCGGCGGTGGCGGCGAGGAAGCTTCCTCCAGCACTCCCCAGCGCAGCGGCGGTGCCTCCGCCTCCGAAGAGGGTGGCAACAAAAAGGACGTCAAGACTCCCGCTCTCAAGGCCTTTGGACGTGACCTCACCGAGCTCGCGCGCAAGGGAGAACTCGACCCGGTCGTCGGTCGCAAAAACGAAATCCGCCGCGTCGTGCAGATCCTCTGCCGCCGCACCAAGAACAATCCAGTTCTCATCGGTGAGGCCGGCGTGGGCAAGACCGCCATCGTCGAAGGTCTCGCGCAGGAAATCGCCAGCGGCATCGTTCCCGAAATCCTCTTGGACAAGAAGGTCATCACCCTCGATCTCGCCCTCATGGTTGCGGGCACGAAATACCGCGGCCAGTTCGAGGAACGCATCAAGGCCGTGATGGACGAGATCAAGCGCGCCAAGAACGTCATCATCTTCATTGATGAAATGCACACCATCGTCGGCGCAGGCGCCGCCGAAGGTGCCATGGACGCGTCCAACATCTTCAAGCCCGCCCTCAGCCGCGGCGAACTTCAGTGCATCGGTGCGACCACCCTCAACGAATACCGCAAGTATATCGAAAAGGACTCCGCCCTCGACCGCCGCTTCCAGTCCGTGAAGGTCGAGCCGCCGTCCGTCGAAGACACCATCACGATCCTCAAGGGCATCCGCAGCAAGTATGAGGATCACCACAAGGCGCTTTTCTCCGACAAGGCCCTCGAAATGGCCGCGAAGCTCTCCGACCGCTACATCACCGGCCGTTTCCTGCCCGACAAGGCCATCGACGTGATGGATGAAGCCGGCTCACGCGCCCGCATCGCCTCCCTCAACCGCCCTCCCGAGCTCGAAGAACTCTCCAAGGAAATCGACCAGGTGTGCGCGCAAAAGGAAGAGGCCATCGCCAAGCAGCACTTCGAGGAGGCCGCCAAGTTCCGCGACACGGAAAAGCAGCTCCGCCTCAAGCTGGAGCAAATCACCGAACAGTGGAAAAAGACCCGCGAAGAAAAGCGTATTCCCATCGACGATGATCTGATCCTTCAGGTGGTCGCCGACTGGACCGGCATTCCGCTCTCCCGCATGGAAAAGAAGGAGAGCGAGAAACTGCTCGGCCTCGAATTGGAAATTCAAAAATCTGTCGTGGGTCAGGAAATCGCCGCGAGCGCCATCGCCCGCGCGCTCCGTCGCTCCCGCGCCGATCTTAAGGATCCCCGCCGCCCGATCGGCTCGTTCATGTTTGTCGGCCCCACCGGCGTCGGCAAGACCGAGACCGCGAAGCAGCTCGCCCTTCAGATGTTCGGCAACCAGGACGCCCTCATCCAGATCGACATGAGCGAATACATGGAGAAATTCGCCATGTCCCGTCTCGTTGGTTCCCCTCCCGGCTACGTCGGCTACGAAGAAGGCGGCCAGCTCACCGAGGCCGTGCGCCGCAAACCCTATGCCGTCGTGCTCTTCGACGAAATCGAGAAGGCGCACCCCGATGTGCTCCAGCTCCTCCTCCAGATTCTTGAGGACGGCCGCCTGACCGATTCGCTCGGTCGCGTGGTCGATTTCAGAAACACGATCATCATCATGACCTCGAACGTCGGTGCCGCTCTCCTGCAGCGCCAGACATCGATGGGCTTTGCCGCCGCCGCGTCCAACTTCGGAGACGGGGAAAAGATGCGCGAGAAGGTGCTCGAAGAGGCCAAGCGCATCTTCAAGCCCGAGTTCCTCAACCGCATCTCGGACATCGTGTTCTTCCGTCCGCTGGACAAGGCCGACCTCATCAAGATCATCGAGATCGAGCTGGTGAAGTTCGCCAAGCGCCTCGTGGAGCGGAAAATCTCCCTCGAATTCAGCGACGAAGCCAAGTCGTTGCTCACCGAGAAGGGCTACGACGAGAAATACGGCGCGCGTCCCTTGCGCCGTGCCGTCGAGCGCTACCTCGAAGATCCGCTGGCCGAGGCCATCCTGCGCGGCGATGTGAAGGACGGCGAATCCGTGCTGGTCATCCGCAACGGAGAGAAACTTGAGTTCAAATTGAAGGAGCCGACTCATCCCGCCGACACCGGTGTGACCTCCTGAGTCAGTCATCCATCCGATAAAATCAACGCCCCGCAGCTCCGATGCTGCGGGGCGTTTTGTTGTTTGTCATTCTGTCCATCCCGTAGAATTTTAAACCGCAGCCCCCTCTCCTGTGCGTCGATTTATTTTAACCGTCATCGTGGTTCTGGTCGGACTGGTGTCTGTGCGAGCCGAAGTCTCGGATTTGCCCGCCGAGTGGTTTACTCTCCCTCCCACGCCTGCGCGCATCGCCGAAGTGCAGGCTGCGGCGGCCGCATCGGGGTGGGGGCCCGTGTCGGCTGGCCTTTATCTCGGGGCGATCGGAGCCTACGAACGGGGCCAGACCGATGCCGCCGAGGCGTGGTATTATGTGGCCTCGTGGGCTAACCTCTTTGGACAGACGCAGGCCGCTGTGGGCAACCAATGGTGGGCGGCCATGAACAAGGCCGGATTGGTTACTCCCAACCTCCACCAGCCAAAACTTCCCGACGAGACGATGGCCCGGCTTATCACGCCTGAAATGGGTTCGTGGTTGATGGGCGACCGGGCGTTTTCCGCCGCTTTCTGGGGCATGGTGTCGCCTGTCGATAATCTGCCGCAGGTCCTTTTGATTTTAAAAAAAATCCGCGAAGACAATCCGGCTCGCTTCAAGACCTATGCCCAGCTCGCCCTGGCTATTTCCCTGGTTTATGACTCGCCGCCGCCGACCTCCTGGCCGCATGAGCAGGTTACGGAAAAAGCCCTCAAGCGCCAACTGTTGCGCCCGTGGGAGGTCTTTAAGTTTCTCGTAGATGCGGATGAGAGCGGGGCTACGTTGCTAAAGCTGGGGCAACTCACCGCAGGTGACCTCCGGTTCCTGGTCGATTTTGCGGCACCATTTCCGGAACTCGTCTGGGCCCAGCAATCGGTGAAATTCACGCTCGCGCAGATGCCGCAGAGTTACAGCTGCGTGCGTTACCGGCAGGACCGCATCGACGCAGGTCAATATGTCTGGCCCGGTGACACCTACGAACTGTCGCACATTTACAGCGAGGGCGGCATCTGCGTGGACCAGGCTTATTTTGCCTCCCAGACGGGCAAGGCGCGCGGTGTGCCCACGTTGTTTTTTGTGGGGGAGGGTAAGGACGGGCGCCACGCGTGGTTTGGTTATTTGGATCGGAGCGGCAAATGGGTGCTCGATGTGGGGCGCTACCAAGACCAAAAATTTGTGACCGGGGTCGCCTACGATCCGCAAACCTGGGGCCTCATATCCGATCACGAGTTGAAGTTTTTATCCGAAGGCTTCCGGAAGTTCCCTCCTTATAAGCAGTCGTATGTGCACACGATTTTTGCCGGTCTTTATCTGAGCTTTGGGGAGAAAGGGAAGGCTCCCGCCGCCTTGGCCGCGCGCAAGGCGGTCAACTACGAGCGGCGCAATTCGCAGGCGTGGGACATCCTGATCGCCGCCAATGCCGACGCGCCGCCGAGGACACGGGAGGCCCTGTTGCGCGAGGCGGCGATGGCCTTGCAACGGTATCCCGATCTCAACGCCTATTATCTCCGGCAGATTGCCGTCAGTCTGAAGGCGCGCGGGGATGTGAGCGCGGCCAATTTTGAAGAACGGTCCGTGGCGCTTAAAAACAAAAATGCGCGTGCCGACATCGGCATTGAACAGGCCGTGAAAATGATCAACGAGGTGATCTTGACGGACACTCCGGTGCAGCAGCAGATGACGGTCTATGTCGACGTCCTCCGGAAATACGGTGCCCGCGCCGGCATGGATTTTTATGATCAGGTCGTGGTGCCGTTTGTCACGAAGCTCGCGAGTCAGGGGAATCGAGGCGAGGCGCGTGCGGCGCTCGGTCAGGCGAGGTTCGCCCTTAAGCCCGAGACGGGCAGCCAGCTCGAACGTGAGATCATCGCGTTTGACGCCCGGTTGAAGTGATCAGTCTTGCTCGGGCAGGTCGGTGACCACGGTGAGAAACGCGGTGAGTGCTGCTTCCGGTTTCGGCGCGGCCCGCCAGCCAAGCACCAGCCGGCTCTCGGGCGCCGGTCCTTCCAGCGGACGGAAAACGACCTCCGGCGGCAGATAGCGAGCCTCTGACGGACACATGAACGTCGCGCCCACGCCGGCGCGCACGAGGCCCACGCCGTTGGCGCGCGGCCACACTTCCTCGGCGATGCGCGGCGTTACTCCGGCGCGCGAAAACGCCGCCAGCACGCGATCATAGAAACCTGGGTTGTGCGTCCGCGGGAAAAGCACGAACGGCGTCGAAGCCAGTTCTCGCAATCGCAGCACCGGCTGCGCGGCGAGGGGATGGTCTGCCGGCAGCAGCACGCCGTTTTTTTCGCGCAACAGCAGCCGCGTCTTCAGTCCCGGGGTGGACGCGTCAGGATGGAAAAAGCCGCACGCCAACTCGCCCGATTGCAACGCCCCGAGCTGCACCGCCGTGGGAGATTCGCCCAACTCTAACCGGATGCCGGGAAATTTTCGGTGAAACTCGCGCAGGATGCCCGGTAACACCGTAGCCATGGCTAGGCCGGTGAACGCAACTTTGAGGTGGCCGGTTTCGCCCTCGGCGAGCGCCCTTAGCTCGGCGGGCAGCCCGTTGAGCGTGCGAAGTAGGGGATCGGTGCGTTCCAGCAAAGCCTTGCCCGCTGCCGTCAATTCGACGCGCCTCCGTGAGCGTATGAAAAGAGGCACGCCCAACGCCTCCTCCAATTGTGCTATCTGCCGACTGAGAGCAGGTTGAGCCACCGCCAGAGACTCCGCCGCCTTCCTGAAATGCAGCTGCCGCGCGACTTCGCGGAAGTAAACGAGGTGGCGCAGGTCGTAGTTAAACTGATACTCGCGAGGCATCACAGATAACTAAACAAGTATTTCCCCGTCATGCAATACTCTGGTAGAGTCACCACGTTGCCTAGTTTATTTTCTCTTCCGTTCCTGATTTCCTGAGTTCCCTATAAACATCTTCCCCATGCCTAAATCCTTATTCCAAAAAGTTTGGGACGCCCACACCGTCCGCACGCTGGCCAACGGCCAGACGCAGCTGCTCATCGGCACGCACCTCATCCACGAGGTCACCTCGCCGCAGGCCTTCGGTATGTTGCGCGATCTCGGCCTGAAGGTCGCCTATCCGCACCGCACCTTCGCGACCGTTGACCACATCATCCCGACCAACGAACTGGTCGAGCCCTACGCCGACACGCTCGCGCAGGCCATGATGGACGAGATCCGCAAAAACTGCGCCGAGTTCGGCATCACCTTTTTCGACCGCGCCTCCGGCAAGCAGGGCGTCGTGCACATCGTCGGTCCTGAGCAGGGCATCACCCAGCCCGGCACCACCATCGCCTGCGGCGACTCCCACACCTCCACCCACGGCGCGTTCGGTGCGATCGCCTTCGGCATCGGCACGAGCCAAGTGCGCGACGTGCTCGCCACCCAGACCATGGCCCTCGGCGCCCTCAAGGTCCGCCGCATCGAGGTCAACGGCAAGTTGCGCCCCGGCGTTTACGCCAAGGACGTCATCCTCCACATCATCCGCCTCACCGGCGTGAACGGCGGCACCGGCTTCGCCTACGAATACGCGGGCAGCACCTTCGATGGCTTCACCATGGAGGAGCGCATGACCGTGTGTAACATGTCCATCGAGGGCGGTGCGCGCGTCGGCTACGTCAATCCCGACCAGACCACCTTCGACTACCTCAAGGGCCGTCCCTACTCGCCGAAGGGCGCCGCGTGGGATGCCGCCGTCGAGAGCTGGAAGTCCTTCGCCTCCGACGCCAACGCGACCTACGACGACGTCATGAAAATCGACGCCGCCGACATCGCCCCCAGCGTCACTTGGGGCATCAATCCCGGCCAAGGCATCTCCATCACCGAGAACATCCCCAGCCCGGAGACCGCCACCTCCGCCGACGAGAAAGCCGGCATCATCGAGGCGCTCGAATACATGAAGCTCCCCGCCGGCCAGCCGATCAAGGGCACCAAGATCAACGTCGCCTTCCTCGGCTCCTGCACCAACGGCCGTCTCTCCGACTTCCGCGAGGTCGCCAAATACATCAAGGGCCACAAGGTCGCCGCCGGCGTGAAAGCCATTGCCGTCCCTGGTTCTCAGATCGTCGGCCTCCAGTGCGAAAAGGAAGGCATCGACAAGGTTCTCATCGAGGCTGGCTTTGAGTGGCGCGCGGCCGGGTGCTCCATGTGTCTCGCGATGAATCCCGACAAGCTCATTGGTGACCAGCTCTGCGCCTCGTCATCCAATCGCAACTTCAAGGGCCGCCAAGGTTCCATCACCGGCCGCACCGTGTTGATGAGCCCCGTCATGGTCGCCGCCGCCGCCGTCACTGGCGTGGTCTCCGACGCGCGCGAGGTCTTCGCCTTCGCGAAGAACTGACCGCGAACGTCCAACGCCCAACATCGAACTTTCAACGTCCAATAAATCTCAAAACCTAATCGCGCCCTCCGTGCTTTTCAGTCCTTCGACGTTGGATGTTCGACGTTGGATGTTGGAAGTTCACGGTGCGCAGCACCCGTCATGGCTCTCGCAAAAATCACCTCCGTCACCGGCCGCGCGGTCAACGTCCCCGGCAACGACATCGACACCGACCGCATCATCCCCGCGCGCTTCATGAAGTGCGTCACCTTCGACGGTCTCGGCGAATTCGTCTTCTTCGACGTCCGCCACGACCCGCAAGGCAACAAGATCGCCCACCCGATCGACAAGCCCGAGCACAAGGGCGCGACCATCCTCCTCTCCGGTGCCAACTTCGGATGCGGCTCCTCCCGCGAGCACGCTCCGCAAGCCATCGCCAAGGCCGGCTTCAAGGCGCTCATCGCCGAGAACTTCGCCGAGATCTTCTTCGGCAACAGCACCACGCTCGGCATGCCCTGCGTGACCGCCAGCCGTGAAGACATCGCCAAGATCGCAGCCGCCGTGGATGCCGATCCGAAGGTCGAAGTCACCATCGACCTCGAAAAACTGGAAGCCCGCTTCGCCGGCCAGACGGTCAAGATCGCCCAGCGCGAGAGCGCCCGCGACGCCCTCGTCAACGGTCGCTGGGACGCCATCGGCGAGCTCATCGACGGTCTGCCCAGCGTGCGGACGACCGCCGCCAAGCTGCCCTACATGGCCGCCTAAGCTTGCGCCTTCTCAACCGGCAGGTCTTTTTCAGGCCTGCCGGTTTTTTGTGAACATTCACCGATAGTCGGCGTCATAGCAGCACCACCATTTCCCATGTTTCTCGCAGCCATCGATATCTTCAAAGGCGCCGACCTCCTGATCTACCCGCTCGCGCTCTGCTCGATCGCCTTGGTCTTCATCCTCGTCGAGCGCTCCTACGCGCTGCGCAAATCCGCCATCCTTCCCGATGATCTCGTTCAGGCCATCGTCGCCGGAAAACCCGTTTCGGGTGGCCAATTTTCCGTGCTCGCCCGCGTGGTGACCTTTGCCGAGGAACACCCGAACGATCCCGACGCGGTCAAGGCCTTCGCCCGCCTTGAAATCGTCCGAATGGAACGCGGCATTCCCTATCTCGACGTGATTTACGCCGGCGCACCGCTCATCGGCCTCACCGGCACGGTGTGGTCGCTCATCCGGGTGTTTTCCAGCGTGACGGGAGACAACGGCCTGCCTGATCCAGCCAAGTTCACCAGTGGCGTTTCGCTGGCGCTTTCGGCGACAGTGCTCGGCCTCATGATCGCCGTGCCCGCGCTGGTGGGCGGCGGTATCCTGCAACGTCGCGTGGAGAAATTCGCCGCCCAGCTCGACGTGCTCTTGGAGCGCATCCTTGCCCGGGGAGCCCAGAAATAAACTTTATGGGGAACTCAGGAAATCAGGAAACGGAAAAGACGGGTATGATTTCCGGATTGGCCTGTTTTAATTCCGTTCCTGATTTCCTTATTTCACTTCTGAATCTTCAACCATGAGCGGACTCTATCAACGTCGTCGCAAGCGTCCCGAGCTCAACCTCGTGCCGCTGATCGACGTGCTCGTGATGATCGTGTTTTTTGCGTTTGTGACGATGCAGTTTCGCACCGCCGCCACGCTCAACCTCACGCTGCCCAAGGTCGATACGGCCGGTAAAAACGAGTTCAAGGGAAACGTCACCATCGGCATCGATAAAGAGGGCGTGATCTACTTCAACGGCAAGGCCGCCACAGAGACCGAGCTGACTTCGTTGCTTCAGCAGGTGAAGCGCATCGACAAGGACACCGCCGTGCTCATCAAGGCGGACGAAAGCACGCGCCTTAAGGAGCTCGCCTTCGTCATGGATGCCTGCCGCAAGACGGGGCTGAATAAATTCAGTCTGCAAAGCCGCTGAGATCGGCCACGCTTCCGGCATGGTTAAAAAAATCGTCATCACCGGTGTTACTCGCGGTCTTGGCCGGGCGCTGGCGGAAGAGTTTATCCGTCTCGGCCACACCGTCGCCGGCTGTGGACGCGGTTCGGGCATCATCGACCTGCGCTTTGAATACGGCGCGCCACATAGCTTTGAAGTCGTCGATGTGTCCAACCCCACGAAGGTCGGCATCTGGGCGGCCAAGACGCTCGGTTTCGGCGAGGCGCCCGATATCCTCATCAACAACGCCGCAGTGATGAACACCCCCGCGCCGCTTTGGAAAGTGCCGGTCGAGGAGTTCGCGTCGCTCGTAAACATCAACATCACCGGCGTCGCGAATGTCATCCATGAGTTCGTCCCCTCGATGGTCGCCGCCAAGAAAGGCGTGATCGTCAACCTTTCTTCCGGCTGGGGACGTGGCGTTTCGCCTGAAGTCGCGCCCTACTGTGCGAGCAAGTGGGCCATCGAAGGCCTTACCAAGGCCCTCGCCGAGGAGCTGCCCGAAGGCATGGCGGCGATCCCGCTCAATCCGGGCGTGATCGACACGGATATGCTCCGTTTGGCCTGGGCCGATGGCGCCGCAAGCTATCCCAAGGCCGCAGCGTGGGCCAAGATTGCTGCGCCGTTTATCCTACAGCTCGGCCCCAAGGACAACGGCAAGAGCCTGAGTGTCGGTGAGTTTGCGGATTGACGCCGCGTCGTGCTCGTTTCGTTTTCTCGGCAACCCTCAAGCCTTCATCCCTTTGAAAACCACCATTCCCGACGCTCTCAAGGCCGACATTCCCGCCAATAAACTGGGCAAGCTCTTTGCCGCTACGCCCGTCATCATGACGGTGATCGCCACCATGCTGGCCGGCCTCGCCTCCAGCGAGATGACCCGTGCCCAATACGACCGCTCACTCGCCGCCCAGCAGCAGTCGAAGGCGGGCGACCAGTGGAGTTTCTTCCAAGCCAAGAAGCTGCGCAGCGCCCTTCAGCACAACACCCTCGACATGGTCGAGAACACCACCGAGGTGCATCCGCTGAATGTAGACGCGATTTCCTCTCTCTTGTCCGATACCCACGCGCAGGCCGTGCTCGCTTCCGACGACGGCAAGCGTGCTCTCAAGGTCTTGCAAACGTGCGAACTGCCGAAACTCGCGCCGGCTCCCGCCATGGACGCCAAGATCAAGGCTGCACTCGACGCCCTACGTGACGCCAAGCCCGACGCCGCCGTGCTGGCCTTGCTGGTCCCGGTTTCAGAAAAATCCTTGGCCGAGGCGCTGCAGGCTGCGGAGGATTACGCGCTGGCGGCTGATAAGGCCACTGCGCCCATCAGCCAGGCCATCGACACCTTGGAAAAGGAACTGGTCAAACAGAAGGCCCTGCTGCCCGCGCCTGATGCCTCGGTCACCGCGTTGAGCCGTGATTTCACGGCCGCCCGCCTTGGCTACAACAGCCTCCGCTACGATTCCGAGGCCCGTCTGAATCAGGCCGTGGCCAACATCTACGAACTGCAGGTGCGCAAGAGCAACGTCTCTGCCGAACGCCATCACAACCGCAGCCAGCGTTTCTTCTTCGGCATGCTCGCCGCGCAGATGGGTGTGATCATCGCCACGTTCGCGATGGCCGCGAAACAGCGCAACCTGCTCTGGTCGATGGCGGCGGGTGCAGGCGTGATCGCCATCGCCTTCGCCATCTACGTTTACCTCTACGTTTAAGTCATCGCGCGTTTGGCCGCGAGCAGAACGGTGCGCGCATGGAGTCGCGCGGTGTGCTCGCGGTCACGGTTGTAGCCGCCGCCGTAGAGGATCGCGGTTGGCAAGCGTCGGCCTGTGACCACGTCGAGCACGTGGCGGTCGCGGCTTTCCATATCGGCGTCGGTGAGTTTCATCTGGCCGAAACGGTCGTGCTCGTGCGGGTCGGCCCCGGCGATCCAGAAGGCGAGATCCGGCGCGAAGTCATCCACAGACGCCGACAGCGTGGCCTCAAGCTGTTCCAGATAATCCTCTCCGCCGACGTAGCGCGGGAGCGGCACGTCAATCGAACCGGGCGTCTTGAGCGCGGGGTAGTTTCGCCCGACGTGGATGGAGTAGGTGAAGACGCGCGGATCGTCGGCAAAGATACCGTGCGTGCCGTTGCCTTGGTGGGCGTCGGTGTCGATCACCGTGATGCGGAGCGCGGGGCGGGTGGCGTGGAGGCGGCGGATGGCCACGGCGACGTCGTTGAGCACGCAGTAGCCTTGTCCGCGGTCGGCAAACGCGTGATGAGTGCCACCGGCGAGGTTACAGGCGAGTCCGTCGGTGAGCGCGGCGTCCGCGGCGGCCACAGTGCCGGCGACTTCGAGGCGCGAGCGAGTGAGCAGGTCTTCGCAGGCGGGCAGGCCGAGCTTGAGGGCCTCGACATGGTCGAGCGTGCCGGTGCGGATTTTTGCGAGATACTCCGTCTTGTGAACGCGCAGGAGATCCGCTTCCGGGATGGGTTCGACGGGAAGGATGTCGAGGCCGGGTGGGGCGGCGGCGCGGATCATCGCCTCGGCGCGCCAGAACTTGTCCATCGGGAAAGGATGGACGGCGGGCAGAGGGAAGAAGTAACCGGGATGGTAAAAACAGCGCACGTTGGCGTGGTCTGACGTTTATCTTTCAGGCTACCCGAGTCCGGGGGGTATTTTGGGGCCCGATGCGCGAATGATTGTCCAGAGAAGCGGGATCGGGGTGGCCGCGATCAGGCAGAATGCGAAGATATAAAGAAGCGTCCAATAAAACGGCTGCACATAATCCTTTTCCCAGTGGAATGTGACGCGCCACCAAAGGCCCAAAATGACGAAGCCGAGCAGGGGCAGGGCGATCATCAGGGCGGTCGCCTTTAACCAAGGATTGCCGCGTGGGGTTGTCATTTCAACTTTAGGTCTCGTCAGCTTCTGATTTGGTCGGGACCAGTCTCCACCCGCTGTCTGAAAATTCGTATTTCTCTCCGGAAAGTCCGGTCGCAAGCTCGGGGTGTTCATCGCGCCTCAACATGCGATATGGCTGAACTTGGATCCATTGATTACCCAGCAGAATGAACTTTTTTGTATTAGGACGGATATACTGAACCATGGTGTCCAAGATGGAGTCGCCGTTCAGATCGGTGTAGGAGGTTTCGTTTGTGACTTGATATGCAGCAACCTGTCCGCCGGGAGCAGCTGCTTGATATCTCAGGGGTTCCGGACGGAGAGAGATCGTGGCGCTTTTGAGCTTATAATCTTCGGTTTGGTGAATAGAAAAATCCAACAGAGTGCCTTCTGCGCTCACGCTCCCTTCGCGTTCAATAAACGAAAAATAGGAGCCCTTCAGGTCCAACGGTGTATAAATCAGAAAAGGTTTTCCTTCGTTATCCGTCTGGGTGCGTTTGATGGGCAGGGTGGCCCTGTCATCATCATATGCCATCGGTTGTGGCGGACCTTTTTTTGTCGGCGCAGGGGCTTTGGTCGGGGCGGATGCGCAGCCGGCAGTCAATACGATGACAATCAGAGCCGTGAAAACCTTGGGGTTCATTTTACCGAGCGTGCCATTATCGCGACGTGAAGTCGCTCCTACATTCGAAGGGCGTTACCGCGTTTGCTCGGGGGCGCGGAGCTGGGTTGCTTTTAGGGAAAAGAAAACGCCGGCGTTGAAGGTGATGTAATAGCCGAAGGTAAGACCGAGGATGAAGAGGGTCAGCGGGCTGTGTCCCAAGTCGGGAGTCGCGGGGAGAGCATTGTTGCCGGGCGCATAGAGCTGGAAGAAACGATAGGTCATGCGGGCAACGAGCAGCATCGAAACGGCGATGCCCAGGTAGGCGTTCGGGGTGTAGGATTTTTCGCCGTCGAGGATTTCAAACTGCGTGAGTTTGCAGCCGATCAGACCAATCCCGACGCCGGCAATCAGGCCTACGAACAAGGGCCACAGGGCGGCGCCGATATGAATCATTGAAAACGCGATTAGCACGAGGGCCAGCGCCATGATGCCGATGGAAAACATCGTGCGCTTCGGCCGTAATTTCTGCCGGCCGACGCTTCGCTTGAAGCGGCTGTAGAGTCTCCAGACGAGGAGCGGGGCCAGAATGACGGGAACCAGCTGCGCGTTGGTCATGCGGCTAACGCGTTTGTGAGGGGTAGCGACGGAGATCTAGAGTGTGGCGGCCCTCGGGAGGGAAATCGATCTTGGGGACCCAGCGGTGCTGACCCAACGTGTGCGGCCAGGATTCCCAACGTTCGTTGAAGCGTTGGACGGCGTCGGGAGGGGTTGTGGGGCGGACGGTGTAGGGCACGCTCGTCGGGCTCCAGATGTGCCAGCGGGCGGCGGCGACCACGGTGAGGTTTTCTTTGTCGACCCACTCGATGAGGAGCGGGGCATGTACAGGGACGTGCGGGTGGAGGGCGATGTTGAGGAAAAAGGCGCGGTAGCGGATGCCGGCCGCGGCGGCGGGGGCGGCCCCTGCTTCGCCAAGGCTTCGCAGGGCGCGGGCGTTTTCGAGGGGGCGGAATTCGCAGGGGTAGCCGTTGACGAGGAGGATACCTTTTTCGAGGGCGATGGGGTCGCTGACGATGGCTTCGATACGGTCCATGCTGGCGTCCACGCTGCGCGAGGTGCCGGCGCCGTTGGGCTGTTCGCCGAGGAGCGGCCACGCTTCCAGGGCCTGACGGAAGGCGATGGTGTAAGTGAGCGGCTTGGCTTTCTTGGTTTTGGCGGGCGAGGGAATCGTGAAGGTGAATTCGCCGCACTTAGGGAAGCGGAACTCCCAGAGGGGGCGGAGCCATTCGGTTTCGAAGGGGATGCCGTGGGCGCGGAGGTCGGCGCAGATGGCGGAGAGGTCTTCCCACACGAAGGCGGGGAGGAAGAACTTGTCGTGGAGTTCGCCACCCCAGCGGATGAAGGGCGTCTTGAACGGGTCGAGGGCAAGGCGGGCAAAGATGGCGCGTATGAAGAGCGCGACAACCGACATGGCTTCGCGGTCGGGGTGGGTTTCGAAGGCGCGGAGTTCGACGAGGCCGAGGCGGCCGTTTCCGGCGAAGGGGTTCCAGAGTTTGTCCACGCTGATCTCGGCGCGGTGGGTGTTGCCCGAGCGATCCATGAGGAGGTCGCGGAAGAGGAGGTCGAAGAGGGCGAAGTTTTGCGGGGAGCCGAATTGTTCGGCGCCGGCGCAGGCGATTTCGAGTTCGTAGAGGGCTTCGAAGGTGGATTCGTCGATGCGGGGGGCCTGCGAGCTGGGGCCCATGTATTGGCCGGAGAAGGCGTAGCTGAGCGCGGGGTGGTGTTGGAAATAGCGGATCGCGGAGGGGAGGAGCGCGGGGAAGGCGAAGAAGGGCGAGGCGAGTCCGAGGGGGCCGCCGAAGACGAGGTGCGCGCCGCCGCCGGTGCCGGTGGCGCGGCCGTTGAACTGGAGCTTGCGGGCGGTCATGCCGATTTTGTCGGCGGCGGTGTAGAGGCGGTCGAGCTGGCGGTCGTAGTCGGCCCAGTCGTTGCAGATGGAGAGGTTGACTTCGACGACGCCGGGATCGGAGGCGAAGCCGATGGTGGGAAGGCGCGGGTCGGTGGGCGGGGCGTAGCCGGCGAGGACGGCGTCGGTGAGCTTGAGCGAGGCGAAAACGCTTTCGATGGCGGCAATGAGCTCAAGGTAGGCTTCGACGGTGAGGGGCGGGATGAAGATGGTGACGGCACCGTTCAGCACCTCGACGGTGAGGGCGCGGCGGAGATTTTTCTCGCCGAGGCTGGCGAGGGGGAGGCGGAGGCCGATGAGGCTGTCGCCGGGGAAGAGGACGGCGGAGTCCTGCTTGAGGGCGGCGCGCCAGTTGTCGCTGATCCAGGTTTCGCCGTTGTGGTCGAGGGGGAGAACGAAACCGGCACCGGCATCGGGGGAGGCGGCATCGTGGGTGGGCAGGATGCCGGCGGCGGGGACGGAGAGTTTTTTGGCGAGGGCGGTGATGACGGCCTGCGCGTTCTTGAAGGTGTGGCGGCCTTTCTTGAGGTCACCGCGGAGGCGCTTGATGTCGTTCCAGAGGGGGATGCCGTCGGCGCGCCATTGGAGGAGGAGTGCCCAGCGGGGGAGAGGTTCGCCGGGGTAGTGTTTGCCGGAGGTTTCGAGGATGACGGCTCCGGGGTAGGCGTCCTCGATGAGCTGGCGGGCGAAGCGGCGCGCGTAGTCGAGCTTGGTGGGGCCGAGGGCGGCGGTGTTCCACTCGGGGCCGGCGGGGTCGTGGGGGATGAAGGTGGGCTCGCCGCCCATGGTCATGAGGACGCCGCTCTTGGCGAAGGTGGCTTCGACGGCGGCACCGCAGGCGCGGATGGTTGACCAGGCGGAGGGGCTGTAGGGAGCGGCGGGCATGGAGAGGAGAGCAGAGGTGAATCAGTCGACTTTTTCAACCAAGACGCTGGCGGAGAGTTCGTGGCCGACGGGCGTGGGGTTGTAGTAGGAGCCTTGGATGGGGTTGATGCTTTCGGCGACGGCGGCGTGGGCGACGGGGATGAAGGCGTCGTCGCACCAGATGCCGTGGGTGGGGTCCATGCCTTTCCAGCCGCCGCCGGGAAGGTAGACCTCGGTCCAGGCGTGCATCGCGCCGGCGGAGGGAGAGTCGGCTTCGGGATCATAGAGGTAGCCGCTCACGAAGCGTGCGGCGATGCCGAGCGTGCGGCAGAGCTCGATGAAGAGGACGGCGTAGTCGCGGCAGGAGCCGCTGCCGAGGCGGAGGGTGGTGAGGGAAGGCTGGATACCGCTTTCGTCGCGGCGCTGGTAGCGGAGGGTCTGGTGAAGGAGGGTGTTGAGCGCGACGAGGAAGGGGACGGTTTCCTTCGGGCGGTCCACGAAATGTTCGTCGAGCCAGTTGAGGAGGCCGGTGCGGGTTTCGGGGAAGGGCGGGGCGAGGTAGGGCGTGAGATTGAAGGCGTGGAGCTCTTCGTATTCGAAGGGGAAGTTGAAGGCGTAGGGCTTCAGGATGAAGTCGAACGGATTGGTATCGAGGGTCTCGACTTCGAAGTCGGTGCGGATGGTGAGGGTGGGGGCGCGGTCCCAAAAATGCGCCCAAGCGAGGCAGTTGTCGTAGTAATCGCGCGTCCAGATGACCTTGGCGTCGGGAGAGATGTTGAAGGTAAAATTGCGGACGCGGAGGAGGGCGTGTTCCCGGGGGCGCAGGTAGAGCAGGTGCGGCGAGAAGCCGACTTCGCGTTCATAGGCGTAGCTCGTGCGGTGGGAAACGTGGATCTTCATTCAGTTGGGAGATTAGCAGGTGTCGGGCCGCGAGGGGCGGTGGTCGGTGCGAACATGAAAACAGGTAATGAGCACAAAGCTAGGGTGTGTTTCGTGTTTGGCAACGGCCTGCGCGCTGCATTGCCTGAGCGGACGCATGCAACCGGGCGGTGTTAATCTCTATCTCGTCGGCTTCATGGGCACGGGCAAGACCACGGTGGGTCGCGCCGTGGCCCATCAGCTGGGCTTTGCGCTGCTCGACAGCGACCACGAGATCGAGCGGCAGCAGGGGAAGCCGATCCCCGAGATTTTCGCGAAGCAGGGCGAGGCGGCCTTTCGCGTGATGGAGCGCGCCTTCGTCGAGGGCGGACATCCGGCGACGGGCACGGTGGTCGCGTGCGGCGGCGGGCTCGTGGTGCAGCCGGGGATGCTCGAGCTGGTCAAGAGCAAGGGCGTCGTCATCTGCCTGCACGCCTCGCTGGAGACGATTTTGAGGCGAACTCAGGGCAACAAGAACCGTCCGCTGCTCGATGTTGAAAATCCGATGGAACGCATCCGCGCGCTCTACTCCGCACGCGAGCCCATCTACAATCAGGCCGGCTCGATCATCCTTACGGACGGGCGCACGCTGGCGGACATCGTCATGCATGTGCTGCGCACCTACCGGCGGGAAGCGGGGGATTTCGCGCGTGCCGCAAAAGCATCCGGCCAATGACCGTGGATCGCGAGACGGTGAGGGCGCGTTTGCAGGCGCTCGGGTTTGACGAGGTGCGCTTTGCGCGGGTGGATGCGGGCTTCGGTCCGGGGCTGCGTGCGTGGCTGGACGCCGGTTATCACGCCGACATGGCCTGGATGGAGCGCACGGTGGAGAAACGCTCTGATCCGGCGCTGGTGCTGCCGGGGGCGAGATCGGTGATCATGCTCGGGGTGAATTATCTGCCGCCGGCGGAGGAGGCGAAGCGAGAGGGTAAGCCGGTGTGGGCGCGGTATGCGCTCCATGCGGATTACCACGATACTATTAAAGAGGCGCTCGTGCAGGCGGGGCTCGTGCTGGAGGAATTGGGCGGGGTGACGGCGAAGGATTATCGTTATTACGTTGATACCGGCCCGGTGATCGAACGTGGTTGGGCGGCGAAGTCGGGGCTCGGGTTCATCGGGAAAAATTCGATGCTGATTTCACGGAAGCACGGCAACTGGCTGTTTCTGTCGGCGGTGTTGACGACGCTGGAATTCGAGTCGGACGCACCCGTGCGCAAGGACGCGGAGGGGCGCGAGACGGAGCCGGGGTTGTTGTGCGGCAAATGCTCGCGGTGCATGGATGCGTGCCCGACGCAGGCGTTGCCCAAGCCGGGCATCGTGGATGCTCGGCGGTGCATTTCCTACCAGACGATCGAGAACAAGGGGATCATCCCGAGAGAACTGCGCGAGGGGATCGGCAATCACCTCTACGGCTGCGACGTGTGCCTGGAGGTGTGTCCGTGGAACCGCTTTGCGCAGGCGGGGCGGCGGATGTTGCTGTCGGCGCGTTATGATCTCGCGGAGCTGAGTCTGCGTGAAGTGCTGGAGCTGACGCCGGAGCGGTTCGCGGAGGTTTTTCGGAAGACGGCGATCAAGCGCGTGAAGATCACCGGGCTGTTGCGCAACGCCTGCGTGGTGGCGGGCAACACCGGAGCGCATGACTGTCTCGATGTTCTGGTGCGGCTGGCGGGACACGCGTCGCCCGTGGTGCGGGCGCATGCGGTGTGGGCGGTGCGACGGCTGGGCGCGGGGGAGCAACTCGCGGACGTGCGCGCGACGGAGACGGATTCGGCGGTGTTGGCCGAATACGAAGGCTGACTTCGATCAGGCGAACAACCGCGCCATCACCTCGGCGAAGGCCGCCGGCGGACGCACCGGCCGTCCCGCGCGGTCAATGAAAGCGTGCAAGGTGGAGCCGGTCGCGATGAGTTCTTCGCCGCGGTGCAACTCATACTCCATGCGGATGCGAAGGGTGGGTTTTTCGCGCAGGATCGTGGTGATACGCACGGTGTCGTCGTAGTGCGCGGGTTTAAGGTAGCGCAGGCTGACCTCAAGCACGGGAAGAAAGAAACCCTCGGCCTCCAGTTGGCGGTAGGGCAGGCCGT
>Ga0123337_10002586_pt1 | contig 20528 bp, 12 predicted proteins | sample frozenSSSSmetaG_FD_89792 | JGI IMG/M metagenome (GOLD analysis project Ga0123337, IMG submission 89792) | Glacier valley bacterial and archeal communities from Borup Fiord, Nunavut, Canada, to study Microbial Dark Matter (Phase II) -... | ecosystem: Environmental > Aquatic > Freshwater > Ice >... | reverse complement strand
GGGTTACCGAACTGCTCGGTCATCAGCGGTAGCATAGCGTCCAAAACGGCAGGGTCAAGCCGGGTGGTGGCGGCATTGTCCAGATAAACGGGGGCAGCGGGATTCATAGCAGTGACGAATAAGCAGATACAGGGGCAAAGGTACGTTGGTAACAAGCATCAACGAAACGTAAGTTGAGCCGGTAAGAGTAGCCCGGACCTCCCGGTCCGGTAGCCGAAGGCTTATACGGTACCTACGTTTTCTTAGCCTTCGGCTACCGGACCGGGAGGTCCGGGCTACTCTTACCGGCTCAACTCCAGCACCAGTGCTGTTTTGACGGGTAGTTTCAGTGCTTTCAGGTCGGTGAGCTGACCGCCGGTCAGGTCGGCGTGTCAATTGTCCAAAAACCGTCAGACGAACCGCTTGGCGAAGTGGCAGAAAGTGCCTTACTTGCCGAACCACGTTGGAACAACCAGCCTATTCATCAACATACCTTAGCCGCACACCAGCCTACCGACATAGCGGATATTGACGAAACTTTGGGATAATCAGGCTGGGACTTTCGTCAATACAGATGTTAGCAGTCAGGCAAGAACGACACCCACAATATAAGAAACGACATCCGAAAATGAATAGAAGTTATTACCAAAATACAACAGACAAATTCTTAGGAGAAGACGCAAATTCAATTTTCGGACATCTTGCAAAAAATCACCAACACGACCTTGAAGACCAGCAAAAAAATGCTTGGCTCAAACAAATTGACTTTTTAAAATCGTGGCTCAAAGACATTCAAGGAAATCTTTATTTTGAATTTTCAATTCCACGAATGGGCAAACGAGTTGACAATATTTTAATTTTAAATAATTTCATTTTTGTAATTGAGTTTAAAGTTGGCGACAATCATTACACGAAAGACGCACAATACCAAACAATAGATTATTGCCTTGACTTACTAAACTTTCACGAAGGCAGCCACGACAAGACAATTATTCCAATTTTAGTCGCAACAAAAGCACCAAATGAAACGAACGATATTCGAACTGCAATTCGTTTAGACAATTGTGTTCTTTGCAATGCGGACAATTTTGAAAGCACTCTAAAAAACATTTTAGCAACTCAAACAGCAACACAAAACATAGATGTTTCTGATTGGGAAAATAGCACATACAAACCAACACCGACAATTATTGAAGCTGCGCAAGCACTGTACAAGGGACATAATGTTCAAGAAATTTCCCGAAGTGATTCAGGTGCAATAAATCTTTCCCGAACAGCAAAAACAATCAATAACATTATTGAAACTGCGAAAACGAAAAAACAAAAATCAATATGTTTTCTCACAGGCGTTCCGGGCGCTGGAAAAACACTTGCAGGTTTGAATATTGCAAACGAACGACTTAAAGCAGACGAATCTGAACACTCTATTTTCCTTTCAGGAAACGGACCCTTAGTGGACGTACTAAGAGAAGCGTTAACACGAGACTCCGTTTTAACGGCAAAAGAGAATGGAGAAAAATTAAAACGAGCAGACGCAGAGCGTGAAGCAAAAGCTTTTATTCAAAACATTCACCATTTTAGAGACGACAACTTAAAGACAGAGAAAGCACCAATAGAAAAAGTTGTCGTTTTTGACGAAGCCCAGAGAGCTTGGCAAAAGGAACAAGTTTCAAAGTTTATGAAAACCAAAAAAGGAATTGAAGACTTTGAAATGTCCGAACCAGAATATTTGATTAGCGTAATGAATCGCCACGAAGATTGGTGCACAATTGTTTGTTTAATTGGTGGCGGACAAGAAATAAACACGGGCGAAGCCGGTGTTTCAGAATGGATTGAATCGTTAAAGCAAAAATATTCTGATTGGAATATTTATTATTCAGACAAAATCCTAATCGAAAAGACAACGTATTTAAACGATGAAGAACTTTTGAATTGGCTTCAAAAAAACGGGAACAAAGAAACAGATTTACATTTAGCTGTTTCAGTACGTTCGTTTCGAAGTGAAAAAATTTCTTTGTTCGTTCAATATGTTTTAGAAAACCAAAGCAAAAAAGCAAAAAACCTATTTAATTCATTCAAAGATAACTATCCAATTTTTCTAACAAGAAATTTAAATACAGCAAAAAACTGGTTAAAACAAAAAGCTAAAGGAACGGAAAGAATTGGCGTTGTTGCGAGTTCGGGCGGACGTAGATTGCGTGCTGATGGAATTGACGTTAAAAATGAAATTGAACCTGCAAATTGGTTTCTAAATGGTAAAGGCGATGTTCGTTCATCATATTACCTGGAAGAGATTGCTACTGAATTTGACATACAAGGTTTAGAAATTGACTTTACTTGTGTTGCGTGGGATATCAATTTATATCACAATAACAATGAATGGAATTACCAGAATTTTAAAGGTTCAAAATGGCAAAACATTAATCAAGATTCTGCAAAAAAATATCTATTAAATTCATATCGTGTTTTATTGACACGTGCTAGACAAGGGATGATTATTTTTATTCCCGAAGTTGACGACACGGACACAACTAGACCAAAAGAGAATTACGACAAGACATTTGAATATTTTAAACAATGTGGACTAACAATAATTTAATAAATGCCCGAACCCCTAACACGGGCTTGGCAAAAGTGGCGGTTAAGTACTCCGCAGATACATTAGTGGTTAATCAAAATTTGGTTCTCCGCATCAACATTTGTTGTGAAATTCGCCACCTTCGCCAAGCCCGAAACCGTTAGCGGTCATTGTAGAGCGACAGCGAACAAACTTGAAAATAGACAATTTGAAAATAAAAATTGAACGAAAATAATAGACATGGACAAATCAAAAATACTTGGATTAAGAACTACTATTTATAAAGTTGGCGATATTGAAAATGCCAAAAATTGGTATGCAAATGTTTTCAAGACAGAACCCTATTTTGACCAACTTTTTTATGTAGGTTTTAATATTGGTGGTTATGAACTCGGACTTCAACCCGAAGAGACCCCATCGACTGACAAAACAGAAAGCGTTGTAACTTATTGGGGCGTAGACGACATTCAAAGTGTTTACAACAACTTCATAGAAGCAGGTGCAACAGAAAATGAAAAGCCATATAATGTCGGTGGCGACTTAATGACTGCTACTGTTAAAGACCTTTGGGGTAATTTAATCGGTTTTATTTATAATCCAGAGTTCAAACTAAACTAATTTAACAGATGGCATCAGAACAGAAATTTGTAGATTTCATCATTGACCAAATTGGTTTTTCAGAGCAAGTTACAAGCAAGAAAATGTTTGGTGAGTACGGACTGTATTTTGACAACAAATTATTTGGTCTTGTTTGCAACAATAAATTATTTATTAAACCGACCCAATCGGGTAGAGAATACATTAATGAAGTTGTTGAAGCATCACCATATCCAGGAGCAAAACCAAGTTTTTTAATTGAAGAAAAATTGGATGACAGAGAATGGCTAAGGAAATTAGTGAAAATTACAGTTAATGAATTACCAGAACCAAAACTTAAAAAAACTAAGGACAAAAAATAGAACCCACTAACAGGACAAATCAAGAAAAAAACAACGAACCGCTAACAGCACCTAAGCAAAAAAAGGCTCGAACTAACCGCTTAGAAAATTCGCTTCTTCGCCAAGCCCGAAAACGTTAGTGGCAACCGTGTAACACAAATATTTATAAAATTAACAAGATATCAAAAAGAAAACAATGAAGGCATCAAAGAGTTTATATTATTGGTTTGCCATATTTGCCCTTTGCTTTATTGCATATCAACAGGTGCAAGACAACATTAGACCAAATTACACAGGCGGAAACTTGACAATAATATATTTGTTGGGAATTGCTCCTAATTTTTTTCCAAGTATTGGTATTCCTGCTTTGTTTGTTGTTCTAATTCCGCAAATGAAACAGAACAATAAATGGTTAAATGAAAAAAAACACATTATAGCAAACATAGTTTCATTAACAGGACTTCTATCCTGGGAGTTTTTACAACCAATAACAACAAGAGGACATTTTGACTGGAATGATGTGCTTTGGACACTGATTGGCGCTTTTGTTTTTCAGCTAATATGGACTATTACCCCAATTAGCTACAAAGAAAAGTATGATGGAGCGTAAAGAAAAACGACCGCATAAGAGCACCTACAAGAAATTAGCGGTTAAATAAAACTTTGTGCTTCGTATCAAGTTCAGTAGTGGCAGACAGTTTTGTGCTTCGAAGTCGCCAACTTCTTGTAGCTGCAAAACGTTATAGGCAAGTTTTCAAAAATGGCAAGACAGTTGCTGATGTAAAACAAATTGTAATTTTGCATTAAATAACATTTGTTAACACCTGATAAAAGGCGAAAAATAAAGGTGGATGCCAGAACCCACTAAAAAAAACGGGGCGTATTCCGAAAAGCCTTACAAGTAGGACACAAAATTATCAATAGTTATGTTTAAAAAATTCACTCTTGCAGACAAATTACTCTTCATTTCGGCATTTCTTTCTTTGATATATTCCGAGATATTATTTTTTAACGGAAATGCTAACCAAGCTATTTTCATTGGACTTTGGGTTCCCAGTATTCTAAGTTTTGGTATTTATTTGAAACTATTAGACAAAAATAAAAATGACTGATTTTCTACCATACTTCGCTGGACTTATCACTTTATTATTTGGGGTTGCGTTTAGTTACGCCATAACTGACGGATGGAATTTTAAAGACAAAAAAGAGTAAAATGTTTTTAATTATCTCGCTAACTTAAACCTACCCATAACACGGGTTTGGTAAAATGGCGGTTCAGAGCTCCGCATCAACACTTGTGGTGAAAATCGCCACCTTCGCCAAGCCCGGAAACGCTATACTAAACCTTGTAACATCGACTGTGTGAGTCAGGCTTTCCAGCAGAGAAGCCTGACTCACACAGTCGATGTTTTTATCGTCCTAACTCCAGTACCGCTGCCGTTTTGGCGGGTAGTTTCAGCGTTTTCAGGTCGGTAATTTTCGCGTCGGTCAGGACGTTACGGGCAGTAGTGAACCCAGCCATGCGCTCGGCGAAGCGGGCGGTTTCGAGCGGGGTTTCAGCGTCGTTGCTGTTGGTGGCTATCATCACGGCTTTATTCTTGTCGTACCGAAAATAGACGTACACGCCGTTCTGCGGCAGGTATTGGGTTAGTTTACCCGAATGGAGGGCGGGTGTGGCTTTGCGGTACCTGGCCAGTTTCCTGACGTAGTCGAAGGCTTCGTTTTCTTTGTCGGTACGCCCGGCAGCGGTGAATTTATTGGCGGCATCGCCGGGGAAACCGCCCGGAAAGTCGCGCCGAACCTCGGCATCAGACGGGTTCTTGAAATTCTTCATCAGAATCTCGGTGCCGTAGTACATACTCGGAATGCCGCGCGTGGTCAGCAGCCAGGTCATACCCATCTTGTACTTGTCAAAATCGTCGCCAATGACCGACAGAAACCGGTCGGTATCGTGGTTGTCCAGAAACGTAACAAGTTTATTGGGGTCCACGTACACAGCATCCTGCGCCAGCGCCTGATAGGGTTTGTTCACGCCATCGTCCCAGCTAAATTTCTGCTTCAGCCCATCGAGCATGGCCGAATACAGGACAAAATCAAGCCCGCCCGGCTGGTTTGACTTGAACGGGAAATCAATTTTGTTGCGGGTATAATACGCCTGGTCAACCACGTTGTTAACCCACGATTCGCCGAAAATATGGATGTTGGGGTATTGCTCCAGCAAAGCCGCGTTGCAGCGGTTCATAAACGGCATGTCGTTGTACATATACGTATCGACCCGCCAGGCATCCACGCCAAATTCCTCTACGGTCCAGATGGCGTGCTGAATCAGGTAATTGGCCACCAGTGAATTACTCTGGTTGAGGTCGGGCAGGAAGGGCACGAACCAGCCATCGAGCGTCACACGCCGGTCACTTTCGGCACCGTGCGGATCGGTAATGGGCTGGTATTTATAGGACGTATTGGTGTAGGTGGGCCACTGGTGCAGCCAGCTTTTCATAGGTATATCTTTCAGAAACCAGTGATTAATACCCACGTGGTTGTACACGGCGTCCTGCACCACTTTCAGGCCGTTGGCGTGGGCCTTTTTCACGAAATCTTTGTAGGCGTCATTACCGCCGAATCGCCGGTCAATCTGGTACTGATCGGTGAAGCCGTAGCCGTGATAGGCCGACCGCATTACCCCACCTTCGTTGGTAAGGGGCTGGTTATTTTCCAGCACGGGCGTAAACCAAATGGCCGTAACGCCGAGGTCTTTGAGGTAATCGAGATGCTGCGCAGCCCCGGCCAAATCGCCCCCGTGCCGGTAAAATGGGTTGGCCCGGTCGGCGTTGGAATCGGCCAGGTCGGTAAATTTATCATTGGCCGGGTCGCCATTGGCGAAGCGGTCGGGCATGGCCAGATAAATAAAATCGGCATCGGTAACACCCTGCCCTTTGGGTGCATTATCGCGGGCTTTGAGCGGAAAATTATAGGTAACACGTTCGGCACCGCGCTTACCCACGATACGTAGCATACCGGGTTTAGCCGTGGGCGCAATGGTTAAATCCAGAAAAGCATAGTTGGCGTTTTCGACGGTTACGGTACGTACCAGTTTCACGCCGGGGTGATCTATACTGTACAGCAGCGTACCGGCACTGGGGCCGTACACCATCAGTTGCAGGTTCGGGTTTTTCATGCCTACCCACCAATGCGTTGGATTAATACGTGGCGTTTGGGGCGTCTGAGCCGGTAGCAACCCGGCGAGGGTGAACAGACAAACGAGCGTGAGCAGAAACCGGAGCATAGATATACAGGGCTGGTTAGACAGATTAAGTGATGGCTAAAAGACAAAAATACCCTTAATTTTCCTCAAAAAAGGCCATAGCTTTGCCCGTTGTTGGCTTTCTTCTTCCGTAACGTTCCCGCATGAATACCACCTACGCTGTCCCGATGATGGACAAACTCATCATCTATCAGATTTTTACGCGCCTGTTTGGTAATCAGAATACCACCAATACCATCAATGGCACGCGGCAGGAAAACGGCTGTGGCACCTTCCACGACATTAACGACGCAGCCCTCGCCAGCATCCGGCAGTTTGGCGCGTCGCACGTGTGGTTTACCGGCATTCTTGAACACGCTACCCAGACCGATTACAGTAAATTCGGCATCTACCCCGACGACCCCGCTATCGTAAAAGGCCGCGCCGGGTCGCCCTACGCCGTGAAAGATTACTACGATGTGGCCCCCGACCTGGCCGTTATCGTGCCCGACCGTATGGCGGAGTTTGAGGCCCTGATTGAGCGAACCCACATCAATCAGCTAAAGGTCATTATCGACTTTATTCCCAATCACGTGGCCCGGCAGTACGCATCCGACGCCAGACCAGACGGCGTAGCTGATCTGGGCGAACGGGACGATACCCGTGTGGAATTCGCGCCCAGCAACAATTTTTATTACCTGCCTAATCAGGTATTTATCGCTCCCCAACCCAACTCGACGCTGCACGAATTCCCGGCCAAAGTGACGGGTTCGGGGTCCATTACCAACCAGCCCAGCAAAGACGACTGGTACGAAACGGTAAAACTGAACTACGGCTACAACCTCTTTAACGGCACTACGCACTACGACCCCACCCCCGATACCTGGCAGCAGATGCTCGATATTCTGTTGTTCTGGGCCGGAAAAGGCGTTGACGGGTTCCGGTGCGATATGGCGCAACTGGTGCCGGTCGAGTTCTGGCGGTGGGCCATCGGGCGGGTGAAGCAGCACTTTCCGCAGGTGATTTTTATTGCCGAAATCTACGAACCCGACCGCTACCAGACGTTTATTTTCGATGGTGGTTTCGATTATCTCTACGATAAAGTGGGGCTGTACGAGGTACTCCGCAGGCTGATGGAAGGACACGGCTCCTGCTCTGAAATTACCCGTATCTGGCAACAGCAGTCCGGCAATTACGCCCAGCATATGCTCCGGTTTCTGGAAAATCACGACGAGCAGCGGATTGCCTCGCCATTCTTTGCCAACGACCCGTGGGCAGCCATTCCGGCCATGACCGTGTCTGCTACGTTGCATACGGGACCGTATATGGTGTATTTCGGGCAGGAAGTGGGCGTCAGGGCCGATGGAGCGCAGGGCTTCAGTGGCGACGATGGCCGCACCACTATTTTTGATTACTGGGGGCTACCCGACTGGCAGGGCTACATCAATGCGCAGGGCGGCAAACCCCGCTACGACGGCGGGAACCTGACCAACGATCAGCGGCAGCTCCGGGCGTTTTACCAGCAGCTTAACCACCTCGTCAACGAGTCTGACGCTATTCAGAACGGCTTTTTCTATGATCTGCAGTGGGCCAACGACAAAGGCCAAAGCCAGGGATACAACGCCGACACGCTGTACAGCTACCTGCGTTACACCGACCGGCAGCGGCTGCTGATTGTCTGCAACTTCTCGTCCGATTTTGCCGCCGAAACCATTGTTCAGATTCCCCGCCACGCGTTTGAGACGATGGGGCTGGACTCGGCCAAAACGTATCGCTTCACCGACCTGTTTCTGAGCGACACTCAGGTCGAAGCCGTTGGTCGTAAGGGTGTTCCCATTACGTTGCCGCCCCGCTCGGTTCGGGTGTTTGAGGTGAAAAGTTGAGGTAGGATGGGCGGAATTTGATAGATGTACGGAATTTGGTGACGCCGAATGGTCCTGTAAATCTTTTGAATCTCATTGAAATCCTGGTTCAAAATGGTTCTGACTAATACTTTCGGCGAAAATTGCGTCTAAACGCAAACCACTCTCTCCTGCTGATGACCATGACAAAACGCTTTACCGCTTTTCTCTTTTTCATCGTGTCGGTGGCACTGGGGCAGAACGACCCACTGGCCACTCAGTTGGCTCAACTGTCGGTAGCCACGGGCAAAACGCCCGCCGAAAATGCCGTACAGATTGGCAAAAAGCTACTCGGCAAACCCTACGTATCGCACACGCTGGATCACTACGCCGACGAGCAGCTGGTGGTGAACATGAACGCCTTCGACTGCACAACCTACCTCGAAACCGTTCTGGCCATAACGCTGGCCCGCACCGACACCAAACCAACTGACACGCCGACGCAGGTAGAGCAGTCATTCAAAAAATACCTGACGCAGCTTCGGTACCGGAACGGGCACATCGATGGGTACGCCAGCCGGCTGCATTATTTCTCGGACTGGCTGCGGAACAACGAAAAAATGGGCCTGCTTACCGACGTAACGGCGCAGTTACCGGGCAGTATGTCAGTAGCGAAACCAGTGTCATACATGACCAGTGCCACCCATAAATACCCCGCCATGAGCGACCCTGCCGTGTATAGGCAGATGCTACTGACCGAAACGTCACTTAATCAGCAGTCCTTTTCATTCATACCCACCAAATACATACGGCAGGCCGAGGGGCGTATTCAGGAAGGTGACATTGTGATGCTAATGGCCGCCCGGCCCGGCCTGGACATGCGGCACGTGGGTTTAGCCATACGTCAGCCCAACGGTCGGCTTCACCTGCTGCACGCATCGTCGGAGCGGGGCCGCGTGGTTATATCTCCACTCCCGCTGAGCGATTATGTGCTGAGTCACAAACGGATGTCGGGCATACGCGTAGCGCGGCTGCGTGGAAACATGACCAGACCGGATTACCAGCCGTAAGTCAGTGAAACGTCCGCGCCGACTGGGGGGTTTATTGAGAGAGTCGCTCAACAAATTCACATCAGCCCCGCCGACGTGTACACCACACCTCAAACAGGCGTGTACACCGCATGCATGACGGCGGTAGAAGCAGAACGACTGGATTAGGCCGTTCATCATTTTTACGGGTCGATATACCACAACGGGGGCGTAGTTTCGTTGTCCCTAAAAAGCCATTCATGTCCCGCACCACCCCGCGCCCCGTTATTTTCCTTTTCTTTCTCGCCGGATTGCTTATTAACTGTTCCGGGCCAGCTGACCAGTTAGATACACAAATAAGCGAAGCCCTCACGACCGATAACGCCGTTGACGCCACTGAGGCCAGTCAGATTAAGGCATTCATAACCAAAGAAAAAAAAGACTTACAGGACGACAAAAAGGCCGCCAAACTCTTCGCTGCCGATGGTTCGGTGGACGATACTGCGCTGTTGTCGTACATCAAACGGAATATGACGTACCGCAAACTGGCCAAAGACGGTGCAGCCCCAACGGTATCGCTGGTGGGTACGGAGACGGTGGCCAAACCGTTGCAACTTAAGTTATACCTCGAAGCCAGCGGCAGTATGTTTCCCTACGATGCCCCCGGCGGCAATGGCGCGTTCAAGCGCACACTCAACGATTTACTGACCGAATTCGACGCCATCAATGCGGGTCAGGCAAAGCTGTTTGTGGTCAACACCGAAGTGAATCCGCTGGGGCTGACCCTGCCGGAGTTCTTCCGGGAGAAGAATATTTTTACCGTTGCCAAAACGAAGGGCAAAACCACCAGCACCGACTTTGAAGGTATTTTCAAAACGATTCTCTCCGAAACAACGGGCGACGAGCTGAGCATTCTGGTGTCAGACCTGATCTATTCCGACCCGAAACTGGCGGGTATGAGTGCGCAGAAAACGCTTGACGCAGCCAGTTCGCTGATGACAACGGTGTTCAATTCCCACGCCAATACCCACTCCATGCTGGTGCTGAAAATGGCCGCCGGTTTTGACGGAACGTATTATAGCTGGAACAACGCCAAACAGAAATACACGGGTGACCGGCCCTATTACCTGTGCCTGATCGGTCGGCGTGAAACCATGCAGCGGCTTCTGAGTGACCCGGCGTACCAACAAATCCGGCAGTTTGACCAGTTGCCGGGCTACGAAGATTCGTGGTTCTTCAACGCCGGTGGCAGCGCGTCAGCCGAACCGTTTTATACGGTACTCGTTAATGATCCCGCCCGCAAAGGCCGCTTCAAACGTACTGATGACGAAACACGCAGCCGCGCCAAAGCCGTACATAGTCTTACCGACGTGCAGCCCGACGTAACGGATAAAAGCCTGACTATTCCCGTGGCCGTTGACCTGTCCAATACGCACCTGCCCGCGTCGCTGCTGACCGATGCGAGTCAGTATGTAGTGACGGGTAAAGATGATTTTCGGGTAACGGCGGTGCAGCCGTACAGCGGGGCCAACGGCACAACGCACAAGCTGTTGCTAACCACCACCCGCCCCGCCCGGGGCGACCGTCCGGCCATTATCCGGCTGCGCCGACAGTTTCCGCCCCGCTGGATTGCCAAAACCAGTACCACAACCGATATTCCGCCCGATGCCACCACTACCTTTGGTCTGCAAAACCTGTTACAGGGCGTCGAACGAGCTTATAATCCCAATAACCAACCCGCTTATTTCACGCTAACACTTAATTTAGAATGACAGAATTTGGAATGATAGAATAAACGGCTGGTAACTCTTCTGGCTAAGCTATTCACTCATTCACTCATTCGTAATTCACTCATTAAACCATGGAAGAATCACTGTATAATTTTTACAACCTATTCGTCAACAGCGCATTGCTGGAAGATCTGTATCAGGAAGAGTTGCTGTCGCCCATGACCTGGACCGCCATCGGCATTGCATTTGTGGTAGCGGTTGCTTTTTACATCTGGCCGTTCAATAAAGTTAGTTTCAGCGGCTTCGGTAGCTGGCTGACCATGCTGGGCGTCAGTGCGCTGACTCTGTTCGTGATTACGCTCGTTACCTGCTACCAAAAAGCCGGGCAGGAAATTCTGCGCGTCGATGCCGACCCCGATCAGGGTATGTTTTTCGACCAGAGTGTGAGCGTATTTGTCAGTTTCGCCTTTACTATGGCCCTGCTGACGGCGGTGATTTTCTTTGTTATCTCAATGATTATGAAAGGCTTCAGCAGCAATGCCAAACACCGGCCCATGCTCTGGCCGTCGAAGTAAAATGACTCTCCACCATAGAGATGCACTAAAACGCACAGAGTTATATCTGATAACAGAAGATAATTTTCTCTGTGTATCTCTGTGCGTCTCCGCGTAACTCTGTGTCCCAGAAAAAAATAACACATGGCTAAATTATTTGTATTTGCTATTGGCGGAACCGGCTCGCGGGTGCTGAAGGCCCTGACGTTTTTGCTGGCGTCGGGCGTGAAGCTCGAAAATACCGACGAGGTCATTCCAATTGTGCTGGACCCCCACGCCACCAACGATGACCTGCTACGCACCAAAGAACTGCTGCGCGAGTACGGCAACATCCGCGCCGGGCTGCAAACCAAACCCACCGAAGGGTTCTTCAGTACCGAAATCAAAACCCTCAACCGATCCATCGGTGGCAACGCGACCATTGCCGATACCTACGTGTTCGAACTGCAGGGCGTACAGCAGGAGAAATTCAAGGACTATATCAACTACGAAGGTCTCGACGCGACCAATAAAGCGTTGGCGAGTCTGCTGTTTTCGGACGAAAACCTCGAAACCAAGATGGACATCGGCTTCGTGGGCAACCCCAACATTGGCAGCACGGTCCTGAATCAGTTTCGGTATTCCGATGTATTTCAGGCCTTTGCCGAAAACTTTGGCGCCAACGATCGGATTTTTATCGTCAGTTCCATCTTCGGCGGTACGGGTGCGGCTGGCTTCCCCATCCTGCTCAAGAACATTCGGGGGGCGCAGGCCATTGGACAGATCCCAAACCCGGCGTTTCTGCGCGACGCCAAAATCGGGGCCGTAACGGTGATGCCATACTTCAGCCTGACCACCAGCGATAATAAGCTGATTGACCCGGCATCGTTCATCGCCAAAACAAAAGCCGCTCTGGGCTATTACCAGAAAGGTGTGAACCCATCGGTCAACGCGCTGTACTATATCGGCGACGACCAAACTAAAGCCTACACGTACGACCCCGGCGCGGGCGGCCAGAAAAACGAAGCGCACTTCGTAGAAATGGCCTCAGCCCTGTCTATCGTCGATTTTATGGCCACGCCCGACAGTTCGCTGGAGGTCAGCAACGGCAAACCGACGAGTCCGGTTTACAAGGAATTTGGCATCGAGCAGGACGGTATCAGCGTTCAATTAGGCAGTCTGGCCGGAACTACGAAACAGATTATCAGTCTGCCCCTGTCCAAAATGGCCCTGTTCAGCACGTACGTGAGTCAACGCATCAAGTCGGCGGCTGGTACGGTGCAGTGGTCCAAAGCCAACCCGCAGTTGTCGACGCCGTTCCTGAATTCACAGTTTTTTACCAGCATTAAGAATTTCGACGCAGGGTTTCGGCAGTGGCTGACGGAGATGCGCAACAACAAGCGGTCGTTTGAGCCATTTCTGCTCGACGCGGCCAACCTGGGCCACACGGTTCGGGGCTTTGAACCGAAGAAGAAAGGCATTTTCGGGGGCGAGTCCGACGTAAAACTCGACATCGTAGACGACCTCGACCAGACTCTCAACAAAACCGCCGAGGGTAAAGCCTACGTTAGCGAAGCCGATAAATTCATCCAGTTATTCTCCGAAGGCACCGACCGGTTCGTCCGCGAAAAACTACCCAAGGTGCTTGATTATTAATATGAAATTTGGGATTGCATCGGCGCACCGATACGATCCCATCCCCTTTTATGCCAACAACCCTCAGCTTACATAACCCCACGCCGGGGCTGCACTGGTACGTAAGCAAGCCGCTTGGTACCGACCAGATTGCCGCCATCCGCGACCCGCAGGGCGGGCAAACTGTAAAACAGCCCACCTCCATTCCGAGCCCGTTTGCGCGGATGGATCTGGTGCGGGCGGCTTTTCTTAACCTATCGCTCAAACCCGACCTCAGCGGCTCGGTCAACGACCAGCGCGTGGTGTCAGACACGCTCGACGTGGGTGAGTTTTTTTTCAATTACGATAAGCTCAAGGCTCTCGTCACCATCGTACCATTCGACGTGCGCACCGATCTTGACCGACTGCGCAATTCGTCCAACCAGGGCCACCGACGGCTGGGCGACGCCCTGAAACTGTTTCTGGATCAGGACGCGCCCGAATATAATTTCGACCAGATAAACCGGCTGTTTGTACTCAGCTACCGGGGGCGGGTCATTGGCGGTACGTCACCGAAGACGCTGTTCTTTTCGTCGGGTAATGACCTGAGCTGGGTGGATGAGACGGTGGGTAATCACCGGCTATTCAGCACTGACACGCGCCCCCTGCACCAGCGCGACATTGAGTATCAGAAGTTCTGGTACGCCCTGAAACTATTCATGCCCAACTTTCGCGACCGGTTCCGCGAAGTCGATGATTACCTGAACCGCAGCCGCGCCCTGCTGCAACAGCACAACCCAACCCTATTTTACGAACACATTGAGCAGCCCAACGGTCAGCCCCTGCTGACCGCCGAAAAGTTCGCGAACGATTTTGAAGAACTGACCACTGGCCCCGGCGATATTGTGGAGGTACTGGGCTTCCCGCTCCGCAAGAAAAAATCCGACGCACGGGCCATCGACCAGGTCAGCGATTTCATTATCAAGTCGGATAAGTACACGCGGCTCAACACGGGCAAACCGCGCCCCATGGCGTTGCAGAACCGCTTTTTCCGGCAGTTCACCTACGTACCGCAAACGCAGTGGAATCCCAACACACCCGTGCCGTATGTGGCCCGCGAGTCGTGGCGCGACAACCAGCGGCCCCTGCCCGGACAGCCCGGCAACTACCCCTGGCTGACGGTCAGCGATTTTCTGGAGCCGTATCTGGTGCGCTTGCCCTACCCTACCGACCGGGGCCGTTTTTTCGACGGAAACTTGCAGGCACCCGGCACCGACAAAGGCTACCTGCTGCCCCTGAAAAAAGATTTCTTCGATTTCTTTGATGTCGGTGATTTGCTGAACGGAAAAGTCCGGTTAAAACTAACCCCGCAGGCCGGGGGCGTCAGCGTCTCGCTCGACATCCCGGTTACGGCACCGGGGCAGCCCGGCAACCAGTTCGTGACCTTCGAGCGGACGTACAGCACCAGCACCGCAGCCCCCAACGAAGCAAACAATGAGGGCGTGATTGTCGAGAACTCATTTACGGTCAACGTCTATCCGTTTGTGCGGTCGGGCAGCGTAGCGGTTCCCGCCGATTACCGGGTGCAGCTCATCGAGTCGGGCTTCGACAGTCAGAATCAGTACGAGCTGGCGTATTTCGATGGGAATACCAATGCCGAAGTCGCCCCAGAATCCATCCATCAGCGTACCGTTCGGCAGCAGAACACTGACGGATCGAGCGTGTATTACGTCCTGCGCAGCGAGTTTGACTATGCGCAGGTGAACGTCCGGGGCGATGGCCGCGAGATGCACGGATTACTCGTGCCACGCTGGCAGGAATACAGCGGAGGCAGCAAGCAGTTTGCGTTCTCAGTCGATTTCGGCACCACCAACACCCACATCGAATACAGCGTAGACGGCGGCACACCGCGCCCGTTCGACGTGGCCGAACTGACCCCGCAGGTGGCAACGCTCGTGAATCCGGCGCAGTACAATGCGGCCCTGTTCGAGTTGTTCGTGCTGTATGACCTGGAGTTTGTACCGCCCACCATCGGGCCGGGCCGGGTGGACAGTTTCCCAACGCGTACCGCCATTGCCGAGCCGCTGAACCTGAGTTTCAATCAGCAAACGCAGGCCCTGGCCGATTTCAATATTCCGTTCTATGTAGAGCGGCAGCCCGCTGGGTCCAACCGCATCACGACCAATTTGAAATGGGCCAAAAACAACGACCAGACCGAACGGCGCGTGGAAGCGTTTCTGGAGGAGTTGCTGATGCTCATCAAGAACAAAGTCCTGACTGAGGGCGGCAACCTGACCCAGACAACAGTGTATTGGTTCTTCCCGGCCAGTATGACGCCGGGCCGCGTGAGCCAGCTCCGCGCCGACTGGCAGGAACTTTACAACCGTTACATTGGCGGCTCGTCCGGGCGGCTGCGCGAGGTATCAGAGTCGGTGGCTCCGTTCTATTACTACAAGCAGAACCCTACCCTGAGCGCGTCGGCCCGGCCCGTGGTGAACGTTGATATTGGCGGAGGCACGTCGGACGTAGTGGTCTATGAGCGCAACGAACCCCGTCTGTTGACGTCGTTCCGGTTTGCGGGCAACGCCATCTACGGCGATGCCTTCAGCGAGTACGGCGCGGCCAGTCACAACGGTTTCGTCAGGAAATACGCCGACAAGATTCAGACGCTCCTGAACAGCCAGAACCTGACCAACCTGAGCGATAACAACCGGCAGATGCTGGAAACCAACCGCTCGGAAGACATCATGGCATTCTGGTTCTCCATCGAAAAAAGTAACGACGTAAAGGCCAAGTCGATGCTGTCGTTCAACGGGATGCTGGCCAAGGACGAAGACCTGAAAATTGTGTTTGTGCTGTTCTACACGGCTTTGCTGTACCACATTGCGCAGTTAATGAAACACCGGGGCATTGGTCTGCCGGGGGCGTTGACGTTCAGCGGTACGGGGTCTAAAGTCCTGAGTATCATCAGCACCGACGACGCGATGCTGGGCAAGCTGGCGCGGGTTGTTTTCGAGAAAGTGTACGCCGAAGAATACGGAGCCAGCGGTCTGACGCTGTTTTACGAACGCAAAGGACCGAAGGAAGTGACCTGCAAAGGGGCACTGATGCAGCCCGCCAACAACCGCCCCATCGACACCGAAGCCATCAGCTACGTGTATCCGGCCACATTCCAGAACGAATTTCCAACGCTGACCTACGCCGATCTGCGCAAGCCCGCCGTTATCGACTCACTGCTGAACGAAACCAACGCCTTTATCGACTTCTTTTTCGAGTTAAACCAGACGTTCAGTTTCACGCGCAACCTGAACGTATCGCCCTCGTCGCTGGCCATTGCACAGCGTGAGTTGCGGACGCACCTGGACACCTCGCTCATGGACGGCATTCAACGCAAAGAGAGCGACGCAGCCGCCGAGAGCAGCGGTATGTCGGATGCCCTGGCCGCGCCCATCGAAGAGACGTTGTTTTTCTACCCACTCGTCGGGGCCATCAACAAGCTGGCCAACGCGCTGGTGTAATTTCTGTGATACTTATGCGATTTACCTTCCTCTTCGCGCTGACCACCCTGACGCTCCCGGCCCTTGCGCAAAACATGAACGTAGCGGCTGTGGACACGCTGACGAAAGACGTAGCCATTGCCGTGTTTGCCAACATTGTCAAAACCGGCAATCAGCCTGTGGCCGAGGCCGTGTACGAGCAGCTTCTGCTTTGCGACGATGGCTGCGACCCACAGGACATTATTCGTCAGACAGGGGGTGGAAGCTGGGACCAGGTAGGGCAGAAAATGCAGGAACTGGCCATGCTGAAGAACACCAAGCAGTTCATAGAGGCATCGCCCGCCGAGGCTAACGCGGCTATTCGTCGGCAACTGACCGATTTTTACACCAGACACAAAGCCCTAAAACCGTACAGTGGACCGCTAACACCTGCTGTTCAGTTGGCTATGCTTGCCAAAATTGACCAGATGCTGCCTCCCGCACCGAGCGAACCCGCCCAGGACGCCGTTGCTCAGGCCAGCACGGACGGATCGAAAAGGCCGGATGGCGTGATAGATGACGACAGCAACATCAGCAGTTCGGCCCTGGCCATGAGTAAGCTGGAACGGTCGGTGAAAGACGAACAGGACAAAAATTTCTGGACGATGGTTATTAGTGGATTGATTGGCCTGATTGCCGGAGCCGGCGCCGTATATTTTCTGCTGTACCGGTCGCTGAAAAGTGAAACCGACCAGCTCAAAGGTGAGAATGCCGCGCTAAGCCGTGAAAACGATACGTTGCGCAGGAAACCCGCCAATGACCCCCGCCCCCGCAACACGCCCCAGGCAGACCGTTACCCGGCTTCGCAACCCGCAGTGGTAGCGGCACCGCCCGCAATAACACCGGTCGAGACCCCAACTGCGCCCGTTCAGCCACCCGTTGCATTTGTACAGTCTCCCTCCGCCAACGAACCAGTTACGCCTGTTGAGTCAACGCCCGCGTTTGCCCAGACACCCGTGCCCACTCCACCCCGCGACGAAGTACTGTATTTTCCACCCCCCAGCCCGGCGGGAATTTTTGACGGAGCGCAGCAGAACGACCGGATCTCGCCCGAGTCGGCTTACCGGTTTGAGGTACGTAGTCAGACGCCCGATCAGGCCCAGTTCCGGTTTGAGGCCGAACCAGGCCGGGTGGCCCGTTTCCTGACGTACCGCAATTACATGATTGAACCCGCCTGCGACAGCGAAAATAGCTATGCCTCGCAGTACACGCGCATTATAACCCAGCGCGAGGGCGAGGCTGTGCGCGAAAACGGCGGGTGGCGCGTCGTTAAAAAAGCCCTCATCCGGTATGAATAACCATCGGCAGTTAATTCTCGGCTTTGTTTTCCTGCTCTGTCTGACGTATCTGTCGGGCTGTTCGGGTTGTTCGCGGTCGGGCAGTCACCAGCCACGCCGGAGCAAACCCACGCCCCAATCCCAGACGATCGTTGCTACCGATTCGCTGCAACAGCGTTGAATTCGTATTTTTGCATGAGTCAGACACTCTTGTACGACAAAGCCGTCAGGCTTATCATATAGCTGCGTGGTTGGCACATGGCCCATTCATTAGTGGGTCCACGTCAGACAAGCGTGTCTGACCTACATACGCTACCCACATAAGATGACTGATACTGCATTAACCGACCAACTTCGCGAAGCTACCGTACTACATGGCCCCGATGCCTGGCGCACCAGCGGGTACATGGCCGACGCGCAGGTGGCTGGACTCTCGGCAAGCGAAGCCGAAGCCCTGGCGGTTGAGGTGAGTGAGGAGGTCAGTAAAAACAGCGTTCTATTTAATAACATCAAATCCCGCATTGCCCGGCTGGCCCTGCCATCCAGGGCTGCGTACATTGATCAGGACACATCCCGGATTATTCTGGCCGCCCAGTCACTCAAACTATCACCCGACTTTGTACGCGACCGCTGGATACCGGCTGAGCTGGCTAAAATTGCTCCCCCCCCTACCCCACCTGACCCCGAACCGCTCGTTACCGAGCCACCCATTACTCAGCCAAACCCCACCAATGTGTATGAGGAGTTGCTGGAGCCGGAACCACTACGCCCCGCTCAGCCCGAACCAGCCATACCAGCGGGCGAAACGGCGGAATCGATGCGCCGGAAAGTATACGATAGCCTGAACGATTACGGCGACCGTATTCCGGCCCCGGCCATCCGGTCATTATTCCGCACCATCAGCTACAACGAAGCCGAACTGGGTGTAGCCATCTGGAATTACCTGCAAATAGAACGCTATCAGCCCGTTACCGAATCGGACAGTGAGGACCTGCGCGAAAAACTGACGTCAACCGACTGGCAGTTGCTCCGGCCCGAACCCGTCCGCCCAGCCAAACCGCCCGAACCGGAACCTGTTTACGTACCGCCCGCCAATTTACCCGAACCGCCCACACCGGTAGTACGCTCGTTTACCGCCACGCCTGCCCGCGTGATGCGCGGCAAACCCGTTACGCTGGAGTGGGACGTGGAGAATCTGCTGGCCGTTACAATTGATGATTTGGGCGAAGGGCTTTCGCCGAAGAACCGGGGCTGGATCAAGCCGAAGAAAACGGCTGATTATACACTGTTCGATGTTAATAACAATCCGCTCAGTACGGTCAGGGTTGAGGTAATACCACCCGACCGCAGCGGACTGTATGGGGTGTTGTTTGCCCTGTTCCTGCTGTTGCTCATCTACTATTTTGTGCGGGGCAGCGCATCGGGTAACAACGCTACTACTGAAGAAACAAACCGGCGGGAACGGATCGAAGACCGACCCGTACCCATCGAGAAAAATACGTCTCTGAGCTACGCCAGTCCCGAAACTACCGCCAACGAGCCGATTACGGAATCCCTGCCAGAACCCGTTGAAACTACTGCCACCGACACGAAAGTTGCCGAACCAGCCACTGAGAAGCCGGAAAAAGTAAGCCCTAACGTACCAGAACCGGAACCTGTAGCTGCGCCTATTACGCCACAGGACGCCCGGCAGGGTAAATACGAAGAAGCCTTCGGCGATAAACCCTACGATAAAGTAGAACTGGGCGACGATGAGCGTGGCTGGCGTCGTGCCCGAAAAAACGGTCTCTGGGGCTATATTGACGCTAATGACAAGTGGGTAATCGAGCCAGAGTACGGAGCCGTAACGCCATTCAAGGGTAATACGGCAGCCGTGTTTCTGAACGGGCAACTCATCACGATTGACCGCGACGGGCGGCAGGTCAGAAATTAGGGAACGTAGTTGTACGAGCCTTGTCAGACATTCCCGTAATTTTGCCCTATCTATGACCACAACAGAACAGAGCGGTATGCCCGCTACCTCACTCCAGGACATTATTGGCCACGCCAAAGAATACGGATTCGTGTTCCCATCATCCGAAATTTATGACGGTCTCCAGGCCGTGTACGACTATGGGCAGAACGGCGTTGAGTTGAAAAATAATCTCAAATCAGTCTGGTGGAAAGCCATGACGCAGTTGAACGATAACGTTGTCGGCATCGACTCGTCTATCTTCATGCATCCGCTGATCTG